>Ga0209700_100977_pt1 | contig 57691 bp, 38 predicted proteins | sample SiratroredBW_FD_187528 | JGI IMG/M metagenome (GOLD analysis project Ga0209700, IMG submission 187528) | Root nodule microbial communities of legume samples collected from California, USA - Siratro red BW (SPAdes) (version 2) | ecosystem: Host-associated > Plants > Roots > Nodule | place: USA...
CAAAGGTAAACCACAAACAACAAAAAAAAAAAAAAAAGAAACACATTGTAGATTGCATCAATACAACGTTATTTATTTATTTTGAGGATCTAAAATATATCCTCTAGCATATAATCCTATGCCTAGTTCTCCAAATATCCTATGCCTAGTTCTCCAAATATCCTATGTATAAATTAGCAACATTAAAAAATGGTAAGTCTGCATAATACCTGACTGCAACAGTAATAGAAGTTGTAAAAGAGGAGCCATAAAAATATCATGGAGAGAGTTCTTGCACTGTGGAAAGGCTGGGTTGCCATCCCAAACTCCAATATGATCTTCCCTTAGGAAGAGGTGGACAAAATGGTTTCTTCATTTTTATTCCTTTTCTTCTTGAATAGTTTGCTGACATAACCTTTGCAACATAAAAATCCTTTGCAGAGCAATGAACTTCCTCCACATCCCCTCCACATACAGACACATTCATCTCTGCATTCTTTCCTCCTTGCCCATTTGCCTCTTTGACTTCATCATTCTCACGGACTTTGCATTCACTGGGAGATAGAGTTATCCTTTTGTTCATCACATCATGGCCTGCTACCACATTTTTGTCATTCTCTTTTGGTTTGTGTCTTCTAGGAGACCTAACGATGTTTGGTTCCAATGTTACCACCCCATTGTGGTCTTTGGTTTTGGCTTGTTGATGACGTTTACGCTTCAGCTTCTCCACATTTTTACATGAGATTATGACATACTTGTGACCAAGAAGTAAATGCTCTTCAGGCCTTAGCACTGAGTGATGAGGAGCCGTGAAGACTTGTGCTCTTGCAACACACATCCCGGGGTACTTAGTCATCAACTTGGATGCTGGAAATGCATGATGATACATCTCTTGTTGTCCACCCTGATGAACTATCCTCACACATGGATCCTTTGTTTGCAAACCAACCTCAGGGAATGTCTTGGTTCCTCTCACTTTGTTCTTCCTTGGATTTTTATCAGTGTTCTCCACTAGGCCCAGTGAGTGCACAACACGCTTCAGCATAGCGTGGTGCAACTGAAAGTTGTGCAGTCAAAATGTTTCATCCTTGACACAATTGGTGGAACTATATTATGGCTTGGTTGAATGCGAACATGTGAAATACCCCTTAAATGTTATATACTATTGGCGATTTTTGTTTCTTATGGCCGGCTGTGTATTACTTGACATTTTCACCACGAGAGTGATGTAAACGAGGCTTTGCACGTTCGAAATTAACTACGTGACTTGATGCTGCACTAGGCACATTCTTGTATTAGGAACATGCTACTGAAAACCTGGCTACCTCGACATTTTCTCATGACATAAGTCTTGGGGAGGAAGCAACATGTGAAAATAAATAAAATAAATATCTGTCAAGGAAAGACAATGCCAAGTTTGTTTCATGTTGTTGCACAGATAAGAAATCACCAAGCTTTTGGGCTCATCGTATATATATGTCAAGGAATTTTTGTTGCCTAGATCAGCCTGAAGATTCTGCTGCCTCGTTACTTTCTCCACAGTAGACATTGTTTCGACATAAGAGAAGCATTGGATAAGCCACAGTTCAAGCATCTGAAGGGTTTTTGGTCCTCCAAAAATATTCGTTATCTTCGTATGAAGTAAAAAGGAAAATAAAGTATACTTGTAGGTTCAATCTTCCAGCATTTATGCAAAATAAGTGAAGATAATAGATATAATTATACAGTAAAGTTTTATGCAGTCCATGTTACCCATGTATTTTCAGATTATCGGATCAAATGTCAATTTCGGCCGTTAATATGAATAAGCACTTTGTCGTATTCCCGAGTCTTTAACCTTGAAATAAAACAATTGGACGTGTGATTTGCGTCATTCACGCGTAATAGTCTAATACGTTCTGTATAATTTGAATTCCGCTGCATCAACAATTGAAGTGTCACTGGAAGTAGGAAATATTGATGAAAACATAAACAGAAATCTAGTGGGGAATATTAAGCTATGGTTCTTCAAATAAATCAAAATTAATTACAAGACGCAACCCCGTTTATATATTCTACTGTTTCGCCCCACAGAAGACAGGAATATTGTATGTATGTGCGTACTATATGAACCAACAAAAATGAGAAAATTATATTCATACTTATCAATATGCATTAAGGCATTTTATATATTTATTGACAATTTATTGGTGATTGTATAAAGCTAAATTTGCTGCCAATAAACTTAAAAGTCTGTCGCAATCTCTTACATTAAAAGTTCTCCACTATTTGAAAACTCAAATTTTATAGACTTCAATATTATAAGTACAAAGTGTCATGAAACGGGCAGGTGGCATTTTTCAAAGAAAATGTCATCAAGAGCTAAATATTTCAATTACATGTAAAAAATGAACAATCTATATGGTTATGGGCAGTATCATCTGACGCTTCTCAGCATCTTCACTATGAATACGCCTAATGACCTAGTTACATTTGCTTTTCAATCTGCCTTGGAACCTGATAGGGTGAAATCTTTCTGAAGCCGCTATGCATTTTAAATCAAAACTTCTGCAGCTTCCTTCTTTGCTGAATTTCTCCAATTTTCTTGTATCGTACTATAAATACATTGATCAGCAACAGGGAAAAAAATAGTTGCTGCCTCACTGTACTGCCTTAAAATGAAGCCAGAAGAAATATAGAGTATCTGCTTCTGAAACCAAAATCATGCCATGGCATCAGCCTGTTTCCTAGTTAGCCGTGCATACAAACCATCTTTTAAGAGAAGCTCCCTGTGACTTCCAATCTGTATGGACAGATGTCAACGAAAAATTATGTTTCCCATAAAGGCAAATAAAGGATGTGAAAAAAAAAACCATCGCGTATTATTCAAACACTTAAAGTCCAAACAGTTTTAATAATGCACGGGATGTTTAAGAAGCCTTATTCTATGAACAGTAACGCAATTCACAAAGAGAAACGCTGCCTATGTGATATATCCATTTTAATCAGATAATGGTCTGTGTGATAACAAAAATTGCTGAACAATGGAGTTTTAGTAATGAGATTGGGATGCACCGTTCCTCAATCACATAGGTAGCAGAACCACTAGCATCAACCCCTCATAGCAGTCCTATAAATGTTCTTTTTCCTATGCCTCACGCTTTTCCTTCTACTCGTCCGATTCCGATCACAAGTTCCCTTTCCTTCTAAATCCAGCTCAGCATTTTCCTTGAATTTCACATTTCCTAAATTGTTATTTTGCTCACACGTTAGAATGCCCTCTCCATTGAAAACAACCCTGACCTCAAGGTTGAAATGAGGAAATGACTGTTTAATTTCCTCCAAATCTTCACACAACACAGCCGAAGAATCCAGCAGACCCCATTGTATTAAAACTTGAGGCACTGCATGAGAATTACGGATTCGAGTATCACTTGTGATGGATGTACTAATGGACCAAATAAACTTGTAGTTAACTGCAGCAGCAGATATGTTTGGGAAAGACAAGCCTTGAATACTTTAAGCAAGGCAACAAGAAACACATATCTTAATATACTTTTGCAAAAGCCATTGCTCTCAATAATGAGGTTGGAACTTGTGTTACCACATATCTTCTTATTTTAGCACGAAGGCCACTCAAAAAGCAATTCAACAAGGCCTCATTCATCAACCTAATTGATCAATTAGCTAATGACATGAATTTAGATAATTCTCAGCGATCGTATTGTACCAATTTGTTGTAATTTAAACAACTTACTCATCGGGCAATCACAGGGAAAGGGTCCAAACTGAGATTCCAGAGCTCACATTAACTCTGTCCACAAACGAACTACAAGGAGTCGTTACAGCATCTAAAACCAACGCACAATGTCCTTCTCAAAATGAATCGCAACAATGTCCACTCTCTCATCATTGGGCGTATGATGGTAAGCAAAAGACTTCTCTATCTTGAAAATCCACCCTAGAGCCAAAGATTGTCCATTAAAATGAGGAAATTCCAATGAAATATCTTTCGCATAATAATTTGTTGATGACAATCTACCATGGAACTGGGACTGAGTTGGAGATTTAAGAAGGATGCCTAAGGATTTCTATAATTGGTCCATATGAGCTTGAGCTTGAACTTGAGTATGATTTTGTCGTTCATGATCACGAAGTTCCAAGAGATCCATCAATTTATGGAGTTCTTCACTGTGACCACACTCCATTCTGCAATTCTTTTAATCTTGTGTTTTCAGCCATGGCGTTAATGAAGGCACCAATGAAACAGTACCGCAATTTATAAAGGCGAAACATGTATATTAATAAACCAAATGAGTTCAACTAGTGAATAATGGGTACTCATGTAGTATTACAATGGTTTATGAAATAACAGTTTGCTGGAACAGAACAATGGAGTTTGAATAAAAGGATTGGGATGCAGCATTACTCAATCACATAGGCAGCAAAACCACTCGTATAAAAAACCTCATAGCACATAATTCTTCCATAAGATGTTCTTTTTCCTTGGCCTCACGCTTTTCCTTTGACCCCTCTGATTTGAATCATATGCCACCAAACTCCTTCGTGTAACTAACTTTCCTTCTATATCCAGCTCAACATTATCCTTTAATTCCACATTTTCTAAATTGCTATTTTGCTCATACGTTACATTCTACTCCTAAGTTCAGTGAGGGTAACTTCATGTGAGTTTTATCTTGCATATCATCAAACAAAAAAAGGTTCCAATCAAGTGGAGTCTAGGTATGGTAGATAAAAAATCTTGTCCCTATAAATGATCTTTTTCCACTCCAGGATTTGAATGACTGACCTCTAGGACACAAGGCAACAACCTTTCTGACAAACAATGGCTCAGCCTATGCTAAAAAGAAGTATCTGAACAATTACTGTCTTCATGGTCCTAACCTATGATATCCATCACGATCTAGCAGAAGAGTTTGAGGAGTCAAATTCATAATCACAGGACATGCATAACCTTCCAAACCTAACCTTTTGTATGAGTTTTACAATGTTCGAAATTTTAGGACACTCAAAATGAATCATTAGTTTACCAACCTCAACAATTTGACCACCATCCATCACCACAATCCTGTCAGCTGCTTGTATGGTAGAAAGCCTGTAAGGCAGCTCATACAATTCAAAACTAATAGTCGGAACACCACTTAATTCAGTTAATTGACACTGACAAGAAAATTATCACCTGTGTGCAATGACTATGACACTTCTGGTTGCTGAATCACTTCTTACAGATCGAAGAACACCCTACATATTATGGAAACTGAAGCATCAATATCATTCCAATCTTCCTCACAATTAAATATTTAGCATGCCTAATTGCAATCTGGCTTCTAGTAATTTCAGTGGCACACCTTGACATTATGCTCACTTTCAGCATCAAGTGCACTAGTGGCTTCATCAAGGATCAATATTTTTGGGTCCCTAAGAAGGGCCCTAGCAATAGCAATTCGCTGCTTTTGTCCTCCACTTAACAGATCATCATCAACAAGTGTCTTATAACCATTAGGAAGTGCTGAGATAAAATCATGGGCATAGGCTTGCTTTGCAGCCCATTCAATATCCTCCTGCTTTGCGTCTCTACATCCATAACTGATGTTTGAACTAATATCCATCCGGAAGAGTTTGGGTTCCTGTGCAAACAAACTTTTGGTAAGAGAAGAGAAATATATATTTGCTAAATTTTATCTATGCTGGAGACATAAACCTGGCCCACAAATCCAATTCTCTCTCTCCACCACATTATGTCCAAGTCTTTAATAGGGACATCATCTACCAAAATCTGCAACAAAACTTTGTGTCATGATGATATTAAAGGAACATACTATCTGCTCTAAGAACAGTACCGGGCAGCCTAACTGGTAATAGGTACTACACATCTAATTCTATGAAAGAAATCTCTAGTCAATATCCATTCTTAGAAAGCAGGAAATAAAAAACCATTAGCTCTCTTAGAACTTCTTGTTCCAAGTATAGAGATTAATCCAATTATGTCATGTGAATTATCTAATTGAAGAGATGATGGTTATCTTACTAGGGCAGAAAGATAATTTCCATTCAGCCAATTGAATAGAGGTAGCAAAAACAAAATAGTCCCTCTTCCCTTCCAATAATAATAATAATAATAAAATTCAGTATCTTTTTTCTTTTTCATATTAATTTCCTGTAAATCCAATAACTTTTAAAGCCAACCATAAGTCCACTCGATTGTAATGAGATAAACTAACTCTACCTGACCATTTGTAGTATCATAGAGACGGAGCAAAAGATTCACCAATGTGCTTTTTCCACTACCGCTAAGTCCAACCTATGCCACAAATCAAAGGAAACGGCAGATTAATCTCATCCATAGTACATGGAAGGAATGAATTGAAGAGATGAGATGCGGTGTCTTACAATTGCAACCACCTCACCAGGATGGACAACAAAGCTTACATGTTTCACTACAGATACCTGTTACAATATCTACCACTATTTAAGCCAGTATAACTCACAAATAACAATGATAATCTTAATCCCACATGCACAATTAGATTGAATATACTGGGCAAACTCCTAGTTGAGAAATCTAGATAATCATATCCATAATATAACATGAGAAATTGCATTGAAGTTGCATGCGTGCACAAGGTGTGTAGTATAGTGAGGAAAAATCATATAAACAAACTAGAATCCAACCCCACCAGCCAGGCCCCCGTGCTCAAAATAAATAAATAATTTCAGTTTATTTTTAAAACTCAATCAGCACATTTTTCTATTGAACATGCATTTTCCTAAATGTAAGACGCTGTACAACTTCACTGCATACATGAACAACTTCCAGTTATACACTACTAAAAAGAAGACAATGTATGCACCGATTTTGTTTAGGGAAGGGGAGTGCCTAAAATCTCAGCAATGAAGTGACTGAGGAGAACTGACGAAATCAAATAGCTTCAACTCTAAGGTAAAGTAAAGGTGTGAGAAATAAAGGTCTACCGTTGGCCTCGAAGGATAGTGGAAAGATACATTTAGAAACTCAATACGCCCCATTAACCTCGGCAACTTTATACCTGCAACAAAGTTACACCCAAACTTCAATATAGTAAAATTAAAACAAACAAAAAGTTACGCAGGAATTCATTGTGTTTGATTTTCTCTTATTATTTATTCATTGATGCAATGTTGATAGAGGAATAACAATAGATGCACAAGCTGTAGTTGCATAATAAGTTGGGAGCGGCACGTGACATAACTGCAGGAGACAGCTTCATTTGATAACCCAGTCAGTTCACTAAAGGTGTTGCTAGTTTTTCTTAAAACAAAAACCCTATATTGCTTATGATGACCACCAGTGTCAAGCAAGTATCGTTCAAACAGTTATAAAGTGAGAGTATCCTTATTCGTCACAAGTAAACTACAAAGTTTATTTATTGCAAGTTTAATAAAATTATAATTTATCCCTCACATTTCAAGGGAAAATAGCCATGCTCAATCTACAAGTAGAATAAGAATCGAACATGCAGGGACCAGGCAGTCTCTGGATAGGTGCTAACTTGACAAAATCAAAAGAAGCACAAAAAGGACTAAGCTAATATGAAGTTGTTTATTCAAGTGAAATGTTTGAATCTAAAAACACTTGCCTCTTTCTATGAATTGGCTGCTAGGGGAGAGATCCATCAAATGGAATACTTTTTCACTAGCTCCAACTGATTGCATCAAATTGGATATATTGTCTCCGACCCACCAGGTTGAGTAGATTAACCATTCACTGTATAGAATAAACTTGGTAAGTTTCTCAGCTGTGATATGACCCGCTAGAATAGACATTCCTCCAAATAGCACAGCAATAACCTATAAGATTTAATGTTTCAATCAAAAAACAAGTCAATTATAAAGGTTTAACTAAACTTCAAAAATTTTATTGATTACTAATCCTAGCAAACTTTCTTCCAACAATAAGATTACAGGCTTAAAAGGGAAAAAAGGAAATAAATAAAGATTATGATTTTAGAAAACCTTTAACTATACCTGAGTTGAATGATAAAGGATGTTAAAGTTAAAATTCCAAACTCCATAAGCAGCACTTTGTCGCAAGCTGATGTCAGCTAATTTCCCCAGCCACCATTTATACCTGTATATAGAAATGGACAGCAAGCATGTTATGGCAGAGAAATAAAAGGAACAAAAAATAATAAATGACATAATTGTAATAGCATGATCACCTTCCATGTTCTTCTTCTTCTGTTCCATAAACTCGTACAGTTCTAATAAGAGAGAATGTCTCTTGAGCTACCTATGAGAAAAGTTGTTACTACAATCGCATTTAGGAAACATACACCAAATTATAGTATAATATAAGGTATCTTATTCTACATCATTTGCCGAAGCAGTGACTTCTTGGATCAACCTTGCTGCCTTTTTCTGGTAACTACACAAAAAATATGACCAAATCAATACCAGTAGGATAAAGGAGAAACACAAGGACAGCCGTAGAAGCCTTGAAGACAACTAAAAAGCATTGAAATTTTGCTTTTACGAATATATAAATATCTCAAATTCTCAATAACACCATTGTAGCAGATTTTGGGGAGAAGACAGAGCCCTTTAGCTTTTACAGAGACATATTTCTAGAGATAAGGATTATTTAGAGTCCTACTAATTGAATTAATTAAGAAAAAATTCAACATGATTAGCATTGATCCACATTCTGGTTGATATTTCATCGTCAGGCTTGCTACCTCAACTAGTCAATTGCAGGAACTAGAAATGCAAAATAACCTTTGTGTTTTTGAAAGGGTGAATTTAAAGAAAATCAACCATAAGTTTACCTTCCATAGCGTAACATAACTGCTGCTAATATGGCGCATATCACCAATGTACATAAACCAAGTGGCCAAGATAAAATCAACAAGTAGATTAATGAACCTCCACCCTAACAAGATAAGAAAAACAATTAAAGCCTCTAATATGTGAGATGAGCTTTACTTGCATTACATCTATCAAAACTAAATCAACCTGAAGAAAGTTGCGCAATATCAAGTTAAGATCATTTCCAATAACCCTTGACACTTGTTGACAATCAGCCCCAAGCCTACTTGTCAAATCACCTACCGTCTCATTGTCAAAAAACGATATATCCTACAACAAGGACACTGCTGAATGAGTTAAATCATACACCAAACAAAGAAAATAAATGAATGAAGCAAGAGCATCAGTTACTAAGTGCAGGCAAACCTGCAGTAGAAGAGAAGAGTATAGCGTTTCTCTCATTCTCTTAACCTGCACATATTCCAAAGTTTGAAAAGTCACTTACACCGAAGAGTCGAAGAAAAAACAAAGTCAAAGCATCAGGAACGGGGAGGCTGCAAATGGCCATTGCTGAAGGACATGATCTTAATTTGATAACTACAGCTCTTATTCCATTATACTCTAGTGTATTTACATGGACCATAGAATCCCCACCCCCAAATATCAGACAGATAAACTCACCAGAATCATGTTTGCAATGCCAAAACAGCAACCTCGTATCCCACTGAAACACAGGAAAATGCTCGTTAGGAATACTCACATCCCACCGGTAACATAAAAAGTGTCAAATGAAATGGAACTAAGAGCACCATTGAAAATAAGGAAAAAAAGTTCAATTTTACTAACATTCTGTATAAGTTTATAACTACTAGCCTCTCCGTAAACCATGAAAAGCTACTCGAAAGTAGAACCAACCACGCACACTTAGAGTCAAACATCAGCCATATGACTGATCTCAATAACGATAAAAGGATTAAAGAGCAAATCCATTGAATTTTTTTTCTGGAAGGCTCTTCCAGCAACACAGTTAAGACTCACAAATCAAAGAAAAAGAACAACAAAAAGAAAAATCATATCACTTTCAGCAAGTAGAAGGGAGATTCGACCATACAAGATTTTGACCTGCATATTCCCGAAGTCACGCACAACAGAACCAACACGCGCACATTCCGATGAAAAACAGTAAGGTCCGCACCCTGTGCCGAGAAGATGGACGCCGTCAAAAAATGCGGAATAGAAATCTCTGAAACCTGAAACCCACAAAGCAAAAGCTCACATCTTTGACCCCACCTTCGAACCCCGCAAAATGGGCACAAACCGAATAAAAACAAACCAGCAAAGGAAAAAAAAAAAAAGGTACTCACTGCAGCAACAATGAGAGCAGAGAAAGCAGCGAAGATGACCCATCTGTCACGCGCGACAAGCTCCCACATTTTGCCTAGCGCGCGCCACACGGTCACCGGCTGCGCCACCAGCTGAACGTCGACGTCGTCGGAGAATTCCCACCAACGTCCGCCGGGAAGAATCAACGGTAAAAAGTCGAGCCATTTACGAATCCTCTCAAGTAACTGGGCGGGGTAGACTTGTTCTCTGGAAGCTTGTGGATTGTTATGAACGGAGACTCCGTTGATGGAGGCGCACTTCAGAGGCGATGATGCTAGAATGCGCCGGGGAGTGGATAGAAGAATTGGCCCTGCAGTGAGAGGAAAGCGCTTCTGAGAGGGTGCGATTAGAAGGTTGTTGTTGTTGTAGTTGTGGCGAGGGATTGGAGGAAGTGAAGAAAGTGGGGTGCGAGCGAGTAGAAGAGGCATGGTGGTGAAGCGCGTGGGAAGAGGAAGATGGGGTTGGGATAATGGTGGGAGCTTGAGAGGAGTGTGTATATTGTTGTGGACCATGAGTATGGAGAAGAAAGAAGAGGGAAATCAAATGGTCACGGTTGCTTCAGCTTCAGTGTTGAATATACTCGTTGTTCTTTAGCTTCACCACAAACGCACGCCATCAAACGACGCCGTTTATCGTGGTGATTTTTTTTCTCGCGACAGTGGTTTTTATTCACATTTTCTTGATTCCACATGTGCCTGTTTCAACTGTATACGTGAACACGTGTAAAATTATCATTATTATTATTCGTTAAAGAAGATTCTACAAATGTTTTTACTAGTATACTGCATAGCTTGTTTTTTTTCACTGCATTCACCTCTTGCAAATAGAAATTCAGAGATAAAATTACTTGTGTGTTAAGCAATATCCTGAGAGCAGAGAGGATGAGGCGTGCACAAGTCACACTTGGTGGAGTTACCCTCTGGGACTCCTTAAACATCGTTCAATGCCTCACGTTAAACGCAAATAAATCATAAGTTCCCACTACTGTGTTTGTTTTGAAGTCAATGATGTTCTTGTCTTACTAGATTGCAATTGGGTTATGTGTTTTGTTATTCTAACCTTTTTACGTCCTTCTTTCCCACTTTCTAGTTTTTTTCTCTTCTTTAAATTTTATATTCTACCATTTTGTTTACCCCTTTTTTCTGTCTTTTAATACAACATAATTCATTTTCGTTTTGCTAATTTTTTAAAAAAAATAGCACAGGAAAAGCTTCTTTCGTAAGATTCTTATGTAGTTGTTTTCACAAATAAATTAACAAAACCAAAAATTAGATGAGAAAGAAATCTTTTGTTGCCTAAAATAGTACTTATTTCGTGTATTGATGTTCCACGAGCAAGGACTACGATGACACATGCATTCTAGAATTTCAAAGGGTTATGAAACATAAAGGGCAAAACGGATATTTTAATAAAAGGGGCTGAGCATTAAAAAAGGGGTGCATAATGTAATAGCCAAGATGTTCTAAGAAAAGGCCCACTAGTTCTTATTCACAAAAGCCCAACAAACTCCAAAGAGTAAAGATGTGAAGCTCACTCAATAAATCCCCTCTATCACCAAACCCTAGCTTGTGCGGCCGAAGACAGAGAGCAGAAAAATGACGACCCGATTCAAGAAGAACAGGAAGAAGAGAGGCCACGTGAGCGCCGGTCACGGTCGTATCGGAAAGCACCGTAAGCACCCCGGTGGTCGGGGAAACGCCGGTGGCATGCACCATCACCGGATCCTGTTCGACAAGTACCATCCTGGTTACTTCGGGAAGGTGGGAATGCGGTACTTTCACAAGCTCCGCAACAAGTTCCACTGCCCCATCGTCAACATCGACAAGCTCTGGTCTCTCCTGCCCCAGGAGGTAAAGGACAAAGCCCTAAAATCGAAGGACACTGCCCCTCTCATCGATGTTACACAGTACGGATACTTTAAGGTCCTCGGAAAAGGCGTCCTACCCGAAAACCAGCCCTTCGTTGTGAAAGCCAAGCTCATTTCGAAGATCGCCGAGAAGAAGATTAAAGAAGCTGGTGGCGCTGTTGTTCTCACCGCTTAGGTTTAATCAGTTTTTTTTCATACATTGCAAGTTAATGTGTTATTTTCGTTTTGTTTCGGATATTTTTTGTTACATTATATATTGCAGTGATGTATTGCGTTTTTAAATTGTTATTGTCAGATTTGGATAAATTAATGGTTTGTCTCAAAAAAATTGACCTAGAATCTCAAATTAGATAATTTGTAAGAGTAATTAAAACGTTTTTGGAGCTCTCCTTGGTGAAGCGATATTTGGTGCGGTTTTATCACTGTTTTGTAGGAACGTAATGAGTGATGTGATGAACTGTAATCTTGTTGAGCAAGTTTTGTTTGTTTGACAGCGTTTGTTTTCTGATATGAAAGTCTTATTGCTGCAGCACAGCTTCTGAATTTGTGTAAATGTTTGTGAAACATTGCTACAACGTGCTTAAATTTGTAATTGAATGGAATTAGTATTAGTATTGCGGGGTTTTAGAGTGGTAGAAGTTGCAGTCGCTTGAATGCTGTGTGGTACGGAATCATTTTGTGGTTGCAGAATTCGGTGTTTGGAATGCAGTGATACGATTGTTTTTCTCAGTTGCAGAATTATCTTTTGCAAAGCTGTGATATGGTTTAATATCGCAGTTGTAGATTGGGTTTTTTTGCAACCATAGGTTTAACTCCCTTATTAATCTTTTGCTTTGGAAAAGCATTTTAAATTGTTTTTTATTCTTTTGGTGTGAAAAATGGATCAAACAAAAGTGAGAAGTCTCCCAACAAAACTGGAAAGAACAAAATCAGGAGTTTAAAATATAATTTTCAATGTCACTAACATCATTTCGTTGGGTCGGAAGGATCGTATCACTAACCCATGGTGTAGGGCAGAGTGACCTGCAAACTTTGATCCATTCTGACAGTCTTTTTTATAAGGAGATCATTCCTAGCAACTTTTCCAAAGAATGCTCTTTTTCATCTTTCATGATTACAAGTTATTGTATGTACTCTGAAAGCAAGCATTGACGTGAATTTATATATAAACGAGGGATTATGAGAATACTCCTACCTCTTTTTTTTCTTTTCTTTTCTAGTTAATCTTGTTTATCATCACCCAAACAACTTAAGCCTGCAATATGCTCCTCAACTTCATTCAAATCCAGATTCCCTGAATACAAAAACAAATAAAAAGTTAAATGTAAAATGCATAAATGAAGTTTTTTCATGGAAATGATGCACTTTCACTGTTATTTTATGGATTTGGGTAATTTTCAAAATATTTAAAAGAAATGAGTATGTCGACTTTGAATGTACGACTTCTCTAAAGAAAAATGTGATCCAAATAAACATTTTGATTTTTATTATTAAGAAGTAATCATCTTATAAAGATAATGACTTTTTCTTTAATAAAAGTCATTATTCTAAAGATGATTTTATTTATTTGTATTTTTCAAATTAAAGTTTTTTTATTACCATTTGAATTTTCTTTTTAAGTGTTTATGTATGTGACTATTTAAACTTTTTTTTATTTATGTTTGTATTAACCGAGTTTGTTATATATAGTAATTTAATTTTTCAATTTAAATTTAAGAATTAATTTTATAACTATAAATTTGTTTTTTCATTTGTAAAAATAATATTTTAGTGCTTATATTTCTTAAGATGTAATTAGGTTTTTTGTATAATAAATTTTGGATAATGTTTTGTAACTTAGGCTAAATTGAGTTTCATTTATTGAGAGATGAAAAAAAAATCTAAATTAATTATGATAAATATTTAAATTAAAGTAGAAAATTATTTGATAAATATCATGGAAATTTAGATGTTTTATGATCAAAATTGAGTATTGTATAGGATAAAATACTCTTTCACAACCTTTTCCCAATCTTCTTATAAATATTTAGTTACTTTGGACATATACGATGGAAGTTGGAAGTTGGTTACAAAGCTCTATAAATATTTTTAAATTAACTAATTCAAATATTATCGTAATCGTGAAAATCATAATATAATATAAAGTCACTTAATAAATTAAATTGCCTTTATTTATTTGTTTATATTGTAATTGTAGTTAGAAAAAGATTAAAATAAAGTAATATGGAATGATGGTTACCATTTCAAATATTTTCGACTACTCAAATATGTTCTACATATCAAGTTTAGTGATAATAATTTATCTTGTAATGATTTATTACAAGATGATCTAACAGTGATTATAAACCACATTTTTAAGTGGGGTTCAAAAGACCCTCTTAGATTAAAGTAATTATGCGAATATATTATTATAGATAACCTTTTTAAAGTTCGAAAATTGCCCAAAATCACTATTCAGATTTGTAAAATATAGTATGCACACTACAAGATATATAAATCTTACTTTATACTTGCTTTTGTTGAGTCAGCCAAACGAAATACTTGCATCTCTTGAGATTTGATGTTTTATAAAATCATTTTATACTTTACTTTAAAATCACTTAATCAAAATTAAATGGAGTTTGATAAACTTTACTCTAACACATAAGATTAATATTAAAAAATTTACAATTTTATGGTCACAAACTAGTAAAAGTTTTAAAATATTACGGTTACAAATCAATACTGAGGAAGTCTAATATTAACGTATCACAAACCTTTCAATCGAAACTATATTAAAAATATAGTTATATAGAATTTGCATGTCCAATAAAAAGTAATTGACGTAACTTATCGTATTAGCATAATATTTTTATTAAATTTAGCATATATTTGTTGTTCAAGTTATATGTTTACTGTATAGTAAAAAAATGATTCGGTTATAATGTTATATTAAACAAGTTGGATAAATTTATCTATATACACAAATCAGTAATAAAACATCAAACTTAAGGAGATTGCATCCATATATGAATAAAATTGTTCATATATAACAAAATTATAAATGAATTGCATTAGTTTCTAATGGTCAACAAATTTGTCCTCTAGTATATCTTTTTACAAGTTGAAGAGCTTCAAATCTAGCTCATGTTTAATGAAGGCATCTAGACACATCATTTTTTTAAAATATATTTCGTAGATCTTCAAACTAGCTATATGCGTTTTATATAGTGTAGCCTTGAGCTCTACCTGCACTTTGTTGGGTTCCTCAAATGACTCTTGGAGCTTTATAGTATTTTTTGATGCCACCTTAGTTTGCTTCCTTAACCTTAAAAGTTTGTAGTCTTGAAAAGTTATTCAAATTTTGTAACCCTTTACTTAGTCTCCCTTCTTTACTACACTCAATCCTCTTTGAAAAAATTGTCATTTAAGTTAAACTTTTATTTTTTTTTTACTTTCACAAAGATAACTAATTAATGATTTACCATGACCTTCTCCAACTCCTTGATGTGACCAACATCGTAGTGGATATCATTTGAAGTCGTGTGCTTTCAATAGTGTATCATTTTCATACACCTATCACCTTAATCAAATTAAAACTTCATTAGATGTAATGAAGTGTTTAACAATTCAACATCAAAAGGACAAATAAACCTCAATTAGCCTTCACTCAATTTGTTGTCATATTGACATGCCATAATAAACTCACCATAATTTTATTAGTTAGGACATAATCTACCTATATCAAATGAGCATCTTTATTATGAATAAGTTCATTATTTATAAACCTTATTTACATATAAACTTTAAAATGAATAAAAATTGATTATTTATATAAAAGGATGAAAATGTTGGTCATAGAGTTCAAGATCTCTACAAAACCATAAAAGAATTAATGACACCATTCATTTACTTAATAAGAGTTATTTTGGGAATTTATTTTCTTATACATACTTAGATATCTCAAAGAATATCAATTATTATCAATTAAATTTAGTTTATAATCTTATACCAACTGATTATGAACAACGCATTACTTACTACTTAATTATATATATTTAATATATTTATTTTATGTTTATAATTATGTTTATCTTTATCTATAAAGACTCAAAAATCTATATAAACATTTCTCATTTAAGATAGTGCAATCTAATAATTTAATACATATTCTTGCTTCTCACATTGAAGCAATATATTTAATACTTTAACTGATTTAACCATAAGAGAATCTTCTATGAATCTTCATTCGATCTTTGAACGAACTTCTCTAGAGTTCATCTCTTCAGAGTCAACCGCTCAACACAGAGACATCACATTGCTACTTGACACAAAGACATCACCTTGCCACTCAATACAAAGACATCACCTTGCCAACAGCACGGTCAAAGACACTCCACGTTTTGATAAAAACACAATTTTTTACCTAAATGAAACATTTTTTGAAATAAATTAGTTAGAACTTCAAGAAACTCAAATTCATTATACTTAAATTCCATCAAAAGTTGTGAATATCCCTATAGAAATTGGTAAATCTTTTTTGAGCTGAGTTCAAATGTCATACTTCATCTTACGGTACCAATTCTCCAAGTGCAATATTCATGTTTCTTCTTCGTTGTCGTTCGCTATTTTATGTCCACTCCATGTCTGTACCCTATCTTCAGCAAGGGTGGCCTGCAATTTTTCGTTAGTTTCAATTAATAATTATAATTTGTTTGTATGCTCAAAACAAAGAATTCACTTGAACTTGCAACTGTTCATATATATACAATAAAAATATTTGAATACTATTATTATTTTACCTCTTTATTCCAGTTAGTTTTGTAAATCATCACCAAAATAATAATTGTTTGTAGCACAGTCCCTGATATCATTCCTTGCCAGATTCCCTAACATCCAACAATAAACAATATGGTAAATTTTCCCTAACCTTTTTCACTAAATAAGTTTTCAAAAATTGAAATTTCACTTTATATACAATAATTTAATCATATATATAATGGTTTACCTTAAGACCACGGTCAAACTTATAACCCAATAAGAGACCAAGAGGAATTCCAAAAAGGTAGTAACATCCTATGTTTACATAAGCAACAAGAGCTTGCCATCCTGCTCCAACGGCAACTCCTGCACAAAATTCAAAGTGAGACATGCAATAATCGAAGAAAACTAGAATGTTTCAGTCTTTGAATCCATGTTACCTGAAAGAACAGGTTGAACGTTGTTAATGACAATGCAGAAGCTCAACAATGGTGTGAGCTTCTTCACTAAATCTTGTACTTCTGGGTCGTTTGAAAACAGAGCAGGGTACTCATTCCGTGTGATCATCAAAACAGAAGACAGAAATAGTCCGATCAACATGGAATTAATCACAGCAACCACCAGAGAAAATAATGCTGTTCTTGGATGATGTGCCCCTAGTTCATTTGATATTCTCACACTGCCAATTTTCATTCAAATCTTACATTAACCAATTGTATAAATATATTTATAGATATATTTTGAATACATCCTGAACACTTTAATATTTTAATAATTTTTATCCCTTTTTATATAAAATATTTTTTTAAATTTAAGACATATCTCATCTTTTATTATGGGATTGAAAGCTACATAAATCATGGAAATACATATTTTTTACAATTAAAATGTATTTCAGAGTTATATAACGTTATGAGAAAACAGATAAATATATACTTTAACTTTATATTCACTAGAATAAACGAATAAATGCCTTTAGCATACAATTAATATTTTGACTTAGTATAAAGTAAGCGGTGTGGAATCAAACCTAACCTTGTGGCGGCGTTCATTCCGAAAGATACCATGATGGTCCACCCTAATATATTCATGCTGCGAAATAAATATAATTAGGTCATTTACTTGATGAATTATTCTCGTTATTAATTTTTACAGTTATTTTGTTAAATAAAAAAATCATTCAAGGTAAGCAAGAAGACAAGAAACTTAGAATAAGTTACAAAGTCAATAAATCTAATGACATTCTGTATTTTTATTTTTCTTTCATTCTACTTTGTATTGAATTTATAATCTAAAAAAATCATGTTTTCAAATAATTTTGATTTTTTTACTCTAGCATAATTATTTTTGTGCATGTACTTCAATGATACACTCTTTTGTTGTTTCTTCTTCTTCTTTTCAATTAATTCAAATTTTCAAAAGTGACGATCTTAATCCATTTTTCCTTCTTAATTTGTGATTTGTTTTCAATAATATTACCTCTATCTTCATTCAGATTAAATCATTTAAAAAATTTATGTACATTTCTTCTTTCAATTAAAGATGGTAAATTTCATACCATGAAAAAAAAAATCAATATGTAAATGAAAGTTATATATTTTTATCTATTTTTTTCAATTATCACTTTCTTTCAACCAATATCTTGTTATTATTTTTACAGTAACAAGTAGGAAGAGCATTGTGATTTGTCATCCATTAAAACAATAATGTTTCAGGAAATCTGTCCTCTTTCTTTTTTTTTTTTCTTCATTTCTACTAAAATTATTTCAAAATTTGTATGCACATTTCTTTTTAATTTCTATACATTTTTCTTTCGAAGGAAGAGTACTGTAAACTTTTTGGTATCGTGAAATTTCAATATGCATATTAACATAATGAAGATGTGTGTGTTATTTTCTATTATTTCACCAATCTTTTTCTTCTTATTTACTCTCCTGTATTTTATAATAGTAAGAACTAAAAATAATTTCATGTCCCCTCAACAAAAATTAAATTTGAGATAAATTGACTTTTTTTTATTCTCTCATATTTTTTATGCATATCCAATTTAGTTATATATTTTTTTTTGTTTAACCCATTTTTCTACATATAATTATCTATGCCCTTTTTATTGTATATTCATCTCTATTTTTTATTTTTTTCAATAATATTGTTTATTTCTTCATTTATCTTAAACTCTGCTTTTATTTTTATATAATTTTTTTACAATTTTTAATTGAAAAGTACATTATATATAACAGATAATAGTTTATGTACATATGCAGTAATGTTTTAATTAATAAATTGTTGAATTATATTAATCCCCTTCTATTTTTATTGCGGCAATAAAAGAAATGCAACAAAATTATGCACATTCACGGTTAAATGTCTCTAATTTTCATTCTTCTTTTGTTAATCTTTGTAGTATGTCATCTAAAAAAAATAAGTTTCATGTAATTTAATTTTTCCATACTTGTTTCTGCATGTGCAATTCATTTAAACATGATTTTGTGTGTTTTTTTTATTGAACCAATTCTTTTACAAGCAATTGTCACATCCTGTTTATTATTCTTATTTATATATTTGAGATTTGTTTCCAATAATCTCGTCATTCCGACAAAAGCAATTTTTTTTTAGGTGACCAAAAAAAAGTAAAAATATTCTGGTTTGTCATTCCGACAAAAAACATTTTAAAGGATAACTCTAACTACAGTACAACTTTCAATAAAAGATAACAATATGTGAATAATCAACAATTAAATTTATACTTTTAGATTTTGTATTTTTGTAATAATTTTAAATAATATTAAATTAAGTTTACGTCAAAAAATTTGTGCTATATTTTTAGTTTTTCTTTTACGTTTTTTAGATTTTTTTATATCTGAATTATAATAAAATTATAATAGAAAATAATTTCAAAATTTAAACTTTAAACTTCACTACACATTTTAATTTTCGACGCTTTATTGGTATTGAAATTTTGTTGCATTTATTGCATTTGAGACCATAACCATTGATATTAATATACGATTATTTAAATTTTACATCATAACAAGCAATTTTCATATTATAAATATGATTATTTCAAAATTTAAAAGTCTTAATTTTTTCTTGACTTTTAAGTTAAAAAAAATTAAACAATGATAGTAATAAAACAATATATGTATTTAGTAAATCATTTAAAAAATTAACTTTTATAGTTATGATACAATTTCTTTTATATAAGGAGTTTGTTAGTATCCTTTTCATATTAATAACTTCAGTTTACATACTATTTATCATTTACATTTTTATTTTGTTTTTAAAAGCACTGATATTTTTCCTATATTTTTATAGCATTTATTATACATGTTAGTTTGATTTTATATTTATCCAACATTAAGTAGGAAAATAATCTACTACAAAATCATATGGATAAAAAAATAGAAAAAATGATAATTATAGTTAGTGGCAAATTTTCTACTACAAAACTCACATGGACAAAGAGACAGAAAAAAGGTAATAATTATGTGGAAAAAGTGATAATTGTAGTTAGTGACTAATTATCTACTACAAAATCCTAGTAATAAACAGATAGAAAAAGTTATATAGTTAAAGAAAGAGAGGTAATGATAGTTAGTGGATCTGCCACTACTGATTAAAGTTGATAAGCTATAAAGTTATTCAATGTTCGACTCAGAATGGTTTTGCAAAAGTCGTGAGTACGACTTAAAATAAAAGAAAAGGCTACAATAATACTCTAAACCATTTTGAATAACATTAAGTAATTTTTAATATAAGTTTTATTGGAGTTTTATTTTATGAGTTTTAGAATCATGTTATTTGTAAAATATTTTCTCAAATTTTGATTAGATTATTATAAAATTTATATCTTAATAGATTTTTATTTAATTTAACCTTTAAAACCTAAAATATAAATTGTTTTTTATAAACTTTTATCTCGTATCAATATGTTGTATTGAATATATTAAGCATAAGTTTAAGATTCTAAACCAACCTTATAAAATATCTTTATAAAAAATTAGTTCATATTGTAGAAGTCAAGAGCACACTATGAATATTAAAGAAGACCTTTAATTATAAAATTAAAAAGATTCTTTTTATATTTTAAAAAATTAAAATATAAAAAAATATTAGAAATTAAAATTATAACATCATTGTCTTAAAAAAAATATTACAAAATCTTAAAAATAATATAAAAATCAAATAAAACCCTATAACATAATTACCTTTATATTAAAAATAACCTAAAACTCATATATTAAACTCATAATTTTAGATATAATTGTTAGATATTTCCTTAATGAAGACATTATATTAGTGACTAACCAGATAGAGAAGGCCCCTAAGTAGATTTTTGCATTTTTGAGGTATCCAGCGAACAAAAGCAGAGCCATAAAGTACCATGTTTCCAAGCTGCATGTGTCACACACAGTATTCACAAAGTTAAATATTGCTTTCTTTCAACGTAAACAACACATTCAATGGATTCTTACCTACCACTCTTTTAACTTTAAATTCCATCACATCCATACTTTATTTTTCTGATAATGTTTAATAACTCAGATTAATTTGCTACGTGTTTGACAAAATCTAGCGTTTCATAGACTACATAATCTATATTGTTTCATTCTTTTAAATAAAAGAAAAAAAGCAGTAATAAATAAAGTAAATTTAGTTTGTATATGATTGGTTCATGAAAAATAATAGAACATCATTAACCACATAAAACCTACTAAAAACTTTTATTGCTCATACTAATTAACACGAGTTAATAGTGAAAAATATCTTGATAACAAAGAAGACAACAAAAATCTTTATTGTAATAAATTGTAGTCTTCAAATAAAAAGTACACTATTATTTTGTTAAGAGACAAATTTAGGAGAAAATATTGCTTCAAAACAGTAGTTATAAAACAAACTTTTATAATACTCCATAACAGTTTTCTTTTTATATATATTTTGTCCCTTTACAATATTTACCGTATACCATGATTTTCTATTGGTTCTTTTTATCTTTCTCTCACTTTAAATGAACATCAATAAAAAAAAATATACTTAAATATCATTACTCAAATGTATATGACTTTACATGCGCATGTAGATATTGGTAAAACAACTATAGTTATTTTGATATTTTTGTCTTCTAAGGATAAATAAAACTCCTTAATAGGCTAATTTTTTTTCTTTAAATAAAACAACTCAAAACTCAAAATTTCTTTAAACTATTTTTATTTTAATTTTTAATTTAAAAAATGACAGACGAATCAGTCTATCTTACCCGATCTTTAACCTTCTCATGTGAATAGTTCGGTGAAATAGGTAAAAGCAGACTAAATTTTAAGGATTGGAGGACCAAAGCCAACTTTATCACTCTTAATTTTTATTTATTTTTTATAATTAAAAATATAAAAAAAATAAATAATATGATAAAAAGAATATCTATAAATAAATATTATTTATTTGCTATGCCACTTTTAAATTTTCCTTTTAGGACACGTTTGCCTTTCAATTAAAAGAGCACCAATTTCGGTTAAATTAGTCTTTATATTTAGAATCTAATGGTATAGGTCACTAAAACCTTAGTAGCTAATATTAGATACTAATTATTTTGACTTAATTGATCACTAAATTCAATCATTACTTCTATTTTGTAGTTATTTAGCAACTAAAAACTAATTTGGTGACTATTTTGGTCACAATTAGTAACCATTTCATTTTGTAGCTAATAATTGGTCTCTAAATAATTTTTTTTTCTTGTAGTGATATATTTGATATATAGGGTAATAATGATATTTGTTGAAATTTATTTGTAAGACCTAAAATTTTAATAAATATAAGTTTTAAATGAATGAAAAATATATAAACTTTATAAATAGGTTATATATTTATTCTTTATTTTATTATTATTTTTGTCTAAAATCTTAATTTATTTAAATTTTCTAAGTTTTAAATAATAATCAAGATGTTGTGGTGTTATCAAGTAGTAAGGTGAATTAAGTTAAGGTGAATTAAAATCAAATTCTTCGACCAACAAGTAACTAATTTAATTTTTATTAAGGATTTTATCTATTTTCTTTCCCTCTTTTAATATTTTTTAAATAAAAGATATTGTTGGTGTATGATTTGATATTTAAAGACTTATATAAATTTTTTGTGTTGAATTTTTGGGAAGGCATAAGTAAGTAAAGATTTTATTATAGGCATGTTATGCGTTTATGTGAGAGAAATTAATGTTAATATATAATCAATAATATAATTGTTTCGACATGTGAATAATATTGTTACTGAATTAATAAGCATATGTGAAAGTGAATATATGTAATTTTACATTTAAGTGTAGAAGTAATGTAAGTTATACATGAAGTTGTTGGTAAGAATTTTGAGCTGGTGTAATTATAAAACTAACCATATGTAGTAGGTAATTAAGGCGAATAACTACTAAAGAGTGTAGGACTTAGTGGGATGGTAAGTGGGCCTTGTGTATTTACATCACATGACGTAAAAATATTTATTATTATATTATGTATTGTTGTTAGTCTTACTTATAGTTATATTATTTTAAGTGTTCCTTTTATAAATATACACCTACAGCTTTCTTTATTAATAAAAAACTGGTTAATAAAGATAGTGTTATCAATAATTGATGTTTTAGAATCATCTAATCATATTATAAGTCTTAATTTTGTAATTAACATTTTTTTTATTTGAGATTTTTATTCTTTCCACGTTGTTGATATTACTAAAGCGATGACATAATTAACAACACTTAATTAATTTATAATAATTACATGTACTATTTCTTATATACGTTATTCATTTGAACAAAAGTATGAATATTCTAATAAATTAGAGTTTGTTGAACTTAAAACCTGAGTTAAAGAGAGGAATTAAGACAAATTTATCTCTTCTTGAACAAAACAAATGATACTTAAATCATAACATGATTACTTAAGTGTTAAACTTTTATAATCATAACATGATCACCTAAATATTAAACTTTTATAATGAATTATGGGTTTTGAAATATGTGAAACCATACAACTTCTTATTAGCACTCAAGTAATTATAGAATCTTTAAATCATTAATATATTATAAATGTCATAATTGTCTTATATTTTGTGATGATTTAGTTACATAAATAAAATTTTAGGTTGTGAATAATTGAATAAAGTTTTTGTATTACATATAAAGTAGTATTTGGAATAAGAAATTAAGTTAATTTTCATCAATAATGTCTTTGATAGGTTATATAAATTTTAATAAAACACGATTTGAGAACTTAATGTTTAATGTTAAAGTGTTCTCCAAAATATGTATGTTGCTATATTATTATAATAGGTTCTAGGATAAAGTAATATAAATTGTATATTATTATAAATAGGGACCAGGATAAAGTAATATAAATTTTATATTATCATAAATAGGGACCAGGATAAAGTAATATAAATGGAAAGTTATATCATTTATTTCTTTCTCTTCTCAATTTTTTTCTTTGACATTTTTTTCATTTATTTACTAGGTTGAAAAGAAAATAAAAATATTAAAGCTTTTATAATACATTAAGAATTAAGTACAATATAGTTAATTTTGTATTTTTAATATTATTTCAGTTTCATTGTAATAATAGTAGTTATAATTAACAAGAATAATAATAATATTTTTATTATTCTTACAATAATATCTTTAATATTATAATTTACTATCATAATCACTATTAATACTACTGTAATTAACATATTATTATTATATAAAATTTAAAATATTATAAAAAATATATTTATTAACAGCTTAATTTTAAAAAAAAGTTGTTTTTATTGTGTATTTTTTGTTGTAATAGATTTGTAAATGTATTAGGTATGAAAGAAACTTCACTTTATTCCTGTTTTTGAATATGGTTTTATTTGATTTAAAGATAAATAAAATAAAAATTATGCTTACAATCATGATCTCTATAAAATGAAACTTTCTTTTAAAATATAATATATATATATATATATATATATATAATAATATTATTATTATTTATAATAATAAATGTACAAATAATATTATTATAATACAATTAAAATAGTATAACACAAAGACTTCAATACTATTATAAGTTCCATGTTTTAAAAAATTTGATACTTTTAGTATTATAAATATTAAAAAAGGTAAAAAAGACAAGAAAAACATGACAAAAGAAACGAAGCAAGGGTTCAGGTGAGACTCACCAGAGCATGACAGCAGAGGCAAGAGAAAGGCGAAAGAATCCCCAAAGACTCCCAAATGCTTCCCATGAGAACCCCTTCCATGCTGCCCCACACCTCCCACTCAACACATACCCCAACTGAGCCACCACTATGAACCACCACGCCGCATTCAGCACCACCGCCGCACCCACCAGCCCCATCTCCGCCTTCATAATCAGTAACCAGCTCAACAGCGGGTGCATCGCCATCGCCACCGCGGATATCGCAGCGATCACAATCACCTTGCTCTGCGTCTGCAGGAACTTCATCACCGGAAAATTCAGCGCGTAAGCAAACAGCTGCGGAATCATCCATATGGCGAATTTCCCTGCAGCTCGAGATATCTCTGGGTCTTGCCCTATTAGAATCAGAAAAGGTCCTGCGAAGATGTACAGAAAGCACAGAACACAAGCCGTGCTCAATAGTAACACCCATGATCTCTGCATGTACACGCCCAGCATGTTAAGCTTCCCTGCCCCCACTGCTTGTCCACATAGCGTTTCCAACGCGCTTCCCATCCCTAACTGCACCAATCAAAAGCGTTTTTATTTTGAATGACGTTATACCATGTAATTGTAACCCAAAGACCTAACAAACACAAAAGGTGGAAAAAAAAAACACTAGAATCTACTCTTACTTTTTCGTTAACATTTTTTATACAAAGAGTATATATCCAAGTTACTGAGGTAGTTCCTTCCTTAATCATCTACCACCGAGTAAAGCAAAAGCAAAAGTTGCTCTCTGACTCAGGTAACTCTCTTTTTATTATTTTTTGTTTTTAAATGGAGGTTGTGCATGCATGCAAACCTTCCTTTCTTCTATTACTTTTATTTTTTTATTCTTTTTGTTTTATTATGCTGTTGTTTTTAGATAATTTATTAAAATTTAAAAAATCTCGTTAGTACAAACAAACAAACACACACACACACACACACATATATATATATATATATATATATATATATATATATATATATATATATATATATATATATATATATATATATATATATATAGTATTTACATATGTTTTTGATAAATAAGAATAATCAAACCCAACCAGAAAGTTAGTTAATTATTGCCATGATATATTTTAATTAAAATGTAAAAAAATATTTTTAATATTTTAATTAAATTCATAAGTTTATTTTAACTCTTTCCAGTAATTAATTAGTTAAGTATTAGAAATAAAATTATAACAAAAGTTAATTAAGTAATACTCTCAAATCTTCTAAAATTGAAATAGTTTAAGGTTTTGTAATAACAAATTATTAAATTTAACTTTTATTTTCGTTCACCAAAAACAAAATTTCAGCATGGTTATAAAAAAGTGTTAGATAAATAATCATTTAAGATATAATTTATTAATTGAAATATTGAAAGAACGTCTTAAAATAAAAATATTCTTATATAAAAATAAATACTTAGAAAACATAACAAAATAAAAGAAGATCAGAAAGAAAGTGATGCATGCATGCACTTCCATGAAAACAAAAAAAAAGAATAATAATAAAAAAGAGAGAAGTCTGTTTGAATATACAACTTCTGAAAAGCTCTGCTATATATATCCATTTGCTGTAAATTTTTGTTAGTAATTTTGGCTAAAACATGTACGAGTTTGATATGTGTAGGGCTTTACCATTATGCCGTAGGAGAAGCCGGCGATGAGGGAGTTCTCGACGGAGACGGCGGTGAGGTCGATGGTGCCGAGGTGGCCGGCAAAGATTTGAGTGAAGGCGCCGAGGGAATACTTTGACACAAAGGAGAAGATGGCAGGGCCTGCGAGGTACCAGAGCTTCTTGGACTCCACCACGAATTCCCTATAGAAGTCGCCGGGGCCGGTGATAGGATCGATGTCAGCGGTACCGGCGGTGAAAACTGCGGCGGTTCCTCGCTGTGAACGGATTTGATGGGTTTCATCGTGTGGCTGTGTGGAGTTGGTATCTGAGTGCTCCATCAATGGAGAGAAAGTGAGACAGAGAGAGCTGAAGAGAGATTGTTGGGGAGAAATGGAAGTGCTCGATAAGTGATGTAGAAAGAGATATAAAGGAAGACAAAAGATATCATATTAGGTTAAACATATGCACGTAGCAAGGCAAAGAAAGTTGCAATAAGATATGATAATATATAGAATGCATGAAAACACCTCCCAAGTCCATGAAATTATTTTAGTTTACTTTAAAGTTTATAACACTTAATTATATAATTTATTTAAAGACTTGGATAAATAGTTTCATTAGAATTTTCTTGTCCTGTTCCATTTAAATATATACTTCTTTTAATAAAGTTACATCTATGACTATATTATTATTAGCCAAATTATTTATATCGAGCCGAAAGCATAATTAGTAATATCATTTAAAAATTCAAATAAATATAATACACTTATTTCTTTTTCAACATAAACTATTTCATATTTAAAATTCGTATAGTTTAAACTTTTTGAACCACTTGATGATAAAAAGTTTATGGTCATCCTTATCCTATAATAATGAAGAACTTTTTCCACAAAGGAGGATGAAATTTATGATCACGATATTTCTAATTAAAGAATAAAATTGTTTAGAATTACTAAATATTTAAAATTAAATCATAATTTTTGCAAGAAAAAGTAAGTCATACCATTTTAGTCAGGATTATCCAAGTGTCCCCTCTCCCACTAACTTCCAAACCTAAAACTTTGATGCGACATTTTTCCAATAATTTCATTTCCAAATTTAGAAAAAAGTTAACTTTAATTTTATTCCTTCAGATTTTAATTATATAATTGAAATATTTAAGATTATTTAGGATATATTTGTTTTTTCATTTATTGGAATTAAAAAGTATATATATCAAAATTATTTCATATTATTAACTTGTTGAAAACTAATTTATATATATATATATATATATATATATATATATATATATATATATATTATAAAAATTAAAAAATTGATTTTCATGTATTAGATAATAATATCAACTAGTGAAAATAACTTCCAAATGTTGGCGTATAATATTATTAAAGTTGGCAAAATTGACTAACGTGATATAAAATATTTATATCTTTTAAAATAATATATAATAAATAAAATTATTATAATTTTTAATAATATATAAAAATATTTTAAAAAAAATAGTAGAGTTTACATAACCAACTATAATAATATTATATATGTTCTAATAATTATAAATATATTAAAAAATATTAACTAATTTTAATAAAATTAAATATATTTTAAAAATAAAATATTAAAATTGACGTATTAAGTATGTTTTAATAATAAAAATATTTTTGAAGATAAATGTTAGAATCAATTTAGCTACCTGACTCTAAAAATATTAGATATATTTTAATATTTATTTATGATAACATCCGTGTGCATTCGGGAATAAATAGAAATTGTAAAAAGGTTTAAATTTAAAGATTACAAATATTTTTATTTATTGATTTTTTTATTCTTTATATAAATTTTTTCACATTTATCTCTTTTATTTTTACATATCATATTTACTTACATTAATTTTATTTAAAATAGTTAAAATGGATAAGATTATGATGAGTTCACAAAATCATAAATCATTAGGTTGTTTTACTTTTATATATATATATATATATATATATATATATATATATATATATATATATATATAAACACATTGTTTATAAAGAAAATAAGTAAAAGAAAGTATTTAATGAATGTTATAAAAGAAATAAAAGACATCTTTATTAAAAGTATCTTAGTTTTGTCTTATTTTAGTTGAAATTGAAACTTGTTCAATTCAATCAAGAAGATGAACTCTACATTAGAAAAAAAATCTTGATACTTACTTGGTCTTAACAAATATTTTGAATTTTGATTGTATTAATTTTAATTGGATGGTGATTTTATTTTAAATGAAATTGAAATTTATATTCAACCAAGAATGTGAATTGTGCAGGAGAAAAGACTATTAATTTTTAATTAGGTTTAAAATTTTAATTATATTAATTTAATTGCGGTGGTGTTAGGATTGAGAGTACACATACCAAGCTACAATTTTAACTGCATTAATTTTTAATTAAAATCAGATTTTGACTGAATTCTTTAACGGAAGAATATGAAGAGTTAGTGTAGAAAAAAAGAATAATGACCACACCTTTTTTACATTTTAGGATATACAATTTAGGATTAAAAACTTGATTTTAAGTGTCTTGATCTCATTTTATTCATTCATACTATCTCTTTCCTTCGTCAATTATAATTTTTTTTATTGTTTTATTGATATTTATTTTGTTCAATACAAAAGCCTTGTACAATTTTTTTTTTATAAAATACTGTCTTTGATCAAATCAAAGCAAGTTAAATTAATATTAAAAATTATTTTTATATAGTGTCTAGAAAAGTTTTCTTGGTCTTATAGTTTTGGGTATGAATTTTGCCTCTTGGTAATTCCAAGTTTTTTTTAGTGTACATGGGTTACTATAATGTATCCTTTTTTCATAAATAAGAACAACACATTAATTACCCTATATTATTTGAAAGACATCTTATGTTCAAAGATACATTATTGTTGTTCATGAGAAAGACCATTACATCTTATTGTATAGCCCAAACAATTTGATACATGTCTTGTGAAACCCCTATCATACTCACTACTAGATTAGAATATTGCTTGGAGTGTAACATTAGATGCAACGTTTTCCTTTCCCCAACATTATGGATTCATGGTGTGTATGTGTGTATTTATTGGGATTGATTATTGTCATGAAGAGTTTCTTTAAATAATGAATCTTCCTTACACTTATATTTTGGAACTCCATTCAAAGGTGGTGTATTCTTCTTATCTTTTTTCTTTTATCAATTTTGTCTTTTCTTTTCCAACTTGTTCATCTTTATTATTTGTTTTTTTTTTGTGAGTCGAATCGAAACGTGTTTTTTAAGCTTATTCTAACATTCTATGTATTTTTAGCTTATCCAACACATCTTAAGTTGATAAAGATCCAATCATCATTTTAAGGATTACATCATCTTTATCATTAACAAGTTCTTTCATTGTTTAAATTTGATCCAATTGATTGAAGATTAGGCTTGTTATGATCATAGTGGTATTCACAATAAGTTTTGCTCAAAAGATTTTTTTGTTCTAAATCAATATGGAGATTTTTTTTCTTATATTGACTCACTAAACAAGTGTATTTAAAGTTGCATAATGTCTACTTTGTGGATAACTTGACTAAAAGTGTATGATGCACCTTGTTTATGAAGATTGTTTGATATTAATCAAAAGTGTCTATCTTCTATTAGAGCATATACATGAATTGTATTATTATAAAAAATGTGTATCCCATGTCACATTTTGTTATAGTGATTTGTGGCATGACTGGTGGAGTTAGTTGTAATTGTTCCTATATAGGCTCTTTATGTAAAATATATTGAAGTTGGTTATAAATGTTAGAAAGTAACACTTGAGTTGTAATATCTAAAGTTTTTTTTAATAACTATCAGCAACTTCATAATAGTAAATTTCTTGTGGACATGGATTACCACGCTAGCTTCTTGCATGTTTTGCCATAGCTTCTTATATGTTTTGTTATTTCTTTCTTTATTATTATTATTATTATTATTATTATTATATTCACTAGTTATTTATGATGCTTGTTATTTTACACATTCTTATATTGCGATTATTTGTGAATTTCGTTTAAATCCACAATATTTTATTTGGTATGAAATATAAAAATAATTTTGAGTAAATAAAATTAAGTTGACATAGTTTGCTTTATAATTTTTAGAGAATAATTTATTTTAAAATTGTCTAAGAGTCCTTATCTTTTTTATTTAATTTTATTTGTTTAGTATTTTTTTTAATATTTGATATTTTTTCTTGAATATTTGATATTTTTTTGAATTTTATCTAAAAGCTTTAGGAATTCAATTGATGATTATTTTTTGAATTTTCTTGAATTTTTTTAAGTGACACTATTTTTTTATCTTTTTTATTTGATCTTTTGTATTTTTGTTATAGGATAGTATTAGTTATTTATTTGTCTTTCATTATCAATTTTGAATTGCTTTAATGATGTGAACTCATGATTCAAAGTCTTTATGAAAGTCCATTTTTAATTTGAGTTTCATTCATGAAAAGCAAGGTAAAAAAGTAATTTTATTTTTTGGTTATCATACATTGACTTGATCTAATTTATTCACTTCCATTGTAAATTAGATTGTAAATTAGATATAATGAATTATTGGTGAGAAAACACTTTATAGAAAGTTACCTTTTTTATTTTACTTTTTATGAGACTTGATCATGTTTTTAGTGAAGAATAAAGGTATTATTGTGAAAGATAATTTCGCTAGCTAATAAAAAATGTATTATTGTTATATATCCTACTTGAGGAATATGTGAAAAAAAGCTCAAATTATATAATATATTTAATGGAAAATTCTTCTTATATCCTCTTTAAATAACTCCTTTTCACTATACTCTTTAACTAGGACCATATATATTTAGGCATATGTGATAAGTATCATACATAACATGTTATTGCTATATTTTGCTATATTCTATTTTGTTTCTTAAACTGTTATTATGTATTTTAAAACTTCAAAAAATTGTAATTTATAGAGGAGAATTTGTCCCCTTCATTCGAGTATTTGTTGTCAAGTTGTTCTCGTATCACCACTTGTCTTCCATTTTTTCCTCATAAACTCTTTGAAGTAACAAGTTTACTCTAGAATTAAGGGTTGACTATAGTCAAAGATTGTCTAACATATATGAAAAAATAATGTAGAAGTATATTTCACCTATAACTTTTAGACTATATCCAGTTCTCATTTGAGAAACTTCTCAAAGGTTCTACTAGTAAAAACTTGATTATAAACACGAGTATACAAATTATTCCTACTTATCCCTTCTCTATCTCTCCCTAAGATCGAGAACTCGAGTATTCTTTAATGTCACTCCTAACTACAAACACATGATATATGATAATACAAAAACTCTTTGAGAGGACATGATTAGAAATCACATAGGTGGTTTGCTTCACAAGTAAAAGAATACAGAAGTTAACACTATAAGCTCGGCTCTGAATTTTAGAAAAATGTATATCATTGTTAGCTTGGATGATAAACACTTGAAATTTTTGGTCAATATATAAATAATTATGAATTTGACTATTGTTTGATGTAATCTTTAACAATGAAAATTCCATATGCTTGATAACATAATATTTGATCTTTAGTATTGTTGTTTATAGATATAGCTTTCAATTTCATGTTCGATGCTAAATATAGAAGGTTACATTCCTTAATTGGGTTGCAAGATGTATATAAGAAAATAATTTAGAAATATATGTTAAATAATGTACAATAATATTATTATGAAAGAATGATTGCTTGTTTGTTTAGAATTAGCTAATTTTTTATGTGAATTTTTGAACGTTATTAACATCATAAGTTTTCTTATTGATAAAGTAGCATTTTGGACACTAATTGCACATATCAAGTTTATTTGAACTAATTTAAATTTACTTAAACCTTATTTATAAAACCTTTGGTGTAATCATGACTCTAATATCTTCTTCTTCCTCCTCAACAAGCTTAATTATGGCAAAATCATTGTTCCCTATACACTTACCCTCTTCCATTTGGTTATCTCCTTATCACAAAGTCTTTACGAGGTTGCAAAACTTCACAAATCTATACGAGTTGAATGTCCTTGCAAGTTTGTAGTGATAAATAAGGAGCTTAGAATGTCATTGGTAGCTTTATCGTGGATTCAATGCTATAATAAGACAAAATTTATTTCTTTATTTTTGAATGTAGTTACTATTATTGTTAATTGGTTAAAGTAAGAGAGAGGAAAGACTAGATTTGAGGTTATTACCAAGGATATAGGTGATCTTGCAGATATGCGACCGATTGAGGAGGCGGTCACAAAGAAAACTTTCTACAACTAAATATTCAAAGGAGGGGATATGGATCACAATGAGGAAGAAGATGTAGGTTGAGGCATCTTCATTGAGGATTGTATTGCATTGATGCATTAGTTTTCTCATACCACCTTATATGTTATCCTTTCCTTACTCAACTAGGAAGATTAATTATTGCTTCATATGTTCTTGATGTGAAAAGAATAGCCACCACCAACAAAACATATGTGTCATTTGATATTCTCTTTTTGAGATGAGTGACAATAGGATGCTCGCAAACTCTTCTATTCATAATGATCCAACACCCCTACTCTTTATAAAAAGAATGATGTGACAAACATTGTGGAAATAAAGAGAGTAAAAGTTCGTTTTTGGAAACTTATCAAGTGATAATTTTATTTCATAGATTATTGTTGATAAATTTACTTGGATGTATTTTGAGGATGAACACATTATATTGAATATTTATAGTTTTCATGTTTGAATGAATGTAAACAATAATACACATAAGAATGATTAAGATAAAAATATGCGTCATTATCCTTCATCCAAATTTAAACAAATTTAAAAAAATGTCAATAATCAAATCATTGCAATGATTTAAAAAATGCAAATACAATTAATAAATTATCATTAAAATAATTTATTAAGTTTTCCTTGTCTGATTTCCAAAACCAATTACAAATATATATATATATATATATATATATATATATATATATATGTTTATTCGTTTATATGATTAATAATTAATTAACTTGTTCTAATTGTGTTTTTGATGTTTTCTTGAGTTTAACAACTTCATCTGATATTACAGTTTTTACTACCCAATGAAAAAATTCCAATAACTAGAAAAACGTTAGTTTTATATATTTTAAGAAAGCTTTCTCTTATATTCGTTAATTCATATAGCTCTATCAGTCTTTTTACACGAGTGTGGTGTATTTCGATTTTCAATGTCATTTAGAAATCAAAGTACTCAAGTTTTCTCTAAAATTTTTGCAATATAGAACATAATAAAGGTTGATTTTACAAATATACATGAATAGATGCAAGCAATATTGAAAACTTAAATTCACAAAATAAGAGGTGAATTTATAAATTCAAAATTTAAGTAATTTTTTTAACATGTTTCTCTAGAAATTCAAATACAAGTTTGACCAACTAACAAGTAATTATTAATTGAATCAATCAAACATATTGAAACATACAAATATGAATAAAATCAAATCATCATTTAATCTAATTCATATGAAATTATCAAATAAAGATTCAATTAATTATTAATTTGATTTCTAAAATAAAAAACACAAATTAATATCATAAAATAAAAATCTGAAATTAGGGAGAAGATGAACAGACTCTCGCCATTAAAGAATGGGTGCAAACTCAATTCAGATTTTATACTCTTCATTCTTTGAATTAAATTTCAATGATTAGTTCTCCATTGATGAAGGAGGAGAAACACAAAAGAGAGAAGATCAAAAGTCAATGGAGAGATTAAGAGAAAAAGAAAAAGAAAAAGATACTTTCTAAAAGTGAAAAACTAAACAAATTATTTTTCCTATCTTTTTTCTTTTTTAAATTTGTGAACTATTTTAGTTTTTAGTGATATTAATAAATTTAATTATCAGTATTAATATTAGATTTAATTAAGTTCTTCATAAATATGGGTATTTTCAATTGAATTGCTATTGAAAATTTTCATTTCATTTATATATTTCAATTAAATTTTCAATTGAATATGGGTATTTTCAATTCAATTGAATATCCAAGTCTTTATATATTTCAATTAAATTTTTCCCTTTTGATTTTGTCCTGCTGTTACTTATATGTCTTCACATGGAAAATAAGACTTAATTAAATTTTAAATTCTTCATAAATTTGATTATTCTAAATTAAAATTTTATTAAATACTTAAAATATTTATATTTTTCAGTCGAGTAAGGAAAAAAGTAAAGAGGAGAAAATGTTAGGTTGAGAAGGAGAGGGAAAAACCACTGAAAAGAAGCTATATGGTATAAGAAAGTTGTGCCTTAGAAAGAAGAATGAGTGTGTCTTGGACTTATGAATTTGAAAATATGTGTTAAATGACCTTTAGCATCCATACAACAAAATTTCCACACATTTCTTATATTTTTTCTTTCTTCTTAAAACGAAAACCTTATAATAACTTTCAACTTGAGGGTTTTAAATAAGAATCTTAATTATAAAACAAAATTATTTTAGAAGTATTTTTCTCTCCAAAAAGTTTAGAATAATATTTAAATATAATAATTAAGTCAATTTCAAATTCTAAAATAGAAATACAGATAAAAAGTATTCACATTAAACCAAAAATAGAATAAAACTTAAAAAATATGACAGAAAAGGAAAGCCATTTATAGTAAAAGAAGAAATAGATAGAACATAACACACATCCAGCTGTCACTGGACCTCAACTTGCACCTCGTTGTGTGTTCCGCTTCCCTATGTTGGAGTCTGATGTGTTGGGTCACAGTTGCTGATTGCTGAATGGCCATGATGTCCCAAACAGCACACACTATTGGTGCCTTCTGTCAGGTCACCAACAACAACAAAGACGAGGAGCAGAAAAGAGAAGGAAAAGACAATTAACTTTACCAACCAACCCACTTTCGGCTACTTTCAATCTTCATTCAAAAGCAGCACTGGTGAGGAATCGCCGTACGTTCAATTTCTTTCAATCTTCATGGAAAAGCAGCAGTGACGCATCTACATAATCTTCTGGAAAAGCAACATCCGTTCAATTACTTTCACTCTTCGGGGAAAAGCAGCAGTGGTGACGCATCTGCATACGTTCAATCAGTGATTCCAGAACCATCTTCGACCACCAACAGTTTTTGAGGTTGTCGTTGGTTGTTGCTGCTGTCGTGTTGGGGTGGCGGCGTGTCTTGCGTTGTGCAGTGAGGCGTTGCTGTATGTCAGTGGAATACTACTGCGGTGGAGTTTTCTACGGTGAGCTCGCTAACCCTTTACAATGGCCACAGCTCAGGAAAAAGCGACGCCAAATAATCTCAGTAACAGCCCCACTGCTTCTACTTCCTCCGCAGTTCCCTCTTCTTGGGCCCACCCCACTGCCGATCCCTTCCGAAACAGACCCTCCGTCTCCGCCCTCGTTCCCGCCGTCGATTCCTTCCCCGATCCTCCTCCCAAAACTACCTCCACCACCAAAGGTATTCACTCCTACACCTGTTTATTGATTTACCTTTATTTTATTTTATTTTTCAGAAATGGAGTTTCTAAGAATGTTAATATTTCAGAAAGTATTTTTTGGAAGCCAATTTATGGAAAAGTAACAATAGGGCACTCACTTTCTTTGTTCCTTGAGGAGAAATCCTTTATTTACTTTGCTACTGCCATGTTATCATCGTAGGCGATTCAACTTTCTCTGTTCCTTGTAGATGCAATAATTGTTTCAATGACACCAATAATGTGATTTGGTTTGATTGTGAAAGAGGGTGTTTGTCTCTTTCTTAGGTTCCCACCACTACTATCTCTGAATCTCAAACACTGTCACCACTTCACCTTCTACATTCCTTTATGGATAAAAGATATTTTTAGGATAAACTTTGTAGTAATTTTTTTTTACCGAAAATCGGGGAGTGAGAACTGAGCAAACATATAATACCACCAGTTTTGGTCCAAAATCTTAAAAACATTAGGTATGGGAGGTCCAAAACCTTAAGGCATTATGTTGTTTAATTTTTTCATTTTTTCTTCTTATACTGTGCTCAACTTCCTCCTTCATATTCAACGTGAAACTTTGCTCGTACTTGAATATCTAACCCTCTCTTAAAATCATCATTAAGTCTCTTAGAATGTAAGAGTGTGTAACATAACAAGGATATATCAATGTGTAAAAATGAAAAATAAAGTATTGTGTAGAACATTAAATAGAAATAGAAAAGGCATTCACGGTGTTCTAAATAATTTTTTTTATTTTAAATACTTATTTATTTTTTCCTACTATTTCTGTTTTTGATTGACGTTGAGACATTTGCTGTAATCAACCTATTAATAATGCGAGGCCCTGTTAATAATGTGAGGCCTAAGTGATGGGCAGTACAACAACTCATCATCTGTTAGAGCTTGGACTAAAATCAACTCACTTTGTGAGTCAAACTAATTATAAGTAAATTGACCCGTTTTCATATTGAAAAAGCAAATGTAATTTGAAGGTATTAGAATAATATTGGTAAACTATTTAAATATTTGATATTATATATATATATATATATATATATATATATATATAAATAAATGATCATTAATAAAAAGTTGATTTTTATATATATTTTTCTAAATTTAATGAGTCAATCCACTTAAGCTACTAATGTGAAGTTGGGTTGAAAATTTTCATAAAGTAGAGTTAAATTGACCCGTGTTTAGCTCAATCATTTATGTGATGCTAACTTATGAGCTGGATTCACTCACTTTCACAGGAAAATGTGCATTGTGTGTTTTATGTAGTCCCTTAGTGGGTGTAGCTGGACAGGAACATTTATATTTTTAAGGATGTTTCTTTTGCCAATTTTTTTTATCTGTGAATGAAGTCTTCGGCTTCTTTGAGATACAGGGTGTCACTACTTGTATTTTCAGGGACATTGGAAGCTTTTCTACATTTTAAAATGCATAAAACCATTCTTGTGCCTTCATCTAACAATTTAAGCGGTAGTGTTAGACGAAGACAGGTTTTATATCTTGAACACTTCTTACTCGTCTTCTTTCCCTGTTTTTCCTGGATTTTTTGTATTAATGTAGTTGATATTTTTTTATTCAAAGTATTCAGTATATTCTCTCCCTAGTTGTTCTCTTTTCTCTTCAATGAAATTTCTTCTTTTATCAAAAGTATTTTCTTTGCTCATTTCCTGTCATAGGTATCCCAGTCATGATGAGAGTTCAAACCTGCCACCCTTTGGATCCACTGTCAGCTGCTGAAATATCAGTGGCTGTAGCAACAGTTCGGGCTGCCGGGGCAACCCCTGAGGTAGATTGCTTGATACTTTTCTCTTTAGTTTTAGATTTTGCTTAAATTTATTATCTAGTATGGTTATGTTAATTTTTACATTATGTAACTTCTCCAAATGCTTGTGTTTGTATGTTAATGAAGTGTGTCAATTTATATTGAAAAATAGTCACTTACTTTGGCCAGCTTAATAATAACATTTGAAAAATAAAGGATCTTTTGATTATTTGATTATTCTCTTAGGTAAGGGATAGCATGCGCTTTGTTGAAGTAGTCTTGGTAGAACCAGATAAGCAAGTTGTTGCACTAGCAGATGCATATTTCTTCCCTCCTTTCCAGCCTTCGTTGCTTCCCAGGACTAAAGGAGGACCTGTGATTCCTTCTAAACTTCCCCCAAGGAAAGCACGATTGGTTGTTTACAATAAAAAGTCAAATGAAACAAGCATATGGATTGTTGAACTCAGGGAAGTGCATGCAGCAACACGAGGTGGTCACCATAGGGGCAAAGTTATTTCTTCGAAAGTCATTCCAAATGTTCAGCCACCAATGGTAAATATGTTTACTTGATTTTATACTTTGACAAAGTTTTGCTCCTTATTAATATTTGTACTCTTCCTTATCCCCATGCTCATTGTAGCTGGAATCTTGTTTTGCCAATTTTTGTGCGAGATAGATTTTTTTCGCTTTCCTATTTAAACGCCTTTGCTAAAAGTTGCATAAAAACATATATAGAATAGAAGTCAAAAAAATGTTACTATTATAGCATATTTGTTGTGGACATGTGCGCAATTAAATAAACGCACTTGGAACAATTAAAGTATATGAAAATATCTTATCATCTCATATAATAGATTATATGCTAGAATTAGTTTTCCTATTGTTTCATGTCCTAGGATTGGTTACCATATTTCCTTATCTTGATCTGTTTTTCAAACTTAGTGCTCTAAGTTTGATGAACATATCCATTCATTATAATATATCTCAATTAATAGAAATTATTGTTTCATTCTCTTGTATGACACTTCTTTCCTCTGAACCTAAAACCCATACTTTTAATAATACCCTAATATGTCAAATTAATGCAACTTCCACACTGACCTGTTAGTCTTTATCTCTATTAGTTTCAAATCAGAATAGCAATGTGTAATTCATTCTATATGCACAGGATGCTGTGGAGTATGCTGAATGTGAAGCTGTTGTGAAGGACTTCCCTCCATTTCGAGAAGCAATGAAGAGAAGAGGGATTGAGGACATGGATCTTGTGATGGTGGATGCATGGTTAGTTGATAATTTGAGATGATTTTAGCACATTTTACATAAGGTATTTCATTGATTTGTTCTTTCTAATGGAGGTGAAACTTACAGGTGTGTTGGATATCATAAAGAAACAGATGCTCCTAGCCGCAGGCTTGCTAAACCACTAATCTTTTGTAGAACTGAAAGTGACTGCCCTATGGAAAATGGCTATGCTCGTCCAGTTGAAGGAATCTATATACTTGTTGACATGCAGCATATGGAAATTCTTGAGTTTGAAGATCAAAAATTGATCCCTCTTACACCTGCTGATCCATTGAGAAATTATACTTCTGGTGAAACCCGGGGAGGAGTTGATAGAAGTGATGTGAAGCCATTACAGATTATTCAGCCTGAAGGTCCAAGTTTTCGTGTCAACGGGCACTTCATTCAATGGCAGAAGGTGATTGTCCGTATCTTTACTTTTTCTATTGTCTAATTCATATGTTGTAAACTTGTAGAAATAAATGTTTTCTTATTTGTGTGCAGTGGAACTTTCGTATTGGTTTCACTCCAAGAGAAGGTTTGGTTATTTATTCTGTGGCCTATATTGATGGAAGTCGAGGAAGAAGGCCAGTGGCCCACAGATTGAGTTTTGTTGAGATGGTGGTTCCTTATGGAGATCCGAATGATCCTCACTATAGGAAGAATGCTTTTGATGCAGGAGAAGATGGTCTGGGTAAAAATGCTCATTCTCTCAAGAAGGTCAAGGCATTTTCTTCTAATCTAGTCAAATTAATCTCCTTTCTCAATGTAGATGAAATTAAAATTTACTTTGCAAGAGGCATCAATGCAGGGTTGTGATTGTTTAGGCTATGTCAAATATTTCGATGCTCACTTTACAAACTTTACTGGAGGTGTTGAAACAATAGAGAATTGTGTCTGCTTGCATGAAGAGGATCATGGCATTTTATGGAAGCATCAAGACTGGAGAACAGGTTTGGCTGAAGTTCGACGGTCTAGAAGGCTGACAGTATCTTTTATATGTACTGTGGCTAACTATGAGTATGGATTTTTCTGGCACTTCTATCAGGCAAGTTGTTGTCTGGATTCACTTATCTGAGTAGAATTTCAACCATGCTTGATGCTTGCGATATACAGAGATACTTTTAAAATTTTGAATATATATAAGTTGGTGTGCCAGATTTTTAGATGTGAGTAAGAGAGTACTGGCTTCAAGCTGAGGGTTCTGCTGTGTACCCTAGCAGCTGAACCAGAAAGAAATGTATTCTTTCGCTTAGTATGTTTATTCTGACTTTCATTGCTATGTTCTGTACTGTTTATCCTACCCTTCTACTGGCATTCATATGTTTTTGTGGTCGATTTCAATGTTCAAACATAAGCATATGAATTGATTGTCTCTGATTTTGTATTTGCTGTTTCCTTCGTTCAGGATGGAAAGATAGAAGCTGAGGTCAAGCTCACGGGAATTCTCAGTTTAGGAGCATTGCAACCAGGCGAAACTCGAAAGTATGGCACAACTATTGCACCTGGATTATATGCGCCTGTCCACCAACACTTTTTTGTTGCTCGTATGGACATGGCTGTTGATTGCAAGCCTGGTGAAGCATTTAATCAGGTCAGTGTTCGACCAAAATTTTCTTTGGGCAAAATCTTCAATGCTGAAAGGAATATTTTGGATGGCTCATACTTCAATATTTGAGCCAGTGTAATTCGCTTCTTGCTCATCTCAAATTTGATGTTTTAGAAAAAAAAAATTAATTGCATGAAAATCTTCAATTATGTAGCTTGCATTCAGTAGCAGAAGGATAAGCACAAGAATGAATGGTCTTTTGAATGATATCAAATATTAATGCATATTAATATCCCTTTTGATATAGCCACCCATGTTTGTGTGAAATTTCTGTCCTTTTTTTCACTTTCCTTCCTTTTCCCGTGTTGAACTTCTTTAATAACTTTATAGTCCATTGTGTTCCCTTTTGAAAAAAGGGAAGAAAGGGTCTCTCACTTCCATCAAAATTCTTAAATTCAGGCTTGGTGGTTCACAAATAATACTGGAAAGTAGTAAGAAAGTTCCCCTTCTCCCTCTTCAGGTTGTTGAGGTGGATGTCAAAGTTGAAGAGCCAGGAAAGAATAATGTTCACAACAACGCATTTTATGCAGAGGAAAGACTGCTTAAATCAGAATTGGAAGCAATGCGTGATTGTAACCCTTTATCTGCTCGACATTGGATTGTAAGTTCCTTCCACTCACAAGAAGAAAGCAAACAAAAGATTCAAATTTTTTCTTGGCAAATATTTGCACCTGTTTCTGCAACTGTAGTTATTGTGCTGCGGGGACAGCAAATAATATTCTTCTCTGTGTATAATGCTTATGCTACATATGTATGTAAAATTCCTAAATGTTTGCGTGTGCATAATCTGTTTCTTCTACCTTCTGAGTGTTCTATTCGAGCTTTCCAAGTGCATATTTCGTTCCAGCTAATGTCATATTCAGTTTTCTGCAGCTGTATTTCTCAAAGTGAAATCATTTACTTGTTAAGAAAAAAATACTATTTAACATATCTACCCAGTGTTGCTCACTTGAATTTCTTGTTTTAGGTGAGAAACACCAGGACGGTAAACCGAACCGGGCAGCTAACAGGCTACAAGTTGGTACCTGGTTCAAATTGTTTACCCTTGGCTGGTTCAGAGGCCAAGTTTCTGAGGAGAGCAGCTTTCTTGAAGCACAATCTTTGGGTCACTCCTTATGTTTCCGACGAAATGCATCCTGGAGGAGAGTTCCCTAATCAGAATCCACGTGTTGGAGAGGGTTTGGCTACTTGGGTTAAGCAAAATAGATCACTGGAGGAAGCTGATATAGTTCTTTGGTTAGTTCACTTGTTTCTGTTTCACATATTAGTCTTTGTTAATCACTTTTGGGATACTGTGTGGACTGTGTCCATGGAAAAAAAGAGTTGATCTATAATTTCCACATGTTTGTAAATATAAAATCTTATACAATACGCATTTGGGGATGACAATTTTTCCCATCATCTAGGGGTCCTTGTGAGAGAATTGTCTCCTTAAGACATCATTGGCTAATAATTTTACTCTTTGAGCTTTGTTCTTATTAATTCTTTGCACATGTTATCTGACATGTTGGAATATTCCAGGTACGTGTTTGGTGTGACACACATTCCCCGATTGGAAGACTGGCCAGTTATGCCAGTGGAACGCATTGGCTTTTTGCTTATGGTATTCCACTCAAAATTAGCTTATTTCCTTGCCATTCTTTCTATGCAAAAATAGAGTGAGATTCATATTGAACTGCTTAGAACATGCTTATTTCCTAAGTTTTGAGTTCACTATAGTTCTTCAGTATGAATCTTACTTGAAATCTCCTAATCCAAAACTCAAGTCCATTTTCGAATGTGTGAGAGAATTATACATTTAAGTTCATAGGAGCAATTTTCAGTAGCATATGTTTAACCAACAAAGTTGTTTAAAGAATATTCTCTGTTGATAGTTTTGAAATTAATTTTATTCTGCTGTTCATGATGCAGCCACATGGGTTTTTCAATTGTTCCCCAGCAGTAGATGTTCCCCCAAGTTCAAGTGATTTGGATGATAAGGATAATGGAATATCTTCGAAGCCAATTCAAAATGGGGTGATTGCCAAACTTTAAAAGCACAAAAGCTAGAATATGTGACTGTGTTTATCATCACCTCAGTGAGTGCATCACTATGATATACAAATCTTCAATAACAAAGTTTATTGTGGTCCACTTGGATATTTAAGAATAGCTATTTTGGTGATGCATGTGATGATGTAATTAGAAAATGATACTACTTTATTGGTTTCTCTAGCATCTAAATTGATGCGACTCTCCTGCGTCAGAAAGTGTTTTGGCCTAGATAAATTCGCATATACCATACACTGTTGAACTTGGTAAGGTTCAGTTTCATATATTTATACATTTCTTCGTCCTTTATATGCGTCACACATGGATTCTGTAATTTCGGTAGTACAAATTAGCAAAACTCTTCACATTATTTAATATCATTCCAAACCATGGCCCATAATACTTTAAATGTCTAACATAAGATTAGATAATACTTATGCGAAATGAGTTTACTGTTTAAAGAGACTTATAAAGGTTTATATCGGTGAAAATATCATTTGAGGCAAAAATAATTGTTATATTATCTACAATACAAGAATACAATAATGTAACAAGAAACTCAAATAGAATTATTCAATTTTAAATTAGTTTTACTTACCGTACTAGATTAGATCACTAAAATCGATCTTTTAATAATTTTTTACTTGCACTTTAATTTTTAAAATAATATTAAAGTATTGTATTTTATTATCTAGACTCAATATTTTTAATTTTACTATATAAGAACTTATTAGGAAAATGTTTCCAAATATCAATTCTACATATTAGATTGTTTAATGATTTTTTTTAGTTATATAATATAAAATATATTTTAGAAAAAAATAGCAAAAATCAATTAATAAAATAGGGTCTATAGCTCAGTGGTAGAGCATTTGACTGCAGATCAAGAGGTCACTGGTTCGAACCCGGTTGGGCCCTATTAAATAATGTGATGTCATTTCTTTTATATAATTACAAAAATTATTTAATTAAAAATCTGGCTTCAAATAGATAAAAAAATTTGTTAGTTTTATTATTATCATCGTTATATCATTTTTATAATGTATTTTTAAGTTGTATATTTATCTACTTTTAATATTAAGTATATTAACATACACATAGAATCAAATAATTTTTTTTATGGAAAAATAAATTAATATCTCGTTTAAAGATCTCATTATAAAATAAAGTGTTTAATTTTTTTTACATTTTTAAAAAATATAATATGTTATAGTCGGAAGATAATTAACTGTGTGAAGAAAGATTTGTTTTTTATGTTTTTTGTTCACGGTTAGACTTTTTTTAAAAAAGATAAGCCAAGTTAAAGAGTGACAAAAAGTTATTTAATTAAAATTAGGCTAGAAATAGCTAAATATAAATATTTTGTTTTATTATGATTATTACATATAATTTTAAAAATGTATTTAAGTTGTATATTTTTTTTTTAAATATTAAGTATATTAACATACATATAGAATCAAATAATTTTTTTTGATAAATAAATTAATAGCTTATTTAAAGATCTCGTTGTACAATAAAGTTTTAAATATAATTATCCTGAGAATTGCATAGCACCTTAAAAGTAACCTTATATCAAATGAACAAGTTACTTCGGAATTATTTGAAAATTTTAATATGAAATAGGTGTTTTAGTATATTAATAGTGTATATAAATAAAGGTTGTGTCCAACATAACTACTGTTCTCAATGGGACAATATACTTAGCTTCTCAATTTTGTACATTAAAAAAAGAAAGTGTGTTTATAAGTTTCAAATTGCAATGCAGGTACTATAATAGGTTAAGTAAAGTTTTCAAAATTATGAAGATAAACCTAAAAAAGGTTTTTGAGAAATAACATACTAAACTTGAGTCTTCAACTATTTTATACGGAACAAACTTAATTAAATAAAGTATTGTTTGTTTCAAAACATTATTTAAGCACTCTTTACTTTCAGCATTTTGTGTTGGAGGATATTAAAACAAAATTAAATAGCATTTTCATCATTTTTCATTTAATTTTACTTCTAAAATAAGTTTACATTTTTTTTAAATATGTTTATGATACTTTCATATTCGAAAATATAAAATCAAATACATGTGAATAATAGAGATGCATTACGTATGAGAAATTAATGAAGTCAAACCTCATTTGACCTCAAGATAAAAAGTGTACACTGTCTAAATTGTGGTAGCTTTTTCTTTGTTAGGACGTGAAAAAAAATTAGAAATATGAAATCATTTTGTTCTAATGGTAAGCTTTACGAGAAAGATGAGAAAAAAGATATAAGAAAATAAAGTGAAAAGAAAAAGTGTAAATTAAGCATTATTTGCATCTCTTAACTATTGAGGATTGAATTGACTTAAAAGGTAAGTCTCCAAAATTACTTATACAATATTTAATAAATTAAACTTTAAGCCTGCAACACAAGATCTTTTATATTTCATTGAAATTGATTATGATATTGTTACATATTTCCTTTATTTTAAAATAATTTTAAAACAGTGCATAAGGATGAAAATTTCCAATAATTAAAAAAATTTTACCATTAAGTTATTCTTTAATTAATTGGGACTAGAATTTCTCAATATTTGACTCTTATCAAAACATTATTTTAAAAAAATGTAAGGAGAAGAATAAAGTTAAAAAAATAAAATAAAAATTTGTAAAACGACAATTATTCGAAAATACATAAACAAGTTGTAAAGGATTAATATTCTTTTCATATTAATAATCACACTTAAAAATATAAATCAAATACAATAAAAATTTAAAATTTATCTAAACTTCTGGTTAATTGTTTATTTCTTTAATTAAATATATTTACTAATCCAAATCATATCACATATATAATATGAAATAGAAATATAAAAATATAAAATAATCTAACTTTTAATAAATTTTTATATTAACAATTTAAATGTTATGGTATTATGATAATTGACTCTAAATTAAATATAACATATCAAGTTGAAATGATGAGACTGATTAATGAAAGATATTAAAAAATCATGTTTAAGGAAAAAGATTAAAAAATCATCTACTACGTAACATTTAATAATGTTAAGACTAATTTTAATTAGTATATTTATGTCGTAAATGTTTTAATAGTTTCTTTTTTAACAGTTTTCTATTTTTTTCTTAAGATATGCATTACATTAGACATTTTGTAGAATCTTCTAGTCTTAGTAAAAGTGTTTTTTTCTTTCACCTTATTTTTATATTTTATTGCTCCTAATTGTTGCAAACTCAATAAAGTAATGTGAAATCATTACAAGTTATTCTTCCTGGTTTTGGTGTCAACCACACTTCAATGGCAGAATGTGAATGTTTGTATATACTTTTCTAAAAGCTAATTCATTTGAGTAAACTTGTGTGTGTGTGAACCAACAATTCTGTGGTACCAACAGAGTTTTTTTTTTTTTTTTTAAAAAAAAACAGACAATTTTCTGTTCCTAGTAACTCAATTCCTTCAATTACAACTGCTAGGCCAGTTCAAATCCAGAATGGTTGCTTACCAAACTCTATAAAATGACCAAAAGTAGAGAAATTTGATTATATTTGGTGCATCAATTTAATTTACAAATCGTCAATAACAAAGTTTCTTGTGGTCCACATGGATAGCTATTTTGGTGATGCATGTGATGATGTAATTGGAAAATGATACTGCTTTATTGGTTAGTCTAAAATCTAAATTGATGCGACCTTCCCTTGTTCAGAAAATGAAGTGTGTCGGATCAAAATAATTTCCCTTATTGATGCACCTAGTAAAATTCAGTTTCATATATTTTTACCCAAAAGGATAACACTGAATAGTGTGAAAATTCTGTGATGGATTTATATATTTTGGCTAATACAGAATGGCAAAACTCTTCTCATAATTAATGCAGTATCATACCAAACGAAGCAAATGATGGACCATAACATGAAAATCCGCAATATTCCTTACCCATCATTAGTTGGTGTGATTATGAAATGGCTCAAGAATCGTCGAATTAGGGAACAGACGTGTAGTTTAAGGCACATTTAGTAGCTAAGTGAATTGATATTGTAGATATTTAAATATGACTTCTTTGCAGGTGCATTAATTTAATCAAATATAAATATCAGTCACCCGTCAGAAACATTATCCTGCTCAAAACAATGTGGTATCGACCAAATGGCAGTTAGTATAATACTTGCATTGCATCAATCATTACTGATCTTAATCAAGTATTTTATTGCTCTATCAAATGTGAATATTTAGTTAATAGAAGAGATATTTAAATTATCAAGCCCAACAGAGGTGAAATAAGATTTAAATAGCAAATAAAAAATTTCTTTGTTCAACAAAAGCAGGCAAAAAAAAATTGCTAAGATATGTTTTTGGGTCATCTAAATCATGACGAGTTGTGACATGGTAGGTTTTGGGGAGCTTCTAGAAAGGGAGGGAAATGGTTATATTCCATTCTCATTGTTCTATTGTAGTTTTGTTGTGGCATGATTTCAGTCTCTTTAACCAATAATGAACTAAATCAGTAAACTTTTAACACTGTTAAGAACGTAAAAATATTCCGAGAGAGTGAAGCATGTGCCAAGAATGTGCGCTGTAGTGTCCTCTGCACCTCAATAGTAACGTGTTTGAGCCAACTATTTATTAGTTTGTGCGTCTATAATATTCTTCTCCATTTTCATTTTCATGCATTGCATTTCTCTAGTGACATTGCCTTCCATTTCTAGTTTTCCTCTATTATTATTACATAGATGTTTGATTTTATGTATAAAATCTCAACTCGCTTCTTATGAAAAATAAATTATTCACTACAAGATAAGATAAAAGCTATTTAAAGATTAATATTTAGATATCAAATAAAATAATTATTAATTATGATCAAAATAGTCACCAAATTAAATTTTGGTTGTTAAATAATTACAAAATAAAAGTAATTATTAAATTTAGTGACCAATTAAGTTAAATAATTGGTATTTAACATTAGATATTAGATTCTAAATTGGTATCTAATTAGGTTAGAGACCAATTTAAAATACCTAATTGTATAGGTCACTAAAACCTTAATAGCTAATGTTAGATACCAATTATTTGACTTAATTTATCACTAAATTCAATCATTACTTATATTTGCTAGTCATTTAACAACTAAAATTTAATTTTGTGACTATTTTAGTCACAATTAGTAATCATTTTATTTGGTAGCTAAAAATTGGTCTCTAAACAACTTTTTTTCTTGTAGTAATTGTTCATTTTCTTTTATAGAAAGAAAAAAGGAAAATAAGCAATTAATAAGAAAAAATAAATAAATAACAGAGTTTAATCTAAAATAATGTAATTATCCGACTATAACTCCAATATCCACAACTCAGCAACGACCATAGTTCAGCAGAGTAATGGCTCGACAATTACTCAGATCTTAACTTATATGGATAAATCAATAACGTTTCTACCCATCCCATATTTGACGTTTAGGATAGTTTGTTCTCTATAAAAATTATAGATTAGTTTTATTGGTCTGTCTCAGATAATATTTGATTCGTAAATCTGTGAATTAGTATTTATAAATTTTCATATATTTATCTATTTATTTATTTCATCTCATAATTCTTGATAATAAAATTTTTATAAATTAAATTAACATAAAATTAACATCTACATTAAATTAATATATTAAAGTTAAATTTTTTTCATGAACAAGAAAATATAAAAAAATTATTTAAACTACTAAAAACTCATAATAATCACATCTTATATTACTTCAAAAGTATAACTGTTATTATTCTATTTCAATGTTATTGAAATATAATTATATTGAATTATTTTTATTACGATTTATGCAGGTTAACTCGTCTCGCTCTATTATTAACTTGTATGAATTATAGATTTCACGAAATAAATCAATACGGACCAATATATATCATACTTTACAAGCTTGCTTTTTATTTTAAGCCACATGCCCGTTTTGTAGCGGTAAACAAATAGGGTGCAACTTGTTATTTCAAGGATATATTATGTATTTAATGTGTGTGCAAGACACATGAAAATATTGATAATGATAATAAGAAGCAATGACTTGTCTTTGTCTATTTGATAAACGTGGATTGAGGATTTGACATTTAACAATACTTGCTAGGAAAGTGCAAAATTGGGTATGACCTTTGAAACTACTCCTTCTATATGGAGAGTGACTTTAAGTTATCATGCAACTTCTAAGTCCAGTTATATTACAATCTTATGTATTAAGCTACTTTAATTATAATTTAATTAGAAGTTTTAAATTTGAATATTGTATATTAAATATTTCTTAAGAGGATTATCCTTTGTAATAGTTTTACTCTATTGTAATAGGTTATATAAATGAATGAGACATATGTGAAAATAAAGTAGAAAATGGTCTAAAACAAAGTTTATTCTACCCGTAGTACACGTTTGAATAGTCAATATGTCCAAAAAAGAGTTCCTTTTTTTCTGTGGTCCTAGTTAGACAAAATTGTATATGATTTTTTTTTTTATTAGGATAATGGAATTGGGAGGTGGAAATTCAAACTCCAGAGTCAGTTCAATTTTTTATTTGGACTAATATTTGTGTGCGTGTTCATTGTTCAGCATGTCCAATTGCACCTTCCATGGTGTCTGGAAATTTCTACGGCTTTAAATATCAAACATGTCACAGTATAAATAAATAGTTATTAATAAAGTTACTAATTAAACATAAAGGGTCCATAGCTCAGTGGTAGAGCATTTGACTGCAGATCAAGAGGTCACCGGTTCGAACCCGGTTGGGCCCTTTTTGGTTTTTTATATTGATTTCAATTTCATAATTACGAGCTTATTGCTTTATCTACGAACATATTGTAGTTATCCTAAAACATGGAATAAATTTTCAGAGAGATTAAGAAAGATTTGCTTGTACAAACTTATGTATAAAGATTTAAAATAAATAAATATATTTATTTACAAATTAACCTTAAGTTACGTATAAGTTAATTTATAAAGTTTTACTTATACAAATTTTGATAATTTTTATTTCTTAATTTATATATAAGTTTATTTTAAGTTATAGAAAAATTAATTAATTTATTTTTACAATTTTATGTATAAGAAATTTAGAAAAAAAAGAAAAAAATAAAATATACTTATTGTACAAGAGAAACTATACTTATATTTTTTTAGAATTAAAGGAATAAATATACAAATAAAATAAAATTTGATAATGAAATAAACAACCAGAATTGTGAGCAGAGGTTACGTTAGTACGAGTCAATGTGACTCCACTTTCCTACCCAAATCCCTAATTAGCAAAATCAAAAAACCTAAACAAAAAAAAAATACGAAAAACCCTTAAATTGACAAATTAATTAATTAATTAATAAGCGAAGAAGAGAGAAAGAAGTTACTTATATTTTGTGTAGCTAACGTTTGGAGTTAGGACAAACAAAAACATAAAGACATGCGTGGCAGAACAACAAGAAGTGTCAAATGAACAACACCAACATAAACGCCCGTTACAATTCCCGACTCGGATTCTATCAGACTCAGCGTAGACTCGGTTGACTCGGTCTCAGACAGCACACACACCATCCTCAGAAAAACCTTTGATTATTTTCCACTGACTCGGTGGCAGACTCGGCGCGGCGGAGATGGCGATGTCGGAGGAGAAGCGAGTGGAGGATGAGTTATCGTACCCGATTATGGTGGCGGAGCGAATTCGCTCGGCGGTGGACGAGGCCGACTCGTTCAAACTTGAGTGCTCGGAGGTGTGGAAGCAGGTCGATCGCCTCCTCCAAATGCTCCGAACCCTCGTTCGCTTTGCCACGGCCACCACCACCACCTCCGCCGCGTCGCCGCCGCTCTACGAGCGTCCCATCCGCCGCGTTGCTGCGGAGACCGCAAAGAATCTCGACCGCGCTCTCGCCCTGGTGCGCAAGTGCAAGCGTCGGAGCATCCTGCACCGTGTCGTCTCCATCGTCAGCGCCGCCGATTTCCGGAAAGTCCTGACCCACCTGGACGCGTCCGTGGGTGATATGAAATGGCTCCTCAGCATCTTCGACGCCGACGGCGGCATTGTCCTCTCGCTCCCTCCGATCGCCAGCAACGACCCTATTCTATCTTGGGTATGGTCTTTCATCGCTTCCCTTCAAATGGGTCAATTAAACGATAGAATTGAGGCTGCGAATGAACTTGCTTCTTTAGCTCAAGATAACGATAGGAATAAGAAGATCATAGTTGAGGAATGCGGGGTGCCTCCTTTGTTGAAGCTTTTCAAGGAAGGCACTTCCCCTCTTGCTCAAATTGCTGCTGCCACTGCTTTGTGTCATTTGGCTAATGATTTGGATAGGGTTAGAGTGATTGTGAGTGAGCTTGGTGTGCCTGCTGTTGTGCAGGTTCTCAGTGACTCCCCCATGAGGGTTCAGACCCTGGCTGCCAATTTGGTTGCTAGAATGGCCAAGCATGACCCCATGGCTCAGGAGGATTTCGCCCGGGAGAACGTGATTAGACCGCTTGTGACACTCTTGTCGTTTGACACCTTTGTGGATGATCAATTGGGGCATTTGGGGAAGCAAAGTATTCATTCCATTGTTCAGATTAATAAGCAGTTGGGAAAGGGTAGCGGGGCAGGTCGCCATTTTGCGAATTCCTACTCGAATTCATATTCATTTATGGAGGGAAGTAGCCGGGGAGGGAATCATAGGAAGGAGAGGGAGACTGAGGATCCTGCGGTGAAGCTTCAGCTTAAGGTTAGTTGCGCTGAGGCATTGTGGATGCTTGCTCGAGGGAGTGTGACGAACAGTAGGAAGATAACCGAGACCAAAGGGATGCTTTGTTTGGCTAAGATTGTTCAGAATGAGCAAGGAGAGCTGCAGTTTAATTGCTTGATGACGATAATGGAGGTAACCGCAGCTGCTGAATCCAATGCTGACCTTCGTAGAGCAGCTTTTAAGACCAATTCTCCAGCTGCTAAGACTGTTGTGGAACAGCTGCTGAGGATAATTAAAGAGGTGGATAGCCCGGCATTGCAAATTCCAGCTATGAAGTCCATTGGTGCGTTGGCTAGGACGTTTCCCGCTAGAGAGATTCGGGTAATTGAACCTCTAGTGACACAGATGAGTAGCAGAAATGCAGAAGTAGCAGCGGAGGCAGCAGTTGCTCTTACCAAATTTGCTTCTCCGGATAATTTCCTACATGTGGAGCATTCTAAGACAATAATTGAATTCAACGGCATCCCGGCACTGATGAAACTGCTTAGGAGTACTGAAGTTACCCATATGCATGATGGGCTAACTCTTCTTTGCTACCTCGCACTTCATGCTGGCAACAGTGAATCCTTGGAGCAAGCAAGGGTGTTGACAGTGCTAGAAGGTGCAGACAGAACAGTTCTTCCCCAGCATATAAAGGAATTGGTCTCCAGGGCAATAATCCACCTCAATTTGTATCATGCAGGAATGAATTCTCAAAGGATGTCATATTTACCTTGACCACAAATTTGGCTTGTTTGAGGACCCTGCGTTTTTGTGGGTTCACCGGCATAGTGTTGAGTAAGGTGCATCTGGCCAACTCTTTGGGAATAAGGGGGATTTATAGGAACAAAGCATACTTAAAAGAATACACTAGTTCTTCAGCTTAGACTGTTTTTTCTTTTCCTTTTTCTCCCCATCAAACTAGTCAGTGGGGTGGCAGTTGTGCAGAGATTTATATTGTATAATTAAATTTTAATCATTTGACTTTATTACATGTGTACCCATTTGTTCATTAAACATGTTTTCTACATTGCCTTTGTGATAATACAAATTCTTATAATGGGATAGAATTGTAGGAGGTTTGATTTCTTCTGGAATTGAAAGCAGGTTTGCTGTTGGAAGTACGTTCATCAGTTTACACCTGATGTCATTCATGTCTTGACCAGTGATCAAGACTTAATTCAATTGCACAATTTTGTTAACTGAAATCTGCTTTGTTCATTAGTGTTTGGAATTTTATGTTAACAGAAGAAACTTAATTTGTGTGAGAGCTTCTCAGATCAATGAATCTGATAATTTGTAAGCATCATTCTTATATGGCAACAGGAATCCGTCATTGCCCCTTATGTCCACTTTTAGTATAGTGGGTGCTATATCACATCATGTGTTTTTATCTGAACTCAGTGAAAACGATATACGGTGGAGTTAAGAGTTAATTTGCAGCTGGCCTGTGCTTTCAGTGGGTTTGTGTCCATGAGATATGCTATCATGGTAGAGGAATACTGGATACTAGCAAGCAATTCTGTAAATGATATATTTTCCCATGTTAATTGGTCAAATCTATGAAGGACTTGTTAAATAGTAGGTTAATTTCACATGATTTAGTATAATTTTAATGAGGATGTGCTACTAGTATGTCGTGTAATTGTGCTTCTTGAGAAGCAACACTGAACGAGCATCTACAGTTTTTTTTTTTTTTTTTATGTATTTGTTTCTTCTAGTAAGCATCGTGGAAAAAGTTTATTCCATATCTAATAATAGTCGTAATACCTCCATTTACCAAATTCCTACCTGTTAGATCTATCCCCAGTTCTGCACACATGCGGAGCGTTAAGTTCTTGCTGGAACGACCTACAAAAGATTGAGTTTGAACCAATGGTCTAATTATCTTTTTCGATGTTCATAATTTGTAAAGGGGAGGTTTGTTGTGATACAAAAGTGCTTTTCTGTGCTTATTCTGTCTTTCCCTCGTCTAAAAAACTGCTAATCTAAAAAGCTAGTCTGCATGTTATGTAGACCGCAGAATACGCATTAAGAGATGGCGACTGAACAAGACACTGTTTGCTACACTCCGCAAAATAGTATTCTTCCTTCGTGTTTGTGTTTTCCTACATTGTGTCTAATATAGCTCCTAATTACGCGAACCCATCTGCATAGGAAAGTCGATCGCGTTTCAGATATGTTGAGAAATGTTACTCGATGACATGCTCGCTATCTGAGAATATGAATACCACATTCAAGATATTCCATCTTGAAGAAGCAAATGTCATCCAGAGGACAAAATGAACCGTGCATTTTTCTTCACGTCCTTAGCTCATTTGCCACAGAAGCACCTGTCTACCCGAAACTCGTTATTAAACAACAGACCCCTAAACCTTCAAAAAAAATATTAGCATTCGAGGCAAATTTTATCGACCAAACTCTGGATGAAAGATTACACGCTACGCACAAACTGGTGACCTATTATTTTATGTAACTGGCGAGTATGCAAGCTAATTGTCATGCCGGGAAATAAAAATAAAAAATGAAATAAAATTGAAGATTAGCTAATTGGATGATATATATATATAAACCACAGTAGTGGTTAAACTGAATCACATTTAAAGTCAGACAGACAGTTTGGTACTACATTATATTCCATCCATCCAACATATAATATGACAAAAAAGGCCCGCCACACTCTAGCTGCACAGTTCTAAGGGGAACTGAAGAGGAACTTTAAAATAGTTAATAGGACGTTTTACAAAGGAGTCAACTAGTTTTACAAACGCCTACCAATTAGTTTTGTTTATACAATGGGAAAAAAAACCACTACAGTCAGGATTGGTAGGCAAAGTCAGTTTCTTAGCAGCTCCTCCCTGCTTTCCTTGTTTCATACTTAGGCATTCTTTGTTGACTACACTCTCACGATGGTACTGATCAAGGCCATGTAACTCCTTTTTCACAAACCAACATGAGGATTTGGCTCAAACTGATGGCAAGGCACGCCAACTGTCAGCTAGATGCATTGCATGATCACGTGAAGCTGATGAAAGCCGATGAAGAACTTCATTCTTGACATGAGCAGCACCTTTTTCACCAGCTCGAGTAGCAAGTTCCAAGTATACCACAGCCTTCATCATGTCTCCCTCCTGAACAAATATTGTCCAAACCGTTAGTTGTGAATTATCAGGACCATAATCCCACCAATATTTCCCGTGATTATTGACTGCTATTCGAATAATATAAACAAATCCCAGACAAGAACACTAGAGTGAAACCAAAAATATAAAACATGTGGAACTCCAACAGAATAGCAAATGTCAGAATGCCGAATAGAAACAAAACCTCTAACATATAATCACTACACATTTTGCATTAGTCTTGGTGTATGTCTATATATATTGTCATGAACCAAAAAACTAGCAGAACAGAGGTCTACAACATAAAGGTAACCATGCGATGTCAATAACTGAAGTCACCTAAAACATCTAGCAAATGGCCTCAGCCATGATCTCCGGCTGTTGTTAAAGTACGAAAATTTCGAAGAAATTGATGTTGTTAAAGAGAATAATTATTTTTTTGGAGAATTTAAAATGTTTTGCATTGACATAGTTTGGATAGAGAATTCACAAAGAAATTGAAATTCTAAAAAATATTGAAGTAATTTGATTACTAGAAATTAATTTCAAATTCTACCAAAATAGTAAGAATATTGAAATTTCCCATTGTTCTCTTTTCTCTGCTCTTTATGTGTTTGTTTCTTTCCTCTTTCTCTTCTCTATCCTTTTTTTATCTCTTTCCTCTCCCTCTGTTCTCCTATATCCCTTCTCTCTCTGTTGCCCCCACTTTCAGCTGTATTTCTCGTATCTTTGTCATTAATAATGACGTAAAATGCGTCAATACTTTTATTTTTGAATTATTAGATATTATGTAATTTTAAATTATTAAATATCTAATAATAGCCATTTTCATAAAGTTCAATATTAAAATTTCAATTTTAATTTCCTTGTAGTAGAAATTAAATTATCCTATCGTTTCTAAGAAATTGAAATGAGTGTTTCATTTATTCTCTCAAACGTTTAAAGCACAAAGGAGTAGCATAAAGGGTTAAAAACTCACAGAAAAGAGAGCAAGTCCATGCTCAAACTGAGCTTTACTATGACCACGATCTGCAGCCCGCTTCATCCATTTTCTTGCTAGTTGATGATTACGTGGCAGTCCTTCCCCAATGGACAAGCACAAGGAGATATTGTACATAGCGCGGACATACCCACCCAATGCAGCTTTCATATACCATTTAGCCTGTTAAAACAAAATATCATAATACGTCACATCACAATAACAAACAGAAACACCCAACATTATAAGCCAATTCCCAAACAGATTTCCAAGCCTTTCACCCCTCCCATAAAGAACATGCCCATTCATGAATCATAGTTAAAAGTAAGAGGGCAGAATAAGAATAGAGCACCAACAGCTTCTTTCATGCTGCCAAAGACCCTCCCACCACCTCTATGAAGCCAAAGCGCAAGCTGGTACTGAGCACGAACATTCCCACACAGAGAAGCTTTATATAACCATTTGAAAGCTTGTTCATTGTTCGGCGGTTCAGCTGCACATCAAGATAAACCTTTTTCAGAACACGAAAAATCAGCATAATGTATATATATTCATTAAAAATTCACAAAGAAATACCTACACATATGAAAATATAGACCCTTTTATATTACTTTTTCAAATTAATACCAAAAAACATTTATTGCCACGAATCTCGCATACCAAAGAAAAAAAAATAGTTTTTATCCTAAGAGCACGGAGACAGAAAGAAAAACAAGGATATATTGGGCACAACCTAACATAAAAATAAACACACACAAAATCCAAAATGTGCATGTGATGAGGAAGATTCCCTGGCATTCTCTCCTACAAGAAGCAAATGAAAGATAAAACACAAGTTTCTAGCTCAGCAGTGAGGTGACTATTAATATTATCTTCATTTATATACATTACTTTTGCCATACAGTTATTGAACGTGGAATTTCCAAAACGAAAATTAGGGTAACGATGATGAAATGAAAACCCTGGAGATAGGAAATTCCCAAGTTGCACTGCGCAGAAGGGTTTCCGAGTTCCGCAGCCCTGAGATACAATTCCATGGCCTTGGGCTTCTCCCCTCTCTCCCAATAAATAAGGCCGGCGTCGACCATGGCGAGGGCGGAGCCACGCGCGGCGGCTTTCAGGAACGAGTCGAGCGCCTTGTCGGCGTTGGGGCGGACACCGCGGCGGCCATGCTTGAAGCGCTTCCCCCAGCGTAGCAGCACCATGGCCTCCCGCAGCGGCCGTAGCGCCTCACACCAGGCGCGGCACACGAGCGACGCCGCCCGGAGGTTGGGGTGGTCGAAGGAGGCGGCGATCCTGACCACGACATCGTAGGGCAGCGCGGAGAAGTTGGGACCGGGAGGGAAGGGCGGAGGGCGCGCGCAGAGGCGCGTGGAGCGGGCGGAATGCGCGGCGGAGCATCGGGGTGTGGTTGCGTTGGAGAAATTGAGGGAGGAGAAAGGAGAAGAAGAAACGCGAGGCCAAGTTCGGTGCTTCATCTGCGGCGGCGAATGAAGGAGTGTGTGAGACAGAGACACAGACAGAGACTGAGAGAGAATCAGTGGATGCAGGGTGTCGGTAATTCCTTTCTTCACGCGTTTCGTTTTGCATAATATCTTCTTCGTCTTTGCGTAAAGTCAATTAGTCCCTTTCAAACCCACACTTAATTAACCCAATTACTAATTATAGCAACTAAATTAAATGTTTTTATATTCATTTTTTTATACTAATTTTTAGACTTTTCAAAACTAATATACAATACTTTAAATATATGATATTTTAGGAAAATTACTTTAATTTTTCATATACATTAATAAAACTCAATAGATAACAAAAATTTAAGGGAAGGGATGACACTCTGATAAGACGTTTTCCAACTTAAATATGTCATGCAAGACCGACCTATCTTGTATGACCGACTTTTTAAGGTTTAATAAGAGGGAGATTTAATAATAAAAACTGAAAAATTGATAAAAAAAAACAAATTTATGTATTGTTGTATTATATATATATATATATATATATATATATATATAATTATATCAATATAATTTTATCAAATGTTACGTCATTTAATATTTTAAGATTGAATAATATTTTTAAAAAATTAACTGTTAAATTAAAAGTT
>Ga0209700_100978_pt1 | contig 57661 bp, 36 predicted proteins | sample SiratroredBW_FD_187528 | JGI IMG/M metagenome (GOLD analysis project Ga0209700, IMG submission 187528) | Root nodule microbial communities of legume samples collected from California, USA - Siratro red BW (SPAdes) (version 2) | ecosystem: Host-associated > Plants > Roots > Nodule | place: USA...
ACTACTGTTTAAAAAAAAAAAAAAAACTAACTACTGCTACTCTCATTAAGCTCCGTTGATATACAAAGATAATTCATGTTCTTGAAGTCATTATTGGTTCACATGATACATGTCAATAGTGTATCGAAATGGTTTCAATTGTAATTACTCCTTCAAACAAAGCGTCAGATATTTTAATAAATTTTCTGATTGTATAAACTTTTATAATAATTTGTATAGAGAACAATTAGAATAAAAATAAATGAATTTCTCCTAATAATTATTTATTAAAGGTAGTTTTCAAGTATTAGTCATCTAAAATGATAATGAGGCATTCTCCAGTTTTTTTTTTTTTTGAAAATTAATTAATTTTTTCAGGGTTAAAGAGGAAGTTGTATTTTTATCCTGTAGTCGATCAAATTTTGCTGTACTAATACGTGATTTTGTCATCTATAAAATTTAGACAGGGACAACGATCCCATTATCGATAGTTTTTACGACTATTTTCATCGATTTAAATGAACGGATTAAAATCAATTTTAAATGGAAGTAAAGTATGACAAGCGTTTTTTTTTAGTTACATTGAAAATGCAGTAATAAAGTTCAAAAATAAAATTAAAAGCCTTTTTTTATTTTATTTATTTCTGACTATGTACTGGGAGGTTAAACAAAACTAACCGAGTTGGAGGGAGAGTTTGAGCATAATCATAAAAATTAGCAAACTTTGTAGAGTTGGTACAGAATAGGGAGTGAGGAAGCGGAAGTGATGCAGCTTCTGAAACTGGAATCAACGATGGTATCACTTTCGGCCTCGCATTTGAAGCCCAGATGCTTCTCTTCTTCTTCTTCTTCTTCTTCATGTGGTGTCAAGGTTTGGCCATGGCGTGGTCTGGATGAGTGGAGGGAGAGTCATCTAAACGAGAATCGGAAGTGGGGGGAGCATGGTCCAGAGCCCCAACCCCTATCCCGTGATTCTACTCCATTGGGGCAAGCTTCTTCCGTGGCCGAGCTTGGTTCTATCGTTCTTTCCACCAGCGACCCTCTTGCCAAGTCCCAGCTTTCTCACATGGCTTACTCCATGTGGCGCCGCCACAACCTCCCCCTTGGCATTTCGATAGCCCCCTCTCGCCCCGCCCGACCACCATTTCCCCAACTGGTTCCCTTCTCCATCACTTTTTTCTTCTATTTACCTTTCTTTTCTCATACTTTGCAAATTATATCATTAAAAGCTAATAAATTTCACTCTATTTTTCTCTTTTCAATCCTTAAAACTACAGTTAAGAGTAGGAAATTATACTAGGCAAGACTTGTTTTGAGGTGGACTAGTATTTTCTGTGACATTCTCACCTGAGTTTGGAAAATTATGTATTTTTGTGATGTGTTCATGGGGAAAAAGGTATATTCTGATATGATATGATATGGGCTTGGAAGGTTATGTAATTGATATTTATTATGATCGCTAGTAGTTTTATTTTGTTTGGTAAATTGTGTTCACCATTTACTGATAAGCTTATACATTACCGAGAAATGATAATGTCTCCTTATAAATATAATGCAATTATGTAAAAATGTTCTTTTATATTCATGTTAGTGTATTTACACTGTATTGTATCTTGATTTTTTGAGAATTTCCCCATATCCTCCATGTTGTCTTGCTCTAGGCTTCAAAGTCTTTTTTAATGATAATGACATGTTGATGCTTGAAGTTGAAGGTTTAATTTTCTTCATGGATTTTGCTTTGTCTTGTGCATAATGAAGTTGTTTTCTTTGACTTTAGGTTTCTCCTAAGGAAATTCCTTCCCCCAAGGACTCGGGTTTGCCCCTGAATGCTTATATGCTTCATAATCTGGCACATGTGGAGCTCAATGCAATTGATTTGGCGTGGGATACCGTTGTCCGGTTTTCTCCCTATAGTGAAATTTTAGGGGAGAGGTTCTTTGCTGACTTTGCTCATGTTGCTGATGATGAGAGTCGCCACTTCTTATGGTGTGCACAGAGGCTTGCTGAGCTGGGTTTTAAGTAAGGTTATTTCTCTTCTCATTTTGTTTCAAATTCTAGTTAATTTAATTATGCTGATCTTCTGAATCTTGTTCCAACCAGATATGGTGATATGCCAGCTCACAATATTCTATGGAGGGAATGTGAGAAATCATCAGACAATGTTGCTGCTCGTTTGGCTGTGATCCCGCTCGTCCAGGTTAACCCCCACCTTCAATCTTTGAAATGTTTGTTACCATTGATGATCAACTGATCAATAAATATGATAATGCTGCTATTTTGATGAGATTGTATTTCTTTTTGAAGTGTATGTGTATCAATTATCGGATATGTGAAATAACAATCATAAGCTGTTGGTTGGGTTAGACTTCTTTGTCTATGTGAATAACCTTTTTCGTTTTTATTTGTGCGTTGAATGAGTAATAGTAATACTAAGTTTTGTGCCTCTGACAAATTTATGTGGATTCTGGTGTACTTCATGAAGGGGCAGATATTCTTTCTGGAAAATTCCTGGAATGCTTCCCCTCATGAATCACATGCTACAGAGATACATAAGTTTTGAATCATGAGAGTTGTTCTAAATGTATTATTTATTTCACTTGTAGGAGGCTAGAGGACTTGATGCTGGGCCACGCCTGGTGAAAAAATTAGTTGGCTTTGGAGATAACAGGACATCTAAGATTGTGGCAAGAATCGCTGACGAGGAAATTGCACATGTAGCAGTTGGTGTCTACTGGTTTGCTTCTGTCTGTCAAAAAATGAAATGTGCTCCAGACTCCACTTTTAAAGGTTGTGAAAAGCCTGATTAATATTTACTTATCTGCTTAGATACAAACACACTGAAGGCATGCAATCTTCAACATTAATACTTTTTTGCAACCATACAGACTTACTAAAGGAATACAACGTGGAACTAAAGGGCCCCTTCAATTATTCAGCTCGAGATGAAGCTGGCATTCCCCGAGATTGGTAAGAAATTATCCCAATTGTTTTCCAGGTTGTACCTGCAATATTTCAGGCTATATGACTGTCAAGATAGCTGAAAAATTCCATTTCCATTCTACCACTTCACTTCCATATGAACCTTAACATTTTGGTTACCTGATTCTGCTGTCTAGGTATGATGATGCATCATCTATGAGCAATCAGGACAAGAAAGACAAAGATGGCAACAAAAAACAGCTCTCTGCAGTAAGTGACCCGAGCAATCATCCTGCTCATTCTTGTAATTTTATTTTTAAGATAATTATTTTAAAAATATGTATGTCAGTTTGTCATCAGATGACTTCATAAAAGTTCTTTAAATTTTCACTGCATAGTCTATTTACACTTTTTATATTTATCTGTTCTTCTGGCTTGATATTGATGTGTTGTTACAGGTTTACGAGAGGCTCTCATCCATCATTGCTATGGAAAAAGAGAATTCAAGTTTGACCAAACCGCCTGAATGATCTTGACACCATATCATGAACAATTGCGATTTTCAGCAGGAGAAGATATAAACTGATATTGCAAGCTTTTGAACTTACCTCCTCATCCGCCAACAAGCTTGACTACAGTATCATTATAATATACACTTTGAAGTGATAAGGTTTCATTTCATACACAAGTTTGGTGATGCAATTTTCCCCATTGGCAACGTTGTTTGACTGCAATACAAGGTAGTAATGGGAATTCTGAAGTTCAGTCCACGCGTCCAATATTGATGTGAAGCGTAAGCAAATAGAGAAGACAAAAAATGTTCTTTGTTTGGAGTACAGAGACTCTGATGTAAGTAGCGTAACTTTTGTAATGAGTATGAACATCATAGAAGTTAACGTGATGTTGAAGTTGAAGGAAGTCAATGGTCATTGCTTAGCTCCTGGGATAGTGTGCCGTGTATGATATCAAGGAGCCTTTAAATCCTTGTCATATCTTTATTCTACAATTACAAAGAGAGGATGACACACCAAAATTTAAAAAAAAAAAATGAAAAGGCAAGAGACACCATCATGACCTTAGTTTCGAAAACTATGTATCACATTATAGTATCTTTAAACTTTTAATTGAGTTTCATGTTCAACAGTATTTTTAGAGACTGAAAAATTAACAACTAAGTTCATATAACAATAAGTATAACTAATTTTAACAGATTTTCCAACAAGATTTTTATCATGTTTGTTTGTGCTTTTCACTATATGTATGGACGCCTGTTCTAAAAGGGTCAGAAACACTAAAATGAATATTTTTTTTTTTACTTACTGAAATGGATATTTTAGTATATTTTTAATTTTAAACTTTTCGTTTTTGAAGGCTAAAATGTTTATTTATCCGAACTAAATATACAAGGATTCAAAGTTTTAACTCCAATCTAATGTAGTAGATAATCTTTTGTAGTTTACTGATTATTATTGCTTTTCAGAGGACATCAATCCTGTAAAACTCATAAGTTCCGAAAAGTAATTATACTTGTTTTAGTTATAAAAAAAATTTGAACAGGTTTAAGGAATTTATAATTTATAATAATTTACTGATGTTGTTATTTAACCAAATAAATTACATCCTGTAAAAAATTATACTTAGACTTAATCCCTAAACAAATTTAATATTTAACAAATCCCTTATAAATAAGAGATTCGAGAAAAATATTTGTTTCCTATTCTGGAAAACTTGCTGTTCCTGGTATTAGTGAACAACAAACCAAACATCCTAGTTAGCCTTAACCTGAAGCCACCAAACGCGTATGCGCGCGTGTCTCTCTTCCCTTCTTAATAAAACCACCATAAGCCTTTCACCTACTTCTTCTTTCTCTGACCAAAGGAAAAAGAAAACACACACAACAGAAAATTAATATGTGCAACTCAGATGGTGATTGCAGACCCTTGGGTTTTCTCTTGGGTCTCCCCTTCGCTTTTCTTGCCCTCATCGTCTCAATCATTGGCCTCGTCGTCTGGATCGTCGGGTAAGAACAGCACTTTCTTCGCAATCATCACTTTTCTTCCTCAAAATATCAAATTCAATCTTAATTACTCACTTAATCTTTATTTTTGCACAGTTTTTATACACTCTCTCGTTTTAATTTCTACGCTAAAAAAATGCATGTATGAATATTAAAACAAATAGTTTAGAATATTGAAAAAAATAGAGATTAAACAACCTAAATTTAGTTATCATGTAATTTGAAATCGATTTTGTGAGTTGGGGTTGGTTTGATTTCTGATTCTGTAACATGGGTTTTGGTCTGATTGAGTGCAAAACTCATTAAGGTTTAAACTTTGATTCTTAATATTCGCAGGTTGTTGTTGACATGTATATGCCCCTGCTGCTTGTGCATAACGGTAGTAGTGGAGTTGGCACTGGAATTGGTAAAGGCTCCCCTGCATGTGATGGAGTGGTGCACCTCTCAGATCCCTTGTTAGCTTCTGTTTTCACCAATTCCATCGTCAAGTTCTAGTCTTGTCTCTGCTTTTGATGATTTTTCATTTTATTTGTCTTTTGGAGAGATTGGGGTTATCAACATGTAATTTTGTTATTTTGCTTTTCTGCAAAATTAATAGTTCATACTTCACAGTAATATTGTCGTTTCTTGTGCATATATCTTTAGTTCTATAATAAACAATACTTATTTTGGTTTTCACTTTTCTTTTACATTTAAATTGCATATTCTCTCTCTCTACGTTTGTGTTTATATATATAAAGTACAAATACAGGTAGGGTGTGTCTTTCATCCACAATGCCGATCATGAACTCACAGAAATTATTGTTTTGCCTCATTTTGATCACTGTATTTGTGACGCCAAAACAAAATAACTCTGTTTTGGCCCTTTTTGAATGAAGATTTCTTGGATAAATAATCAAATTCATGGCAGATTATTTTAAAGTGTCTGCTTCATTTGAAACTTCACTTTTTCCCTTTTCAAAATATGCTATAAACTAAACCGACAAACTCCACCTTTAGTCCTTTACAGTCTGTGGTTATGCTTTTGATTATTTTAAGTCAAATACATAATGCTTCCCTCCCAGGTAGGCTGCCTCTTCATGTCATACAACTCAAGAAAAACGTTTCTTAAGGACATTAAGTTCAGAATTTCAATATTTTGGTTCATCCACCGTTACTGAAGATAAGGCTTGGTAGATATAATTTTTTCTTTTTGCCCTTGTATATCCACAAAAAGAAATTTGCTTTATTTTACCTTGTCACAGTTTTCTTGCAGTCTAAAAATTACTAAGTTTTTAATGCCACAGAAGTTGAAAATGAAATTTTCACTACACTGCTGGTATTGTGTTGAAAAATTACAAATTACGCCAATGCCTAACATATTAGTAAAAAGGTGAATTCATAAAGAATTTTAGTTAGGATTTAACTCAACTGTGTATGAATGTTAATACTTTAATTCTATTTACTTATTACAGTTTAACCAGTAATATAGAATTCAAGTATATATATTAACAAATTAACTTCTAAAGAAATAGTTTTCCTACTGGTAACAATCTATTCAATTTAAATAAAATGAACTAACTATACTTATGATTTATATCAAAACAGAGTGTATTAATTTCCATTGAAAACAATTATTGATGAAAATCATTGATGGGCCTACACTGAAATAACACCCCTTCAACTGCAACCAAATTCTATTCAATCTTTGCTTCATTCTTTTTCTGTAGTTATATGGCAGAGATGCCACAGTGATAAGAATTGAACCTATAATGCTTCAACAGTTCACATCGCTTGGAATAAAATATATACCTTAAAATACTACATTTGTACATGTGGGTATGCTCAAAGGTTTGTATATATATAGATATATATATATATATATATATACTGCTTTAATCAATAGTTAATGAAATGTTCAGACTTGGTTTCGTATATACATTATCAAATCAACACCCATATCAGAAGGAGATTACAAAGTTGAATATATGAGATTCTCAATCCTCTTGTTGGATTGCTCTTATCTGCAATGTGATAATGAAACTTCACTAAACCCCTCACATTCTTCTGTGTTTCCCACAGTTATCATGTCTCTGTCAATGTCAATGCATTGAATAGCTCCTAGAAATTCATATATTCCTTCTCTCACAATTATCAAAACACCATTCTGGGTTCTTCATTCTCTTGTCTTCATATAATACTATAGACAGCTTTTTTTTTTTTTTTTTTACAGGAAATATGAATAGGAGTATTAAGTAGTCTTACGTTAAAATGAGAATGTGAATAAGCGAATTGTAGGATTTTACACTTGGAAAAGGAGAAGAATATATTGAGGACTAAGTGTGAACAAAAAATCTCACATTACATTTAAGGAAAGAGTTGAAAGTGGAAAAAATTCTTCTACTAGAATAGAATACTCCAAAATAACAAATGTATCAGTGTTATATCCTTTTCAGACACTGATATTGTCTTGATATATCTTGATACGTATTCTATAAGTATTCGATTTTTTATATATATTTTAAAAAATACAAAATACGACTAAGATAGAGTTTTATCAGAATTCAATGCTTATCTTTAAAATATTTTGTATGAACTAAATCAAATTCATGAAAATTTATGCACCGTTTACTCTTTCTTTTTATTATTCCTCAAGAGCTTACCTAAGGTTATTTAAACCTACAGGTAGTCAAAAATATTATTGATTTTATTCAATATTTGTCATGTTTACTAAACTGAAATGTAGGAATATTGTTAAACCAAATCAGATTATGAATTACTAAAAAAGTACTGAGAAATCCACTGAAAAGAGAACAAAAAGTTGCTAAAGAGTCAACAAATAAAAAATGAGTTTACTTAGAAATAAAAGTAATATAGGTAACAACTAAAAATAAATAAATAAGGACGTAAGTTCACAGAAATCAAGTTAAACAAAGAAAAAATGACCCTAAATGACCTTTAAAATATAGCTTTACATAGGACGTGAACGTTGTTAGCAATTTTTCTTTAAAAATGGTTTGGTGAAATTGAAAATTACAACATTGTCAATCTTGAAACGCGTTAACTAGGTTGATACAAGCCAAGCTTATAATTTAGACAAACTGACACAAATTTCAGATTCCTTGCTTTCATATGAACGTCAAGAACAATTTTCATTATTGTAATTCACTATTTTTCTAAACTCTAAATAGCAAGATACCAGCTGTTTACATGTATAGTATGTATGATTAGAGGAGAGTTAAAATAAAATATTATTTTGAGTTAGAACTTAAATATAAGATCATTGTGTTCACTAACTACCAATAACTTCGTATGTAAAAAATTATTTTTCTTTTATTTACTTACAAAAACAAGATAAATTTTTAAATTATATCTATATTTAAGTATTTTGAAATTCGAAAAATGATATGAAGGATTTTGATGGTGAAAATATATTTTTGTTAGAGTTTTTTCTTATCAAAAGTTATCTAATTCCTATGGCAATCATCTTAAATTTATCAAATCTTCTCTGTGGTTTTTTTCGCAGATTTCTTTATTTTGTTTTCGGATACCAATTTTTAATTGATTTCAATCTCTAACTCTTAAATCTCAAATTTAGTTTCAATTATATTTAGAATAATACTATTTGATATTCAGAACTAGATACGAGTTGCACCGTTAATTGTATATATTATTTATTGTGTTATTGCTTACCATATTCGAGTTGTACGTTAATAATATATACTATTTATTATGGTATTGTGTTATTGATTACCATATTGCTATTCACGACCCATTTTCCATTGTGTTATTACTTATTATGTATCGTTCATCACACCTAATTTTTCATTTTTGATTCATTTTTATTGTTTTTCATTCACATATTGTTTTGAGATTGAGTTTATGATCTTCCAATTCTGGAAGATTCTGACAAGTAAGAAAAATATGGTGGCGATGTAATTTTAAAATTGAATTAATTAATTATATATATATATATATATATAAGAGAAAGAAGTTTTGAAAAATAAAAAACTTATTTATCTTACTCGTTGTAAAATTCAGGAGTGACATAAATAATTGTTTCGGGAATCAAACGTCATAAAAATAAGAACGTGTTGAATTTATCGAAAAGTACCATTCTAAATTATCTTAATATAATTTATACTAAATTATTTGACAAACTTTATTTCATATTTTAATATATTACTAAAACAAATAGAAAAGAATATATAATTTAATATGCTAATAGTCAATTTGTGCTTTTTTATGTCTGAACGAGGGACATGGTTGGTTGTCATTTTTCATGTAATATGTTAACTCTCCATATTGGTAACGTAACGAACTCATGTTGAAACTCTCCAACTTACTTTTTATATGGGTAATATTAACTGATGCAGACAGAATATACAAAATAGCAAAGGTAAAAAAATCCATGTTCTAAATAGTGGAAAATAGAATTATGTAGTTTTGTGACCATTGAAGATAAAAGAAAATTCAATAGTTAACATTCATAGTCTTCCATTTTCGACAAACAGATGCTTGAGGCTCATAATTGTTTGTAAATTAGATTCCGCTTGTTTGTTTCGTTTGTAGGAGAAATGTTATAACGTAAAATACAAGAATTTGTTCTGTTATGGTTATGGCCAACAATAATGCTACGTTCATAGTACCAATATCAAAGAGATTTGGTTTGACATTTTTTTTCTCCCACATTCGAACGTGCAGTCAATGTGCCTTTTGTTTATTTTGCCAGAATAAACTGTGTACAAAGGAAGAGCTTATCATGTTTGAACAAGCAGTGATAATAACGTCAATAGAACGAAATTAATCTGCATAGGAAGTGTTAATTAATCAAACTGCTCCTAATTAGAGCAGCATGGTCTCATTTTCTTAATATTTGCCCTGATATTCCAAAAGATTACTATACTATAAATAACACTAACAAGACTTCTAACCACACGCTCCTTGCTATAACAAGAATCATCATCATATCCACTTCCTTAACCATTGACCTTAGGATAATACTTAAATGCTATATGGTATGAATGATTACATAAGATTGAACTTTGAGATCAGGGTTGGTTCATGATAGCATTTTCCATTTGAAATGAATCTTCAACTCTACATTACAGCTTTTATATTATAGTATACACACCCCTCCTTATCAAATAATTACTTATTTATTTAATATTATCTTCATTTAAGAGAATTTCACGTAAGTGTTTTAGCATACTATTTTATTTAGCATACATTATAAGCTTCCTTGTGTAAGAGCTAACATGCAACCCTCTTAAGGAATTCCACCACTTATTTGCTGCAATGGATTTATCTAATTGTCATTGCTAGACTCAACCCAATTCATAGTGAAAGCAATGGAAAGCACAGAGATAAAGATAGCCAGGTTTTCAAGTTGTCGTGGGGTAGCATTTGAAATCAATCCTAATAGAAGCAACCCCTTTGCAATTGTATCACCAACAAAGCAGGAACAAATTGGAACTTGGCTTTGGCTTCCATGGACTCGAACCAATTCATTCAAAGTTCTTCCTCAGCCTCATGCAATTAGTCCAACTCGGAGCAGGCCAAGCAGCCACTTCTGTGACATTGACATTGATGCTAGTGATGTTGAGGTAGAGTTCATAGCTGAACTTCAAGATATAGAAAAATCTGATAAAGCTAATGGTGTTAAGGTGCAAAAGCTACTTTCCAGAACTGATCCACCAAAGAGGTCAAGGCTGTCCATAATTCTGCTAGATCAAGAGTTCACATTCTACAAAGGGCTATTTATGGTTTGCATGGCCTTGAATTTGGTGGCCTTGTCTCTTTCAGCAGTAGGGTATTTCCCTTATGCCAAGACGAGAGCTACACTGTTCTCTATTGGGAACATTCTAGCTCTAACACTATGTAGAAGTGAGGCAGTTTTGAGAGTTATTTTCTGGTTGGTTGTGAAGACCATGGGGAGGCCTTGTGTTTATCTTGGAATCAAAACTGCCACCACTTCATTTCTTCAAAGTGTTGGAGGAATCCATAGTGGTTGTGGGGTTTCTTCTATAGCCTGGATTGTTTATTCTCTAGTTCTTACTTTGAAAAACAAAGACAAAACTTCCCCAGAGATTATTGGGGTTGCTTTCACCATCCTCTCTCTCATTCTACTCTCTTCCCTAGCAGCTTTTCCTCTTGTCCGCCACCTTCATCACAATGTTTTTGAGAGAATCCACCGTTTTGCTGGATGGATGGCTCTCCTCCTTCTCTGGCTATTCATTCTTCTCTCAATAAGCTATGAACCTAGCTCACAAACCTATGACTTGACCATGTCTAAGGTGGTCAAGAAGCAAGAGTTCTGGTTGACTTCAGCTATCACAATTCTCATTATCATTCCTTGGCTGAGTGTTAGAAAGATACAAGTTTCTGTGCAAGCTCCATCGAGCCACGCCTCAATCATCAGGTTTGAAGGGGGTGTTAAAGCAGGTTTACTAGGGAGAGTAAGTCCTTCACCCTTGTCAGAATGGCATGCCTTTGGGATCATATCTGATGGAAAGAAAGAGCACATGATTCTTGCTGGAGCAGTTGGTGACTTTACCAAGTCCTTGATTAGTAACCCACCAAAGCATCTTTGGATCCGCACCATGCATTTTGCTGGCTTGCCTTACCTGGTTAATTTGTATCAAAGGGTGTTGTTGGTTGCCACAGGGTCAGGGATTTGTGTGTTCTTGTCATTTCTTTTGCAGCCTAGTAAAGCTAATGTGTGCTTGATTTGGGTGGCCAAGGATATTGAATTGAACTTTGGAAAGGAGATAAGAGAATTGGTCAACAAATACCCGAAAGAGAAAGTTATGGTGCATGACACAGCAATTTTTGGTCGTCCCAATGTAGCTGAGATGAGCGTAAATGCTGCCATTAGGTGGAATGTTGAAGTTGTTTTTGTCACAAGCAACCCTGAAGGCAGTAGAGACGTCCTTAGGGCATGCAAGAGGGCTAACATCCCTGCCTTTGGCCCCATTTGGGACTCTTGAAAGGCTCAAAAATAAGGTGAAAAGGCAAGTATTCATCAGTTCTCTGTTTGACTTGAACAGGGTATAATCAACTAATAATTATTCATGTTCATAGATATGAACTTGTACATTACTCTGAATTCCTTCCTTCTGCCTTTTTTTTTTCTTCTCTTGCTTTTCCAGTTCATTCAGACGGTCTCTCTTTAGAATAAGATAAATTTCCATTAATGGCAACCATGAAAAACTCTTTTATAAAGTATTAGTTGCACGTCAAATTAATGCTACACCATTAACATATGAAGTTCTTTATAGATGATTGACTCTTAACCGCCATCATTCGTGCAAGTTCCCAAGCACAACAAAGAAGTTTAATTGATATTCGATGGTTGCTTGTAAAATATGTTCAAACCAAGGATGAATGATATTTGCAGAACTCAATTAATAATTTTGTAGCACGTTATCTTGCATGCTTTAGGAAGCCACATGCATTGTTTACGACCAGGCACATATTTTACCAGTTCTTGGTCATCTCAAAAAGGAGATTCTTATTTAGTCACAACATCCATAGAACAAACCCAAAACATGGAAATTACAGAAACTAAGTACGGCATAAAACTAAACCTTAAAACACAAGGGCTCACGTAGACTCAACTCTAACTCAAGCACTTTGTGACCCTTCATGTTCGCTTCCTCCTTCGGTGATGTTATCAGTGATGTTGTCTAACAGCTCCTCTCTCTGTTTGGCATCACCCAGCTTCTCACTCGTGTTTTTCAATGTTTGACCTTGTTCATGTCCTCCACTTCTCTCATACCCGCTTTCTTCCCCGGTTCCTCCTGATCCCACAAGATTGACAAATGGTTTCTTCACGTTCGACCCAACATTGCTCCCTGTTTCGCCTATTGCTGTCAACACAGCGCTTCCAGTTCCCTCCTGCTGAGAGCTTCCTCCACCTGCCTTCGGTTTTTCTGCATTCTGGCTTACAGTTTCGCCAATTCCTTCCGATGGCCACTCTTCAGCTAACTAAATCAAAGTGCCAATTCTCAGTTTATACCCTTCCAAAAGGCTAATTGAAACAATTTTCTTACCCTCCTACTTCCACAAGTACACAAAACAAACAGAACCCCTCAATTTGAGAACTTGATTACTAATAACCTGTACTTTGGTTCTACATTCGGATTCATAAGGTGTGCAAAGTTCATCAGTCTATCTGGTAGGGATACCAGATTAGAAAAGAGTATCACAAACATCTAAAACTCTTTGTCAAGTTTTGTCCATAGCCAAACAAGTACCAATTCTGATTAGAAAGTAGTACTAGTGAAGTAAAACAGCAAACACAGTGATTGAAGTAAAAAACTAATTTTGATTGAATGAGAATAGCACAAATATGTAAGAAACTATATCTGGTCAACACTAAATACGTAAATGATTAAGAAGAACCTGATCACCCTATAAAAACTTATTTTGAGGCAGAATTTTAGGATTATATAAAGCTTATAAGAGTGATTATATTGAATGAACCTGAGGTTGAGATGCTCTTTTGGCCTCCAATTCCCTCCTCGCCTCTTCTTTCTTCCTTGCAGTGTATTCCTTAGCAGACTCACCAGCTGAAGCAGCCAAACCTTTGACAGCACATACCGACTTTGAAGCAAGTTCAGCGGCCTTTTGTCCCGCATACCCCGCCGCCCCCTCAACCAAATGGGCCGCCGCCTTCGTCCCTTCCACCGTCATCTCCGTCGAAAATTGGGCCACTGCCCACCCTACCACCGGCGCCCGGTCCTTCAAATCCGCAGCCACTTTCGCAGCATACCCGGCTGCATTCTTCCCACCTTCCGCCGCAACATCCTTCACTTGAGCCGCTTTCTCTCCAACGTAACTCGCCGTCGTGCCACCCGCACTCTTGGCCTTCTCCGCCACTTGAAGTGTGTACCCTTTGGCCTTCTCTGCCACCGGCGCGGTTTTTTCTGAAGCAGTTTTTGCAGCGCTTGAAATGGTGTCTTTGGTTAAAGCATAGCCTTGTTGACCCGTCTCAACCGTTGCGTCCTTCGCTTGTGTTGCGATTTGTGCTGTGCTGTTCAGTGTCTCAACCGTTGCGTCCTTAGCTTGTGTTGCGATTTGTGCTGTGCTGTTCAGTGTCTCGCTTGCTGCTTGCTTCGTTCTCTCGTACCACTTCTTCAGGTCTCTCTTGTTTGAAACCTGTTCTAACTTAGATTTTTCACTTTCACTCTCTTCTCTTGGTTTCTGAGTATTACTGTCACCTTTTTCCAAGGTACAAGCTATAGCTGCGGTTGCACTAACAACACCTTCATTTTCAGCACCAAGTTTTGCTCCTCTTCCTTTCTCTGCCACTACTTCTCCTTTACTTCCTCTTCCTCTTTGTGTTCTTCCTTTAACCTCTCTGGTTCGTTTTTCCAGTTCTTCTCTATCCTTATTCCCTCTTTCTCCCCCTTCAGTTTTCATTTCGAACTTCCCAACATCACCGATACCACCTTTTCTCCCTTCGTTTCCAACTACATTTGCTGCATGGTCCCTTACCTTCTCTTTGCGATCCTCATCATTCACTTTGTCAGCGAGGGACACAAAGCGTGCACCCAACTGGTGAGTCTCTCCGGCTCTCCCACGTTCACCAATATCACCAATGGCTTTCTCTGCATGCTCTTTGACCTGATCTCCACCTTGTGACGCTTGCGGAGGCTCTTTCCTACCAGTGATACCTGGTTCATTAGGTTTCCCTGCAAGGTTCTGAAAGTGGGTAGCCATTTTAGGAACCGTGTCCTTCTGAAGGGGAACCTGTCTCCGGGTGGTGGGGTTTTCTCTGCTATTCAACTGTTGAGACGCCATGTTGTGGTTTTGGAGTTGTGTTTGGTAAGTAATGTGGTTGAAGTGGTGTAGTGTAGTAGTAGAATGTAGATTGTGGGGGTGTGGAAGGTAATGCATGTGGTTAAAAAGAAGAAGAGGTGGGAGGTAATGGGTTTGCATGGAAGAGGACATGTGGTAAAAGGTGCAGTAGGAAGTGCCACGTGTGATGGTGTGATGGTCAAACAACAACCGACAAATCTGACTCACCTGGGATGAACAGAGGAGGAACAATGAAGATGTAGATTAGAAAGAAACCATTGGATAAAGAAGGGCTTGGACACTTCCATGTTTGAGACACGTGGCAATTTAAGTCGGTTAGTGTAGGACACGTGGCTTTCGGCTCAGGAACACTATTGTTATTTGGGTTTCATTTGTGGAATAGAAAGGACTCAAGCCCATGAGGTAGAATCCCTGTTACTCTCTTCTCCACCTTCATAGATAAAGCAAAATTAAATAAATCTTACACTTCCTTATCTCTTAACTCAGAATATAAAAAAATGGAATATATTTTAAATTTTCAATTCAGAATAAAAAATTTAATAATAATAAATTGTACAGTCTAGAATAAAAACTGTATTTTAATTATATTTTTTTTAGCATTTTTTAAAAATATGAAGGTGAAAAAAGGAAATAAGAATTCTTCTAAGAAATAACTTCATATTCAATCAAATCTATCCTTACTAAAATAAAAATAAATATAATATAGTAAAATACAAGTATTTTGTAAAAATAAAATAACATGGTTAAAAGAAATAAAGAAAAGTTAACACTAAATTCAACTTGTTGTACAAACTCAATATTAGATCACATACTCATAATATATATATATATATCTATATATATATATATATATATATATATATATATATATATATATATATATATATATATATAGAGAGAGAGAGAGAGAGAGAGAGAGGGAGGGTATATGTGCTCTTACTTTTGGTTTAGTTTCTGTCCCTGGAGATGGAAATTTGGACGATATAAGACAGTTTTGAAACTTGAAGTGATTTTAAAATAAGACAGAGTGAGAAATATCTCAGGTATAAATGGGTAGAATTATGAATAAAAAAACATTTTTAAAACTTCAAAAAAATATGTAATATGTACTTTAAAAGTTGAAGTGATGGAAGAATTTATTTAAGGAGTTATGACACTGTTTAAGTACAATATTTATCATATTAGAAAATTTATTATTTATAAAAGTTTTAATTCTAAATTTTAGCTAACTAATAATATTGGTTTTTAATAAAAATGATAATATCATAAACTAGAATTTTGTGACTTTTAGTGAAAAATGGTTAAGATGTTACAGTAAAAAAATATTTTTTATTATTTTAGACATAGTAAATAATTGAACGAGATAATAATATCAACTTAGATGTTATAGATAAATATATTAATTTTCATATCTAACAAAACTTATGATTTTGTTTTTATAGTCTTATATTCGAAACTATTAAGGAAGTTTAACTATCATGCATGTTGTTTCTGATTTTTTTCGATATTGATTACTGAGTAGTTTCGGAGTCTAGGTTTCTGGTGTTGTTATCGACCTCATGAAGGGTTCTTGCAAACACTATGAAACATTATGAAGGTTAAATGTATTAAAAAGGTTAAAATTTCATTACATGTTGTCTTTGAAGGGTCCTCCTATATGTTGTAAATAGATAATAAAGGTAAAACTCAAAACTTAATTATTTATGTTAATAGAATGTAAATATTTGAAAATGTAGCTGATATGTGTAATGAAGGATGATCTATATGAATAAATTATTGTGATCATCAATAATATTATTTCTTGTAATTTATTTTAATATACTTGTGTATGTGTTGTAAAAAAGTTTAAACACTGACTCAATAGTAGGAAAAATAAGATAATGTCTAATCAATTGAATTATTAGCTAATTATGTATGTGTTTAATCACCTATATTTTTTAAGGAATAGATGCTAGTTCATGATCTTTATGATATTCAGATTTTATAACAGGTAACTTATCACATTTATAACTAAGTAATCACTATCTTAACTAGTTCCTAATAACGTTCTAGTTGTGACTGAATTAGAAGTATCTATAATTTAGTTTATATACATACATTTACATATAAGAGTATCAATGTAATTGGAGTAGTAATTAAGAAAGATTTTATATATATATGATGCTTGTGTATATATTAAGTTCATATTCTTATATTTATCTTTAATTTGTGTGAAATATATTTCTTGTTGTTTTTATTTTTTTATTTGAAATAAACATCCCTGTGTATCAACTCGAGTTTGATAAATATAAAAAAAATATGTGAATCTTGAAGCTTGTATTTTATATATCTTGTTTATAAGAACTTTGATTAAGTGTGAGATATGAATATAGATTATTTATTTATTTTAGTCTTTTTTTTCCTTTATACTGTGATTCTAAAGTTTTTCTTTATGGTTTTCAGTATGAAAAATCATGTAAAAATCATTATACTATCTAATAGTATTTTATTTCATATTTTTATCGCTTTTATTCGTACTAGCTTTGTTAAAAGAAATTATATTTATAATATTTTATTTTTATTTTTCATATTTCATTATTTATTTAAGAAAAATATTTTTTGGTTGAAGAGTATGCGATGTTTAACTTTTAAGATAATTACAATCAAAATAAATAAAATTAGTTTATAAAATAATTATTATAAAAATTAATATATTCACTACATACGAGAATTTGCAGTTAATTACAAATGCAAAAGATATTTATACTGTTAGTTCTATATTACTTACAAATTTTTTCCTTTTCATTGATATATTTTGGTCTCACTGACGTTTACATGCTTGACAGTAAAAACACGACATCATGTTTGTGATTCAAAAAATAACACTATCAAGTAATCATATTATCCTTTTACAGAAATATGAGAATCTAGTTTTTGTTACCCCTTTTAAAAAGCCATGCATTTTGTTACGATTTTACAGAAATATGAGAATCTAATTTTTGTCTTTTTGCTATAGTAAAAATATCATGTTATCTTTATTAAAAGACTTAATGAGATACAAAATATAACTTTCTATAAAAAGAAATATTACATCACTCTCTTTTATTCTTAAAATGCTTCAATAAATATTTAAAAATTATTTATTTCAATAATTGTTACTTTAGATTTTCCAATATAAAAAAAGTATATGCTCAATAAATAAAAGACACTTTATCTTTTTATCTTGGAGAAAGTAAGAACTTTCTTTTTATTAAATAGAAAGGTTGAGTTACTCATGTTTCCTCATCACACCGAAAAGAAAAATAAATAAAGAATATTAATTCATACAATATTTTTACTGTGTAACTATTAATTGTATATTTAATTTAATTACACAGTAACAACACATCATATAAAAAATAAAAAAATAGTGGACAGAGAATATTAATTATTCTAAATTCTTATTATTTAATTATCTCAATTTCTTTTTCATAATGATATGGTGTCTTCAATGCATAATTTATCTATATCTAGAAATACATAAAAAAAATACATCGTTTGAAGAATTTTACATAAAAATTACATCAGTTTAGGAAATTATCATTTATTTCTTTATTACCAACTAAATTTATAACAAATAAGTTTTTTCACAACATATAACCACTCTTCTATCCAAATTTACTTCATATTTATTTTAATTACTTAATAAAAAAATTATAGAAAATATTAGCCACCCTAATCAATTGAAATTGTGCAACTTAAATCATTAATTAAAATTGTACAACTATTATATATTTATAAATAAAACTTAAATAATATATTACTGTGCATTTATTTTAATTACATAGTAAAAAAAAATACAATTTATCCATAAAAATATTTGAAAATGTACATCTTGGCATGTCGTAATAAAGATGGTATATCTGAATAAATTATTATGATCATAAAAATTCATGTTTGTGTTTTAAGGCTTTTATGAGTTACAATATTATTATTTCATATAATTTGATTTAATATACTTGTGAATTACTCATGTGTTGTAAAAAGTTGAAATATTGATTTAATAGTAGGAAAATAATATCAATATTAATATTTTTATTATGATTAATTTTATGTGATTATGGTTTCTATAATTAATAATAACAATATTAATAATAATATTAATATTAATATAATAATATTTTTTATTAACATTAATAATAAGAATATTTATAACATTAATAATATTATTATTAATAACAATATTAATAATAATAAAATTAGTATTGATAATAATAATAATAATAACAATATTATTAATAATATTATTATAATAATAATAATATAAAGATCTATATTACATATGAATTGTATTTCATACAAATTTACATATGTAAAATTTTGTATATAATATAAATTTTATATACGAATTCTGAATATAATTTTTGTATATAATATGTGATTTTTTTAATATTTCATTATTTATTTAAAATAAGAAACATATTTTTTGATTGAAGAGTATGCTATGTTTAACTTTTAAGATAATTAGAAGCAAAATAAATAAAATTAATAATTTTCTTATGGAAGGTTAACATAGTTTATAAAATAATTAGTATAAAAATTAATATATTCACTACATACGAGAATTTGCAATTAATTATAATGTAAAAAATACTCATACCGTTAGTAGTTCTATATTATTTTAAAATTTCCCTTTTCACTGATATATTTTGGTCTCACTGACGTTTACATGCTTGACAGTAAAAACACCACATAATGTTTGTGATGCACAAAATAACACTTATGAAGAAATCATATTATGGTTTTACAGAAATACGAGAATCTAGTTTTTGTTATGTTTTTTAGAAAACCATGCATTTTGTTACGTTTTTACAGAATATGAGAATCTAATTTTTGTCTTTCTGCAATAGTAAAAATATCACGTTATCTTTATTAAAAGACTCAATGAGATACATAATTATAATTTTCTATAGAAAAATATTCCATCACTGTCTTTTATTTTAAAAAAACTATATTTTAAAAATTATTTATTTCAATAATTCTCCCTTTAGATTTTCTGATATAAAAAAGTATATACTGGATGAAAAGACACTTTCTCTTCTTATTTGGATAAAGTAAGAATTTTCTTTTTATTAAATAAAAAGGTTGAGGAACTCATGTTTCCTCAAAGATAAGTCATCTTAATTTGGAAGCCAAATTTGCTTCTTCTGGTAACTTAATCTGGAATAGTGATGCTCAACATCGGTTTACAGAGGGATCAGATTCTCTGTTGGCTTTTTCTTTTTTTCTTAAGATTCTGCAAAAGAAGAATTTCATCAAGCACCAGATTCACAATCATGCAGCAGCAAGTTATTCCAAAGGAAACTTCAGTTTTCAATATTCCAAAGGGGTGTTTGGTACATTAAAGGCACATTTATGCCAAAACAATATGAAGATTTACAATTTGGAGAATGAAACCCTTTTATTATCCAATTCCAAAGAGGCAGAATGCTAAATTAATATTTCCTACATCAGAAAACAATTGGTTTTCCTCTAAGAAAGAAAGTTGGCAAGTGACTAGGTGCTTCTTCCTTCAGCCAAAAAGAGCAGCATGCAGAAGCACATTCCATGTATCAGGCAGTCCTGGAAGACACCAATGGCTGCAATCAGTTGCCATAATCCCACTGTACCCTTCAGGATGTGCATCTTTCCTGTACTGTGAGAGTGTAGTCACATCCAGAAAATACACTGGCTTCTTTATCCTACTCAAAACCTTGTTCACTATCACCCAAGCCATTGGTGTCCCTGCAGGGTACTTCAACCCAAAGAATGGTTCTGTCTCACTCATGCAAGATCTTGCTGGTTGGTTCCAATCTTTCCCCCTACTCACCACATCAAACACCCACCATGCCCAATTAATAAAAACCAAAACTTTTTAAGTCCCATTAACACAATCAAAAAATTTAATGTCAGAAACATCTAAGTTAACAAATTTAAGACCATTATGAAATAAAAACTGGACCTTTACTGAAGCTAATGAGATTGGAGTAGAGAAAACTCACTCATAATGCACAGGAGAAATTCCCAGAAAGAAGACTTTGGTTTGGGTTGGATTCACGTTGATGTTGACCCATCTAGCCCATGTTGTCAAACCTTTGTAGAACAAAATGAAACGGTTCATGTCTTTGTACAACTTGTTACGCTCTTGAACATAGTCCCATCTGCAATGCAGCAGTACAAAAAGCAATTATTTCTCATCCCTTGATTAAGGGAACTAACTGATCATGATTATGACATAATGATGTGAAAGATGATCCTACGGCTGTGAACTCCCGGTGTGGGTCCACCAGTGCCACGTGTTGAAAACTAGCACGTCCATTCCTCTCCAATTGTCACCGCTCTTGATTGAGTCAATCTTCAGAACCCTTCCAACGCTCTCACGGTCAAGGTCCACCAAATATGCTGTGCGATACAGAAACAACTCAAGGCCATAGTCCTGACAAAAACCATTGACTCCAATTATAACAATTATACAGTGAATAATTTGTCTATTACCAAAGTTTGTTTACTTCCTACGAAACTTCCCTACCAAATTATCAAATTGGGTCTTTCCTTGCCTCTTGTTTCGATATGTTAAAAGACTGAAAAGGACCATGGAATAGAAAAATTTGAATAAAAACAAAAATCCCTCCTTCTAACAAAGACACTTTTGTAGCTAGAATTTATTAAGGGAAAAGTCGTGCAAGCAGAGAACAGCGTATGAATCAAGTCACAAGTGTCAAGTGGTCCAATTTGGAAGTAATTAAGAACGAAACTACAAATTAAATCTACAATCCAAGAGTTACTGTTGCTGTCACATTTTTCTGTAAGTGTATAATCTGCAAATGTTATGCATATACAACATATGTATACTATGACCCACTTCAACTTTTTTTCCCTTTTCTTCAATGAACCAATCAGTATGATTATACTCGTAATGTTGAGTAAATAGATTGATTGAAGCTCATACGTGGTTGGAAAAAAATCAAAATTTCAATCATTGCAGATTCGGAAACAGATTGTGCAAAGCTCATAAGTAAAGCTTTGTTCACAATTTAGTTATTACTAATGATGGGTGTTGGGTGCTGCGGAATTCCGAGCCGCGATTGATGACTTGATGTCACTGGACACAGCAAAGATTTGGAGGGAAAACTAGATGTCCAACATTCATCATTGCTAATTAAGACATTTGTTTACCAAATTTCTATATAAAGCAAGAAAGTGCTGAGAATTTGGAACACAAACTCAATCAAAGTTTTGATGGTATCTATACAAAGCAACCATACACACAAAAAAAACACACCTACCAAAAACCAATGAATTGGTAACATTAAATGTGGCACCTTTTCATATAGACTTTTTACTTTAAATTAGCATTCTGCTCTGAGAAAGAACAGTAACAATAAAAGTTACTGTAGTTTTAGCATATTTGATTAATTTAGTTTTCTCTTAAACAATCTAATTTAATCATTGAATGTGTGAAAGATCTTACAATTCCATCATATAGACCATTTTAATATTAAAATATGATTTTGAAAACTAATTTAACATTAAATCAGACATCACTTTATCATTAAATTACAATATTTAGGAACTAAATCAGATTTGATCAAACAGCTCAGACATTGGTAAGAAAATTATGTGCAGATTCAAAAAATGGGTTGAATTGAAAGGGTAACAGCTCGATCAGTAAAGAATAATTAAAGCAATTAAGGGAAACATTTATTATCCTTCATGTTAACAATGAGAGGTGTCCCCTGCAAAAGAAGAAAGACGCCACCAATCACGTCTCAAACTTTATTTCGGTGCTTCACAGCAACACACAAAACAAAACTAAAGCTTTTTTTTATATTTTGCAGGCTCTCACCAATTCAACCCCACTCACTCATCAATACCTCACTCAATTCAAGTTCAAAACTTTGGGAAAATACATCACATTTTTCAACTTTCTGAGAGAGAAAACGACACCAATTGCATGGACACAACTAAACACCAAACTCCCATCACCCAGTTCAATTCAAAAGATGGAAAGAAGAGATATACAACAACACAAGACTGAAAAGAAAAAAAAAAAAGCTTAAACTATTATCTTCATTGCTTAAATCAGTTTACTTTAATGTTTAGAATAATAAGAATTAGAAAACCAACCTCAAATGTGATTTTGGAGAGAGCTTCTTGCTTTGTGAAAGTGGTTCTAGTGTTAGGCACCCAAGAGTGAATCATACAAGCCAGAGAGTTGAACTGGTTTAAGCTCAAGGAGTCACCGACAAACATAATCTTCTTGCCTCTATATTTAGCCAGAAAGTCAAATGCGTTGAACCTGTTGGCAGAAACGTTAGTTTTGCCCCAAGACAAGACATGAAAATTGAAAAAGGCTGAAGCAGAAGATGAAGAAAATATGAAGTAGGTGCTACCTTGGTAAAGGACAAGAGAAGGGTTGCCATCTATATTTCTGATACTGTGTGTCAGGGCGACCGTACTTTTGGCAGTTGAATTGTGGATCTATGAAGGGACATGTAGAAGGGTCGTAGAGAGGGTATGAAGAGTCATACACCCATTTGCCACGGAACAAGTTGCATCTTCCTGCAAGTTTTCTGCCACTGCTCCAACTGGAAGCATTGGCATTGAAGTAGGGGTCAAATTCCTCAGCTTTTGTTTGGAAGAAAATTAACACAACAAAGAGACACAACAAGAGGGTTGGGAACAAGAAACCCATGTGAGTTCGGGGTTTCGTTCCTTACTACTACTTTCCTTTCCCTGTTTTCTGTAGAAGGAAGGAGAAGGACGAGGAGTGCAGAAAAAGTTGCTCAAACAAAGGCTTATATAATGTTTATTTTTGTGTTAGTTTGTGACTCTGAGAGATGGGGGTTGAAGAATGTGAAAACATGGCACCTTTTTTCTCTGCTTTCTTTTTTAGTTTGTATTATTGTATACGTGTTATTGCATTATTTGTTTATTTAATTCAGCTGGCGGAAACAGTGCACTTTTGGATGGATTCTTTAACAGTGTCATGTGGTAGGGTTGGATCTAATCCTCATCCTTGCATTCAGAATTTTAGTTATTATTTAGTCAGAAAAAATAATGGTCAAATTTTATCAGTAGTTTTCTGGGATAATTCTGTTTCTTAGACTTTCGGAATTTAAATTGCAAATCTTTAATTACAGTTATGAACTAGGACAAAGTAGTTTATGGGGGCATTAACAACATTCTCATTTCAAATGGTAAGTGCTATTAGTTAATAATATACGTATTAGTAAGGAAAATTATAACTTTTAATTAAAGAATTGTACTTTTCAAATGGTTTTGTTGAATGTCACAGTATCAGCATTCTATAACCATTGTATCAGTATTTCTTTATGTGCAATACCAACCTCAGTTATGCTCCCTCAAGTAACTCTGTTATTACCCCTGCTATGGCACTATTTAATTATCTCAGTGCAGCAGCACGTTATGAATCTCGGATCATAGAGACAGAGTATATCATGTTTGACCAGAAAAACAGTATTCTCTTTCATGTGCTGCATGTTCTCTCTTGTGACCCGGTTCTTAGTCAAGCAATAGTATATGTAACTCTTTGATAGAACTTTATATTACAAAAATAATCTCTTATATCTATAATACAAGTGAGGACAACATAGCATGCATCTCATGCAAAAGATAGGTCTCCTACCAAAGGTGTTAGATGTTGACCACAGGCTCAGCAGAGTTAGGCAACTAAGCATATTTATGTGTGCTTAACACTGTACATGTTTTATTTTCCTTTTTTGGTTCGTATACACGGTAATGATTTCATCAGTTGGCGTATGCTAAGTGACTGTATTCTTGATCTCCTCTGTTTTATAGTTGCCTATATAATGTTTTCTAGTAAATATAGGCACATTGATGAACATAAGAATTCAGTGACATGAAAAATTCACAAGAAAAACATAAGCACAAAATGTTTGGTGGTTGCTTCTTCTGCAACGATAAATCATCCCATACAACGGCACCAAGGGAGTTGCAAAATATGAATTATGATTGCCAATTATTGTTTAGATTGTGATTATATTCCTTTTTGGTGGGATTGACTTGTGTCTGTAAAAAAATTTAAAATTTTATCTTACCTACAAGTTACTCCAATATTATTACTCCAATATTATGGTATGGCTGTGTGGTTCATTCTCTGAACTGGTGACAGTAAAAGATGTTGAAAATGTTGCAGTAAGAGTTAATTGGTAACAGTAGCTACCATTAAGAATAGTTTAAAATATAAGAATTTTTCATTAAAAATCACTTAAATACTGTAGCTTTTAATGGATAAGTTTAACTTAATTTTTAAACATCTTTCAATATTAATAATAGATCTTGGTAATATTAAAATAAAATTAATATTTAATTATAATAATTAAGTTATAAAACTGTGAATGTTATAAAGTTTCATGGTGAAAAGGAGACTTCCAAGAGTTGGTTGAAAAATGATATTATATGATGAATCTACTTAAAATAAAATAAGATATGGGGAAAATATTTAATAAGAATTTTCCACAGTAGATGGTATTTTAAGTTTTGGAGTTTTGAACTAGTGAGTTTATTTTATACTAAATTATGTGAAACCATTTTTTTTTTCTGTTCTGATGTTATGTGGTAATGTGTCCAAAAGAGAAACTTCTGATTAAATTATCACAGATCCTGCCAATTAGTATTGTATTATTTTGATTGTTATAACAATTATCCATTGTTTGGTAAGTGATGAGGTTCTGGAAAATAAGATATATGTATTATGTTATGCTTACAAGTATATAAAATAGTGGTTGCAGTACTTATCCTCACATGAGTGAAGAACTGCACTGAAAGTTTGCAAATGATCCAATGATGGGGCGTTTGGTGCAAACTCCACTCTCTGATTATCTTATTGATTAAGAAATGAGTGTGAGGCCAATAAAACACAACAAAAAGAAAGAAGATCATAACCACATGGTGGAGGTTGCTTTGGCTAGTATGTAAATTGTATTTTAAATGTTTAGTTAAATTCATCATTGAAATAATTTTAAAATAATGGAGTTGGTTGAGTCAATTTTTTTTTACAGCAATTGAAACCACAAGAATCTGCAATAAAACCTTAAGGCATGTCAAAGGTAATTTAAAACGATAAACCATGAAGTAATATTCTTCTCTTTGAATTTTTTATGCTCATATAATATTCAATATTGATCTAGAAACCTTACAAACCATCTAAATTAAATTTAAAATTCATTTCTTAATTTCTTAATATGATATTAGAATGTATTTTAATATGATTTGTTAAAACTATTGTAGTGAAAAAGTTGCTAGAAAATACTTTCTCCAATATTATTTATAATATAAAGACAAGATATGAACTTTAATCAATTACCCACTGCATATTTATCTTTAGTGAATTCATTTTTTTAGAAGGGACTGATCACTCGAAACATAAATTATATAGTGTATGAGAGATATGAATCCACAGATGAGTATTGATCTTGGTCATCATATTAATCAATTATATAGACATTCATGAGAAGATTACTAAATATGTGTAATGAATTTAATTGTTTTATAATCGGTCATGAATCTAGGAAAATATTTGAAAATAGGGAAGTTCATCCTAATTTGTGTGCTCCACGTGAAAACTTATTAGGCGGTGTTGTAGAAATGTAGAAATGCAAGATACACATGGTTGAATATGGTAACGTTGTATGACAGCTGCACTGCAGTACAAATCATACCAGTAAAAGGAAGAAAACCCAGCACGAAGTAAAGAAACGAAGGTAAGATTATATTATTCATTTTTTCTTAGGATTTTTTACAAAGAGATGAAACCTATGTATAGGTTTTGTAAAACAAGAAGACTGTAATGTTTGACGTAAGTGTCGTTATTAAACATAAAACATGAGTAAATGCAAGTTCAATTGTCCCATATATATACATATATATTGATGTGCACATAACAAATATGACAGCTTTGTCGCGAAGTAATTGATCATAAATCATATGATTGAAGCTGTGTGTACAAGTGTATGGAGGAAGAAAATTAATGTGACACACAATAAGAAAAGAATGAAAAATCCAAATATGTATATTATCTTAAGGAATATGAGTTTTACATGTATGAAATGGTATAATGAGGGTAGTGCAGTGTAGGGTCTTTGGGTCTGCGAAAACATGAGTTGAGTGCAACGAGTTTCTTTTGATTTGTTGTTTCAACTTTCATGAATAATCGTTGTCACGGAGGCTCTAATAAACACGAGAATTCACTGAGAACAGTGAAACATGCAGAGCTGGTTGGAGCCTTTTAGCCACCATACGTGTCACAACTTTCCTTCATTCTTCAATCTTCAATCTTCTCTATTCATATCCACAGCTAAAACTCATGAAAACAAAGACAGCGAGCGTGTCAAAGTTAGATTCAAATTTCAAAAGAAAAAACATTTTAGCCACTTCAATTTTTTTTTCTCTCCCTCTTTAGTTTCTTTCTTTGAATAAACAAACTCACCTATTTAGTGGAGTATTAATCTAAGATCATCTTAAAGTAAATTGTATTATATTTTACAAACCAATTTTGTATATATAATAATGATAGAGTTTATGTTAAGAAAGTTTATTTCATCCATTATGTTAGCCACATTAAATGATTAATAAATATTTAATTTCATATTCAAAATTTTATACTATTTTTAAAATCTCACATATAAATATGATTAAACTAAAATATATATCACTTCATTTTGTTTAGAATTAATCTCTCAATTATTTAAACATATTGAGTCATTTATCACCTAAATCAACTTTAGATTTTTCATATTTAAATATGGATATATGTTGAATAAATCAATAAAAGTTAGAAATTAGTGAAAGTCTATCTCTCTTTATCCCTAGTTGCAACAGTTTACTCTATCACTGTAGTGTAATGATATTTAGATTGTGAAATGATTAATAAAATCAGTCTAAATATAAAACATACCACTTTTTGAAACTTTATCCGATTGCCAATGGAATTTGTAAAATTTGATTCTTTTATCCACTTGCAATCTTTGGAAGAAAAACTTAGACTTTTCAAGCCATGGTTATGATAAACATCCTTATCACATTCTGTAGCCTTAGGCCGCCACTACATGGTTCCACCACTTCTTTGTAGGTCCTTTTTCTTTAACGATGTTGTTTTCTTTCGAGCAAAGTAGCATATATACCCTTCAAACCAAATTCCAAAACTTGTTAACGTGCTTATAATAATCCAAGCAAATAACTAATTAATTGATTGTACTAGTTTGTTCTTGAAAACTCAATAGCTTGAAGTTGACAAGGGTACGTGGAATCTCTCTTACACAAGAAAATGAAGTTTGGTTGGGTTATGTGGGCCATGTCAAGCAAAAGTTTAGGCCCATGTAGATGAAATTCCAATACAAGTTGCTTGTGAAATGAGTAATTTAGAGATGCTTGCCTTTTCTCCACATGTTTTTTTGCTTCTCTTTCTTCTCTCCTTTCTTTTTCATGGGTCAATAATGGTAGGAGGCATTATCCTGTGCGAAATAAAATGTGCATTGATGAACCTAACTTTGTACTTAAGAAAAGTTATGTCCTTTATGGCATCAACTAATTTTAGAACTAATGGGGAATTAGGTGGTCAAGTAATTCGCACTTAAAGTTATATTTTTATCAAAAGGGACATAATAAAAGCCCTTTCTCTCTTGAGCTGACTACCACCCAAAGATATTCTCATCACTTGAAGCACAACTTTTATTATTTTTCAAAAAACAATTAAACGAGAGAACCATGTTGAGTTGTTGACGATAGCATGAGGTAAAACACAAAAAGGGAAAGAGTTATTTAATGGCTAATGCTAAATTATATGAACATTATCATTCTTAAGTCATAAGCATTCATTAGTTCGTATCAAATTCAAAGTTACTCATTGGATTCGACTTTAGTTTTGTTGTTTAATATAAGGTACTTTAATTTGCCGAGCATCCCCCAAAATAAAAAATTGGTAATTTGTTCTTCTGAAAAAATAATTAATGCAAAAGAAATACTAGTGAATTAAATTACTGAATAAAATACTATTAAAAAGAAAGGCGAAGTTTTAATCAAATATAATATGTAAAATTTATGTTATAGGAAAAATATAAAAATTAGAAGTTGGGGACGTCATTAAATCAATATTTCTAACAAGTTTTCCATAAATTAATTTTCCATATTAAGAATGAAGTGTGGTTACAAAATCTTATAGTTTTTTAATGATAAATTTTAATTAAGTCGCTATTAATACTAAATAAAGCTAGTTTGGAGGAGACATATTACCTCTGTCTCGTAATAGATATTATAGAAGATGATAGTGAGAGAGCGAGATTTCTACATCAATCCTAAATCAATCTAGAAAATATCAAATTTCATATTAATTCACCTCCAAATGCGTAAAAAGCTATAATATTTAGTGTTGATTTAGGTAACAATTGACGTATTTATTTAACAGAAAGAACCTTCTTTTACGTTAGTTATACTTATAAGTAATGGAAAATCTTAATTTTATATGTCATTTATAACTAAAAATGGATGCAAAATATCATATCTGTTTTTAAGTAACGATTTTACTTTTAGCTTAAACATGAATGCATGTATATATTCTTCAAAGTAGATAAAATTAAAGTTCTAATTAAACTTACGTATTTTTAACTTATAAAAACTTAATTGTTCATTTATTCCTAAAATATAGTGCCTCTCTATACAATGACTCATTTTATTCTCTAAGTAACTTCAAAACATAAATTAATTAATGAAAAAATATTATCCAAGATATATTGATTTTTCTGGGAGGAGGTGCCACTCGAGGGTTGCTGCAAGGCTACTGCAAAAATATCAAATCCCATGGGATACTCAAAAAGATAAGCCAATGGTTAAGACTTTTTTTGGTACGAATATATCTCTTTCTCACCTTCCATTTCAATGTATTAAGGGTGGTTATTGTCCGAAATCTATAAAAAGTGTATTTAGCAAGGTTAAAAGACGGAAAAAATCTGTAAAGTTTTATTAAATAAAAGAGATAAATATTTCATGTATATGCACCTTTATAGGAAGATAAGTACGGTATAAAATTATTTAGATTGTGGAAAATAATTTCTTTAGGTAAAAGTTTTTATTAATTTGAATTTTTCTATTTTAAAGATATGAGACGTGACGGTTGAAATCTAGAGTTTCTCTCTCAGTCTTTGTAAATTTATATGGATCAAAGATTTTGTTTTTATCTTTATGAAATTGACTAAGATACGGTGTTAGATTCGTGTACATGGTTTACTTATGAAATAATGATAGTCGAAGACAAATTTCTCAATTGCATGAGGAATTGAAACTCCTCTTGCATTATATGACTACACCATTAATAAAACGAGAGACTTTTTTGCTCGAGTTATTGTAGATGTTGATCTTCTCTCTACCTTGCTTCAACAACTTTTGGCGGAGTCCTAACCCAACCTGAAAATGGACCGAAGGGAACCGCAACATGGGGAATGTTCGCGTCTCGTTGCAAGGCTCATTTTTCGTTGTCTTGGATTTTCTTTTATAGCAAATATTGGATATGAATGAATTCCTCTTTTTTTTTCTTTTTGCAAAATGACAAGTCATGAGCTTCCTTCTTGTAGGAGTAAGCAAAAGGAGCATAATAAAAAAATTTATAAACCAATCAACGGTTTGTGCCAAAAGTATTAGTGAATAATTGTAGTGATGTTGTATCTTCATAACATGAAGTTGTTTGTCAATTTCCTTCTAAGAGAGATGTTGATGTTGTTATTGCGGCTGCAAATGTACATCATACTTCAGGTTCTCATCTTGATGATAGCCTTGAAGGCATGCAAGTCTTGTTGATGCTTCTCTAGTTGTTGAACAAAATATGCAAACTTCTCCTAATGATAATCTTGTTCCTCCTCCAAGTTTGCCTCTTTCCAATTCTTTTGCCTCGTTACCCGTTATGGATTATGTTATTCCTCAAGAAAAAAAAATATGTTATGCATAATACTTTAGAACAATCACAGCAATACATGTGTAATCCAGTCAGAGCAAAGGACCAATTCTTCTTGATGAAAAATCTTTGTAGTATAATAAAATGATTCTAAAACAAGGAGAAGATATGGACGGAAAATCTTTGTTAATTGATAGTGTTGCTCCCGTAATCAATCACAAGGAGTAGAGTTTGATTTCTAAGAGGTGGACAGATATGTTGAAAGAGGAGGCCTCCAACTCATACTCTAATAGACGTGATAATCTAGTACAATCACCTCGCAAGCCTGGTTGGCCATCTAAGAATGCTTCTATAGTTGTTGAAAAAACCACTAAAATAGCTTCTCATGGTTCAACTAAGGTTAAGTTTGATATCATGATGGCTACTAGTTTAGAAGTTTCTCATTCATTGACTCATATGGTCCAGAGGTTTCCTTTTAACTCTTCTGGTTTGCACTCAACTGCCACAGGTTCATGTCTTATGGAACTGTAGCCAGATACTAGAGGGGTGTCGGCTTCTCAGGCTCTTTCTAAACTTGAGGAGGAATGTAAGTTGGTTTCTAAGTATTGGATAGATTAGGTGGAGTAGGGTCCCCTAGTGATTTGAATCAGTTGGAAATGTGTGTTTAGATTTCTAAGAAACATGGGAGATCAAGGAATGGTGCTTCTAAGACTACTAAAAAACCTGTTAGAGTGGGTACTGTAAAAAATAAATGATGAAGGGGTTTGTGTACCTCAATTTTGGTTTTCTTACTTTTGTTGTTTTATTTTTGAATGATAGACCTCTTTTAACTCTTTTGTAGGTTTTTTTAGTTTCATTCTTTTGCTTTTTCATACTATCCTTATGGGTTAGTTTGGTAGTTTGTTTTGTTTCTTTCTTTCTATGGGTTTTGATGGAAACTCTTTTGGAGGCAGCAGAAAACTCCAATTAAACTTCAAACTTTTTCTCAATTTTTCAAAGATAAAAACTTAAGAAGGGTGTTCATTTGCAAGGAAAGTTCCTTGGTGGTGAACCTAGGAGAACATTACTCCCAAATTAAGTGACTTTAAAAGAACAAGAAAACAAGCAAAATGCATAGTTAAATTCAAGTTCAATTTCAAAGTGAGTACAAGAGTAGGGGTAGGCTTTTATTTATAGGCTTAGAAGTTCCTAACATTCATTAGTGCACCTACAGTTGTAATTTCTTCACATACACATGTCCTAAGTCCCACATTGCTCAAATCTTGTGTTTTTCAAATGTTAGATGTGGTTGACTCCCTTTTTGCCCAAAGCTTAGCCCACTAAGCTTCTATTTTTTTTTTTATACAAAGTAAATATTACTTCTATACAAAGATTCTACTCCAAGACTTTATAAAAGACAAAGAAGACTCTAATAATGTACCCTCCATAAAAGAAGAGTCTTTTGCAACCCATTTTCCTCTTCTATCTTTTTTTATTTTTTCTATTTCTTTTTAATAAATTCCATATGATGACTTGTGTGTGTGTATGTGTGTTTGCAACCCATTTTCCTTTTCTATCTTGTTTTTTTTTTTTCTTTTAATAAATTCCATATGATGATTATATACCTAATATGAATTTTATGATATTATCCAAGAAATGATATATGTTATTTCCAAGGCATCACTATACATGATGTACAAGGTGGGGTTCCTTTGTATATAACAAACTGACTTGCATCTAAATGGATTTAATGGGGTTGCATATAAGGTTGTGGAATAACAAACAAACATTCAAAAACTGTATTTGTTGCTAGTTCTATATTGGCTGACTTATCACAAGCATGTTTAGCTAATTTTTTGGTTTCCATGGGTTATAAACATATTATAAATAATGAATATATGCATGCACAATATGATGGAGTTATGATATTAAATTATGAAATTTGTAGAAAATGAATACCTTACTAGAAACAAACATTCCTAAATGTATAGGTTAAGTAAAACATTCCTAAATGTACAGGTTAAGTAATAATTGTTAGAAGGGTCTGTAACACTAATGTCACCTTTGGTACTAGCTCCAACATCAACATCTTGATCCTCTTCAACTATCACTTTGACTAAAATAGGTATCAAAGAAACATGGTGTATAGTTGAAGTCTCATTACGAGCTCTTTAATAACTACTAAATATGATTGGGATAATCATCTAAAAGCAACTCACTTTGATCTGTCATGAGTAAGTGTCCTCTTCTAATATATCAATTAGTTAAAGTAAGTTCAATAATAACAATAATAATAAGATAATCACGACTATCTTTTGTAAAAAAAGAAAAACATCATATAATAATCAATATTTACATATTTATTGTGATATTTTCTTCTATATTAATTATAGAATAATAAACATAGAAGTGTGTTATTGATATTTTTGTAAGAATGACGGTTAATTATAAAGCATGAGTTATGAGGAAACTAAACGTAATTTATTGAGTACAAAACTTAATCATTTTCAAGTATTTTAATTTTTTTTCTATTATTTTAAATATTAATTTTAAAATAAAATAGTTATATTGAAGAAGTTTCTTAGAGGATCGGGATTTAGATTAAAATACAACTCTTGATGTATAAATACGTGAACGTGGAGAATATTTGTTATTTGAAACTCTTTTTCACTGTTTTTTTTTTCAAGGACGAGATTTTCTTTTTCTAGTTTAAAAAACATATATAGTCATACTTTTGAACTTTTTGAGTTATACGTAACTCTAATGAAATTACGATATTATAATGTAGTTGTGTTCATGAGATTTATCAACCAACTTCACTAACAAAATTATTACAAATTTAATTCAATGACAAAAATTAAACACAACATTGTTTCATTTGTCAGTATTTGTGATTGTTAAGTATTTGTTTCACTCGTGCACTTTGTATTATTTTATTTTAAACTTATTTAGTTCCTAATTTTTTTATTTTTATAATAGATTATAAAAATAGAAATGTATTTCTATTTTGCAGTGGGAATGTATTTTTGTGAGAAATATTCTTGTCAAAATAAAAAATGGACGTGAAGTCATTAGCAACAAAAAGAGCATAACAATGGCCTAAAATATAACGGGCCTTTTGGGCCAGTTTGAGTTTCACTCCTTAGCTCCGAACAGAACGAATTCTTCCTCCACTCCCATACCTTCTTCCTGCACCTCCACAGTAAATGTGAAATTACACATATATTCTTACCTTAAAATTGGAAAAGTCAATATTACCCTCTATTCCCTTCACCTCCATAACTCTCATCCGTCGTCTATCATGTCACGGTGCTGTCTAAATCTTAAATTAAAGCTTCAAACAAGTCCTAAGTAAACAATTATTGATATTTATTAGTAATTTATGAGTGATATTATTGATTAAAGTAGTTAATTTGATGATTGGGAGACTGTCAATGACGAACAGCGACTTTTGCGATTTTAAGAGTTTGACAACCGGATGTCACCCTCATCCGATTCACATTTTAAAAAAAAATTGTAAACCGGATGGGGGTGTCATCCGGTATCATTTGTAAAACAAAATAACAACCGGATGACATTCAAGATCATTTTAGTCATTTTAATATGGGTACTTTAGAAATTAATTTTTTTTTATGAAGGTGCAGGAAGAAGGTATGGGAATCTGGGAATTTATTTTCGCATTCCCATAGTTTATTTATGCACCTCTATAAATATGAAATTTTTACATTGCTCTAAAAGAAATTATTTTCGAACATAGAAAAAACTTTTGCAATGTATAATTCATAAACTATTTTTTTATTTTTCGGATGATCCAATTTAAATTTTTTTTATTTTATAAAATGTATAATCTAATAGTAATTTTTTGTATAAAAAAAATTAATATTACACAATTTCAAAAAAAATCGTAAAAAAAATTAAATTTGTGACAGCAAGGAGCCACAGCAACCGAGGCAACGGTGGTGACTAAGAGGTGGCAGTAGCAAGAGGACAGTTTAGTCTTTTACTCACTCCCATGAAAGCAGGCATACAAATTATGAGAGTGTAGAAAGAAATAACTCACACATATACCCCGTGCAGCATAGACCAAAAAAACAACAAACTAGATACAGAGTTTCCTTTTCAAATAAAATTGACATGAATATTAAGAAAACACCTAATTTTTTACTTCAACATCTTTTTTGTTGTATAGATAATTTTTATAACTATTGTGTATTAACTTAAAATTACATAATACTATATTCATATAGGTGAAAGTTAAAAATAAAATGATATATTAAATGAAATAAAATAAAAAAATACTAGATTTTAGCACTATTTAACTTTTACGACGCCTAAAACAAATAATAAACAAATCAAGATTAGTACGAATCCATTTCCAACAAAAAACAATTATAAGAATACTCATATGGGTATAAATTAGAGTGTCCAGTCAATTCATTTATTCATTATCTATTTAATTTACTTGCAACTAAATTCATCTTATTCATCAACTAAAAAAATAGTCAAATTAAATTGAGATTTTATTCATTTATTATTTTTCAAAATCTAACAGATTATATATCAATATTAAACGAATAAAAAATAATTTATCCTTTTAAAAAAATCAAAATATATTTTTAAGTTTATTTTACAAAATTTAGTTTCGAAAATGTTTCTAAAACATTATTTTCAATTTCTAAAGTACGATTTGTTTAAGGATAGATTAGACATGGAAAAATATTAACAGATAACTATAATTTAATTTTTATTGAACATATTGAATTTTTAATTAGAACTTTAATAAAATTAAATAAATTAATGAACTTTTTCATTCAGACAAAACAAAATTTATCTTATTCATTTCGTTTGTCACCCCAACTACAAAATAGCATATATTATGATCAATAACATCTCTATTACTACTACTATCATAATAAACCAGTTGTGGTAGCATGATAGGTATTGTAGGGCTTGCAATAGGACAACTCAATCTCCTTCATAAGGACTAAGAAGTGGATGTAATGTTTTTAAGGTTGTTCATGTATCTACACAACTTAATCATCTTGGTATTTAGAGAACCTCCCACTCAGATTCAGATATATCAGGAAGCATTAGTTTCTTGTGATCATGCTGTAAAGTTGGACATAAACTCTCTGCATAATCACCCTTTTCATTGTTTCCATGCAATATTGCAAGCTCCTCATATTCTTGCCTCCTTGCAGCCTTCTTGGATAGCAAAAAGGGTTGTCGCTTCTTGTTCTTCAAACATAAGAAAAAGGAATAAACATGTTAGAGCTTAATGTGCTCCAAAGAAAGGAGAGAGGGAGGAGCATGTGTACCTTGCTAGTTCTTAAATTACTCCCTGCATTGGGAACTGATTGAAGTTCATCTCTAGTCACCATAACACAACTTTCCACAAGCTTCAATTCATCATCTTGTTGCATTGTTTTATTGCCTTGCTCAACAATAGTACCAATCTTTGGTACACCCAAATCCCATGTTTCTGTGATTTCTTAAATGATAAGATGTGTCAGTTACAATTAGCCAAAAATATCATGAATTGAATGACTTCTTTTATATCTCTAATACTTGAAAACAAAATCTACTGCAAACAGGCTTTAGAGTTTATGAATCTAGATATGCCAATGAAGACTTTGAAAAGAACAAAATATTTCAATCTTGGAGTCAAAATGAAATAGTTATATTCAAGAAACCGTTTGTTGAGTTAGTTCTCTACATATTTTATAAAATAACTGAATTGTTTAAACAGATGCCACTTGGTACAGAAAACATTTTTTATCTTTTTATTATTAATCAATAGGCTATATCAGACACATGTCAGGAAAACTTCATGACATCCCTGACAAATACAAACCTATGGGGATGCCTCAACATTAATTTTCATGCACCATTTTGCAAAATCAGACCAAACCAGCCAGCACCAAGATTTGCATCAACACTCCTTCAAATTCAACCAAATAGATGTGCATCCTTCTATAATAACTTCCAAAAGTACTTTTAAATGGTATGCATGCATAAAATGAGGACCTACATCATAATGATTTGAATTGACACCCGAACTAAGAAAGTATATCAGAATGATCTGAATTAATAGAATGAGATACAGTGATTGTGTGGTAAGAATAATTGATATGTTCTGACCCCTACCATAAAAATAATACAATTGTTACAGTTCACCCAAAGAAGCAAAAAGTTATCAACAGGAAACAATTAAGGAAAAGTGAAACTTCATCCAAGAAACACTCAAATACTAACCATATGGATCTACAAACAAGACACCAAATGAATTACTATGTTTTTCTTTCTCTTCAACTGATTCAGCCCATTCTAGATGGCCCGGGATTTCTTTAGGACTTGTATTTTCAATTTCATTGCAACAGTCAGCTACAGAGGCAATAGTAATGAATTCAGAGGAAGTTGTCTTCGAAACATTGTCTGCATGATTTTGATTTACCAAGGAGAGTTCACATAATTGTGAGGTATTGCGTGTATCTGTTTCTGATAAAGTGATTTCACAGGCTGTCTTGGATGCAGGCATGATTTTATTTTGTTTATCACCACCGAGGTTTGATTTATTATACCCTTTGACAGAATAGTGAGAAGCTGAAATGAACAAAGCATTAGAATCACAGGATTCGGCATGGACTACATCATTATCAACATCATCATTGATCCTAGAATCCTCAGTTGTTTGGTTGATACCATCTTTTACAGTTATTTTCTTGGAACCTTCAAAAGACTTCTGAGTGCAGCCAGCATCAGTATTTTGATTTGTAGGCAACTCAGAGGGTGATGTTTCATCCAAATCACCTGAAGGTAGAGGAAGTAAATCTTGCATAACATCTGAACAGATCTTTTTAACACTTTCCCCAACGGTCTGCATCTGATTCCCCATGTACTTAACAGTTTCCTATCCCCAAAAAAGGGAAACAAAAATGATGATAGGATTACAAAAGTCAATTGCAGGCCAATAACTATCAGTCCGAAAACAACAGTTCAACCAGGCTAGTCTTACACTACACAATTAAAATCATATATACAAGGAAATTCAGAAAAAGTTATCACAGTTTCCCATAAATACCAAAACAAATTTAATAACAACAGTGGCTCTCATGATTCAACTCTCAGTTTCATAATATATGTGGCAACTAAACTAACAAAAACTATAGGTAGAACACTTTGGACATACAAATCAAAGATGAGACGCTGCAGCTCTACTAATAGCAGTGGAAGAATTAAGATTATGATATTAAGATTTCAATGGCTTTTATAGCAGGTATTCGGCATGGCCAGTTGGGAGTCATTCATATTTCCAACTTCCTCATTTGAAACTATGAACATGCATATTCAAAGGTTAAGGATAAATAATGACAAAGGCATACCTCCAACACTGTCTCATCCACATCCACACAAATATCTTCAAACTTCTGGAACATGTTACCAACCCAAGTTATGTATTTTACACCCATAGCCATCACAATACACTAGCTGGAACAGTAACTAGAGCTGTCCCTGTATGTCTGATATGAGAGAGGATACAAAATTGAACTTGAAGGCTGTTCTACCTGATTATCTGCCCACAAATCACGGGAAAAAAAAAACCCAACGAAGAGCCTCAGTCAATGGTGGTCATTTCAATAGGCCTAAAACTAAAATGTACATTGATCAGAGAATAATAATATAAAACCATAAAATGCATTGTAGATAAATCCCATCTCAGAACACATTTATTGAATAATCATTCACTGGTTCCTATACCAAACTCAACCGCTACCTGTAAAAATCAACTACCTTCCTATAAACATCATGACACGTCCATAATTCTACACAATCATACTGCATCTTTCAAGTAATTTACTTTTTGAAAATCCTTTACTCTTAAATATTTTCTCATAAACAAAACAGAATGAAAAGTTAAGCAGATCAAAATCACCATAAACAAGGAAAGAATATAAATATGTCAAAGGAACCGTTAAAATGAAATAGAACAACACCCTCTCCTCCACCAAAAAAAGGGACTATCCCCCAAAAACAACATATAGCAAAATATGTAAACAAAAACGCAACTTGTAACAAGAAAACGTAATCCACTTAAAATATAACTCAAATAAATAAAAGGGTGGTGATAAAAACAAGAGTGCAACCAGAAGAGAATTTACTTGCCGTAACGAGCACAGAAAGAAGAGCAGTGTCAGCATCAGACTGAAGAAGTCATGAGAAGGATAAAGTAGTAAAATTGAAGAGAAATTGTAGCCAAGAAGAAGAGTGTTGTGAGGAGAGAGAGAAGGTAAATAGGGTAAGCTCCACTGAGCCTTAAGATTGACATGTGGACTCCGATTCCTAAGTTAGCCTTTGGTCTCTGTTGTTCACTTTATCGGTGTGTGGACCCCACCTTCCACTTTTTTCACCTGCCATACCATAACCGTTGCCTTTTTCTACTACTGTGTTGTTTTATTCACTTTCTTATATGAGTTTTTGGGTGCATGTACAAAAGGTAAAACATATATTTATCGGAAAGTTTTTTTTTTTTTAATTTACAAATGACTTTAGAATTGACTTTTCAATTGCATTAGAAGAAGTTTCTATGCATGAATTGGTTTGTCAATAAAATGTGCTAAGTTTCAGATAATAAAAAAATATCAGACATTTGTTATGGTTTTATTCAAGCTTTTTCAAACAAATTTTCCAGTACGACGGTCAATGGACATGTCAGTTGGAGATTGAATTTATTGTTGTAAAATTGGCATGATTTGGAAATTTTGTAAAAGCAAAAAGATAAGTAGTATCCTCTTTCATAGAATGGAAGATAGTGCAACTAGTTTCCAAGTTGACTTTATGCAAATTTCACAACGAAGTTTGTTAAATTACTGAACTTTTAAAGATAAAAAATGTGTTCTTATGTTTACCAATATCTCAACAAGCTTTACAAATTTCGGAAAATATCTTATTTAATATTTTTTTCCAATGATCAAAATACTTTTGATAAAACATTAATGTCACTTGGATGAGAAAATATTTAAAATATAGTAAATACAAAAACTTATTCTCCTATAATCTTTGTATCACTTGGATCGTTAAGTAGTTATTTTCTATTTAATCAATTTTTTTTGTTTTCATTCTTTAATGAGAAAAAGAAAATCATCTTGAGCTGAAAAGACCTTTATGTGCATTTTTTGGATATTTTATAACATAGTAGAATAAAATTTGATTTCGTTGTTTAAAAAAGAAACAGATTAATTAGAATAAAGATAAAACAGTTAGTTTATAATGTAAAAGTAATAGTTTTATTTATTCTATCAAATACACTCAAAATTTAGAGAAAAATATTAGGGTTAAGTAATACAATGGAATGAAATATAATTCATCTTTTTAATTATTCTTCATTCCTATTTTTATAAACCAAACAATGAAACAACCTCTACCATTCCAAATATTCCTTCAACCGCCCAACAAAGAGAGAATGGAAAAGGGAAGAGAGACCATGAAGAGAAGAGAAAAAAAGATTCAGAAAAGCTAGAGAGGATCCAAGTCCTATAAAATTGGTGTCCATTTCCCCGGCTTGTAACAAGTTCTCACATTCTTGACAGCACTATAGTTTTTGTTACCTGGGTTTCATTTTTCTTTATCCTTCCTAACCATACAAGGAAACCAACGTTCATAAACACTCAATCTGATTCATTCATCATAACAGCAATTATGTTATCAACAAAGCTATGAACCCGGTTTAGGATGTACTACCATCAAATAACTATTGAGGCATCCCAACTCTGAGATATAAACATAACACAAAACAGAAATAAAGTGACTCAAGATGAAGGAAAAACTCTCGTAGTAGTAGTAGTAGTAGCCCGCAGTGTAACTAAAACAAACACCGATTACAAAGCATATAGGTTGATTCTTTAATGATATTTTGTTGGAGGCTGTGTAGGATTTACTTTGGAAGGACATAATTGAATCTCCAAGCTGAATTAGAAATCTTTGGTATAAAGCAGATGCTCCAGGAATCAACGAGTTTGCATGTTTTCTAACCATCACCAATTCAAGCCACACAATGAAGGATAGCTTAACCTGCTGCTTGGAAATCGCCAAAATCATCATCTGGTACATCCTGTGTGCTTTGATCTTCCGGAGAATTCTCGTGTTCTGTGTCTTCTTTAACTGTTTTGGGAAAATCAGCTTTAAAAGGCTTCTCAAGGCTGAGTTGTGTAGGTGAGTCTGTTGGAGACTTCTGCGGGGTGACAACAGGTGAAAGCGGTGCTGGAGGAGGCGGTGGTAACTTAATACTAGTTAGAGATTCTTTTCTTCCATTCCTTTCTTCTGGGGATTTGTTCAGAACCTGCTCAAAAAACTTGGACTTCACGCTGCTTTCACTTTTCTGCATGCAAAAGATTAGGAATTAATAAAGATAATGTGCTGAAAAAAGAAAAAGCATCGTTCATAGGAGCAAAATGCAGAATTCTATACATTAGTCTTAATTTGCAGTACAAGAGTCTCTCCTTCTTTCAGACTGTAATCAACTGAAGAAGTTTGCTGGTAATGTTGTTCCATCTCCTCAGCAGTTTTCTTTTTATCCAGATATCTTTAACAGATTTAAGAAGGGACATGCTTTCTATTTGTCAAAAAATAGTATGAGGACCTCCGTCCTCTAAGACAGAATGAATAAAAAAAATGTTCAAAGGCTGCTAAGTTTTGCAGATGATGAGATCACCAGATATATGCAATAAAAATAATAAGTCTAATAAATATATTTGATGGAGGATACTTCATGTGATCATGTAAGGCAGCTTGGAAGTCATAAGCCTCTGTTCTTTCTCGGAATCCTATGCCAATAAAAGCATGTCGGAGGCGACCACCTGCATGATTCTCAAGTAATAAAGACCAAAATTCGTCTGTAACATGAAATATAGTGCAGCAGAACTACCAAAACAAAATTATGCATCATATATAGAGACGGATCATAAGTCAACAGTCACATATAAGAGAAGAGAAGAAAATAAGAAAGTAGAATAAATTAAACTTCTCCCAGAAGTTAAAATTAGCTTTTGAAAAAGCTAAACAAGAGAAGTTATAAAAGTTGAAAGCACAAGTTGATTTTATCTTACGGGAAAAAGTTTAATTCGTTTCATTTTCTTATCGTCAGTACCTATAGATAAGTTTATCCACACAAGACCCAAAAGGGTAAACAGAAAAAACTAGTTTCCATTATCAGTTTAAAAAAAAACAAAAAATGTTTGCAAGCTTCTAAAAGCTTAGACAAACAAGCCAAATTCTTGACAAATAGAAAATAGTTGATCATGACGATAATTACTGATACATACTTTGGTAGCATAGCAACCTAAATTTTCTATTCTATTTTCTGAGAAGTAGAAACTAATTTAAAAACAATCACATCATTTCAAATTAATTCAAATCACAAAGGTACTTAAATTATACTATACTATACATTTCCTTTACAAACACTGCTACCCAGCACACAGACAATAAGATGATTAAGAGAAGAAGCACAGAAATATTGGGATATAATGACTCACCTATGTTCTCTTCAATGCGAAGAACAAAGTATCTGCAGAATATATAAGTATAAGTGGTTCTGAAGTACAGAAAGGTATGGTAACAAACAACTTAAACTATCAACACTCAGGGAAAACAACCTGCTGCTGTCAATAACAGGCTCCACTGGATGCGGCTCTCCATTTCTTAAAAATGCCCGAGCATATAATTCACCTATGTATATATATTTCATCATAAAATTAAAAACTAAACAAAAAATTGTACAACCTATTTGAAGCAGATTTGATGTGGTCTTACCAGAGCTCTTATCTTCAAGTTTTATGATGCATTCTTCTCCCTTGCTAGTGACTTTCAATATTCCTTCCCATGCCCATTTGTTGACATCCCATTCATCAGCCCTGAAATGAATTTCACCAATATAAAAATCCAGTAATCACACACTCGAGAGCAGCAAAAAAAGTCCCTAAACTTGCAAAATTAGAAAACCAATTTCTTCAGAAAGATCATAAACAAAGGTAACGAAAGACACAAAACAATTAAAAGCATAGCAAAAACAGATCTAAGTAACACCCTTCCTACACACTGAATAACACAACTACTTTACAGAGGTAGAGTACATTAACAACTTCAATAATGCCAAAGATGCACTAAACAGATCACAAGCACCACACATCAGCTGATCACAAACCTATATGAAGCTGCACTCTTTCTTGGAGGTATCTGCATTCATAGTAGAAACTCATCATTAGCTTTTACACCACGAAAATTTTGCAAATTCCAACCGACCCATCAACAGAAAATTCAACTTTAAATAAAAGAAAAATCAACTTTAAATAAAAAAAAACTAAAAGCAATGTTCAGTGCCATCATGATTTCTAAACAAGCTTAAATTATTAATCAGCTCACTAACATGAAACTTGATCATGCACATCCCATTGAATTGTAAATTGAAATCACACCCCTCTCAAAACCCATTGCCCAAAATCCAATTTTGAGAGAAACCTACGAAGAGAAAGTTAGAAGACTCACTATGTAGACGTAACACTCGGGCACTTGAAAGAGAACGAGCTCGATGGGTTCGGCGTCTTCGATTTCGCCTCCACTTTTCTGAATGCGCGGTTCGTTCTCCTCCTTCTCCATGATTCGGAGGCACAGAAAGATCGCAAATTTGGAGGCGGAGAGTTAGGGTCTGAAGAAAAGCGATCTGGGTCTCAAGGAGGCGTGGATTTGGAGATGAACCTTGCCACAAGGGAATTCAATTTCTGAAATTAGGGTTTGGTTTGATTTTTTTTTTTTTTCTTCTTTTGTGAAGAGAGAGAAAATGGATGAAAGGAAGAAAGTTTGCCTCTGCTTGGTTCGTTCTCAGGAAGGAGATGACGCTGCACCCAAACGGTTCTGCATCGGAGCAATGATCACCGTCTGATTGTAAGGGTTTGGGATCCAACGGTGTGATGGGTATGGACTGACTCGTACACTGATTGCTTGCTTTGTTTTCAAGTCAACAAAATAATAAATCCAATAACCAAAATTAATTTCAAACTTTTAGTGAGAGAATAAAGGGGAATATGCTCTACAAAATTTCTGAGCCCATAATTTTTGTTGTATTTTTAAGATTTGTTTATAGTTTCCTTTCAAAAAGAAAAAAAAGATTAATTTGTAGTTTATTTATACCCAAAGAATAGTCAGCCTTATTATATTATTTCCTGAATAATATTAAAATTTTTGAAGTATAATATTAAATTCATAAAATAAATTTTCATTATTTATTATTTTAAACTAACAGTATAATATATAAAAAGAATGAAAAAATTAATTAAATAAATATACGATTTTTTTTTATTTTAGACATACAAAAACATTTTTTCTGTTAGAAATATGAAAACGATTTTTATAGGCAACAGTGTATACAAAATTGAAATTAAAATAACTATGCCTATTAATTTTAAAATATAAACTAAAAGTTAAAAAACTTATCGACACTTCAGTAATAATGATAATAAAACAATTTTCAATTGTTCACCTAAAATGTTGTTGTATAGTTGCTCAAAAGACATGAAAGAACCCAAATTTGTAGAAATTATTAAGAAAATTTATTATATGAACAAAATTATATTTAATTATTTATCTTTTCAATATAACGACATTTTATAACAATGACATATAGTAATATTTATGATCGAAACTCTTTTTCTCCTTTTAAGATATGTAGATATTTCATTCTATAGTATCTTAAAAGTAAAATAATAATAATAATAATAATAATAATAATAATAATAATTGGGACTTTATTTTCAAAACAGTGTATAATGCATAGTACAGGTCACTTATTATTTTTAGTGGTTTTTAAAATGGTATTTCATTTGCTTGTCACATTAAACTACTAACCTATGAATTTAATTAGTCATTATTCATAATAAAAAATTAATATTAGTAAAACTTTATATTAAACAAAGTACATAGTAGAAATAACTTTTTTATCTATTATAAAAAAGGTAAATTTGTTATTTTATTCATAAATCTTTAATATATATCATTTATATTTAAATAATTCATTTTTAGAAGGTAAATATTTATCTTTAATATATGACAATTGTTATTTGTTAATATAAATTGATTCTTGTCACACTTTCATAAATGTTATGGATAGAGAGATTTGAAGTACAATTTTAAAATAATTTTTCTTAAAAAAATTCAAAGAATTTGAAGTTAAAGTTCTTTTTTTTTTTCTTCTTAGTTTGTAATGTATTTTTTTATATAAAAATATATCTAACATTTTTTAATTAGTGCTAAATATACTAAAATTTTTAATTTATTTTATATTCATATATATATTTATAGATGAACTACAAGTCTCGTACTAAATAAAATTTAAAATTATATTTTTTTGAGTTTCATCCAGATTCAAACCATATTTATCACCAATTTTTTTTACTAGCAAATATATAATGGATTATGTATAACATAATCAATTATGTCTCATTATATAATTGATTACCCATAATATAATAAGACATAATGGATTATGCTTTCATTTATGATCTAATGTACCTGCCAAAATACCATGCAACATTTCTCATGTCTCATTGAACTTGGAGTCAACCTTTATTTTACAAACCAAATCACTCAATAACAAACAATAATTGGACATATATAAAAGATCATGCATCCGTATAAAAAAAAATTGAACTAACTTAGAAAATCTTGTTTTAGTCTTCGGGCAATTAGACCACTTATATCACCTTACTTTTTAACCTTTTCTAGTAACACTCTTAAAAAAAATACTTGACATTATAAACCTATAATACAACAATATTTGGTTAAACCATACAACACATATTATAAAGAGTTAAGAGTTACTTGCATCCTTCATAAATTGTATCATCACCTTATTCCTCTTTACTCACAGCTTTATTTCAAATTTTGCACACTCTTTTCCCTACCACAAAGCTTGTATTGCACTACACATGCATGTGATGTTATTATATGCCTTACTTTATTCTGAAACGCCGTAGAGGAATCTTATCTCTTTAGTTGACCTTTACATCATCCAAAACATATGCCAAACAATTTCGTTGGATGTGATTGCTTGTGTAATATTTGCATTCTATTTGTTCAAATCTGATATGTGTGTACTAGCTACAAAGACAAAGTCTGGACGTTTCACCAAAAGATGTCGCGATAGATAAGAGAGAAAAGATATGTAGATATTTCATTCTATAGTATCTTAAAAGTAAAATAATAATAATAATAATAATAATAATAATTGGGACTTTATTTTCAAAACAGTGTATAATGCATAGTACAGGTCACTTATTATTTTTAGTGGTTTTTAAAATGGTATTTCATTTGCTTGTCACATTAAACTACTAACCTATGAATTTAATTAGTCATTATTCATAATAAAAAATTAATATTAGTAAAACTTTATATTAAACAAAGTACATAGTAGAAATAACTTTTTTATCTATTATAAAAAAGGTAAATTTGTTATTTTATTCATAAATCTTTAATATATATCATTTATATTTAAATAATTCATTTTTAGAAGGTAAATATTTATCTTTAATATATGACAATTGTTATTTGTTAATATAAATTGATTCTTGTCACACTTTCATAAATGTTATGGATAGAGAGATTTGAAGTACAATTTTAAAATAATTTTTCTTAAAAAAATTCAAAGAATTTGAAGTTAAAGTTCTTTTTTTTTTTCTTCTTAGTTTGTAATGTATTTTTTTATATAAAAATATATCTAACATTTTTTAATTAGTGCTAAATATACTAAAATTTTTAATTTATTTTATATTCATATATATATTTATAGATGAACTACAAGTCTCGTACTAAATAAAATTTAAAATTATATTTTTTTGAGTTTCATCCAGATTCAAACCATATTTATCACCAATTTTTTTTACTAGCAAATATATAATGGATTATGTATAACATAATCAATTATGTCTCATTATATAATTGATTACCCATAATATAATAAGACATAATGGATTATGCTTTCATTTATGATCTAATGTACCTGCCAAAATACCATGCAACATTTCTCATGTCTCATTGAACTTGGAGTCAACCTTTATTTTACAAACCAAATCACTCAATAACAAACAATAATTGGACATATACAAAAGATCATGCATCCGTATAAAAAAAAAATTGAACTAACTTAGAAAATCTTGTTTTAGTCTTCGGGCAATTAGACCACTTATATCACCTTACTTCTTAACCTTTTCTAGTAACACTCTTAAAAAAAATACTTGACATTATAAACCTATAATACAACAATATTTGGTTAAACCATACAACACATATTATAAAGAGTTAAGAGTTAATTGCATCCTTTATAAATTGTATCATCACCTTATTCCTCTTTACTCACAGCTTTATTTCAAATTTTGCACACTCTTTTTCCTGCCACAAAGCTTGTATTGCACTACACATGCATGTGATGTTATTATATGCCTTACTTTATTCTGAAACGCCATAGAGGAATCTTATCTCTTTAGTTGACCTTTACATCATCCAAAACATATGCTAAACAATTTCGTTGGATGTGATTGCTTGTGTAATATTTGCATTCTCTTTGTTCAAATCTGATATGTGTGTACTAGCTACAAAGACAAAGTCTGGACGTTTCACCAAAAGATGTCGCGATAGATAAGAGAGAAAATCTACATCAACAAGCACTCAAGCATAGAAGCCAAGAATTTTTTATCACAATACAATCATATAATGCAAGAGGGTACAACCCCTCTTGCTAAAAAGAAAATAGCACAGGTTGTCGATATTGCAAAGGGAGACTATGAATTCTGATCCAACATTGCACCTTAGTAAGCTTTATAGTTATTGGAACAAAGTCCTTAGTCCAGACAAAGACCCTACAAAATTTTGGAGAGAGATTCCAAGATTCAATTACCAACACATGTCTCATGTCTTTTAAAGAGGTGAACGAAAACTCATTGAATCCTCTGTCAAGAGGAATCGCCTTCCAAGAACCAGGGGATTTTCAAGGAAGGTCCACACATGTCCAGGTGCGTTAGATGTTAGTTTCCTTTGCAAGCATAATCCTACCGTGCAAGTGGTTCTTATATTCTTCAAGCCCCACCAGGTACTTTTTTTCTTGGATCTGCATAAATATAAGATCTTCTTTGAGGCAAGAATAAGACAACTACGACAGAGGGATATCGCAAGCGTTTATTCAAAGCTTGAGCAAATGTACTCTTCTGCATAGCAAGTCGCAAAAAAAAAAAATCTCAATTTACTTCATATATTAATTATTGAGACACTCCTGTGAGATTATGAACCCCTTAATTACATGCCCATTCTACATAAAATAACAAATCATAAAACAAAATCGCAATCCACCACAAAAAGAACACAATGCGAACAAATACAATCATTTAAGAAAAATCACCTCACTCCTATTAAGATAAATACGAACAAGAAAATACTCACTCACCGTAAATAACCATAATTCTATTCTCAAGAGAAAAATAAGGTTGTTGTATTTCTTTCAAATGATCTTCACAATTTTAATTTAGTATACATTTAATATCAAATTTATTTTATTATTAATTAATTAGAAATAATTTTATAGGTTGATATAGTTGTTAAACACATTAAGTTCACACATAAACAAAATAATTTTCGATTTATTAAAAAAAATGTGTTCAATTCAAGCCATGTGCGCAAAATATGTTGAACTGTAAGTCTATAATTCGGTAGATAAAGATATGTTTGATATATTATACTAAAATATTTTATTTTAAATAAAATGCTTGATTTTAAACACTATTTTTTAATATACAAATAATAGCTAGAAGGGAGAAACTCTTGTTGAGAACCAAAGAATGAATACAAGAAATGCCAAATATCTTTTTTATTGAATTATTCATACTTTTTCTATCCAATGGAGTCACTAATTCCATAGCTAATAATTAGGTGGGTCTCTCTATAAGTGGGCTAACATAAACTAACTTTTAAAAAACGTGAAAGCAAAAGACAAATAAGTCAAAGAAGAAATGGGCCTAGGCACATTATTTGATTTATTAGATCTGGTTGGTTGCTTTAAAAAAGAAAAGATAACCTTTAAGCAAAATGCCATGGGATTTTGGAAGAAAAGAAGATAAATAAATCAGCACAACAATTGAAGAAGACGAAGTTGTTGATAAAGAAGACATAATTGGCATGGTCACTTACATATTTTACCAGGTTTAATATAAGATTATATTCTTCTTAAAAATTGTTTATAAAATAAAAAATTACTACATGTCAAACATTAATTAATCTTTTAACTATAGGAAAAATGTATTCGAGCATTTTTAACTCTTGTGTAGTTTTTCTCTAATCTTGTATATGTCTAATATTATTGTAAATTTAATTTTTGCATGGCTTCATATAAATTGTGTCCAAGTTTCGTATGCATCCGTCTAACATTTATTATGTATTATATCTAAACTTAATGTATATGTGTCTTGACATATTTTTCAAACTTCATTTACTCTTTTTAAACTGGGACTACTCTTATATAGACTTCTATCACATGTTTCATATTAAGACATTGAGTAACATTGGTAGATATAAAAAATATGTATTGTTTGTTATTTATGTCTTAAATAGTGATCTAACTAACAGTGAATAAATTAAAAGAATTGAGATACAAAAGATTACTCAATAAATACTTGTATCATTTAGAATTTGAAATATATAAATTGGTGTTTATCATTTTATTCAAAGCTTATTTTTCTACAATATTTATATTGCGTCTGAAATTTACGTTCGCTTATAATACCATCGACATCAGACAGCAACCGTAGTCTTTTGAGAGATTCTTATATGTCATGTTGGGAGAGTCTGGTTCAAAGTAAAATCTCACCAAACCTTCTTTCTCATTCTTTCCATCTGGATACAGAAAATTGTACCACTGCAACAACATAAATGATGATCCTAGGATCCAACACACAACAACATTAATTTGTTATATTTATTTGTTTGCTTTTGTTCTGTGAAAGCTGGGGAAGCCATGGAAGCATATCAATCTCTCTCACTCTATAATTGAACCTTTCGCCATTTTAAAAATATTTTTCTGTTTCATCTTTACAACTGACACCACTCCTTTGTTCCCTCACAATAGTTTACTGACTAAACAAACTAGTTGTTACGAAAAGCGATATAATAGACAACATTTAACATAAGCTTATTCAACATAATGTAAACTTTATTTATAATATCATTAAAACATGTAATCTATTAAATATATTTTTTTTGTCTCTTTATCTAGATATGTCCAAAGAAACTTTTGCATAATTACTTGTACAAGAAAAATAATAAAAAAATAAAATAATCAGAAAACTAAAACTAATATTTATAGAAATTCTTTACATATTTCTATAAATTTTTATTTTAAAATTTAAAAAATCGGAGTCGTTAAAAGCTAGTCAAAATCATCAGGATGTCTGTAATTAAAATCATATCCACTAACAAACAGTGATTTATATTTTAAAAAGGTTTGTGATTCAATAACTTTAGAAAGCCAAAAAATATTGGTAGTGTGGCTTGCAAATACACGTGGGCCAAAAAGGAAGTGGAGATTTATTACCGACACTGTACGGGCGCACTTTAGCACACTCCAGTTACTGCTCGCACTATAAGACTCCAACCAACATACGCCTTCACTCATAGAACCCTCTTTCCACCAAACAGATACACTCTACTCAATATAATGGCGGCTGCGACGACGTCGTCTTCTTCTGCAATCTGTGCCGCCTCCAAAACCCTAGCCAAAGCTTCTTCCAGAAGCTTCTCCGCTACAAGCCTCGCTCTGCAATCCTCGTCTTCCAAACTCACCTTCCAATCCCTAAGGCTGAGCCGATGCGCCTCCGCTCTCGGCGCTCGTATGGTGGCCGCGCCGGCGGTGAAGGCCCCCACGCAGCTCGATTTCGACTCGAAGGTTTTCAAGAAGGAGAAGATTAACCTCGCCGGACACGACGAGGTTCTTTCTCGAACGCTTTCTTCCGTTTTCAGATTCGTGAATTTTAAATTTCCTTGTGTTTATTGTTTTTTTTTTTTTATTCATTGCAGTACATCGTGAGAGGAGGCAGGGATTTGTTCCACCTTTTGCCCGACGCTTTCAAGGGGATCAAGCAGATTGGTGTCATCGGCTGGGGATCTCAGGTGACTTTCGAATATTCGTATTTAAGTAAAGCCTAAAATGTGTTATATGTGGTATCAATTATAAACTTTAAAAATCCGATCCATGTTGTGGGGGAATCCATGTAGTGGAGAATCTCAGTTCTCAGTGACCAAAAAACTTTTAGGTTGACCTCGTGCACCCTGGGCTTGGGAATCCCGTGGCAAGCACAAAATTAATTAATTATATTTATATTTGAGCTCGTAGATTTTATTTAAGCTTAAAAGGTTATGACTTAAATATTTTTGTTGTGATGATGTTGTACTGCCTAGCTTTGATATGATTGTTAACAAGGCGATGTGTTTCCAGGGACCTGCCCAGGCTCAGAATCTAAGGGACTCGCTTGCTGAAGCAAAGTCCGATATTGTGGTCAAGGTGTGATTCTTGTTTTCATTTGTTATTTAGTTCAGTTTCGTTTATGATATATGAATGTCTGCTGAAATTGTTGATTCATGACTGGTTGGCTGATTAAATTCATTGTTTGTCGTTTCAATGATTTAAAAATGCAGATTGGACTCAGGAAGGGTTCTCGTTCCTTTGCTGAAGCTCGGGCAGCTGGGTTTACTGAGGAGAGTGGGACTCTTGGTGACATATGGGAAACCGTCTCGGGCAGTGATCTTGTGATGTTGTTAATTTCTGATTCCGCACAGGTTAACTCAATGCTCTATATGCGTATTCTGATTCTTCTGCTGCTGTTTTTATGTTTTTGAAGCTGTCTGTTTATTAATTTACGATGGTATTCTGCATTGCGTGATGATAACAATAAGGTTTTTTGAGTATCAGTAGCAATTCTTTTTATAAAGTTGCTGGTTTAATTTCAACGTGAGTGAGCTGATACTGCAGCTTCCGATAATCCACCATGATTTTCACACCCCAATAGCAGTAGATATTCCTTTACTTACTTGATCAGCATCAGTTTAAAGTTTGCCATTACAAGCTTCCATCACCACCAGTTTACTGTTTGCCATTACCAGCTTCCATCACTGTCACAATTCTTAATTTGCCCTATTTGTATTTTTAAATAAAAACTTTATTTAATAGTTCTGTCGAACATTTTCTGAAACTATTATTCGAACATATTTGTAACAGCGCAAGATAAAATTTGTCCCAACACTCAAAAGTTTTCTAAGAATATGATACTGTTTGTTTTCTGAAGTCATGTCAGGTTAAAAGACCTGTTGGTATCGTGGTGCCTTAGTTTTTGCCATAACATGCTAACTCTAATGAAAAGTGTACTTTTTGAATATTCTTTTTTGTCAATATAAGTAGACAAGGTTTATCTTGTTGCAGTAATTTTGGATTTTTCTGATATAGCTGCTTTCAATCCAGAAACTTTAATATTTTTATTTATCTTGCAGGCTGATAATTATGAAAAAATATTTTCTCATATGAAACCAAACAGCATACTTGGGCTTTCCCATGGTTTTCTTCTTGGGCATTTGCAGTCAATGGGACTTGACTTTCCAAAGAACGTTAGTGTAATTGCTGTGTGCCCAAAGGGGATGGGTCCATCTGTAAGGAGGCTGTATGTGCAAGGCAAAGAAATAAATGGTGCTGGAATCAATGCAAGTTTTGCCGTCCACCAGGTTATTTTTGCTCTGCCTCAGTCTGTCTCTTCACTTTCTGTGAGTCTTCTCATGTGTTGATTGAGTAACTATTTTTGCATGCAGGATGTCGATGGTAGGGCTACTGATGTTGCTTTGGGATGGTCTGTTGCCCTTGGTTCTCCTTTCACTTTCGCCACTACATTAGAGCAAGAGTACAAGAGTGATATCTTTGGGGAGAGAGGTGAGAACTCTGCAATGTTTTTTTATTATTTTTTTCCTTGAAGGCATAAGTCCTAACTACGGCCCTGGTGGTTTTGTAGGCATTTTACTTGGCGCTGTTCATGGAGTTGTGGAATCCTTGTTTAGGAGATACACTGATAATGGAATGCAGGAAGATCAGGCGTATAAGAATACTGTTGAGTCTATAACTGGAATTGTATCCAAAACCATCTCAACCAAGGTTGTATTTTCACTCTAGTCTAGCGTTAATTTTTGTCCGTTGGACACCAACACCCTTTCCCAAAACCCCGTAGAATGTGCTGGTATGGTTATTTGTTTGAGTTCTGACTAACCTTTTGCACGTATTGGTTTTGGATAGGGCATGCTAGCTGTATACAATGCTTTATCTGAAGATGAGAAAAGGGAATTTGAGAAAGCTTACAGTGCTTCTTATTATCCTTGCATGGAAATTCTGTATGAGTGCTACGAGGATGTAGCCAGTGGTAGCGAGATTCGTAGTGTTGTTCTGGCTGGACGTCGCTTTTATGTAAGGGCATATTCATTTTCCCTTTAAATTAGTCAGGCTTTGCTCCACCGACTTTAAACAATACATATGTTTTACAGGAGAAAGAGGGTCTACCTGCTTTCCCCATGGGTAACATTGATCAAACCCGCATGTGGAAGGTTGGCGAGCGTGTTCGTTCTACAAGACCAGCAGGTGATCAAGGCCCATTATATCCTTTTACTGCTGGTGTCTTTGTGGCATTGATGATGGCTCAGGTACTGTTGGAAATTTTTCTTGCTATTATTTTGGGAATGGATTTACGTAGTTTCCTGCCTGTACATTTGTCTCTGTTTGCTTTCAAGTGTGATTAAGTTAACTATCAGTGACAGTTTTTTTTTTTTTTTTTTTTCTTTCAAATGTGTAGAGCAAAAATGAACTTTGTATCTAATCTGTGATTGCTAAATTTGTAGATTGAGATCCTGAGGAAGAAAGGGCATTCCTACTCCGAAATCATTAATGAGAGTGTCATCGAGGCTGTTGATTCTTTGAATCCTTTCATGCATGCTCGTGGTGTTTCTTTCATGGTTGATAACTGCTCGACTACGGCTAGGTTGGGTTCGAGGAAATGGGCTCCACGATTTGACTACATTCTTACTCAGCAGGCGTTGGTGGCGGTGGACAATGGAACACCTGTTAACCAGGACTTAATCAGCAACTTCCTTTCAGACCCAGTGCATGGAGCCATTGAAGTTTGCGCCAAACTGAGACCCACGGTAGACATCTCTGTGCCACCAGATGCAGACTTCGTACGTCCAGAGTTGCGCCACTCCAGCAATTAGAGCAAATTATGGCTTCACCTTGAATCATTTTCCGATTTGCTCAGAACTGCAGTTTCTTGTTAGTTTGGGGTTTCTAGTTTTGTTTTTATGAATGAATGCTAGTATGTAAGTTGTATTATCATTTTGTAGTCTGTACCTCCAGTGTTTCTGCCACCGAGGAACTTTAACATAAGTAATCTATCTCTACAAATGCTAGCCGTGCTTCTGGATAATCGAATATGGTTTACTGCTGCTTGATGATAAAATGAATCTCATCCACCAAGCTTTGTCTGGAAAGCTTATACCAAATCGTTAACTGAACGTAACAATATTGTAAGTATGAACTTTGATAGCTTTCTTGATATATATCAGTATGGAGAAACTGGCAGGCAGGCCATACTTGGAATCCTCGTACCAAGGTTTCCGTATAAATACTTTTAGCATTTTTCTAGAAGCCCAACCTTGGGCATTACTGTGTGTCTAAATTTAAAATCATTTTTCTTATTCAAGGAACCTTTTGATTTTACATAAAACGATAAAGGTTAATACACGGTTAATGTTTTGAAGAAAAATCGCACCTTCCTTAGTTGGATTTAAACTTCTCTAAAACAAACCAAATCTTGCTTTTCCTTGTGAGTGTAATCTCAATCATACTTCTACTGAATAAATTTGTAAGCATGATGACACTTTATTATGGCCACAGTTCGCTTATATTGTGAATATGTGCCATTTTTTGTTATGCACATAACTCACAAGAAAAAAAAACTTCAAAAATTTAAAAATCGTGTTGCTCATTAAATGATAGAAAACTTCGTGAAGAAAAAAAAATGAAATTAAGCGATAGGTGTTGGGATTAAGCCTGATTAGAAAATATAAAAAAAATGAAAACTATTTAAACTTCTCTTATACATGAAAAGCACGTTCTGCAAGAGTGAGATGACCCTTGATTGGATTTTCATGCTTAAAGACAAGTAAATTAACCATACATTATGTTTTACATAATTTTAAACTTCATAAGCAAATTGACAATTTTTGTTATAAAATTCAGTTAAAAAATAATTTAAAATCAACAATTTGAAGTTTTTATAAATAAAAAAAAATGAGGGTAACAGATTAGTCTAAGCGCCTAGGAAAGCATGTAGGAAGATTTGTAAACCGGAGTTTAGTTGTCTCACTCTAATGCGATTTTCCTAATTGGGGTCACCATTTTTTCTTGGCAATTTCTGATACAAATTACTTTCTATATTTAACAAAATTTTAATATACTAACAATATCTTTATTATTTTTACTTTAAAATTTACTTATTAAATACTTTTTCTCTTTCCTACGCTAGTGTAATTAAGAAAAAAATTGTTAAAATTTCTCTTTTTCTATGTCAATGTATATTAATAAACTTTCTTAATAAATATTAAAAAATAATCTTATAAATATTATGAAATATCTGATTTTTTTCAACAAACACTAAATTTATTATCACAAAACTAAATATTTAAAAATAATATGTTTAATTGAATTTTTAAAATTAATAGTATAAGTTGTAAATATTTTAACAACAAAATATCTTATTTTAACGAACTAATGAAAAATAAAATAAATAATTGTCTACATTTATCTTGTAAGAAAAAATTACCAATATTATTTTTATTATTTTAAGAAAAATAACAATATATCATATATTTTAAAAGTATCATACATATAATAGAGTTGTGTCTACACTTAGAAATTTAATAAGTAAATTTTTAAATAAAAAATAATAAAGACATTATTCACATATCAAGAATTTATTAATGTGTGGGAAGTAATTTGTATCGTGCCTATTTTTTTTTATTTTTTTTGGCTCAAACGGTTGAAAGTTAGTGATATTGGACAATAATGCGATTTCTTTCTACACCTCCATGATCTTGTCCTGTACATAACTAAAATATTTTGGGTTTAACTTTCAGATTGTAGAATCCGAAAGGTATTTGGCATTTTAAAATAACTTTCGAATTCTGTAATCCGAAACCCACTCTGTATAACACACTTCAACATCCTCAATATCATATAATATTCTGAATTTTATAATTCTGAAAGGTAAAACATTTTGAGAATGACTTCTGGATTAAAAATCCAGAAGTTATTGAACATTTGAAAATATTTGTTTTTGATTACAAAATCCGAAAGCATTTTCAAATGTCTAATAGCTTCCTGATTCTGCAATCTGGAAATTATTCTCAAAACGTTATTATTCTCCTCTAATCTACTGTTCTCATTCACCTTGCTTCTGGCTTTGATTGTTTAATTAATTAAACTTATTAAGCTTTTGGTTTTCTCAAAATGTTATTGATTCTCCACCAATCTACTATTTTAACTCATATTGTTTTTGGCTCTTTAATTTCTTTGTGTGCATTGATTAATAATTAATGCTTGGGCAATGGGGAGACAAGGAAATTTCTCTTTTAAACCCACCAGGCTTTTGTAAGTTTCTCCTTCAAAACCCTTTCAAAATCATTAGACTTTTAATTTTCTCATTTAGTATTTTTTTTTTCCATTCATCTTCATTTCAAAATCACTAGGTTTTAAGTTTTTTTTTTTTTCAAATTTTTGTTAAATATAAGCTTCCTGATTTCATAATCCAAAAACCATTTTCATACCTTAAAGCTTTTAGATTGAATTTGAAAGTAATTTTCATAAACTTTAAACTTCCATATTGTAGAATCTAAAAGTTATAACAAAAACTTTTTGCCTACTAATTCTACAGTCCGATAAAAAAAATACCTTTTGGATTTTGGAATCCCAAGGCCAAAAAAATTTTGTTGTGACTTTGGAATTTTACAATCCAAAAACTTTAAAGTTTATAAATGGGTATTTTTATCTTTTACTCGTAATCAATATTAGAATTGTGAAAATTATGAAGTTGCAGAAAGAAGCACTCGTTAGTAATTAGTCACTCCACAAATGATATTGTCTTATATAAAACAACTCTCTATTTTTTCGTGGGTTTAAGTTTATTTGATATAAAATAGATAACGATAATTTTGAATAAATTTTTGATAAATGATATTAAACCTCAAACATTTTACATGGTAATTCATTTAAGTCACCATTGACTAGCAAATCAAGTAAAAAATATATTATATCTTTTGAATATATTTAATCTTTCAGAGTAGCATATATTTGAGTAGAAGTAACTATCAATTTCATACTACAAGTGCATGTGGAATCTTTCTTCCATAGCTAAGTTGTCTTTGTCATTTCTATGTATTTTTTTCATTTTTGTAGCTGTAATAGCAAGTTTTGTAACAAATCCTCTCCCTAAATAGAGAGTTGCATGCGCCATAAGAATCTTATTCGCACACTTTTCCTACTGACTCAGGCATCTCAATCACATCTCTTTGTTTTTCTTACCATTCATAAAAAAAAAAAAAAAGAACTTTAATTATACTCAGCTCAAAACATAATTTTTTTTTTCTCTGAAACCTATGAATACGAGTTCACCAAATATAAATTTATTATGGTGCGTTTGCAATAAACAATAACAATTTTATCCGGCTAAATGAAGTAAGCTATATGAGCAATATAATAAAAAGTTCAAGTTTTAAAAATATTATTTACCATGAGATTTTCTTTTTCAAGAATCCTTTTTTCATTTTTTTATATATATGGGACTAAAAATCAGACAAGTTATTGGTCTTGTGTGTCTCTCTTGAAGGGGACTTCGTCAATAGCATAAACTAATATACGTACATATATATATATA
>Ga0209700_100980_pt1 | contig 57612 bp, 36 predicted proteins | sample SiratroredBW_FD_187528 | JGI IMG/M metagenome (GOLD analysis project Ga0209700, IMG submission 187528) | Root nodule microbial communities of legume samples collected from California, USA - Siratro red BW (SPAdes) (version 2) | ecosystem: Host-associated > Plants > Roots > Nodule | place: USA...
AAAAAAAAAAAAAAAAAATATATATATATATATATATATATATATATATATATATATATATATATATATATACACCTTATATGCATTGGAAAAGTTCATACCAAGTTAACACCCATCAAAATCCATACTTTTATTCCGATATTTCATTTTACTTCTCAACCAAACCACAGAATAACACGTTTTCTTCCTGTAATTTTTTTCCAAACATCTCCTTCATTTTTTTTAAAACATGAGAGAGTAGGTGAGAGAGAGAGAGCAAAGGCTATAAAATGAACTACGATGGGTTTAGGGATTACCTCTAGAAACCGCGAAAGAGGATATAAATTAGTGCAGAAGCAGAAATCACGAGCTTGAGTTGAAAGAAGATTTAGGAGATATTCAGCAAGGGATTGAACGAAGGAGGAAGTGATTGCGGTTGATTAGGGTTCGTGAGGAGATTGTGAAAAAGGGATTGGGTTTGGGAAGAATGAATTGAGAGAGAGAGAATGGAAAATTGAAGACTTGTGAAGAGAGTTTGAGAGTCAATTGAATTGAGAGAGCGTAATTGGAGAGTCTGGGTGGTGAATGAATCAAAATGTGTTTTGGGGGGTAAAGAGAGTACCTTATTGCAGAATCGAACAAGGTTAGGTTATGCTTTTTTATTTCAACTTCGAAAATTTTTCTTCAAAATTATTTTTCCTGATATTTCTTTTAATAGATAAAAATAAAAAAATGGGATATTTATTTTAATCGATAAAAAAAAAAAAACAGACTTAGGTTTTGTTTAGACAATTTTTTTATAAAAACGTTCCAAAAGAAACCTTTTATTTATTTGGGATATGTATTTGAATAAATAAAGAAACAGATTTAGATTTTGTTTAGATAAATTTCCTGTAAAAACATTGATAAAACAAAAGAAAGTATTTTTTCCATAATATTTAAGAAACAAAATTACTATAAACTAAAATCAGTTTATTTAAAATAAAAAATAAAATATGTAAAAAAATAGTATAAATTTTTTAATATTTTTTGTATTTTTATTTATACATAAATGAATTTGAAATCATCAAGTGTAATTTTTTTATATTTCTTCCTCTAAAGACTTTTATTGATCTTAGTGTTGCAAACTTTTTCCTATTAGAAATGGTATTAAAATTATGTAAAATTAAATTGTGCCATTATAATAGATAAAGACTAAAAATTTATACATTTTCAGTAATCAAAAATCTAATTGAGAAAATTAAAGGTACAATTTAAAAGAAAAAAAATTGTATTTGATACAATTTTTCATTCTATTATAAACATTTGATTGATTTTATTATATATAAAATATAGCATTGGTATAGTTTTTCTATTTTGTCTTTAATAATAATTTTAAATTACAATACAAAGTTTACAATAAAAAAATTAAAAAAGAACAAAAAACTTAAAAAGAGGCTCACACATAAATTAGAAAAAAATAAGTACCTATATTTTACATATAATTGTGTCATAAGTGGTCAGAATATTTAACTATATATAATTAAATTTTTTTGTTAAAATATAACTTCAATAAATATACCGTATATTTAATTATCTTATTTTTAATATAATAACTAAAATCACATAAAATAAATAATATATGTACATATAATTTGATATATTTTTTCTATTTTTTAATAACAGTTTAAAATTACAATACAAGATTTAAGATGAAAAAAAAAAACATAAATATAGTGGAACAGACAAAACTAATAGTGGGAAGAGACTCACACCTAAATTAGAAAATGTAATTATTCAAATTATTAAGTCATAAATATTTAAAATATTTAATTATATAATAAACAAACAAAGAAAAATTAAGGTTGACATAAATTATTTGATGAGATTTTTTATATATTTAATTTTTTTTAACATTGTTTATATTTTTTTGAAAAAAAGAAAACTGGTTAATATTTTTATTTTTGAAAAAAACTATTTTATATTTTTATATATTTTTAAGAAACTGTTTTATTTTTTTTATTATAAAGACTATTTTATATTTTATCTTTGAAAACAACTGTTTGATATTTTATTTTAAAGATCTTTACTTTGTAAATACAATAAAACAACTAAAAAAAAGAAAGAATACGTATATACTTTTCTTAAGAATTCTATGAAATAAAAAAACAAAGCTACAATAATTGATAGGGACCATGAATCACATATATATAATTCTTTTTAGATAATGCTAGATGTTAGGTTAATGATTTCGAAGACTAAAATACCCAATCTAAGACTGGAATTATTATTGTTGAAGTAATTTGTGTAGTGTACAATGACTTCACATGTACCCATTCCTTATCACGTACATTCCTTATCACGTGGTTCTGATTATTTATTTCACGTGACATCAAGGCAGAGGGCTTGGACCCACTCTCCATACCCAATCGCACAAAGTGTGGTTTAGGTTTACCCTAAGTGAGCGGCGAGGTTTGAATGGGGAGGGCACCAGCGCCGTCGAATAACTCTTTATTTCCCTCTTTCGTCCTATGTTGGGGCTTCAACCTATGCACCGCGGCGGTTACCGGTGGTGCGGTTTAGTAATGATTATTTGGGAGGTGCCGCGGTGGTTCACTGGGGGCGACTTTGAATAAAAAAAACTATTGGGTCATTTGGGGTGCTGCCACGGCTGTTCGCCGGCGGCGTGAGACCATGAGCTCGAATATCGAAACTCATGGCGAGGCTATTCTCCCTTTTTTCTTGGATTCAATTGAATATTTGGATTGATCTGATTTTTTATTTTGGTTCGAGTTTAATTGAGTCGCTGGTTTCTAATTTTGGTATTGATCTTTTCTTATTGTTTTGAGGGGTTATGGACGATTGTTTTTCGTTCAAAAACGGTTTTCAGGTCTTGCTTTATTCTATCTTGCTAATGCACTATGTTTGGGTTTCGAATTGGGGATATTCAGAATTTCTACTGATTTCTGAAGTTTGTTGTTAGGGTAATCTGATGACTATAAGGTTTTTGTGCATCTATCTGGGTTCTTGAACTTCAATTTTTGCTAATGTAATTTGAGGATTCTCTAACTCTGATGGATTTTCTGATGATTTGGAATTTTGAATGAAAAATGAGTGTTTCTTGGATTTGGTTTCTAACGAGGCTATGCTGTTTGGTTTGGATTCTGAATGATTTTATTTGGGGGAAACTGTGGTGCAGGGGGTTGCCATCAGAGGTGTTGCCGGATTACCCGGCGACAACCACAAGGGCGGCGAGAAGATAGCATCCACGCTTGAACTGTGGTGCCTGCTCAAAGATCACAATTCATGGAACTTGAATTTCGAATCCATTATTTTAATGGCTTTTCCAAAAACAAATAATAACATTTTTAGTGTATTATCATCACAACACTCAACAAATTTTAGGCACACAATGAGTCAAGGAAAACGCAAGGAAGCTATATTATAACACGTGCTTTATCAAAAACAGAGGATCGAGGTAAAAGACATGTACCTTACTGCCCGGGTCTATAGCCTGCCGTAGAAACGCTTGTGCTTGTAGCTTAAAGTAAAAATTCTGTGTAATGCTCTTTTCAAGAAACGTGTATGTCCTTCTATATATACTGATACAATTCAGTTTTTAATTCAGATTAAAATTTATTAATTTTTAATTATTTTTGTTTAATTATAATTTTGTAAAATGTCTTTCTATATTAATATTATTTAGTTTTTAATTGAGATTAAAATCTATTAATTCGTAATTATTTTTACTTAATTGTAATTTTGTAAAATTGTCAAGTCATCAAGCTGTTGTGACATAAATATGAAACTATAACTTTTGTGTACCTAATCAAATCTATCCAGAATTATGAGATATAAATGTGGAGAATAAATAGAAAATATTTGAGCTCATGTAACTGCCAATAAGGTGGAACAGTGAAATGAAAGGAGCATATTTGCTAAAGTATCACACCCCTAATTTTAATTTATTTATTATTCTTTATTTTATGGTATTTATTTTTTATTTTTGTTGAAAGCAACCTGAATTAAAAATAACACATTTTATTATATTGTTTTAATACACTTTTAATGGATTGAGCTTGAGCAAACTGATTTTCTTTACTTTTTCACCTTTTTTTATGGATTTTATTTTAAAAAAATTATTCATGAATTAAAACTAAATCTCTCTTTTTATTTATTTATTTATTTATTTAAAAAAATATGATTAAATAACACACATTTTTTTATTTTAATTCTTTTTTTTATATTTTGAAATAACTTTATTTTCTTTGACGAAATTGGATGTTGACATATACAACTTTGATATTGTAATATAAACAAAGGAAATACTCAGCAGTTATCAGTATGAGTAATATAGTACGCAGTAGAGAGATGACAAAAGAGAATGAATAGCTTGCTCACCTACAGATAGAAAGAAGAAGAATAATTCAGCGAGAAAAGAAAGAACTCAGAGAAAAGAACGCAGAGAGGCAATAGACAAACAATGCTCATGTCGTCCCTTTGGCTCCTTCTCTCCTTTTATTTTAACCTAATTCTCATTTGTGCACCACGTGTCCACCTTTTCTTTTATCATTGTCCCCTCCATTGAAAATAACCTTGTCCTCAAGGTTGAAGTTGGGGTATTGCCTCTACATGTCAATGTAATGCTCCCATGTAGCTTCTTTTGTGGTTAGCCCTTCTCACTTGATTAATACTTTCTCCTGCCATTTGTCATCTTCTTTATTATCCTGTGTCCTAGTATTACTTGTGGTTGTAAAGGATAACCTTTTTCATCCAGCAACAACGGTTCTGGCACACATGCAGGTTGGGGATGTCCCTCACAAATTTTAAGCACAGACACATGAAATACCAGGTGGATCTGAGCTGTTGGAGGCAACTATAACTTGTAGGCAACTTGGCCAATTCGTGCTACAATTGGAAAACGTCCAAAATAGCGCATAGAGAGTTTATGGTTTTTGGTTAATCTTAGAGAATATTGGCAATACGGTTGTAATTTAACATAAACAAAATCTCTGACGTTATATTTCACATCTCTTTTATTATTATCTGCTTGAGCTTTCATTCTTAGTTGTGTCTTCTTGATATTGGCTTTCAAGGATTCCAACACCATATCTCGTAATTGTAACTGTTCCTGAATGGAAGGAGTATCCCCTAGTTAAGCTTCATAACGAATCAACGTTGGTGGTTCTCTACTGAACACAACCTTATACGGTGACATTCCGATGCAAAGTGAAAAGAAGTGTTATAACAATATGATGCCTAGGGTAACAACTTAATCCTTGGGATTTTCTTGAGTGTAACATCTCAATACATTTCTAAGCATTGATTAAGTACCTCTATTTGTCCACCCGACTGGAAATGGTAAGCCGAGCTGCGTGCTAGAGTGATTCCTTAACGGGCACATATTTGCTCCCAAAATTTGCTGGTGAAGACCTTATCTCGGTCTGACACATTTGTCTTAGGGATTCCATGAACACTCATCACCGTTTTGATAAAAGCATAAGCTACTTTAGGTGCTGAAAAAATTTGCTGTTAAAGGAATAAAGTGAGCGAATTTTGATAGGCGGTCAATAACTACCAATATAACAGAATAGTCATGTGACATAGGTAGCCCTTTAATGAAATCCATAGCAATATCTTGCATATGTGATCTGAAATTGGTAAAGGTTGTAAAAAGCCTACAGGGGGAAGTGTGTTATACTTTGCTTGTTGGTAGATTGGACAAGCCTTCACATATTGTTTCATAGTGTTTCCATATTCTTTCAGAAGAATTGGACTCTCATTCTTGCTAATGTCTTTTTATATCCCCCATGCCCACCCAGTACGAAATCATGAAAATCTTGTAATATTTGTTTTTTCAATTCTGATTTTAAGGGCATAAATATCTTGTCATCCCAAAATCACAACCCTTTTCTGATATGTAGTCTTCCTATTCTCAGTTCAATCTCTAAAAATTCATTCATTGGTCTCAGCTATTGGAGCTCCTGCTAAAGGGTAGGAATCCACGAGCTTGTAACCGAAGTCAAAGTTAAAAAGGCCCTAGATAAGCCATTAGCCCCCTGGGTTTCCTTTCCTGTTCTGTATTTAATAGAGGAATCATAACCCAGTAATTTAGCCAACCATGCTTATTGTTCTGACGTTTGTATAGTCTGTGTTTGCAGCTCTTTCAAACTCTTGTAGTCAGTCCTAATAATAAACTTGTGGCCTAATAGATAAAGCTGAAATTTCGCTATACCTGCTACTATCTCCTGCTTCTCTCTAGCGTAAGTGGATTGTCTTGGAGCCATTACCGACAACTTCTTGGAGAAGTATGCTATGGGATGTCCCTGTTGGTTAAGAATTGCTCCTGTACATGTATTGAAACATTTGTTTCAAGTATAAAGGGTTGTGAAAAATCAGGAAGTGTTAGCATTGGTGCTTGAGCAAGTACTTGCTTCAGATTCAGGAAGGCTTTTGTGGCTCGGTCAGACCACTTAAAAGCATCCTTTAGCAAATCCGTAAGTGGCGCTACCACTGTTATAATATCTAATAAACTTTCGGTAATAGCTAGCTAAGCCCAAAAATGCTCAAAGTTATCTGATTGATGATGGTATAGGCCATTGTTTCATAACTTGAATTTTATTATGATCCACTTTGACCCCTTCTCTGGACATGACATGGCCTAAATAATCGATTTGAGTTTGACTAAATGCACACTTTGAAAGTTTGACAAACAATGTATGGTTTCTCAAAACTCCTAAGACATGGATCAAGTGTTGTATGTGTGAATTCCAATCTGGACTATAGAATAATATATCATCAAAAAATACCAACACAAATTTCCTTAGTACCTTTGCAAAGATTGAATTCATGAGGCTTTGAAATGTGGTTGGTTCATTGGTTAAGCCAAAAGGCATCACCCTCCATTTGTACAAGCCTTGATGTGTTCTAAATGTCGTTTTGAGACAATCTTCTGATTTCACTCTGATTTGGTGATAACCCGAACGTAGGTCAAGCTTGGAGAAATGTTGTGCACCAAATAGCTCATCCAATGTTGGCATCGCGAAGGAGTCTCTGATAGTTGCTGCATTAAGAGCTCTATAATCAGTACAGAATCTCCATGTACCATCCTTCTTTTTCACACAACACAGGTGCCGAAAATGGGCTTGTACTTGGTTAAATGACAGCTTCAGCTAGCATATCTACTACCAACTTTTATATCTCCGCTTTTTGGTTGTGAGGATATCGGTAAGGTCTTACTTTGATGGGTATTGTGCTTGGTAGTAAATTGATGGAATGTTCATAGGATCTCTTAGGTGGTAAACCCTAAGGTTCTTGAAAAATGTCACTATAGTTCTGAAGTAGTAGAGTCAATTCGACCTCCATTTCTACAGGTAAGTCCAATTTAGTCAAACAATTTTCTTCCTGTGTCTGAATTTGTAACGTGTAGAGAGCGAATATCTCGTTGGTGGTTTGCATGAGCTTAAATTGGTGGAGTTGAGCCTATTATGGGGCTGGGTTGATTTCACCTTATAGTGTTACTAACTGATCTCCATGCATAAAGGTGATAAACTTCTGTTTATAATTCATCAAGTCGGTATCTAGTGTCTCTAACCATATATCACCCAATACAAGCTTTTCACTAGCTATGGGAAGCACAAATGAATTAATGGACAATATATGTTAGATTTTTACAGGCATGTTGTGAACTTCCCCTTTGCATTGTAATAATTCCCCGCTTCCCACTTGCACTTGGAATTTATGGGCCTTCAAGGGTACAACCAACCTTGTCACCAAAGTTGGATGGATGAAGTTGTCAAAGTTGCCTCCTTCCATCAAAATTCTAATATCCCTGCCATGCACTGTTCCCAAAAAATGAATAGACCTCCTATTTGTTATGCCTGATAAAGTATTATAAGAGAGGTGTAATGGTTCTGTGATCTTAATGTGCTTCGTTGGTTCAACCGTGTTAGTAAAATCATTTGAATTTTCTATTTCACTAGGGACTTCCTCAACATATTGGATAATGAAATAGTGTTTAGCAGCACATTTGTGGTCTGGAGTAAATTTCTCATCGCAAGTGAAACAAAGATTGTTCTCTTTGCAAAATTGAATCTTTGTTGGTGATAATTTTCTCATGAATTTGGGTTTAGATGGTGTTGGTAGGAGTGGTGGATTTATGACTGAGGGTTGTGGTGGCGGCGTTTGGTTCAGGTTCTTTCTAGTTGGGTGGAAATGCATTTTGTGAGTGAAAGCAATTGGAGTTGTTGGTGTGGTATGCCACCTCTGAGTATGAGGGAAATTTTTTTCTTCAAATAGTCTAGCTAGCGATACTGCTTGCATTAGTGAAACTGGACATCTAGATTTCACCTCTCGTTTCAGCTCAGGATGTAAACCACCAATAAAACAATTTAAAAGTAGAGCATCGTCCATTCCATACACTCTAGTAGCCAAATCATTAAATGCATCAAAGTAATTGGCCATTGACGTACCTTGTTTCAGTTTTAGTAACTCTTCTCGTGGGTTTTCAGCTGGGATGGGCCAAAATGGATTTGCATAGTTGTGGATAACATGATCCAGTCATTACCCTGATTTAATTTCTCCCAAATCTGAAACCAAGCTAGCTCTCGACCTTCCAAGCTAACTGCCACGAGATCCATCTTCTGATCTTCTGGAATGTCGTAAATTCAAACAAATCTCTCCACTCTATAAATCCATCGCAGAATGTTTTCTGCTCCAAAAAAATGAGGGAATTCCACCCGTAGTTGTATTGGGGATGAACTGTGTCAAGGAGAATGCTTAATTCTCTATGCCAGCTGAACCTGAAGCGAGGCTAAAGCCTGGGTCATCGTTGCTAGCTAGTCATTATAACCTTTAGATTGCTCTATGAGTTTGTTAATCGCTGCTTGCATCGATTGCATACGTGTGTTTTTCGCCATTGAACTCAATGAAAGCACAAACTGATAGGTATTATTATGGATTGCAAAAGGAAACCAAGCAGAAATGTACATTAACGAACTAACACCTAGGGATGAGTTGATACGAGTTTGATATTGTAATATAAACAAAGGAAATACTTAGCAGTTATCAATGTGGGTAATACAGTACGTACGACCGATCGCCCCTTCTCCCCTGGCCTTGCTCACCTCTTGAATATTGTCGCAGTTCTTCTACCTGCATGAATTGAGTAGCCCTTCGGCGGAGATCATCCATGTTGGCCGGGGGTTGCATGGCCAAACTGTCTACGAATGGCCCCGACCTGAGTGTTGTGATCAAGTAGGCCACTGCTACTTCCGGTAGGAGTCCGCGGATGCCGAGAGCGACTTGTCCGAACCTTGCCATGAAGGACTTGAGGGATTCTCCCTTCTCCTGTCGGATGTTTACCAATGCAACCGACGTCATCTGATGTGGCTTACTCGTTGTAAACTGGGCTACAAATTTGGCCTTCAAGGTCGCGAAAGAGTGTATCGACCCGGGGGGTAAACGGGTAAACCAACTGAGCGCTGCCCCCCTCAACGAGGTCGGGAATACCTTGCAATATATGTATCTGTCCGTCGTAAACAAGGTCAACTGGGAAACGTACGAGTTGATGTGCTCGTCCGGGTCCGTAGTGCCATCGTACTTGTCCAACGTGGGATTATTCCAGTTTGGCGGCAACTTAGTCGCCAATATGTCGTTGGTGAAGGGGAACTGGTGATCTGCCGAATCTTCGACATGTCATGATGTTGCGTCCTAGTTGTCCCGGCGGGAAACTTCCACCCGACGTTCTCGCCGGGGCTCGCTCCTTTCACAGCCGGGCTGTGGCTGTTTAGCCGGTTGAGAAATATCCCCTTCCGCATGAATGTTTCTACTATGTTGCGCCTTTTCGATTCTCTCGAGCCTCTGTCGTAGCCTTTCATTCTCCTCTCGGAGGGCGTCATGGGCGCCCGCCTGGCGCAGTCGTTCTTCCTCCCTCTGCAGCCTATCCTCTTCTTGTAGTTTGTGCATCATTTCTAGCTCTGAAGAGTTTCCTTCCTGATTGGCTGGCTGACCGTCGTGATTGTTCCTCATTGTCACCATCGTTGCTAGGTCAATCTCGGCCCCACGATGGGTGCCAAAATGTTATCGCACAGGACCGGTTGGCTCTAGCAACAACAATATCTTCTCGTGCTGATTCCTTGGCTGCTCCCAAAAACTGCTCCTTAGTGCACCGAATGCTCTGAATTCCACCGTTCCGGGAGGAGGGTTCTGCAGGCACTCCGACGCCCAAGTCAATTTAGGGTTAGAGTGTGCAGGGATATAGATCAGAGTTTAGAAGTACCTGACTTGAGATGACTGAGCCTGTATTTTTAGGCGTAGTAGTTGGCGTAATGAGTCTGGGCCCATTCACTTCTGCTATATGATTTCGTAACAAAAATTAATTACAAGATATTCAATTACGATTTGTGCTTACCTACAATATTCCTGTTTCTGACACACTCCCACGTGCTTGTGCACAGCTCATCACAAAATGGTTATTTAGAACTATTAACTCGATGGTAGGTCCCGACCGAGAACATATTTCGGTCGGTCCATAGTGACCGGTCGGCCGTATAGTACACATACATTTTCAAGACATTTCATTTTGTTGAGTAATCATGTTATCTTATACTATTAATTTTTAAAAAGAAAATAAAAATATCTTATTCCCGTAAACATGTTTAAAAATACTAACATTAGTTAAGTTTGCTAGGGATATTTTGTTTCGATTTTTATACTGTTACATAATGACAAATCATCAGGAAATTACGTACATTTTATAAACATTCTTGATCACATTTCATTTCATTTATTAAAGATGTTATCTTTTTTTCTATTAACTTCAAAACACGAAATAAAACTAATCTTATATACCCGTAAAAGTGTTTAAAATACTAATAACATTAGTTAAGTTTGCTACGGGATATTTTATTTTAAATTTTATATTGTTACACAATCATAAATCGTTAGTATGCCATTTTGGGTATCTATGGTAAACATTTTATGTTTACTAGTATCCATATTTTTTATTATTATGTTGTCCAAATAAAAAATAAGATAATTAAATATATTATATATTGTATATATCTTGTATTGAAGACACTTGTAAGTTAATTTTGTATTTAGAATGTGGAGAATTACTTTTCTTTTTCAATCCAACCCATACTTAGTGTGTACTATACTATACGTGGTTAGTTTTCAGTTTTTTTTCAACTATATTTTAATTTGTTTTTGTTTCCTTCTGGATGTTCATTGTAAATTGTTTGTCATAACCTTAAATACTATTATGGTCTTGTAATTGTGGATGATTTTTCTAAATATACATAGACTTTGTTTTTGGTAACTAAGGATGAAGCCTTTAGTGCCTTTAAGAAACTTGAAAAGATTGTTCAAAATGAGAAAAACTACACTATTGCTGTTGTAAAAAGAGATCATGGTAGAGAATCTCAAAATGAAAGCTTTGAAAATTTTTGTGAAAAGTATGGAATTTAGCACAGTTTTTCAGCTCCAAGAACTCCACATCAAAATGGGGTTGTGGAGAGGAAAAACATGGTCTTGGAAGAGATTGCTAGAACCTTATTAAATGAAACAAACCTTTCAAAATATTTTTAGGCAGATGCAGTAAACATTGCATGCTATGTGTTGAATAGAGTTTTGATAAGGCCTATTTTAAAGAAAACACCATATAAGTTTTTCAAAGGAAGAAAACCAAATATTTCTCACTTTAGAGTTTTTGGCTGCAAGTGATTTATTTTGAATAATGGCAAAGATAATCTAGGAAAATTTAATTCAAAGGCAGATGAAGGCATCTTCTTAGGTTACACATCACATAGTCATGCATATAAAACATACAACAAGAGAACCAATTGAGGAAACTGTGCATATTACTTTTGATGAAACTAACCAAAAGGTGTAGGATAAGTCTCAAAACAGTGCAGATGATGAGGAAGCTAAAAGATTGCAAGGATTAAAGAAATCTACAGCTGAGCAGATTAAAGATAGAACAACAAAGCTGATACTATAGAAAAAGAAATTGATTTAATCAAGCATCAAATCGATTTGCCTCTATAGTGGAGAGTTCCAAAAGATCTATCCTTGGACAATGTTATTGGAGAAATTCACAGGGTGTCTCAACCAGGAATTCTCTGAATTTATTGTGTGAAAACATGGCTTTTGTATCACAGGTTGAGTCTAAGTCAATCCAAGAGTCATTGAGTGATAGCAATTGGATTAGTGCTATGCAAGATGAGCTTAATCAATTTACAATAAATGATGTGTGGAGCTTGGTTCCAAAAACCAGTGAAAAATGTTTAAGAAAAGTAATGAATTACTTGAGATTAGATAGAGGGAATTAAAATATTTGATATTTCATCATAAATTTTAAAAATAAAATAAGTTTCGATGTTATTTTTTTTCTCACAATTTCCTTTACGTTTATCCAATACATATTTCTTTTGGTCATTGTCATTTTTTCCAAAGTCATCTTTTTATTTCATTTTCAAATTTTGATATTTCTTATTTTATTTTAATCCTTGTAATTAATCCATTTTTCGTTTAAATATTTATAACATTTTATCTATTTTGAGGTAGTCATTTTCATATTTTATTTATTTATTTGAATTAGTCTTTCTTAAAAAAAATTGATAAGGACTAAAAGTAAATTATTCACGTATTATAAGAACAACAAAACAAAATTAAGTTCATAGAAAACAATTAAAATAAAGTAATAAGAACTGAAATTAAAAAATACAAAAGAATTCGAAAAATAACTTACAAGAAACGAAAACAAAAACAAAAGACATATTTTTATTGATCATTAATGTTAATTCTGTTATTCTACAAAATTAGGATAAACTATTAAAATAAATAGATTTAAAAAATATAAAAATAAATAAATCATTTTTTAAACACAATTTTTAATTAAAAAATTATATTTTCAAAACACAATTTCTACTTTAAAATAGAAATTATGTTTTGGTCACACGACTTTGAGTTTTTTACTTTTAGTAAAGCCATATATCAAATGCACATATTTATTTTTTAATTTTTTATTTTATTTTTAAAAAATCGTACTGATATTATGTTACTTGTATATAGTTATTATGCACTTTTTTATTTGTATAAAAATCATACATTTCTTGCATGACTTCTAAAAAAGTTAAAATAAAAAGGTTTAAAAACCAAAATCCAACTTTATTAAAAGTAAAATAACAAAAATTAAAAGTCATGTAATTAAAACACAATATCTTATTCAATGTAAAAGTCGTGTTCCAAAGTACAATTTATCAATTTCTATAATATTTTAAAAATCTGCATATTATGGTATATTTGAAAAACATTTTATTGCAGTTTCATGAAAAAACCTGTCATATATATATATATATAATATATGTATATATATATATATTATATGTATAAATTTATATAAATATATAAAGGTAAAAGGAACACTTGACTCTTTGGAATCTATGGTAGGGACCATTTAACAAGATATTTGGACACCATACAATTGGTTCACCTGAGCCATTCGTACCTTTCCTCATGGAATCTAGCTGCATTACTTCATTTCCCTCTTCACATTTGCATCTCAAAATCCACAGAAATGCAAAACCAAATCCATCAAGGACACCAAATCTACTTGGGAACACAACAACAAGAACAAAATTTGTCTTTAAAATTACCAAGTATGACATGATTTTCCATGATTCATTTTCTATATTATCTTATAGAAGTGTATTTGCTCTTTTGTGTCAGCATCTTATATGTTGAGTTCCAACTTCTCCCAGCAGAAGCTATCACAACCATTGGCAACAACAAAAGCCAGTGATTAGAAGGAAGCACTATGCTAGAAAGGCACAAAAAATCTCCAATGAATTGAGCAAAGAACCTAGCAAAGTAGCTAAGAAGAAAGAGGGTACCGTTGTTGGTGCAGTTGCTCTTATCATTGGTACTAGTATTGGTACTGGAATTCTTGCACTTCCAGAGAAAGCCTTCCCTGCTGTACTCCCTTTTCTCAATGACCTGCAAAAACAATGTTTTGTCCTTCAAAATATCTCAAAATTTGATTTTCAGTTCCTATAAAAAATTAATTCATTTTTAGTCTTTGCATGGAAACATTTGTTTGTAATTTATAATAAGGGACTAAAACTATGTTTGGACTAAAGTATATTAAATTTTAATACAGACTAAAACTGAATTTCAGGATATTTTGAGGGGAAAAACATCTCTTAAGAAAAAAAAAAGTAAACTTTTCATGTTGACATGTCCAAAACATTTATGTACAATTGCAGGGAATTATTCCAAGTTCTATATCAGTAATAGTGTGTTGGATTTTTCTCCTCATTGAAGCATTTTTGCTGGTTGAAATAAATGTGGCTTTGATGAGCAAGAAAGGGAGGAAAGAGGAAGAAAATGAGTTGGATGTGATTTCTATCAGAACAATGGCCCAAGAGACACTTGGTGACTGGGGTGGAACAATAGCTACTATTGCCTATGTTTTCTTGGGATATAGTTCCATGGTTGCATATAGTTCCAAGTCTGGGGAGATCCTTTTCCAACTCATCAATCTCCCAGCACCAGTTTCAGGCTCTCTATTCACTGCTCTCTTCACAATGCTTGTCTCAATTTTGGGAACCAACGCCACTGGTCGAGTGAACCAGTATCTCACTACTTCCTTGATTGGTACCTAAATATTCTTACCTATGCATGTTTCTAACTTGTAATTAGCATTGTGCAAATTTGACCAGAGTTTGCAAAATATTGTTTCATTGTGGTAAATGCATAATCAGTAATGTTTGCATATACAAGGACTAATTTGATTTGATAGTTCTTACTATAAGAATCAAATTGAGAATACATGATACCTATTAGTACTATGTTTAACCTATCTCTTCTAATGTAGGTGTATTTCAATCTAAAACTAAATTGATAATGTTTAGGTTCATTGTTTGCAGGTTTATTATTGGCTATTGAGGTACTAGCTGTTGTGTTTGGGGGATGGTCAGGAGTTGGAGGCCTTAGTGACTGGACAAAAATTCCACCAACAATACCTGTTATTATTTTTTCTCTTGTGTTTCATGATATAACCCCTTGTAAGAATGAAAATTATATATATATATATATATATATATATATATATATATATATATATATATTAGGAATTCAAGTGTTAGTTGAGAATGAAAATGAACAAAAGTAACAATATAAGCTACATATAAAGAAAAAGTGCCACAATTAAGGTTGTACGTTGAATTCAAGTCTTATATGTGTTTCTTCATGATTCTAGGCTTTTTGAATTTTATGAGAATGGTTTTGCTATAACATTTGGCTTACAAACATTGCAGTTATTTGCAGTTATTTGGAAGGTGACCTTCGTCGTATAAAAGCTTCAGTTTTTATTGGTGCTCTTGTGCCACTGGTTGCAGTGCTTGTCTGGGATGCAGTTGCTCTTGGTCTTGCAGCTGAAGCAAAACAAGTAGTTGATCCGGTTGCCTTGTTATACAGGTAATTTTTTCCCTGTAGAATAACTTGGGGACAATTGTGTTGGTATCTAATAAAGTTAGAGGCAACTTTGGAAAACCTTGTGTAAAACTCACTCAGCAAAATCTTCTGTAAAAAGAGTCTAATCCTACCAGAAAAGGTCGGTTACATGAACTACACAAAGTTATTAGACTTTGATATACTATGAACATGAAAGTATTGATGCAAGCTTTTCCATTCTTGTGAAACCAAGAGAAAGCAATTTTTTTCTTACCCTTTCATCACAAGCAATAGAGCCTCTCAAAATTGTCTGGACTATTAATTTGTACCTCAATCAACTAAAATTCATAAATGTCAATTCTTTAGGTTGAGAAACAATGGTGTTTCAATTATGGTTGCTGCCTTCTCACTTTTGGCAGTAGGTACATCACTTATTGGCACCCTCCTAGCCTTCTCAGAATTCTTCAAGGAGCAACTTAAAAATGGAACCTGGAATTCCTCTCCCACAGAAAAGGTAAAACTAAAATTATGCACCTTTATTCTAACTACAACTGTTTCCTTTTTTTACCCTATTACACAGTTAATAAAGAATCATGCTATGCTGTAATGAAGAAAGTTCTTTGGACAGGGAAATTGGTGGAGCAGGAATAAAACAAATGTCACAGCTGTAACAATGGTAGTTGCTCCCTCTCTCTTTGTCTCAACAACATTTCCGGATGCATTCTCTGCTGCCACAGATATTGCTGTAAGCTGAGAAAGAGGTCTTTCTGTCTGTGTGGCATTGGAAGCTTAAGTGGTGGTTTGGTTTGAAAAAACATTTCTTTGTTTTTACTTTGAGTTGCAAAAATGTCATCTTATTTTGTGTTTTCAAAATTTATACAAGAACAATGAATGTTTTCTGCATTTATATTATATTTTTACCTTTTCCTTGATATAAATTTTGAAATACAAGAAATACAATGAAGAATAAATGACCAATTAGGTTCTTGAATACGTGATAAACTGTCAATTTAGTTCTTAAAAGAATGAGGATTTTGATTTAGTCACTGAATTTGTGAGAAGTGTGGCAATTGCATTCTACAGTTAAGGTTTTTGTGGGACCATTTTGTCATTAACATGAAATTTTAAGGACCATCTGGCACTAAATAAAGGACTATTTTGTCATTGAGTTATAATATTCTGGGGCAAAATCACACCTTTCACATATTCACAGACTAAATATGATTTTTCATTCTTTCAATGACTAAATGGACAACACTTTACACATTCATGGACCTTGCTGATCATTTATCCTAAGATGAAAATCAGGTGAAATTTCTGTAATTAAATTTGAAAATTAAAAATATTTTTTCAATTCAATTGATCAATTAAAATCCTTCAAGTACATACGACAAATTCTTTTTCTTGTGGTTAGTGGTTGTTGATGTTTTATTGTGAACTAGGGGGGATATTGCATGACAGTCCTCTATGGAGTACTCCCACCAGCTATGGCATGGGCAATGCACAAGAGGGAACCTGAGCTTTATGGTCAAAAGGAATTCTTAAATGCAAATGTAGCACTTGTTGTGGCTGAACTATTTGCATGTGGCATTGTGGTGGAGCAGATCCTGCAAGATATACTAGCATTGCCCTCATAAATGCCATTTTTTTCCTGTTTAAACATATATCAAAATTCTCCTGCTCATGCCTGCTTTCGCAATAGAATCATGTCACATGTGTGCTGAATTTGAAGGTAGAGAGATTGAAAATGGTGCCAAAGTTTGGGAATGAAGCATATTAAGGTAGTGGAATCTATCCTAAGTCAATCCTATAAAACTAGTTCAATAAGTAAAGTTTGTTTCCACTTATTTAGTCATATATTCAGCTGACGAGGGATCTTCAACATTGGTATCAATTCCGCTATGATATCAAAGTCATTTTCTAATAAAGCATTTATAAAGGAACATAGAATCTGCTCATTGCATTTGACTTGCAGCAAAGGCTGCAAAGATTGAAGCCTTACTAAAAGATTTGGTTCTGCTTCAGGATGTACATATACTACTCTTTAATTAAAGTTAAAATTTATAATGTCGATAAGCTTTTCTCTAGCATTTAATTTAATTGACCACTAATCTATTTACACTTTGAATAAGTAGATGATCCGTTAGTGTGGCCTCCTTATGCCAAATCACTTACTGGTATGAGCTCTTATTTTCTTGTAAACTTTCTGATAGAGGCAACCCATTTTTCTGTGCTTTCATGAATAGTACAACATACATTTGATTACGACACAACACCAGTTACAGACTCAACAGATCCACTAATCAGTTCTCTTTTTATCAACTCCAAAATGTCATAGACCTGTCAAAGATTAGAGCAAATAAAAAAGAAAAATAATTAAAAAATAATGGTGCACCAAATTTAAGAATTGAGATATAAACTAAGACCAATGATCTTTCAAAATAATTTGAGGGCAGGTCATAGTCTTAACTGGAAAATCGAATAGAACATGAACTTTTCACCTCAAAGAACTGCTGCAAAGCTGGTGCATGCTGATGAAGGGTTGCAAATATCTTCTCAAGTAACGTTAAAAGTGTATCAACTTGATCACCTAGAAGATCAACCTATATTTAAACAGAAAAACTTTAGATTTTGAGTGGTTTCCAATGATACTAGCATTTGCAAGAAGGTGAATAACCAGAAATATTAGGACACTTTGGTCTGAGAAAACGTTTTCTATTCCTGTTTTCATTGTGTTTTTACTTCTGCAAAATGTCATATTGTCTTGATGCAGTTGCTTGTCTTCAAAATCTTGTATTGGAAACAGTGAAAACAACTTTATAATGTTTTCTGTTTTCAATGTTTCCTGTACAAACATTTGAAAACAAGAAAAAAAAAAGGTGAAAAAAGGGGTACTCTTGTAATTAAAACAGAAAAATCATTTCTCAAACCAAATGACTCCTTAAATTTCACTAATGTAAAATGTTTAAGATTATGCTATAGACCTCTGCTTCAGCCTTTTGGAGATTCTGGCACCTTTTAATGAAGGCCTTCTGATAAAGTAGTTCCTTGTTCCTGAAGCAACCAACCAACTCAATAAGAGGATCCAAACAATCTTTCATCTTTTCCAATCTGTATGAATAGTTTGGGAAAATGTAAGGGAAGGAAAAAATAGATAATAGGTAAATGGTATGCATGTGAAAAATATTGATGAACAATGATGGTGAAATACCTCACAGTCATCATCTCAAACTTCTGGCATATCATTGCCCCAAATTCTGCAAATGTTAGTAAAAGATTCAGAAGGGGCATGAAGGCAGAAGAAGATAGCCTCAATTGACCTTCTTCACTATTTGACATTTGATTCTGAAAACTGTCTGAATCACGTAGACTGTGCCCTAAGCTGGTGCCTAAGTGCCTCAGAAGTGCCTTGCTCATACCCAATTGTTGCAACACATTTTCTACCTTGCTGGTCAGTGAAGAGAATGTTTGTTCTTCCCCAGTTATCAAATCTTCAAATATTTCATGCTCATGTAGGTCTCCACGTTCTGAACCCAAGTCTAGTTGCCTGCATTGTTCCTTGATCTCACACTTTGCACTTAGCATCAGATTCTCCTCTGCCTCAAAACAACTAAGTAGAGACTCTAACAATATAGTTGTCAAGTTCTCTTCTCCCTGAGCTTTCCAAACTTGGTTCAGCATTATAGAAGAGGTAGAGCAATTATCTTCCATGGTATTGTCTTGAACCAATGAATCAACTTCCATGGTCAAGAAAAAGGCATCATTCAATGTCTCAACCATGACAACTTGGTTTACCTTCTCACTGATGTAATTCTCCATATAGTAGTCATCTAGTTCCCATCCCCATTCCTCAAGCATGACTTTGAATACAACCATACAGACATCTTCCTTCAGAAAACTTTCTACAGACATAAACTGTAACTGATCCAGAAAATTTCTCCTATTTTCTCTATGCTCCTTTGAAGCTAAACTTGCAATATTGACAAAGTTTTTCAATGTTTCACAGAAGACAATCTGATGTATCTGTTCTGTTATGGCACTGTCTACCTCGCAAACTACCATCTTTTTGTTGAATTCATCCACAGTTTTCCGAAAGATAAACATGGATATATCCTCACTTATGGTGCAATTTATTATTTTATCTACTTGGTTACTACATGTCAAGCACCGTAAACAACTTTCCTTAGCATCTCTGCCATGTCCTTTCATTAAGGAAAATTCTTGATTTGCTGCCTCAGACAAGAAAATCAAATTTATGTCATCTCTAATCTTCCTTTCAATTGTTTGTTCTTCTATGTTCTCATTCCACTCATTGATTACTTCCCTTATGTAATACTTACATACATGCTCCTGTACTTGCTTCTCCAACTCAAAGTTTAAGAATTTTCTATTGAATTTTTCTGCTTGATCATCTATAGAACCAGACACATTTTCTGATTTCAAATTTTTATCTGTGTTAAATTCCCTGTACATTAGTGACACCATCTTTAATTCCTTCTGTTTTCTATTTTCTGCATCACAGATTTGTTTTACCTTTTCTTCAGCACTTCTCTGACTCTCATCAGCCTTGCTACTATGAATCTCATCTACTTCTGATAACCTCCTCAATGCAAACGGTTCCGTGTCATGAATGCATCGTTGCTTGAAAAGATTTTCACTAAGTTTAACATTCCGATATATAAAATTGTCCAATTTTTCAGTGACGGCATGGATTCTTTCTTTAACACGATTTAGTTCCTTTCTTCTCCTGTAATATGAGGCCTTTCTTTCTTGTAATACTCCATGCTTACTCAAATTCAGTTCTTCACTCTTTCGGCGAATAATGGACTCGTGACTCTTTATCAACTTCGCAACATACTTGCTCCCATCTTCATTTTCTTCATCTTCTGCAAACTTTTCTGTCTCTTCCACCTTTTGAGAGAACTTGTTAGGCATTTCATGACTTCCTTCAGGCGAAGAAGGCCTTGTTGGGGAAGAAGGCTTTACTGGGGAAGAAAGTGATGAACAATCAGAATCCTCAGGATATGTGTCATAGAAAGAGGAAAATTCATGCTGCAAACTTGTAAACTCATTCATCAACCGTGGCCAGTGCTCCTTCCAAACTTTGACAACATTATTCTCATCCTTCTTCACTTGTGCTTCAATGTTCTCTTGGAAATTCCTTATGGAGCTTCCAATTGATATAGACATCACATCTTTTTCAATTGCCAACTTCCATTCCCTCTCTTTTGGCCTCATCTCGCATAAGAAAAGGGCAGATTGCATCTTCCCAAAAGCAAGATCCATAGTCTGCTTTAGTATGTCTATGTCAGAACCCATCTCCTCAACCTTTTTACTACCAACACCATCATTTTGTAACTTACTAAACATGTCATGTTCTGGCTCAAGCTTTTGTTCATCCTCACCAGTCCTCAACTCACAAAAACCTTGATCACCACCACCACCATCTTCATGCTCATTTCTTGTTGTTTGATCATTCTCAGCATTGAAACTACTTGTTTCCATCTCATGGCTAACTCCCAAAGCAGCCAATTGTCTTTCTTTCAGCTCTAAAGCATGCCTAAGTTTCAACTCATTTTCTAATCTCTGTGTCAATTCTCTGTCCTTCTCCACTATGGCTAAGTCAGTTTCCTTCAAACGCCATTGAAGGCGATCTTTTATGTCTCTCAAGTCATCAAGTACCTCTTCATGGTTGCTCTCAAGAAAGCTGCTTTCAGTCTCTGCATGAACAATGCTTAGACAACCTTCAAGTTGCATCACTGCTAACTCATAGAACTTTGATATCTCATTCAACCGCTCTAGCACTCCTGTTTTCCCCTTCATCTTCTCCTGAGCTTTGTTCATGGCAAAGTGCACGATCCACATCATGGTAGAATCTGCCAAAGATACATCATATCTTCCATTAATACATCCAAAAATTCCATCCATTTTTCCAAGAAAAGTACACTACACAACAAACCCAGTTGAAAATTTATTGCAACAATAACATGGTAGTGATGCATAAAAGCTGCAGAAAATTCATCAAACAAGATGAAAAGGCATAAACTTAGTGCAAGTCAAAGAGAATGTAAGTTTGATCTGAAATTTCCACTAAAACGGGTAAGTTTGACCCTTTCAGGAACTTTATGTGGTAAGCATGTCTCTAGGCATTCTTTAAGGAGCATTGTGTATGCATTCTATGAAATATTTATAGATATGTGACTCTTTGTATTTATTTATTTTCTTCATATTCTTGGCCACTGTAAAGCTCCAAGAAAAGTAAAATAACAGTGCAGTAATATATAGAAAGAAATGTTTGCAATAATATAATTGACGAATTAATGAAATTAAAGAAAATTATAAAAGACACAATTAGTAGCCAATAAATCATACAAGGATGGGAGAATGTTTCATTCCCTACATTTTGGAATGTATATAGTTTCTTACAATGTTTTTGAATAGGGTATGGGGCAGATGCAGGATCCTGTGTAAGGATGGAGTGCCTTTTTACTTGAGTAGTTGTAGTAACAACATTATTTGGTATACATTGTTCTTTCTTATTTTTTAATATTTTTCTAAATAATTCTTTTAATTTAAATTATCTATTGCCGACTAAAAAAAATTTACTCTTATATATATATATATATATATATATAATTTTAAATCTTACATCATAATATAGTTAATTAATCCTTTTCAATCATATATTTAATTTTTTATGAAAATATTCTATAAAAAAAATTATATATTCAAAAGTACTATTTTATTTTAAATTTTAATTCTATAAAGAAATATTTTTCCTGTAAATTACCTAACTTAACCTATATTTTGATATATATATTTTATAAACATACATTTCTTTGCACATTTTAAAAATGTTATTTTTTTTTATTAATTTTAAAACACGAAATAAAACTAATCTTGTACACCTGTAAAAGTATTTACAAATATACGGAGATATTTTATTTTGAACTTTATAGAGTTAGGTATAACATGTAACAAACTTTTTTTATTAAAGACTAGCTATAACGTGAAAATGTTTGAATTAGTTTTCATAATTACGTTGTTACTATAAGAATATTAATATTAATATTATTATTATTATTAATGGTATTGTTATTAATATGATTAATATTATTATTATTATTATTATTATCATGAATATTAATATTAATAATAATAATAATAATCACAAACTTGATCTGATATCGTGATTATGGGATGTGAACAAGTAAATAAAAAATAGACACATTTTTTAAAAAATTATACCAATTATAGTAAGTTAAGTTGTGTTGTGAAGAAGTTGTTTTATAAACAAAACTTCAAGTTCAAATTTGACTCATAGTAATCATGAATGTCAAGAATGATTTTGGTGAATTTGAAAATGTCATGTAAATAAATGATGACTTTCACTTATAACCTTGAACTTTAGTGTAGCTAAAGTTAAACTAAAAATTGTAAATGAGAGACATGATTTATGTGAATCTTAAAAAGAAATCGTGCAAGATAGCACAACTTTAGTAATTGCACTTCAAGGACACCCCAATTTTAACATTTACTCTTTAAAATTTTAAGCGTAAAGGCTAAAGTGTCACTGGACAACTTTTGTTTAATATCATATGATATTGTCGATTTATATTTTTGACAAAAATCAACTCTTTTCCACATTTAGAACCTACTTAATTATCAATTTTATTTATTTTTTATTAATAATTGATTTTGAGAGACTTAAAAATGAATTTGATATCTAATGCATGATATTTTGATTGAGTTTGAGCATAAAAAATGGCATTAGAAGGTAGAGGACTAAAGCCTTGAAGATTGAGAGAAAAGAGTGAAAAATTGAATAAAGGAGGTCATGCTCGACGCGACTTTCCTGAGCCTAGCGCACGAGGACCCAAAAGCAACTCCAAAGAAATGTGCTCAACGCATGTCAGAACTTAGAACAATACCAGAAATAGTGATGCTCGACTTAGCTAACTTGGGTCGGGCACGAGTGTCAAAAATTTAATTTTATTTAATAGGTTTTCATTTTAGGATTAGTTATCTTTGGCATAACTGAGGACGAAATTTACTCTTGGAGGCATTCTTAGGTTTTATCTAGATTAATCTTCTTATTCCATCATTTTGATTGTAATGTTTTGGTTTCATCATAACTATAAAGAGGTAAATATCTTATTGTTAGGGCTAGATCAATCCTTCCTGAACTTTCATGTAATCTTGTTTGGACTTATCTATGTCTTATCATATGTGTTTTTTGTCAATATTTTAGTATTTTAATTCCATAGTTAGTGCAGGTTGTGCGAATCCACAACTCGATCATTGATCTTTAAGAATATTAGAAAATATCTTTTGAATCTAGAACTGAATTAATTTACTGGATGAAAGCTCATTCCTAGAAATAGAGCAAGATTAATTTGTTGTCATTAAGACCTTTGTGCGAATACAAGATTCATTTATATAATTGATCAAAGAAATAATGGTTAATAGATAATCTCTAGTCGCTTTTAGAGAGGAATGATGTTTGACTAATTTAGTGTTTCACCATTTATTATTGGTAGAAAAGAATATAACTTTGTTATACATGAGAGTGAAGATAGGTGAAATTTAACACTGACAAATTTATCATATTATTCTTAATCCTTTTTTCTGCATTCAACTATGATTAAAACATAAAATATTCTTAATTTTTTTTCTACACATAACATCAATTTTTGGAATTGTTCTTAAATCTGAATTCATTATAACTGTAGTCATTTTTTCATATCGCAAAAATCCCTTGAGAAAAACAATAATTTTATTACTTGCTACATTGTGATTGGTACACTTGCCATCATTGCAATTTTTTTGCTAATAGACCCCATGAACAACTTTTTCTTTAACACCAGCTACATTGAAGTTGTGTCATGCCCTAACGACTTCATTTTAAACATAAAAAAAAATAATTGGAGAACCTAACCTTAATTTGTGTTTGTAGAACACAACTTCCTCTCGATAAGATCATATTTAATTAACAGGACTTATCTATAAGCGTAATGTTTTAAAAATGTGTCCATTTCTATAATATGAAAAAATGCAGTTCTAATGTTGTGTAAAGAAGAATGTCATTCCATTTGTGATCAAATAAGGTCAAATTAGAAGTACTTATAGGAAATTATGAAGCTTTTTTAAAAGGTATGATACCAATGTCCAGGTGGTTCCTTCTGTTTTGATATTAGATTTTCTAAGAAAGACATTTGAACTTATGTAACAAATATTATACTTTTACTCCAATAACGATTCCATTACCCCAACCAACTTGCCAAAGAACACTAGAGCACCCCAATGCCCTAGACTGCATCAACTACCACCAACACATAACCCCAAACAACAGAAAATGCTTGCCGCACCAACAGAGAACGTCACACCAATGCCGAAAAGTCACAAGACATATGCAAAAACAAAGCAATCGTATAAGAAAATTGCACACGAAAGGAGAGGGGAGAATAAAAGAAGAGGGAAGAATAAGAGAAGAATGTAGAAGGGAGTGGGAAAGAGAATCGAAAAGAAAGGAAAGAGAAGGGTTAAGTAGGAAAACTAAAAGTAAATATAAAGATACATACATAAGTAAATAAAAAAAATTATTTTTTTGACATGTAAGAATGTCAAATGAAAGTAATAACACGTAAGGGTGTCAAAATATCACCACCTATACTATATAAGTTGTGTTGTGTAGAAGTTGTTCTATAAGCAACACTTCTAGGTCAATTTTGACTTTTACTTATAATCGTGAATGCCAACAATGGTTTTGGTGTATTTAGAAAAGTCATGTAAATGAATGACGACTTTCATTAATGGTAATCTCGAGTTCAACTTTTTATGTTTAAAATGAAATCATCAACACATAACACGACTTCAGCATGGCTAAAGTTGAAATAAAAGTCATAAATAGGAAACATGACTTTTGTGAATCTTAAAAGGAAGTTGTGTAGGGTAGCACAACTTTAGTGAATATTGGACTTCAAGGGCACCCAACTATAACATTCACTCTCTAAAATCATACGCTTAAAGTTTAAGGTGCCCTTACACAACTTTTGTTTAATATTCACAACATTAAAGTCATGCCCCCATGAATGACTTTTTCTTTAACACCAGCTACATTGAAGTTGTGTCATGTCCTAATGACTTGATTTTAGACATAAAAAAATTAATCGGAGAACCTAACCTTAATTTGTGTTTGTAGAACACAACTTCTTCTCAACAAAGTTATATTTAATGAACATGACTTATCTATAAGCATAACTTTTAAAAATGTGTCCATTTCTATAATATCCAAATCAAATCTATATAAAGTTAGTAAATTTTCCCTCACCTTTCATATTTTTTATTTTTAATGATATTTTTTAATTTTAATAATATTTTTTAATTTTAATAATATATTGGAATCTCATATATATTATGCATAGTTTCTTTACTATCATTTTAACTTGAAAATGTTTTCCACATAAAATTCAGAGTAAATGGCACACCAAACTACATAAAGAATTTGAATATTTACACAAGTTATGAATGTGAAAATAGCTATGGAAAATTTTCAAGAATCTAATAGCTAATTTCTTTTACATATGCACCATCTTCAAAGCTAAAGGCTCCATTCCTTTTTCTTGCCACGTCCATGCATTGGGCAATGTGCAACATATTGAGGTCTAGCCACTAATGGAAACTTCCCATGGAGAGACTGGAAATCTTTACTTCATCATCTTTCTTGGGGTTTGGAAGCAGAATAACTGCCAGTATGGAACTGATGGCGGCTGCCACAACACCCAACACAAATGCCGACAAGTTGCCACCACCAAACCAAGCATCCCATGGTCCACTAATTGCTGATACAATCATCTGTCCAAACCAAATATATAACTCTTAATTACAATACGTTGATCCAAGGAAGTTGTCTATATCCTATCATAAACTTGTTATACACTTATGAAAGACTTTAATTAGATGTCAATGTATTAAGTAAATGGATTCTAACCTGGGGAACCACAATTGCAACATTGAGAAGACCCAAAGATAAACCTGAAAGTATTGAAGCAAACAAAAATGTTACATACTTTGCTTTGTGCTTAAACATTTAATCACTCCCTTTTGAAATGGTAACTACGTATGTATTTTAACTTGCCCTGCTCCTGAGCTGCTGGAGTAGATAGATGCTAGAGCAAAGGGAACACTATACGTAACTTGATACACTGAGTATTACCTTACAACAAGATAAACAATTATTGTAATTCATAGAAATTAAAAGTACATTTTTGATTCTTTTTGTTTTGAAAATCCTTCTAACTTGTACCCAAATAAGTAGTGACGAAAGGAAACCCTAATATATTGTTGCATGAATGGTGAGAAAAGATAGAAAGCTTACCGCAAGAGGAATACCGAGGACAGAGAAGAATGCTAGGGCTCCAGATTTCACTTCCATGGTGGGGTTTCCTATGAGAGCAGGGTTCAGGGCTCGTTGCTGCTCAACAACTTTTGTGATAAGCACGGTGAGTGCCATGCAAACTGCGAGAATAACATTAACAATTGCCCACAACCACTTCACTCCCCTAACCAAGCGCCCAACGGTTCTACACCTAAAGACATCATAGCCAACACCACTAAATTCAACATGAGCCCCAAAGAACCTGCATGCACACCAGAATCATATGCCATCTGTCCAACATCACCACCATACACCTCACCACCCATCCAGTCAGTGTCGAACAACACATAAGGGAACCATGCAACCCAGTTAATAGCAGTCACCAACATCAGCATCCACACTGGCCTCTTCAGTTCCTTGAATGCAACATACAACTCTCCGTAGAAGCATTAAAAGTGCGTCTTCCTTGCCTCCTCAACCTGCTTCTTATTATGTGTCGGTATAAACTGAGGGTCGTTCACATAAGTGAGAACCATAATGCACAAAGTAAGAAGAAGAACGACAGAGAAGAAGAAACAACTCTTTATGTTTGCGCATAAGACATTGCATGCCTCAGTTTCTGTGAAAGGGAAGATCTTATGGAGACCTTCATAGGATCCTGCGGGGCATAGCCTAGGATGTTGTCGACGGCCATGAAAAATGAGAAGAACGCGTTGGCGGTTCTTGTCCTTTTCTGGTTGCCAGCAGCCAAGTCACCAAGGAAGGCACGACATGGACCCTGGAGCATATTGTTGGCAACATCTAAGATCCAGAAGTCGATGACGAAGATGGCAACGACACATGGACGGGTTTTTTGGGTGATGTCATAGCCAGCTAGTTGTCCTATATCGGCAGCATAGCCAATTAGGATAATGGAAATGGCTACTGCGATCGTACCGACAAGGATAAAGGGACGACGATGACCGAAAGCAGGCTAGCATCTGTCATTGCTATAACTTACAATGGGTTGAACTAAATGGCCAGAGATGGGGCCACAAAGCCATATGAAGGAGGCCCAGGCGTGAGAAACTCCTAGGGTTTGTACATATGGTGTTAGAAGGGGGAGTTGCAGGGCTCATCCAAATTGGATACTGACGACGATGGATGACACCGCCACCATTTTTCGGAGAGGACTAGGTTCAAGTTTTGGTTACTCTTCCATTATTGCTATTGTTATTAGAGAGGCCTAGCAGTCAAAGAGAGACGTTAAATGTGCTTTATGCTCTCCCACTGTCCCTTCGTGTTGATCTCCAAAGGAGAAATTGTGCATGTGTTCTTGTTTAGAAGTGACACATGGGGAGGTTTATATAGGTATCATGTCCATATCAATTTTCTCTTATTTTGGGTAGTTTTCTTATTTTATCCACAATAGTATTTAAGGTTATGACAAACAGTTTACAACAAACATCCAGAAAGAAAACAAAAACAAGTTAAAATATAGTCGAAAAAAAAAATAGAAAACTAACCACCTATAGAATGAAACATACTCATGTATGGATTGGATTAAAAAAAAGTAATTATCCACATTCTAACTTCACAATTAACTTACAAGTGTCTTCAATACAAGATATATAGATATATAATGATTGTGTAACAATATAAAGTTCATGATAAAATATCGCGTAGAAAACTTAATTAATGTTAGTATTTTAAACACTCTCATGGGTATACAAGGTTAGTTTTATTTCGTATTTTAAAATTAATAGAAAAAAGTAACATCTTTAATAAATGAAATATGCTAAAAATGTATGTTTATAAAATGTCTTAATATAGGTTAAGTTATGCAATTTAGAGGAAACAATATTTCTTTTTTATAATTAAAATTTGAAATAAAATAGTGCTTTTGAATATATAAACTTTTTATATAGTATTTTCATAAAAAAATAGATATATAATTTCAAAAGATTGATCAATGGTATAAGATTTGAAATGTCCCACATTAAAATAACCATTAGAACTTTATGTTTCTAAAACTTTTTACACGCAAGAAGGTATATATACATTCAAAAATGTAGGGAATAAAATATTCTCCCATCCTTGTTTGATTTATCACCTACTACTTGTATCCTTAATTTTTCTTTTAATTTTATCAATTGCCAAATTATATTATTGTAAACATTATTTTATATAATATAGAGGGTTTAACATATAATTTTGGATTACTAGTGTAAACAATATTTATTTCTTTTTTCTTATTTTTATGATAGATTTATTTTTTCAAAATGTCACATCAACTTATTTATTTAATTGTACATATGTTCACTAGTTAAAGCTTTTGGTATAATTTTGTTCTTGTGACTTACATTAAAAGTCTATTTTATGATTAGGTTTCTAGAAATTGATGGATAATATAAAATGTCTTTTCACCATATTTTAATTGGTGTTTCTTTTGTCAACAAATAATGAATTAAATAAAATGGGATATTTGAGGAATGTCTCAATCTTTAAATAAAAAATGTTTAGACCCCATAGCCTTCTAGTTGCGTTGATACGCTCCCTATTTTATAGATAAAAACCTGGTATCAGAGTATTAGATTATAAAGTGCCCTTTTACCTTCACTTTACAAAAACCACGGTATTCAGAGTATATCAGATGTCGTTTCTTCCTACATCAATCCCTTAACTACATTGGTACCCTTTGACCATACAAAATTCTTTGGTATCAGATTATGACTTTACAAATATATCCCAATGTGCACTTAATTCACCTTGAGTACTTTCCCTCCTGCAAGCATTCTGTTTACTTCCTTTCAATGTGAAATTTCTTGTTCCCTGTGTTGTTGTTTATATAGGAACTATATGTTGCTTTTTGTGTCTTGTCTTCATTTTCGATTATGATTATTCTTTCCTGATATGTTATCCTTTCCCTTGGATTTTAGTAAACTTGTCACAAACCCTAAACCTTAAACATCAAATTTATACACATATATCATGTTACAGGTAAGTGAGTTTCAAGTATATGAAAACTATAGAATTGTCTAAGAATACTTGTGAGCGATGTGCAATTCCTTTTCCTACCCATATTTATGCCTACCACCATCCATTTAACATAATGTTTGAAGGCATTATATAAGACAATAACACCAGTCAGAGTATGTGAAATTCATGCTTGGGGTTTTGTGCTTTATACACACCCACTCTTTTAGTTGGGTCATACAAAAGATTTCATGTTCATGCACTCTTCCTTAAAAATGTTTTTATTTTGTTGATTCCAGAATTCCTATATGACTAACACTCAAACCCCTTTCCATACCTTACTTTTGTATTTTATTCACATATCGGGCATACATGATGTTCCTTAACATTAAACCGTTTAAATTCTCATACATTGGAAAGTCACTAATGGTGCAAAATAACAAACACATGCAAATGAAAACTCACCTTTTGAAACACATGAAAGACCTCAACTTTTTCATCCCATAACTATTTAAAGTATATTAACAAAGTTAAATAAACATTTATGTCATTTCTAGGATATCTTAATTTTAATATCATCATTGACAATAGCATATATTTTCTCTTCATACACAACCAATAAAACAAGTTATAAACTAATCAAGTAAATGAGGCATATATTATATTTGTTGCTACTTAAGTTATCGTAAGGATTCATTCTATTAATTGCAAGACCAAGTCTAAGAATTAATTTTCTTTCAATGTGACGAATCCACTACATGTCTTAACAAGTCATCACATTTTCTTTTATATGCATGTCACATAGGGTTCAACGCATAATTAACATTAACAAAGAAACATTTAAATTGTGAAATGATTGAAAGATACCATAATATTCTTGTAGGAGAACCCTTTTGTGTCATTTTCATCGTCATCGCCATCTAATCGGAACCCAAGTTCACAAAGATACAAAGGAAAGTTCACTACAACCTTCAAAGGTGCAACGAAGAAACTAACCTTCCAAGAAGGTTGGTCTTGGTTAGTTTATGGATCTGTCTTAGCTTGGATGTGGTTTGACTAACCTTAGGAAGGTTGGGAAAGGTTTATAAACTAACTTAGGTTGGTTTTTGGATGAATCAAGCTACTTAAGCTAGGTTTATAGCATTTTTTAGAGAAACTAGAAGACTAGGTGGTGAAAGTTATTATTAAATTCAGTTAATCTTGGTTTCCTTTTCTAAATTTTTTTGGGTGATCTAGCTTCAGGAGTATGTTGCAGATTGACATAGGAAGGTTTAAAACTAGGTTTAGTGAATTTTGGAGGAGATTTAAAAGGGAAATATGGACAATCCAAAACCTATAATCTGGCAAGGTATGAATGTGTTTCTTGGTTTTCTAAGAGAAACACAAAGGTGTGATTGGGAGTATAGGGTTGAGGCCAAATTCCTTCGTTAGGGTTTTTGGGTTGTTTTTTACAAGCTTTAGGTGATGGATAGATAAGGGATGGAAAATTAGAAAAGAAAAACACATATTATGCAAGAAATGGATTGAACAAAAATGATGGATGTTATTGATTCTGGAAAAAAGAAAATGGAATAAGGGTAAGATAGAGTGGTGATTACCTTAACTATTGAAGGTTGTCTAGGACCTTTGAGGTCTCTTAACATCCCTTTTAGAAGCTCCGAAAGGCAAGAGAAGAAGAGATTATTTAAGAAAACTCAACTAAGCAAGAAACACTCTCATTAAAGAAACTCAAAAAAGGCTTTCTAAGCACTCAATTGAATTGCATCCTATGTACTCTAAATGAAAATGAGGGACTTGACTTTACAAATAGGCACCTAGGGTTATCTACTATAAGTTAGCTTTATTTGAAAAACTAAACAATTTATTCTAACTTAAGCCTATTTTTAGGATATTTGTGTATTATTTGAACCATCTTCTTGGATTTTTTTTCTCCAAACTCTTCTCTATTTGAAGATTTCATTTTAAGGATCCGATCACCATCTTTCACTTTATCTCGTGATGCCCCACACTATGGACAGTTATGGAGTGCTTCAAACTTTCTTATATACAATACTGGGACATGCATGTACTGTTGTGTACTTCATACTCTTTGAACACAATGTCTTCTTTGTCTCAGAGTGACAAGATAATGTATACCTTCTAAAACAACTTTAGCAATCAGATGAAGATTTTATTAGTCCACCCATTCCTTGCCTTAATATTAATCAATCTTAAAACTATTGACAAAAGTGTGAAACTTATACAACCTAATTATAAAAGTTTCTTTAAATCATATTTTAAGGAATCATACACGTGTACATGCCAGAAACTTTCTTGCCCAACATCATGAATCATTTTCTTTAAGAAATTGATGACACATATTTTGTACACATATTTACAGTTTTATTGTGCATTCACTACAAAAAATCGAAATTACCGATAGGCAAAATCCGTTAGTAACACCCAAAATCTGTCGATGAATGGGAATTACCAATGAATATTTTGGTCCAAAAGAATCCATAGATAAATTTTAAGAATATTATTTTTATTATTAAATTTATTATTATTATTATTATCATTATTATTATCATCATTATTATCATCATCATTATTATTATCATTATTATTATTATTATTATGAAAATGTGATTATTATCATTATTACAATTATAATAACTATTATTATAATATCAATTATTATTATTTTAATATACCAATTTATTATTATTATACTGTTACAATAATTATTATTACTATTATTATTATTAGTGTTATTATTATTATTATTATTATTATTATTATTATTATTGTTATTATGACAAATTAAATATGTCGATAAATTGGTGGTCAATTTACCGATATATATTATTTTGACTTTTTTCATTGGTAGATTTGTATGTGATTATCGACAAATTTGATCCATCAGTAGATTTTTCAGTAAATTGACCGTCAAACTTTTTATCACTAAAATTTGTTGGTAATCACATTTTACCGACGAATTTAATTTTGATTGACTGTCAAATTTTTCATCACTAATATTCGTCGATGATGACATTTTACTCAAATTTAATTTCAATTTTTCTTGTAGTGATTGGAAACACTTTTTCATATGCTTTTCTTTAGTATTTAACCAATTTCCTTTGAGTAGTAATAAATTGGATTCAACGTACATATCTGCTTTGATTTTGTATTTTCAATTCATTTGATCTTTGCTCATTATTTTAGCCATAACCTTTTTTGTATGTGTTATTTTATTTTTATTCTAGTTGCTTCACATTTTACTCAGGACTTTAAAATGAAAATACGGTTTGTTGGATTTGGAGTTCTCTTCATTTTTTGAAGCGGATGCAAATTTGTCGAGTTTTTGTAAAAGAACTCATATTTTGACTTAAACTTTTATAGTTGGGCTTAAGGACTTAATTAGAGCTAACATTTAGACCCATATTTGCCTTAGAGTTCATTTATTTAGTTTTTAAATTTTAGATGTTGTCTCTTCATCTCCTTTCTCTTAATGTATGAAATTCTCTTTTTGTTTTCTCCTTTCATGTGATTTTTTTGTTCTTTATCAATAGAGAAGTAATTCTTGAGGATCAATTCATGGAATCAAGATAAAACAAGGAGAATTAAGTTTGGTACCGATTATTTAAGGCTCTAAGTTTGTTCTTGTAATATCCTAGAAAATAGCTCTAGAATAAAAACCAACCTATAATTTAACTTTAGAGATAAATACGATAATACCTAAATATTTTTTAAACATAAAAGTTGTCAAAATAAATAAAAATTTGTTATTCAGTTTTTATTTTTATAATAAAAACCATGAACTCCCCTCTTTAAGAAGATATTCAGTTTCATTCTTATAAAAACCATTAACTCTCTCTCTCTAAAAAGATATTTTTTTTTATTTTTATGGAAACTACCAACCCTCTCTCTCTCAAATGTTGTTCCTCCCCTTTTCTTTGCCTTATATCTAAAACTCCACATTCCTTCCTTATCAAATTGACAATAGGAGGTCACCCGTAGATTCCTACCGTCATTAGTAGAAAAAATGCTTTCTACATCGGTTTTGGAGGACATTCTACATCGGTTCTATAATCGATGTAGATGTAGACAATATAGAAAGTCTTGGACTTTTTATGTTAGTTCTATAACCAAAGTAACATGTGCATGTACTACATCGATTGATAAATAAATCACCGACGTAAAATTCCAGTCTGAATAGCGCTAAAGAAGAGATACTACATTGGTTGTGGCTGTCAACCGACGTAATATCTCTATTTTTTGAAAAAAAAAAAGTTTCTAGAATTTTTCAGAATTCGTTGATAAATCTCTAATCCATACAAGGAAACACTACAATAATTTCTAGAATTTTTTTGACAAGTATAGATAGGTGAAAAAAAAGATGTAAAAATACTAAAAAATAAAAAGAAACATTAAATGATAGAATTTTGGAAAAATTTTGGAATTCGAATTCCCTTTGGATGCCCACAAGCTTTGTTACGTCGTTTCGAGCAACTTTCATTTTTGGAACGTCTCAATCCGAGCTCTCTATCAAAAGCTATGGTTGTTTGAATTTTTTTCGCTCTAAATATTCGAAACCCTAAATTTATAATAAATCTATACAATGTAAGAACTCTACCATCAGATATACACTAAATCAAGTTGTTGATAAAAAAATTTTGGTCAAAAATAAATTTCTAACTATTTTTAATGAAATTTACAAAATTGCTAACGTCTTGCAAAGTGAAGCGGTAAGGGATGTCGAACCAAGCATTCACACCGCGGCAGTAGGGAAAAGCTCACACATTAAGTGACAAAAATCAACCGAGACAACTGTGGAACTTGCTCACGCCAAATGAACCCTAGCAAAACCAATGAACACAAAGATGCAAATGAAAACCAATGAGGAGAGAAAGCGACACCACGCGAAATGCAAATGAAAACCAGTGAGAAGAAAAGGCGGCACCACGCGAAACGAAACACACAATGCAAAACCATGAATGCAATAGAGGAAATTAAGTGAATGAAGTTAGTGAAGGAACGTGAAACAACTTCGAGCACAGAAATGGCAAAGCGAAGGAGAAAATCAACAGAGCGCTCGAAAGTGAAAACGAAAGAGACAAAGCGTAAGAAAAAAATAGTGGATGAAATGTTAAAATGGGGAATATTACGTCAGTTACAACTCCATAACCGATGTAGTATCTAACCCTAATTTAAACTCAAGAGGACAAATTACGTCGGTTGGGAGCTCCCAATCGACATAATATGTGACCAACTTTACCCAATTTTCCCCATGTTCACTCTTGAGGGAGATACTACGTCGCTTGGGAGCTCCCAACCAACGTAATATGTTACCAAACTTTTCCCAATTTTCCCAAATTCATTCTCGCATCAACGAGGGAGATACGACATAGATTGAGAGCTCCCAACCGATGTAATATTGCTACATACTACATCGGTTGGGAGCTCCCAACCGACATAGTTTCTCCACCGTCATTACAAAGTTTTTAAATTTTAAATTTTGTTTTTCTAGTCTTTTTATACATCAGTTCCACAAATAAGTCGGGGTTTGTGTGAACCGACGTAATAACTCTTCAAATATTTACAAAATTGTCGCCATGTTATTATTTATGTCGGTTCCTTTTTAACCAACATCATATCCTGCCGTAGAAAGTCATTTTTCTACTAGTGCATCGAGTAGAGCAAGAGTATCCGATCAGATTCTTGAATAGAGTTTGGTTGCCCGTGATTTTAGATTTTTGAAACTTCTTTGATCTCTACTCTATATAGGTAAGGGAAGCTAGTTGTATATTTTTTATAGAAATTGTAATTACTTTTGTTGTGAAATTTGGGTAAAGGAAGCTAATTGCATGTTTTTTTTTAATGTTAAGTAAGGGAAGCTAGTGGCATGTTTTTTTTAATGTTAAGTAAGGGAAGTTAATTATATGTTTTTATAAATGTTAATTTCCTTTGAAATAGTGAATGCTATGCATGATGTGTGAGATATATTTGTGAATTTAGGTAAGGGAAGCTAGTTGTATGTTTTTTTATAGAGATTGTAATTACTTGTCTTGTGAATTTGGGTAAGGGAAGCTAATTGCATGGTTTTTTTTTTTTTTAATGTTAAGTAAGGGAAGCTAATTGCATGTTTTTTTAAACGGTAGGTAAGGGAAGTTAATTCTATGCTTTTATAAATGTTAATTTACTTTGAAATAGTGAATGTTATGCATGATGATGTGTGAGATATATTTGTGAATTCGAGTAAGGGAAGCTAGTTGTATATTTTTTTTTGTAGATATTGTAATTACTTGTCTTGTGAATTTGGGTAAGGGAAGCCAATTGCATGTTTTTTTTTAATGTTAAGAGAAGTTAATTGCAAGTTTTTTTTTTTAATGTTAAGTAAGAGAAGCTAATTGTGTGTCTTTATAAATGTTAATTTACTTTGAAATAGTGAATGTTATGCATGATGTGTGAGATATATTTGATAATTTGGGTAAGGGAAGCTAATTTCATTTTTTATAGATATTGTAATTATTTGATATATTAAATATGAATTGAATGAATTTGGATTAAATTGAATGAGTGTTTATGTATTGTATGTTGTAGTATTAATGTTTGTGAATGATGTGAAGTGTGTTTGAGACTTATCTTCAATAAAGGAGTTACCTGTGTTGAGTTCGTTAAGATGTGCATTGTTTGTGGATTTAATCAATAAGTATGTATCCTGACTCTACTAGTCATTGGAATCATAGATGAAGATGGCTAGGTGGTGAGAGTCGAAGGAGGTTCATATAATTGCGCCACAGTGTGAAAAGGAATCAATTGGACCAGATCATATGCATTAATAGATTCAAATGATTGTGCTATGGTGTGAAAAAGAACCGGTTAGACCATATCATATGGAATAAGTTTATATGACTGTGCTATGGTGTGAAAAAGAACCGGCTAGATCAGATCATATGAATTGAAATGTTTATATGACTGCGCTACGGTGTGAAAAAGAACCGGTTATACCATATCATATAGATTGAAATGTTTATATCACTGCGTTATGATGTGAAAATGATCGGTTATACCAGATCATATGGATTGAAATGTTTATATGATTGCGCTATGGTGTGAAAGAAGAAGAAGAAGAACTACACAACCCCCCAAATAAGTGAATCTACGATCTTGTATGAAAAGGTTAGTCCCCCAAGGACATTTTTTACCAGCTATATTTGAAGCTGCAGTCACCCAGTTCAGACCACCTTCCACTCTCACTACCTAGTAGTGTTCATCTATTTGATTCTTATTACTAGTAGAGTCAGGATGTGAATTGTTATTGAACAAATCCTTAGCCAATGCACATCCTAATTGATACAAGTATTTTTTTTTTCCTAAAAATATTATGCCTTAGTCCTGACCAATACTTTAACAATATCATATCATTCACTTTTCAATCTCAATCTCAAATATCTCAAGAATTACACAATCATCAATACTATTAAATCTCAATTATAACTCAATCATTTTGGTCCACTGACTGCATTGCAAAAGGATTAAACAATCAAAACATAGAAAAGAAAGAAAGGAAAAGAAGAAAAAAAAATTAGATTGAGCAAGAATACCCCTTGCTTGTGCGAAAATGGCCCTGGGAGTAGGTTTAGTCCAAGTACTATTTTCGCTTAAGCAAGAATCTCCTTACTTGAGAGAAATTTCTTGCGCTTGAGCAAAAATCTTCTCGCTTGAGCGAAAATTTTCTTGCTTGCGTGAAAATGAACTCTAGACAGGTCCAAATTTTCACTTGATTTGCTTGAGCGTGAATCATCCCACTTGAGCGAAATATGCAGAAAATAAGTTTTACAAAGGAACTAACTATTGCACAAAACATTTATCATCCAAATTATCTTACATTTTTCTCATTCTACCCCAATCACAACTTCCAATTCATCATTTTTATTAAACTAGCTACAATTTTCTTCAAGAATTTCTTTCATTCCTAAATCAATCATAATACCAACTAAAGCTACAAAAATCATTCAAACAATTTCAACTCATTTAAAAGAATCAATCACATTCTACTAACTTATCATCAAGAATTAATTAACATACTACAACAAATCTAAACATAAGATGCCAACTCTTTGAAACTACACATATAATTAGTTTAAGCCAATAAATTTAGTTTAAATATCCATCCACAATTACAATATCATCACAAGCCATATTCAATCTTACCTATATCAAAATCAGCCTATAGATATTACACAACTACATTCAAGTATTATTCCACTACCTAATCACATCAATGTATCACACAAATCAAACAATCAAACTCATTCAATGCTCAAGGACCAGTTCAGATTTGCATGAAAAATCCAGCACTAATGATTAAATATTTATACATTCAAGTCTTCTATCTTAGGGTTCTATTTGAAGATAACTATTCCGTATAAAACATATGAGACTAGCTTCCCTTACCTGCTTAATCAGAGTACTCTTCGAAAGAGCTCTGAAGCCTATAGTCCAACAACACCTTCACTATAGTGATAGCCTTGGCTCTGAATTACTTAGTTTGTTGGTCTTCAATCCTAACTAGTTGAGTTTCAAAACTTAAATTCTCCTTAATTTGCATTTCACCCACTTCTATGTCATGACTACAATTAGACACCTACTTTTTAGTTGAAACACATGGAATACATTATGTAAGTTAGCTAAACGAGAAGGTAAAGCAATCTCATAAGTCACTAGTCCTATCTTTCTAAGAATTCTAATAAGGCTAAACAAACTTAAGAGATAAATTTCTCGATCTAATAGCCCTTCCTACAACTTCGTAGGTGTCACCCTCAGAAATACATGATCTTCAGCTGCAAACTCCAAAGGCTTCCTCCTCTAATTCGTATATAACTTCTGCTTACTTTGAGAAATGCTCATCCTTTCTTGAACCTATTTCACCTTCTCAGTAGTCTATTGAAGTAACTCTGCCTCAACCAAAACTGAATTTTGGTCCTGATACCAATACGGAGAAGTCTTACACTTTTTACCATACAAAGCTTCATATGGTGTCATCCTAATGCTAGCATGATAATTGTTGTTGTATGCAAATTCCACTAAAGACAATATCTCATTCCAAAAACCTAAGTAATCCAATACACATGTTCTCAACAAATCACCCAATGATTGGATCGTTCCTTCTGATTGCTAACAATTTGAGGATGATAAGAAGAGTTCATTCTCAACTTAGTTCCCAATGTCTCTTGTAAATTCTACCAAAACCTAGAAGTGAATTTAGGATTTCTATCAGATATGATACTTAAAGGTACTTCATGCAACCTAAAAATCTATTTAATATCAAACTGATTAAATTTAGCCATAGATATTTGCAAATTTATAGGCAAGAAATGAGTGTTTTTGTCACTTTATCCACTATTACCCAAACTGCATCATGACCTCGGACTGACCTCGGTAAATAAACGACAAAGTCCATTACAATGTTATCCCATTTCCTCTCAGGAATATCCAATGGCTGCAACAACTCACCAGACCTCTGATGTTTTACCTGTGCTTTCTGACAAGTCAAGCATGCAACTACAATTTGAGTTTTGTCTCTCTTCATACCTGACCACCAAAAGGACTCCTTCAGATCATGAGACATCTTAGTCATACCTGAATGTAAACTAAGATGACTCTTATGACCTTCTTCAAGAATCATTCTCCTCAGCTTAACTATGTAGGTATATAAAGTCTACCTTTGAATCTTAACATTCCATTTGTTGCCAACAATTCCAAAATGTGTCTCAGACTATAATTTTCCAATTGCTTCTCCTTAATCTTCCTAAAGAAATCATTGGTGTTAACTTGCTACGACTAACAAGATCCACGTGGAACTTCACCTCAAGATTTAAACTGCTCAATTAATTTCTGCTCTTCAATCTTCAATGCTAACATTTGAACTGGTTTTCTACTATAAGCATCTGCCACCATATTAGCCATTTTTAGATGATACATCCGTTGAAAGTCACAATTCTTCAAAAACTTCATTCATCTTCTTTGCCTCATGTGAAAACACTTTAGGTTGAGTTCAAGAGGGGGTTGAATTGAAATTTATAAAATTTTGATTTTAAAAAGGTTTCAAAAAGGTTTTATTCAAAATGAAGATTTTCAAGAATCTCAAAATCATTGAAACAAGGTGCAGTTCAAAAAATAGGTGCGGTGAAGACAACAGTTAAAATTGTAATTCGATGGCACAAGACAGTTCAAGAAAACAAAAATAATAGATGATGCACACACAGTAAATGGTTCCAAAATAGATTCCACAAAGCTAATCAAAATAACATATGAAGCTCTATGTGGTATGCTGTAAAATTGATTAATTCTGCAACAAACAGACTAACACAAAACCAGTTTACAGAGCCAATTAAAAGGTTATATGAAGAACAGAGAAAGAAACCAAATAAGCAGCAGTAAAGTAATGCAAGTTTAATCAAGAAAAACTGTGAACACACACAAGAATATAATGCAAAATAAAGTGCACCAACTCATAATTGCTAAACAATGAATTTGTGTACAAAGAATGACAGTGGGCAGTGCAAAAAGAATCAAAAACATAAGAGAAGGGTCAAGAGAGAAAAGCACAAGTAATTATACTTTTCTCAAGGGCTACGTCCAGTCTTCCTTGCCATTCTAGCAAGAAAAATTGCACTAATCAACACTTAATTGTACAATTACAATAAGAACACAGTTCTCACACCCTGCAAGAACTAAGAACACCACTGAATTAAGAACAACCACCATATAGTTCCTCCAATTCAGAAAAATCCAATGCTAAACCCTATAGCACTTTCAATTACAAAATTGATTCAAAAATATACAATGGATCAATTACAAAACACAGTTCTTGAAACAAAACAGGTACAAGAAAAGGTTAAAAGAAACCCCCTAATTGACGTAAAATAGAAGGCCTACACAAGCTTGAAGATTCTCAAAGGCAAGACTCAATGATTAAGATTCAATCTCCATGAACAACCCCATCAATCTTTAGAAAAATCAAATGATCAAGATTGCTCAGAATATTTTTCACAATTGTTGTCGCGTTTCTCTCTTCCGTCACACCTTGAAAACCCATTTTTTTTTAAAAATAGAAAAGCCAAACTGTTTTTAAGTGACAATAGAAAACAGTTAAATACAGAACGCAAATAAACTGATTTCACATAAAGGGGAATCAATTTCTTTTCTGCTGAAAGGTTTAAATCTAGAATAGGTTTTTTATGAACACTTTTGTTATGCTTGTTACTTGTTAAAAGCATATTTTAATGTGTGCCAATGAGATTCTCCTTAGCATTGCACATGTTTCTTTTTACCTCCAATCACACTCACTCACATTACGACAACACATCTAATTCAACTTGCTTGCTTTGGCTTCTTACGCTTGCTTGGCTTCAGCAAATACTTAGTCTTGTGAGAGTACTAATAATCTCCCCCTATTTGATGAAGACAACCCAATGTGTGAGTGGTTTAGAACCTACAGTTGGACAGAAAAACTAGTGAAAGCAACATGTTGACATAATGCTTGTATAAGCAGTTTTAATTTTTCTGGTTCAGAGTAGATTGTTTCCTTCTCAGTTCAGATTAATTCTTGTCAAGAGGTTTCACCATTTAAGCACAAAGCAAATAACATGGATTTTCATTAAGCAATCAAAACTGAAAACATAATACTCTACCAACAACTAGTACACAACAAATACACCAACATTAAGCAAAAAAAATAAAATTAAACTACCCTAGTAGCAATAAAACAGAACAAGAACCTAGCAGCAATAGTGAAAGTCAAAGACAACAACTGATATGAGCAAAACCAAATAAGCATAACCTACATACACTACATACACACTAACCACTTATTCCCCTTTGGATTCATCAAATAGGAGAAAATAGCTAGATGTGCACTAGTATGCAATGACAATTATAATATGCATGCTCAATCATGAGGTTCGTTCCAAGCAGCCATAGTGGCAAGTTGGTCCTACACTGCCTCTATTTGCAAGTCCATATGTTGGAAACGAGCTGTACAAAACTTGTGGTAGTTCCTTTGCTCCGTTGTAAGGTAATCAAGTTTGTCAATCACTGTTTGCTCAAATCTGGTATAGCCTGAGCTTGGACTAACATTTTCATGCATTGTAGTATCATTTTCTTCCATTTCTCCAACAACCTCTATAGCCTCTCCTCCTGCATTTTCAGCATCTGCTTGACACACCCACTGACCATTATTAATCTTGGTCAAGCCAATCTTGTGGAGATTGGTTGCGGACACTTCATAACTCTGTTTTACTGGTTCCACTAGCTCCCCCTCAAGAGGTATTTTAAAGTGATCAATAAGTTTTGACACAAGCACTACATATGGAAACCTATAATCCGTCAATCTCCTAGACTTTTCCATTTGCTCTCCAACGACATATGCCCAATTAACTTCCATGCGGTTGGTGATACAATACATGAGAATAAGGTCTTCCTCGTTTAGCATAGCATGATTGTGCCCTCTGGGTGTTAAGATCCACACTGTCGCAACCGGGGTCACGGTGGGGACGGCGAACAAAATAATTTATTTTTATTTTCAAAATAGAGGAGTCGCCACCATAGTTCATTAGGAAAAACTATGGAAAACCAAAAACAAGATAAGGCAAGTTTGCGAAAACGGATTTCGAGTCCAAGAGTCGGTTATGTGTGGGGAAGGTGTTAGCACCCCCACAACGCCCGTCCTAAGACGGTACCATTAATTAAATGCGTAAAAGAGTGTGATTTTCAGAATATCTATTTTCCCCAAGAAAAGAAATAAAATGCAAATAATAACAAACAAAAATATACTTTTTAGAAGGGGGAGCCCGACAAGGATTTGACCTTGCTCCTACGTATCTCTATCAAGGATAGAGAATCAAGGTTACGTAGTTCTTTGTTGATAAGATTGTTGGTTGGTTTGATATTGTTTGAAATTTTTGAAAGCTTGTGTTTGAAAATAAGGTAAGTGAATAGCACCAGTGCCAAGTTTAAAGCCTGGGCTTTGGATAATAGTGTCAGGCTTAAAGCCTGGGCTTTGAATAACAATGTCAGGTTTAAAGTCTGGGCATTGGGAAATAGTGTCAGGTTTAAAGCCTGGGCTTTGGGAAACAATGCCAGGTGGGCTTTAAGCAACAGTGTCAGGTTTAAAGCCTAGGCTTTGAAAATTGAGGTATATACCAAATTCGATGTTGAAAAATAACATTCAACAGTTATATGCAATGTGGAATTGACACTTTAGTTTTATCGGGATCATGCATGCAAAAATGGAACATGACTGAATGAATTCTTGGCAATGCAAAGCTTAAACATGTGAGTCTTAGGGGTGGCTATTTTGGTGACTTTTTTAGGTATTTGTGAGGGCAGTTTTGGAATTCAGAAAAGTGTGGGTGCAGATATTAATTAATGTGAGTGCAGGAAGTAGATCTGCTAGCCAGGAGTTCGCAAGGCAGACGGATCAAATTCCCCATCTATGTTCTGAACAGAGCTAGAACTCGCTCCATGACCCTCAGATATGAGCTCAAACCGAATTGCATCCTTCCACCTCCCCTATCGAAGAACCTGCACTTGCCTTATCACCATGTCCATGACAAATGCACACACAACTCATGAAGCACCGAATACAACACCGAAAATGGATTCTCTGCCGCCACCATTCGCCTCTCCAAGTCATCTCCAAGCACGTGCTGCCGTATTTCCTCCAACTTCACAGGCTTATTTTTCTATCCAACAAGCAGTTCCAAATGCAATATCCTCTACAAAGACAAGTGTCATCTATTTAACAGGCTTATTTTTCTACCCAACAAGCAGTTCCAAATGCAATATCCTCTACAAAGACAAGTATCCTCTATTGTTTGGATGTTCTGATTACTTTTTGACACTTGTTGGAATTCGTCAACCATTCGCTTGATATTCATACTTATATCCCCAAAATTCTCGTACATGTTAGCTTTGAAAAAGGGATCTTGTTTCGATGACAACACAATCTCCTCCTGATCTTTTGGAAATTTGCCAATGGTTTTTATTTTACGAGGAGCAGTGGAGGTGCAAGGCAAGGTACCATGAGGAAAAGTGAGGTGCATTCATGGCGTTGTATTGGAGGCATGGTGGTGCAGGGAGATGGCAGCAAGGGACGTTTTTTTGATGGCGTGCATGATGGTGGGTTGCATGCTTGGGAGGTGTCGTGAGGTGCATGGGGGCAGTGTGGTAGGTTTTGGTCTATGGGGGTGTGGTGGAGGCGCAAAGGATATTTTTCTGTTTTATGTGGTGCTTTAGTTGACGCATGGTGGGAGAGTTGATTATGGTTGTGACGTATGATAATACATGGAAGGATATGAAGGTGGCCATAGAGGTTGATGTTGCACACGTGAACGGGAGTTTGGTGGGGATTTTTGGTGACATTGTGAGGGGATAACGAAAGTAGGGTTTTGGAGTGGTGCATGGTTAGAGGTGGAGATTGATGTTTGGCGGAGGTTAAGGGTGCTATTGGGATGGATGCGACAATGGTGCCATGGTGGGACTTGGTTTATGGGGTGCACGGTGAGGAGAGCATGGTGGAAGGTTGGAGCATTGCCTTTGATAGTTTGCGGTGGAGTGACGGTGGTTCGGGCTCACAGTGGTGAGAGCGCAACAGCAGCACTAGGTTTTTGACCATGGTGGTGCGTTGTATTTTGCATGATGACAATGGGGAAGATAACGTCTTCACCTCCAGTTCACGCTCTGTCCGCTATGCCTTACAGGGCAAATGTTGGTGCCGATTTCTCCATGAATGAATGAGGCTTTATGATGAGGTGATGGCAGAATGATTTGTTGGTAAGGGTGGAAGTATGGTGGGTGTTGGTTATGTAGCATGGTGTGAGGGAGGTTGTGGCAAGGTGCATGGTGTTACGTAGAGATGAGATGCATGAGACTTGTGGGAGAGAGTTGAGAGTGCACGTGTAGGAGTGTACTGTGAGTTTAGGATATTTTTTATGCAGGGGTGGAAGATGAGAGAGAAGGCTTATGCAGGGGCAAGAAGGCTTATCTGGGAGGTATACACTGCACTGATAAGGAATGGTGACAGCTTTTGCTTGTTCTATGTTTGGGGTGTGCACAGTAGGAGAGACGCACGATGGGATGAGGTGGACAATGAGTGGCAGATTGGGGTTGTGTGGTGGAGTGATAAGAATAATTTGTGGGTGTCCTTTTTTATTTATGCAAATGAATGTATGAATGCATAGTGAAACTCAAAAAATAAGCAAAAAGACAGACATACCAGGTACTTGAAGTTAGTCTCTTTTCTCTGTGCTCTCCTCTATTCTCAACCTGCTCTCTCCTGTTCTCTTTCTTTTCTCTTTTCAGTCTCCCTCTCCGTGTACCTGTCCCTGTGTTCTCTCTTCCTTTCTTTTTTTATTATTCTTTTTTCAAATGAAGGTGGTTCAGAGCAGCTATCACTCTTTGACCCATTTTTCTTATTTATTATTTTTTTTTAATTTTAGTCTATGTAGTGGAGAAGGTGAGTTGTTATCTGAGCAGTTTCAAAGTTATTATTTTATATATTTTTTTCAAATAATACATGGAGTTAAGAGAGGGAAGACTGACTTATTCTTTTTTTATTATTATTATTATCTTGAACGTGTAAATGAAGGAAACTATTTGAAAATAATTTTCTTTTCTTGTTATTTTATTATTATTATTTTTATATATTTATTTTTATTTTCAAATTCTCTTGTTTCAATTTGTATTTTTATTTATTTATTTTTTGTTATTTTCGTTATTTATTATTAATTATTTTTTCATTCGAAGTGGAATAAGCTGATTTATTTTCATGTGAGTGGAAAAATTATGCAGTTTTTGCTTATGCAATGTTTGAGATATCCATTATGCCTAACTCAGTTCTTAAGTGATTAAACCTATCTTTAGCAAGTCGTTTAGTGAAAAAATATACCAATTGTTTTTCAGATTCAATGAATTTGATTTCACACACAACATTACTAACTTGTTCTCTAATGAAATGATGTCTAATCTTTATATGCTTTGTTCTAGAATGATGCAATGGATTTTTAGTGAGATTAATGGCACTATTGTTATCACAGAATAGAGGTACCTTTGTGACTTTAAGACCATAATCACTAAGTTGTTGTTTAAGCTAAGAAATTTGAGCATGACAGCCCCCAACTGCAGTGTATTCAGCTTCATTAGTTGAGAGAGCAACACATGCTTGCTTTTTGTTGTTCCATGAGATGAGGCTTGCTCCAAGTAGATGGCTTCATTTGGATACCACAATCCTACATTAGTTGTTCCTTTGAGATACTTAAATTCTTTTGGCAGCATTGTAAGGTGACTCCTTCGGATTAGCTTGGAACCTTGCGCACATGCATACATTATACTTTATATCAGGCCTGTTGGCTGTGAGATAGAGCAAGGATCCAATGAGTCCTCTAAACTTGGTTTGATTCACTACAGTTCCATATTCATCAGCATCTAGGTAGCAGCTTGTTGAGATTGGAGTTTATGCCTCTTTGCAGCCTTCCATTTCAAACTTTTTCAAGACATCTCTGCAGTATTTAGTTTGACATAAGAATGTTCATTCTTTATTTGCTTAATCTACAATCCTAGGAAGTAATTCAGCTCCCCCATCATAGATATTTCAAACCCCCTTGCATAGCTAATACAAATTCTTGACAAAGAAGTTCATTAGTTGGCCCAAAAATTATATCATCAACATAAACTTGAACAAGAATTATATCATTTTTAGATTTCTTAATAAAGAGAGTTTTGTCTACTTGACCTCTTTGATAATCCTTGGACAGTAAAAAATTACTTAGCCTTTCATATCATTGCCTAGGAGCTTGCTTTAGATCATAGAGAGTTTTCTTAAGCTTGTAAACGTATCCAGGCAGTTTGTGGTCTTCAAACCCAGGGGTTGAGTGACATACTTCTTCATTTATGAATCCATTCAAAAATGCACTCTTCACATCCATTTAGAATAGTTTGAATCCATTTAAACACGCACAGGCCAACAGCAACCTCACAACTTCAATCCTTGCCATAGGTGCATAGGTTTCATTATAATCAATCCCTTCTTCTTGATTGTAACCCTTGGCCACTAGTCTTGCTTTATTCCTCACAATGATGCCTTGCTCATCCATCTTGTTTCTGAACACCTATTTTGTTCCTATCACGTTCATCTTACTGGTTTTGGGAACCAAGCTCCAAACATCATTCCTTGTGAATTGATTAAGCTCCTCTTGCATAACATTGATCTAATGATTATCACTAAATGCTTCATGAATTGACTTTGTCTCAAACTGTGAAACAAATGACATGTGTTCATGTAAAAGGTTTAGTGATTTCCTGGTTGAGACACCCCTATGAATCTGCCCAACCACATTGTCCAAAGATTTCTTGGAACTCTCCATTCCTAAGGAAAATCGATTTGGCATGACAGAATTGATTTCTTTTTAACCAGTTTTCACCTCTGCAATTTGCTCTTCATTTTGTTCAACTGCAGTTTCTTTTGCTCTCTGAATTCTTTCAGTTTCATCATCCTCTACAGTATTTTTAGATTCATCCCGCACCTTTTGGTTAGTCTCATCAAAGGTTATATGCACAGTTTCTTCAATTAACATAGTTCTCTTATTGTATGCTCTATATGCACGACTATATGGTGAGTAACCTAAGAAGATACCTTCATCTGCCTTTGAGTCAAACTTGTCTAGATTATCCTTACCATTATTCAAAATAAAGCATTTGCAGCCAAATACACTTAAATGAGAAATATTTGATTTTCTTCCTTTGAAAAGCTCATAAGGGGCTTTCTTCAAAATTGACCTTTTTAAAACTCTGTTCAACACATAGCATGTAGTGTTCACTGCATCTGACCAAAAGTATTTAGGAAGATTACTTACATTCAATAAAGTTCTAGCAATCTCTTCCAAGACTTTATTTTTCCTCTCCACAACCCCATTTTGTTGTGGAGTTCTTGAAATTGAAAAATTGTGCTGAATTCCAAACTTTTCACAAAACTTTTCAAATCTTTAATTTTGGAATTCTCCCCTATGATCTGTTTTTATGGCAGCAATAATACAGTTTTTCTCATTTTGAATAACCTTGGCAAGTTTCTTAAAGGCATTGAAAGCATCATCCTTGGTTACCAAAAACAAAGTCCATGTGAACCTAGAGAAATCATCTACAATGACAAGACCATAGTAATTGCCACCTATACTCATGGTTCTAAAAGGTCCAAACAAATGCATATGAAGCATTTCTAAAGGTCTAGTAGTTGAAACAAAGTGTTTTTGTTTAAAAGAACTTTTGGTTTGTTTCCCCTTTTGACATGCTTCAAAAACTTTGTCCTTCTCAAACTTGAGTTTAGGTAAATCAATCACTAGCTCTTTAGATGCAATCCTATTTAAATGATGCATATGAATATGAGCAATATGCCTATGCCACAACCATGTCTCATCACACTTAGTAATCAAGCAATTAATACCAGAATTAATGCAATTTAAATCAAGCATGTACACATTGTTAACCCTTTTACCAATAAGGTGAATTTATCTCGAGTCTCCACTAGAAATAAGGTAAATTTTTGGTTGGAAGGTGACTTGCAAGCCCTTGGCACACAGCTGACTTATGCTCAGCAGATTATGTTTTAATCCTTCAACCAGTAGCACATTTTGAATGGTTAAGTTTCCTCTGACTTCTATGTCACAACTGCCAACAATCTTGTCTTTGGTGTTGTCTCCATAAGTGACATATCCTCCATGTTTAAGAGTCAATCTAGTGAGCAAAGATACATCTCCAGTCATGTGCTTGGAACATCCATTGTCCAAGTACCAAAGTTTCTTGTTGGTTGCACCTTTGACTTGCAAAACAGATTTATTTTATGAAAATTGTTACCCTGTTATCTTTGGGTCCAGAACTGTTAATACTACCTTAGGTATCCACCTCAAAAGTCCATTTGAGTCATCATAAAGCCTAACTCTACAACTCCTTATTGTATGACTTTTATGTAAACAATAAAAGCAAATTTTGAAAGGTGAGGTGTGCTTTATGTTATGTTTGAAAAAGCTGCTGAATTTTCTAGTTTTCTTTTGAAATTTTGGCTTGTATCCAAGTTCAACTTTATCAAACACACAATTTTGGGAACCTAAAACAACATTCAAATTTGTCGTTCCCATAGCAAGCTTAGAAGATGTTTTAACAAGATATTTGACCTTTGCTTGCAACACCTTACAGTTTTCATACTTGGTTGGCGTGCTAGATTCACCCTCATAATTAGAAGACTGGAAAATCATATTTAGATGTTCAAAATCAGTTTTAACTTTTTCCAATTCTTCTTCCAATGAGTTGACTGTTTTATCCAACCAATTGTTCAAATCCCTTAGCCTATTGTTTACACCAGCTAACATATTTACTTCATCATGCGTTTCAGTGAAAGCTTGAAGCAATGTGTTGTAGTTTTCAGAATTGAAAGAGACATTTGAGCTAGCACTACTTACCACTGATTACTCTTTTCCCATTAAGCACAAATTGATCTCCTCTTCCTCTTTTGATGAGCTGCTGGTTATTGAATCATTTTCATCCCAACCTATCTATGCTTTTTTTTCCTTACTGGTCTTGCTGAATTTTTTCTTTTTAGTAGCCTTGTTTTTATGGGCTAGATTTGGACATTCCATCTTGATATGTCCCTACTTTCCACATCTAAAACAAGTATAGTTAGCAGAATTTGAATAATTTTTCTTTGTATACCTTTTAGGTTGTTGATTCTTCTCTTTTACTTTCTTCCTTAGAAACTTGTTGAACTTCCTTGTGAGCATATTCAAGGTTTCAGCTTCACTGTCACAACTTGAATCAGTTTCACTCTCATCTCCTAGTGCTGCAGTTTTGATGCAATGCTTCTAGCCTTTCTATCTCTATTTTCTTGCTCTTTAAATCTATTCATCTCAAGCTCGTGCTCCCTGAGCTTTTCAAACAATGCAGCTATACTCAAAGTTGTAAGATCCCTCGTCTCTGATATTGGTAGTGACCTTCGGTTGCCAAGATCTATCAAGGCACTTCAGCACTTTGATGTTGAGCTCCTCTTTGTCAAAGGTCTTTCCAAGTTCGATGAGATGATTCACTATATGTATGCATCTTTTATGAACATCTGCTATTGTTTCTCCAGCTTGCAATCTGAACAACTCATACTCTTGAATTAGAGCATCCATTCTCGCCCTCTTGACATCACTTGTTCCTTCATGAGTCACCTCTAGAATGTCCCACATTTCCTTTGTTGAAGAGCACCTAGAGACCTTGAAAAATTCATCTAAATTCAAAGCAGAAGTTATAATGTTTTTGGCCATATAATCAAATTGAGCTTTCTTGCTCTCATAATCACTTCATTCAGACCAAGGGTTATCAACACTTACACCATCAATCACAATTTTAGGCACAAAAGGACCATTAACTATTGCATCCCATACACCACGATCAAGAGATTCAATGAAAATTTTCATTTGAATTTTCCGAAAAGGATAAATGACCTCACTAAATAAAGGGGCCTGTTAATAGAACCACCCTCTGCAAAACATAACTTTCCCTCAGCCATAGGATCAAAACTTGAATAATTTCAAGACTCAACTCTTGCTACCAATTTAAAACACTTTAGGCTGAGTTCGAGAGGGGGGTGAATTAAAACAATGCAAGAATACTCAAGGCACAGTATACTAATAACCAATCACAAGATCAAGTAAACTACAACAACACCACAATCAACAATAATAAGAATAGAAATCAAGAACACATGCAAACTATTTTTCAAAACATAGTAACCACTCTTAGAAGTTGTTCTGCAGTTAAAACCAGGCTGAAATATAGGCTATTGGACCAGTAATACTGCAGTGAAAAGCACACAAATTAATCCTTCAATTTATAAGCACAAATTTTTTACAAAGAATCCAAAAATTTCAAGAGATATAGAAGCTATACAAAGTAGAAATAGGTGCAGTGAAGAGAGTAGTTAAATTGTAATTTGATGGCACAAGACAGTTCAAGAAAACAAAAATAATAGATGATGCATACAAAGTAAATGGTTCCAAAACATATTACACAAAGCCAATCAAAATAGCATATAAATCTCTATGTGGTATGTTGTAAAATTGATTAATTCAGCAACAAAAAGACCAACACATAACCAGTTTACAAAGCCAATTAAAAGGTGATATGAACAGTAGAGAAAGAAACCAATTAAGCAATAGTAAAGTATGACAAGTTTAATCAAGAAAAAATATGAACACACGCAAGAATATAATGCAAAATAAAGTGCACCAACTCAACATGTTTTAATGTGTGCCAATTAGATTCTCCTTAGTAATGCACAGGTTTCCTTTTACCTCCAATCACACTCACTCACACTAAGACAAAGCCTAAGACAACACATCTAATTCCACTTACTTGCTTTGGCTTCTTGCACTTGCTTGGCTTTATCAAATACTTAGTCTTGTGAGAGTACTAACAATCTTCCCCTATTTGATGAAGACAACCCAGTGTGTGAGTGTCACAATACACTTTAAAAGATTTACCTGTATCAAGAATTACCAACACTGAAACACTGGTAAACCTTTTCTTCAACTTTATAAAACTTTACTCGCATCTATCGGTCCATGCAAAAAAGATTGATTGTATATGAGTCACATGTATTAAATCTGTTGCTATCTTTGAGAACATTTCAATGGACCTCCGATAGTAGCCAACAAACTCTACAAACTCCTTGTCACTATAACCATCCTAGGGTGTTCCTACTAAAACATTGCTTCTTCTTTGGCTAGATTTGCTGAGATCACTCCTATATGTTATCACATGTCTTAAGAAGTTCACCTCCATCAACCTAAAACTCTCACTTAAAGAGTTTGGCATACCATGCTTCCCCCTCCAATCTCCAACACTGATATCAAATGTTCATTATACTCTTCATTACATTGATGTAGAATCCAAAAGTTAAAAAGATAATTCTCTAACTGGCAAACCTAGTATATCCATACAAAAATGTGACACAAAAGAGTGTGTCGCTATAGAATAAAAATACTTTCACACATTACCAGTTACTAACCAAGTTTCCTAATGAAGAAACCTCAGCTCCTACTTAGACAAACACATTCCCTGCTGCCCGAGTCCTGTTGCCATTATTCTCGATCTGCTGAAAATCACCCATAACTTAGACAAACACATTCCCTGCTGCCCGAGTCCTGTTGCCATTATTCTCGATCTGCTGAAAATCACCCATAGGAGCTACCCTCTTCTTAGGACAATCTTTGGCAAAATGCCCTTCCTTTTTGCATGAAAAGCTTTTAGATTTCCAAGTTTGTAGCTAACAACTCCTATTCTCTATTGTTAAGGCTTGATACCTTCATTCTCAACCTATTGAGAATCGTCTGTTAATGTTATCCTCTTCTTCGTAGTACAATTTCTGACAAAGTATCCCACTTTTTGGCATGAAAAACATCTCTTCTCAGTCGTGTCCCCGAGAAGCATTCCGATAATATGCAATCCGCCACATTGAAAACATTTATGTCTCTTTAACTATTGCGAACTAAATTGTAGTGAAGTTGTTCCTGCTTTAGGCTATTGATGTCTCACATAAGACTTAGATGGTTGTGTATTGATCTTTCCAGTGAACTTAAGTGGTTTATGCCTCTTGAACTCAGTCAATCCTGCTTGTCCCTGAGGTTGACTGACAGAAGAAGTGGTTGCAACAGCTCTAGCAACATCCCATTGATGCATTGTGGCTTGATGATTGAGTCATGACCTTATTCTGTTCTTGTGTGGCCTTAGACTCTATCTCAATAGCTATAGCGACCTAGTCCATCTTTAAGGAAGGTGGAGGAGAGGAAGGAAGTCTAGAAGTCATTGTAAAAGACACACAAAAAGACTTAGAGAAATATCTATGGCCCAAGGCAATTATAATATCTACAAGTATAAGACATGAAAAAGGAAAACAAACTAACATAACCCGAAACATATAACAGGACAAGCAACAACACAAAAGTCCTATGTATGAGTTCTAAAATTCACCAAAATAGACATCTCAATCTTAGAAGTCATATCTATTAATATTATCAAAACACTCAAGAAAGACTTCACACATATTCTTACTTATTATTAACATTAAATTTCATACAAAATCAAATTAATCAATCAAAGCATAACTTTCAAAGATACTCTAAACATGAAACATTAAGATGGAAATCTCTCTTGATTTAGTCCTGAGTGTGCACCCTCATTACTTCATCAAGATTATTTTCTTTCTCAATAATTTCATTCTCATTCATCACAATCAACTAAACTCGAATACAATCAAATGTCATAGATAATGGTTAAACATCCAATTAGAAATATTTTACTTATTTCTCTAAATTAAATTTAAAAAAAAAAATCACATGCAGAAGAAACACATTAAGCCCACTACCCTCAAGTCATCCTAAGGAGGAACTGCTCTAATGCCATAAATATAACACCCCAATTTAACACTACTCTATTCCGACAAGTGATTAAACATGCATGCATTTATATATACATACATACATTACAAGTCGTCTCAATAAAAATTTACATCAAAATACATTCTCTTGAAAGGAATTTTAAAACAAAATATATTTACATATAAACAAAATGAGGATTTTTTTTCAAGATATCTAAAGGAAATCTACAATAGGCTCAATCAAGAGCATCCTCAACTGGCTTATCTACAACATTACCTGCTTCTGTGTATAACACGATCATTATAGATAGGAAACAAACACACCAACACAAACAAGAAAGGGTAAGCTAGTAAGCTAGTATTTAAAAGATTTCTCATTTAATATAAATTAATCACATATAGATAAAACTTAACTCGTAGCAATCCATTCACATAGTCTATCATCCAACTCATCTAAAAATATGAACTCATGTCCTTAAACAATATAGACAAACTCAATTATACTTTCGGAAGACTCATGCATTGAATAGACCCCAAGGTATGTACCTGTCATACAACTCCAAACTATAAATCTACACAAACCCCAAATCAGTGAATCAAAGGTCTTGTATGATAAGGTTAGTTCCCTTGAGACTTTTCTGACCAACTATATTTTAAGTTGCAGTCACCCAGTTCATACCACCTTCCACTCTCACCACCCATTAATGTTCATCTATTTGATTTTTACTACTAGTAGAGTCAGGATATTAATCGTTATTGAATGAATCCTTAGACAATGCACATTAATTGACCTATACACGAGCATTTTCTTTTCTGAAAATATTATGCCTTGATCCTAATCACCTCAATCAATACTTCAACAATATCGTATAATTCACTCTTCAATCACAATGTCAAATATCTCAAGAATTACGTAATCATCAATACTATTAAATCTCAATAATAAATAAATCATTTTTATCCACAAATTGCATTACAAAATGATTAAACAGTCAAAATAAAAAAAAAGAAGAAAGAGAGGAAAAGAAGAATTTTCTTTTAGCTTGAGCGAGAATCCCATCGCTTGAGTGAAAATGGTCCCGAGAGTTGGTCCAATTCTAATACTATTTTTACTAGAACGAGAATCTCCTTGCATGAGCAAAAACATTCTCGCTTGAGCGAGAATCGTCTTGCTTGAGTGAAATATGCAAAAAAAACAATTTTTATAAAAGAGCTAACTACTGCACAAACATTCATCATCCAAATCATCTTACAATTTTCTAATTCTACACCCAATGACAACTTCAATTCATCATTTTTATTAAACTACCTACAATTTTCTTCAAGGATTTCTTTCATTCCTAAATCAATTACAGTACCAACTAAAGCTACATAAATCATTCAAACAGTTCAATTCATCTAAAAGAATCAATCATTCTACTAACTTATAATCAATAATTAATTTACATACTACAACATATCTAAATATAACGATACTAACTCTTTGAAGCTCACTTATAATAACTTTAAGCCAATAAATTTAGTTAAAAACTCATCCACACTTACAACATCATCACAAGCCATATTCAATCTTATCAAAATCAATCTATAGATATTACACTACTACATTCAAGTATTATTCCACTACTCAATCACATCAATTTATCACACAAGCATGATTTCTTGCGTTTTCTATTAGCCTTGGCTTATACTACTTTTAAATGCATTGATTTAATATTGTATGCTTTGAAATATCAAAGAATATTAATGTACCATTGCCAAAGGTTTAGTCTGATATTTTTATCAAGAATAGATTGATTCAAAGATTGTGATTTATTCATTTATAAAAGTTTATGAGATTTTTGAAAAGTTCAATTCACTCCATCTTAAACTCAACTTACTGTGCTAATAGACATTGTTTAATGCAAGTAATAATGTTCACCATTTAAGTGTTGTTGAAGCGACAACTCAACGCTAAAGTAAAATATGTTAAAAAAACCAACACCAACAACATTGTATAAGTATAATAGATACAACAAAACAACTTAAGCAATCCTAACCATCCTCACATAATTCAATAAAAAAAAAAAAAACTATTTTGTGTTACAATCATTTAATAAACTAACTCAAACTAAATTTGACCACTCAAAATCCAATTCAATTTAAAATAAGTATACTCCTATTTAACCATCTTCCAAATAATTTGAATATAAAGCAAAATCTAACTTCAATCCATAACATTCATACCTTTCAACATATCTGATTCAATTTAATTGACTATAAATGAGGTTATTAGTTCCCTGTACCTGAAAGTAACTTGTGTAAGAAAAACATATTTAACAACCAAAAGCTTCTTAGTAGTCCGACAAATCTTTTAAAATTTCAACCTAAACAAGAAACACCCCTCTTATTTAAATTACCACTACGATTTGGTTTCTCAATTAATTATAATAATTAGAGTGCACAACTTCTCTATGTCAAAGACAAAAAAAAGATAAAATCAGTTGTAGGAGAAACGAGAACTTACTGTGATTAAAATTATGATCGTTCTATCTTTATCTATTCATAATCGTCTCTTCAATAGTTTTAAATGTTCAAAAAAAAAATTATTAACCTAGAAATTTAAAGAAAAATTTTAAAAATTTTAAATATTCAAAAGAAATAAATTTTAATTAAAGTGAAGAATGAATTGTCTTAAACTTAAGTATAATTTTTTTCAAAGGATTTTATTACTCATTTACTTTAAAATTATATATCTAATATAAATAAATTAGGTCTTCCAAGTTGTACAAATTATTTTAATTATATTTAATAAATTCTTATGATATCAAAATACTTTTTATTTTATTGATACATGTCTTATGCTACTCTTATTTTAAGAATTTTATATATTTGTTTATTACTCATTAAAAATTAAAAATTTTCTCTTAAATATATTGGTGAAAAAATAAAGAGAAAGTTAATGATAAAATTGAATATTTTATTACTCATTTACTTTAAAATTATATTTCTAATATAAATAAATTAGGTCTTCCAAGTTGTACAAATTATTTTAATTATATTTAATAAATTGTTATGATATTAAAATGCTTTTTATTTTATTGATACATGTCCTATGCTACTCTTATTTTAAGAATTTTATATATTTGTTTATTACTGATTAAAAATTAAAATTTTCTTTTAAATATATTGGTAAAAGATAAATTTAATGTAAAGAAAATTCAAATTGATGTAAAACTAAAGACAAAGTTAATGATAAAATTGGTTGAAGCTTATAAAAAGTAATTTTGATTATTGATAGGAAAAGGAAGATTAAGAATAATCTATTTCGACCAACTTTTTTCAATAACTATTAGAAAAGAAAAAAAATTATAAATTAAAATTTATTCATATACAAGTTTAAAAAAATTAGAGAAATCGTATCAATTAACTTCTATCAATTAATGCATAAATTAATCAGCTAATATATATTTGTCTTCTTATTTTTATTTCTTAGAATATTTTATAGAAGAGTTGGTTAAAACAAGCAAAGAAAACTTCTGATTGTAATAGTTTATTCTAATTAGGATTAAAATGCTAAAGTGGCCAGTGGAACTACTTTCAAAGCCATAGATTCTTTAGCATTTAATTGTTTTTTATAGCTTTTGATAGGGAAAACACACACACAACTACTATACTTTATTTTTTTTTTATTTTTTCAAAAACGGCAATGGTAGAAATGAACTTTTTTTCTGCTATTATACTTCTATTTTTTGTCCAAAGCAAAGGTAGAAATAAATTTTTTTCTCCAATTAATAAGTTGGTATTTTCTTCCTCATCCCACAATTTTCAAAATAACTATTTTAAATTTCTGAAACAATTTCTAGAACATAATTTCCAGAACATTAGAATTTTCAGAATGAGAATAGAATTTCCAAAATTACATTTTAGAAACAATTTTTTAAAATAAAATTTTTGAAACAAAATTTTTATGAAAATAACTTTTCAAAGAAGGTTTTTTTCACAACGCCTTCTTTGTCTGTAACATTCCCACTTAAATGCAGCAATAATATAATAGCGACATCAATGATAACAACAATAAGAGAAGATATTTTAGTTTTTTTCTGTCAATACCGGAGTGCAGATAATAATGATGGCGTGCTGGAAGCAAAAGCCTGATAAGGTTGTAGCATCCGTCAACGTTGCTAATATTATCCCTGTGATCATAATGAGGTCGTTTAATTGTTTATGAGCTTGCCTTGAAGTCATTTCAATGAAAATAGACATTTAGAATGAAAATAAAAATATAATTGTTTTTACAAAATAGAACTTATTTTATTTCCTAGAAGTTTTTATGGAGAAATTCGTCTAAACAAACCAATCCGAACAAAGAGATAAGAAGGAATATGGATCAAATCCCCCCCTCCACTTTTTTTTTCAGGAAAAAAAAAAAAAAAAA
>Ga0209700_100981_pt1 | contig 57607 bp, 18 predicted proteins | sample SiratroredBW_FD_187528 | JGI IMG/M metagenome (GOLD analysis project Ga0209700, IMG submission 187528) | Root nodule microbial communities of legume samples collected from California, USA - Siratro red BW (SPAdes) (version 2) | ecosystem: Host-associated > Plants > Roots > Nodule | place: USA...
GTTACTAATGGTTCGAAATTATTCATAATTTCCATATCTAACATGATTATTAGAATCATAAACCCTTTAATTAAAGGATATAATTTACTATAACTTATGTCAATTAATGTTGGTATTGTTTTTTTTCTTTTTTACCTTTATATTAGTTTATTTTAGAGTTATAAGATTTTCTAATTTTAATTTCTTTCTGAAAATTTTCTTCAAATTTAATTAATCGGGTAGAAACAAGAATAATTACACAAATTTACTAACATACACTTACAGAGATTAATTTGTCCCACTAAAGACAAAGGACGATTTCAGAAAATTTTGTTATTTCTTTATTTTTTATAGTCTAACTTGTCGGTTTCTTTTTTCTTTTAGACAAATTTAATGATTAACTTTCTTTTTTCTTTCGAGGGAAAAAAAGTGGTTGCAAAATTAAAATATTGTACAAGCTTTACCAATAAAAGTAGCGGTGTGAGAAGTCTTAGTTCTCCATTTTTTTAACCTATATATAAATTAATATATAAATTAAAATATTTTTTTATTTTAACATATTTTATATACTCAAATTTTATACACACTTAGGAAAAAAAATTGACACTCCAAATATTTTCTAAAAATCCAGGATCGATTAGAACCAAATAATTTTATTAGTTTAGTTTAAATCCTACAATCAAGGTCTGTTTCAATATTTATGTCATTTTCTTAATTTTATTTGTTTTTTATATATCTTCCTTTTATAGAAAAAGAAACAAAAAGTGTAAATGTAGGTTCATTTCATAGAATAACTAATATATATATATATATATATATTATTGTCACTAATAATCTAGATTTTTAAGAGGTGGTTTCTCTCAATGTGTACAATTAACATAAACTTTATCGACTATTTATTATTTCATATTTTTATCTCCATAACATAACTAAGATAATTATTAGAATATGAAATCTCGTCTTCTTTAAAGTAATTTAATACATATATTATATTAATAAATATAAATTTTACTTTCCTTGCTAATATTCAATTTATGTATGATTACCAATATATGATTTAACATTAATCACACAATTGTTATTTTAACATTGGATTATCAACCAATAATTTTCTAAATCTCATTTTTATCTTTCACAAATCATTGTCCATCAAGTTGACAAAAAATATCACACAAGTCATTTTCATTCTTCATAATTAATTCCTCATCAAAATTCATTAAACACAATAAAATAATCATATAAATAATTTATTCTAAATAAAATAAAAAAAATTATAAATAAGAATAGTTACTTAAAGAATGTATTCTTACTTAACTTAACTGTCATCCCTCCATAGAAGAAGCAATAGTTATGAAATTTTCCTCACTCAAAGTTTAATTGTTGTTTAAACATCCAGGTCTTGTCTCTTTTAGTGTTTTCACAATGTTTGAAAGACCAATTTTATAAGGAGAGAAATACGATTTATTTTAAATAAAATAAGAATAAAGGAAAAATTTTACAAGAATGATGATCACACTTAAGTGAAGTGTTATCACTTAAGCACTATCTTAAAAGAGCGACTGAACTCTTAATATATGGAAAAATTGTAAGACTTTTCAGTTAGAAATCTAAATTAGAATTAACAGAAAAATATCATTGGGACCTTCGATTCTATAATTAATTTTAGATTCCAAAGACACTAAAATTATACGTTTTTAAAAGTACTATAAATTCTAAGCCACATAAAATTGTATATGTGAAATGATTGAAGTACAAAGGGTTATGGACATCGAATTCTAACGTGTATGGTTGCACATCTTATTTTAGCTAGTGAGATATCCCCTTCATAGGTGGTTAGGCATCACTTAATAACTTTTATGAGTATTGAATAATACCATATAAAATATACTATTAGTGTGTGCGCATATATAACAATTTAAAAAAAATAAATTTCTTATATGACAATATTTTCAAATTAATTTTGATGGTGATAATACGTATATCTTTGTCATTGACCCATCGATGAAGTCCTAACATTGAGAGACACTGTCTAATAGAAGCACATGTGACTGTATTTATTCTTCTAACTAATATGTTCGCAATAAAAGTGATCAAATTTTTTTTTCTTATTAATTAATAATTAAAACCCCAATTCTGAATCGAACTTTTCATTTAGTTAGCTAGAAAGGAATTAAAAGAGAGGTGGGATTTTAATGCTATCACATTTTTTCTTCATTATTTTTTAGATGATGCATCATTTCATTCATTTCACATGACTGAATTATGTTCTTATAAAAATATTATTTTTCTATTAAGAAAGTTGGTTAGCATTATTTAATTTCACTAATTTTAAGGTAAAAATAATTGTTTATGATATTCTATATCGGAACTTGATATCATGAATATAAAAACATTGAAAAATAGAATCCATTAAGTGAAAAATGTTTTAGAAATGATATCATGAATACGAAATAAAACAATTATATTTAATTTTATTATTAAAATAATTAGTTATTTTATATTTTGAGTCCATAAAGTATTTCGTTAACTCTTAACTTATTTGCACACGCTTAACACTATTTAAGCTTCATATTTCAATTGATTTTGTGTCAAGGTCACTGGGAGAGATGATTAGAAGATGGGTAAGTAGTTTTATTTACCATCTACATTTTATATTAGAAGTTTATCATAAAAATCACAATGTCATAATAAACGAAACATAACTATTAATGATTTGACCTGAAAATGATATATTTTTTTCTTTAATGTTAAATATCAAGAAAAATTATAATTACATATATATTAAATTAGAAGATTAAATAATAATTAAATAAATGTTAAATAATTATAAAAAAGTAAAAATAATTAAATGTATATCTTATAAATAAATTAGAAATAAAGACTAAATAAAAGTTAATATAATTTTTTTAAATTACTTAATAACGAAAATGTTTTAGTAATTTAAAATAACAACAATTTTGAAAATGGGAATAGATATTGGGATGGGACCAAATATCTATACTCATTTTATTTTCATACTTAATTTTGAGCATTATCCATATTTATAATCATTTAATGCAAGAATTTCTATCTGTATATATTAGTACAATACATGTGAGAACTAATTTATTTGCCATCCATAATTACTATCATTTCTATCATTATTTTTTCTAGTATTCATTTCAAATGATGAGATAGACAACCACATTCATAATGTTCATTAGACTTTAATGTCTTTTTGGGTCCGAAAGATGTCAATAAATTAAGAAGCAAATTAATTGGCAAAAGAAATTATTATAGTTCTTAATAATGTAAACATGTATGATAAATGTTGTTATTTGTTAGTTAGTAGGAATAGTAATCAATTTGGTATGGAGTTCCTTTCAACATATAAAGAAACTATCTCCAATTCAAAATCATGGTAAATAATAATTTAATTTTTTTCTTACATATTATTCATTTCATTTCTTTTCATCCCTTGGTTGGCAATTCAACGTCAATAATACCTAAGGTTGTGCTCTCACTCTTGTACAGCGATTAGAAAGAATGAATTGTGTATTGAAGGCTAGTGTTCCGTAATTATCAAGATTTGAGTCTAATTGCAAGAAAAAAAAAACTACTAAAAAGTTTTCTCACAACAAAATAATTAACGAAAGGTTTGTTTTACTAAAAATAAAAAATAAAAAAAAAAAAATCATTCATGAACTCAGGCATTTTGTCTACCCTTAACATAGTCATGGCTAGTGCTTGATCCTCGTTGATTGTAACTTTGTCAAGCTCACTAAAAGAAAACATAAAATCCCTTACAAGATGCGTGGAGTCTAAACATCCTTGCTCCCATAAATAAAACAAACTCATATTTGTTATTCAATGTTGATCTCAAAATAAATATGAAGTATAAACAGAATCCTATTCAAATTACTACTTATAAACAATAAAATCAATATAATTATTATGAACTTGATTTATATACAATTATATATCTTAGATAGGGAAATAATTATAAATTGGGGACTCTAAACCTAATAAGAGAGCACACACTAATTTTGAATGTTTTAACTTAAAAGGATCTCTACAAGCTAAAATAAAACCTGAAAGAAAATGAAAATATTTATTTATATAAAAATTCCAAATATATCTTATTTTTATGAAAAACACATCTTCTTACAAAGTTTATACTATGTTTAAAGGACGAGTACATTATATTTCCATAAAAATAAAAGAGGTTGTTTTCTAATCTTTATTATAACTTTTATTTTTATTTTAATTAATTTAAAATTTTAAAAATATTGTAACGTCTCATATGTACTAATTTAAAGTGATTGATATATAATAATATAAAACATCCATACACTACCATACCTCTATATACTGTAATTTATAGACTCAAACATTACATCATGTTTCTAAAATAATATATGCAAAACGTTCAGAATTAAACTCTCACTGAGTAGTTCTTCTAATAGCTCCTCTTCTACAAATATAATCATAAGGATATATATATATATATATATATATATATATATATATATATATATAAAACATGTACTATACAGTTATCAAAGAGCATAGTCGATAACATTCACTCACAAAGCTCATTGTAAAAGGTATCCAGGCCGACAAGTATCTAGTCACCTACAAATCAATCTTCTCACTTCTCTTGCATTGGGAATAAGCACCTCATATCTGACAACGAAACAAATTTCAATAAACGGCGCTCCCATCATCTGACAAAGAAGAAGAGTTCTCTTTGACACATACTGTAGAACAACAATCATACCTTATGCAGAAGAAACTGCACATCTTTCCTCTGACACATAGTGCAGAACAATGATCATACCACCTTGTGCAGAAGGCTTCCCTATGACACATAGACTAAGGCAAATGAACAGTCACCAAGTATGATACTATAAATAGTAAACAGTGAGCAAAATAAGGAAGAGGTTTTTTTATCAACTCCAATTCATATTATCAACCCCTGATAATGGAAAGGATTAAGTACCCCTCCTTAGATAACTTCCTCATCAACTCAGACCACCGGAGATCAGAGTTTCATAGGACGACAAGTGCAGTTGACACCTTGAAATATTGTTCTCAGTCTCAAAGCTCTGCAAGAACATTTATTGTTCTCGGCCTCTAGGCTCTGTAGGAACGTAACAAAATAAAATCATAAAAATTTATATATGAGTTAAGTATAAAAAATAATCCTACAACAAAATATACATATAATGTGTGTATATATATATCAAATTATAATAAATTACTTTTAATTAAGATTTAGAAATTATATAATATAATTTGGCATACTCAAGTCTCATAAAAGTTCGTATTAAACATGTATTATTAGAAACTAATATCTAATTCAGCATACATACACAAGTTATAACTATTACACCAATATCAACTTTACTATCATATACTCATTATTATTATTCTTATTATGACTCTTGTTATTATTATTTAGTATTATTCATATTATATTTACTGTAACATTCTATATTTTTCACATAATAGTAACTTTATCATATAGAAATTTTATAATAAACCAAAATACAAATTTCTATACATCCATAAGAGTATTTTAAAATATACTTCTCTACATGAGATTTAATTAAATTATTTTCATATCATCACAAAATAAAATAAAATAAATAAAATTAAATTATACTTCTTCATTATCTCACTAAGGAGTCACACCATCTGCCAAATCATATGCTTATATATAACACTCGATCATCGTAGATTTAAAAACAAAACAAACAACATACCAAAAAAAAGGGTAAGCTATAAAGTATAAATATTTTATATTAACCAAAATATCACAACTCAAGCACTCATCAATCATCTCATACATCACACTACCATCTTCATTTCTATACAATAACACATGTTATACATACATTGACTCCTATACAAAGAGACTTGACTCTACTTCTAGAAGACTCGTGCATTGAGTTAGACTCAATGCATTTGTCCTACAACTCCAAATTGTTAACCCACACAGCCCCCAAATCAATAAATCATCAATCTTGTATGATAAGGTTAGTCTACCTGAGACTTTTCTGACCAGTTATATTTCAAACTACAGTCACTCAGTCCGAACCTCCATCGACTCTCACCACCTAGTAATCTTCGTCTATGTGATTTCAATATACTAGTAGAGTCTAGATACTTCCTTCTTGACAAATCCTCAAACAATAAACACATAACAATCTCAACACGGGTATCTCATTTTCTAAAGATATTATGTCTCTATTACAAATCATGCATCTCAATATAATACCATACATTATTCATAATAAAACTAAAGTGTACCATCAAAACAATTCAAGCTCAGCTCAATAACCAATTTCAAAGGATCCAAACAATATCAAACATCAAGTTTCGTCCTCCCATCACACACCATGACTCTATCAACACTAGAAAATTACAAGCTACTACTCATACATGTTTCAATAAATTAAAATAATTATTAAAATCAAGCTACTCAGACTAACAATATCAGAGAATTTCTCTATTACTAAATTAAGGCTAAGTTAAAATAAAATATCAATTTAATTCAACTCATTCCAGTTCAAAATTAGTCCAAACCTGTCAACTGAAATAGCACACAGTATTTCTAACACAAACACATTCACTTCGCAAAACCTACATACTCAAATTAAACATAAAACACAACACCTTAATAACTCCGAACTATATCAGAAATTATAGATAAACATGTAATACAAGCACATTTAGGTCTCCTAGGTTTGGTTCTATAGAGTGATTTAAGAGTCAACTTCCTTTATCTTTCTAAGAGGAGAATCACCTACAAAAGACTCCAAGTTACTGCTTGCAAGGATAACTCAACCTGCAACAACATACAATTCTGATCAATGATCTAAACCTACCCTTAGAATCCAAAATGAACAAGGATCATCCTTGATATCTCTAAGACTACATGCAAGAAAGTGCACACAAATTTTCATTTTATGGAAACCCTAAGTCGCTTAAGAATAGGAAAAAATTGGTACTTACCTAAACCAAAATGGTGACCTGCTAAGCTTGCTCTACCTACATGAGGAATTGGATAGGAGGTTTTTGATCTTCAATCTGAAACAAGTGGAAACCTAGATTTTTAGAGAGAGAGAGAGAGTAGAGAGTGAAAATGTATTTGACTGAGTTCAAGAGGGGAGGTGAATTGAACTTTAAATGATTTTTAACTTTTAAACACTGAAAATATTTTTTGCAAATAGAAAACCTTTAATGAATCTCAATGATCGATGATACAAGGTGCAAAGAAGAAATAAATCGATTTAAAACACTGATGAACTGATTTATTTTTCGGCAGAGTGACCCCCAATTAATGTCTACACACAACAGTTGAAATATATGCAGTAGATGTATTTCTAAACAGTTTTAAGCAGCAGAATCATTACGAAACAATTCAATGCACAAAATCAGTACGAAATAATTCAATGCACAGTGATATCCAATCTAGAAATTAAGCTAGCTAAAATGATACTCCAATTAACAATAACTAGAATAAAATTCAAGAACACAGGTAGGCTAAATTCTTAAAATAGGAGAACCATTCTTTAAGCTGTTTTGCAGTAAAACCAGGTTTAGATATAACCGACTGAATCATCGAAACTGCAGTGAAAAACACACAAGTTAATCCACCAATTTAGGCACAAATTTTTGTTAAAAAAATGCAAAGACTACATGATATATGAGTGCAGTACATAGTAAAAATAGGTGCTGAAAAACCAGCAGTTTTAATTGTTTATAATGGCACAAAAACAATTAAGAATTTGCCAATCTAATATGCTAACAGAGAAGTTGATCAAATGAGATTAAGTGAGATACTTAAACAAAAAGAGAATGCCTTATTTGATAAGGATGAGTATGAAAATTACAGCTGCAATTACAAAAATTAAAGACAACCAAGAGCAAGTATTCACAATTAACACAATTTATGTCATATATGCACACCAATATCAGTACCACAAACCAGATTTGTAGAGGTTGAAAAATGATTACACAAACCAAAAAAGAATTCATAGAAGCACACGCTGGACAAGTGAAAAACCAGATTAAGAAAGGCATTATGATAGAACACAAAACTAGATTTGAAAAGACCAATTTCAGCAGCAAATTCAAGTTCAAATATTATGCAGAGAATTTATCTATTATGTAGAATATGATTTGAACAAACTAGTTATAATATGGAATTAAAAACCAAACATAGATTATGCAGAAAAATCACAAAACAATACACAGTTTGAAATTGTTATAAAGCCACAAAAACATAACGTTAGGGGTGATGCAGAGTGAGAAAAGAACCAATCTGTGTGAGCAAAATTTCAGTGGCAAGCACAAAACAGATCAAGAATAAGCAAGAAGGGTCAAGAAAAGGGACACAAGCAATTTATACTGGTTCGTCCTTCCTCAAGAGCTACGTCCAATCTTCCTTGCCTCACTAGCAAAGAAAATTTCATTAAAACATTCAATTGTACAATTACAATCAACCACACAGTTCTCAGACCCCGCAAGAACCAAGAACACCCCTGAATTATTGAAACTACACCCCGCAGCCCCAATCAATCTAGCAATAATACACGACTAAACCTTATAACCCACACTCAATACAATGGTTCAAGAATTATACAAAATTACAATGAAACAACACAAATCTTGAATCAAACAGGTTCAAGAAAGGTTGAGAAACTCCCTTATTGGCGCAGCAAGAGGCCTTTGCACGGTCTTGAAGGAATTCAATAACACAGTACTTTGGTCAAGATTGATTCTTCAAGAAAAAACCCATTTCAATTTGATCAAGAAATCCCTAGTTTTCCGAAATTAATTTTCATAGTAATCTCACAATTGATTCTCAAATTCGTATCTTATTGGCACACGTTAGAAAACCCTCTGTTTATATATTGGGAAAACCCAAAACAATTTTAATAAAACAGTTACGCAATTCTGTCCAGAGCGCGAATCAATCGATTTCACTTATCCTAAAATTGGTTATTTTCATCCAGTTCTCTATTTTCAAAAACTGTTTTTTGCCAAAATCTCAGTTTATACTTTGTGGCTTATTTTAATCATTTTAGATAGTGTGCTAGTGAATTTCTCCTCAGCTGTGATTAGGTTCTCTTTCTGGTCCAATCACACTCACTCACTCTAAGACAAAGTATAAGACACACTTCCAATTGTTTGCTTACTTTAGCTTGCTTGGCTTAATCAAATCCTTAGTCTTGTGAGAGTACTAATAGAGAGAACTATAAGAGGTTCCGTTGTCTAGAGAGAGTGACTTTTGTTAAAATGATTGTATGAATCCTTACAATCTCTCTAACAACAAAAATTTTCGTCCTCAAAAATTGACTTACTAGAAGAATATAACAATAGGTTTCTCTCATGGTTTTCTTCATCTTTCAAGATGAATCTCCAGACTTAGTATAAAAACATTCTACCCGAATAACCAAAAATAAAAAAACAGAGCACAAAAAATTCATTCACTATTCATTGTTTTTATTTTTAAAACAATGTGTCCCAGATATAACATTCCAATTCCCCTCAAACATTTAATATAAAGAAATGTTTCACATTAAAACCCAACACATGTCTAACATCAAGTTACACACAAATATAATTAATCATCTAAAACACAACTTTTAAATGTACTCCAAACGTGTAGGATTAAGATAGAAGTCCATCTTAATCTAATTATGAGTGTGCACCCTCATTACTTTATCAAGATTATTTGTCTTTCTTAATACTTTCATCTTCATTCATAACAATCCTCTTAACTCAAATACTACCAGAGTTTTAAAAGTCATATTGTCGAACATACAACTAGAAACATTTTGCCTACTTCTGGAGATTAAATTTCAACAAAATATACACGCAGAAGAAACACAATAAACCCACTACCCTCAGGTCATTCTAAAGACAACTGCACTGATACCAAATGTAACATCCTATATTTTTCACATCATTGGAACTTTATTGCATAGAACTTCTATAATAAGCCTAAATACAAATCTCCATAAGAAAAGTATTTTAAAATATAATTCTCTACATGAGATTTAGTAAAATTTTCTTCATACAATCATAAAATAAAATAAAAGAAAAATAAATTAAATTAAACTTCTCCATCAGCCCACTAAGGAGTCACACCACCTGTCAAATGCTCTACTCACATGTAACACACGATCATCGCAGATTTAAAAACAAAAAAATAGCATACCAAAGAAAAGGGTAAGCTAGAGACTTTAAAATGTAGAATCATATTTTATATTAACAAAAATACCACAACTCAAGCACTCATCAATCATCTCTTACATCACACTACAATTTTCATTTCTATACAATAACACATGTTATACATACATTGACTCATACACAAAGACACTTGACTCTACTTCTGAAAGACTCCTGCATTGAGTTAGACTTAGAGGTTTGCACCTATCATACAACTCCAAACTGTGAATCCACAAAGCCCCCAAATCAATGAATCATCAATCTCAAGGTTAGTCCCCCTGAGACTTTTCTGACCAGTTATATTTCAAACTGCAGTCTCTCAGTCCAAACCTCCATCGACTCTCACCACTTAGTAATCTTCATCTATGTGATTTCATTATATTAGTAGAGTATGGATACCTCATTTTTGACAAATCCTTAAACAATGCACATCCTAACAATCTCAATAGGGGTATCTCCTCTCCTAAAGATACTATGTCTCAATTACAAACCATATATCTCAATATAATATCATACATTATTCATAATAAAACTAAAGTGCACCATCAAAACAATTCAAGCTCAAGTCCAATAATCAATTTCAGAGGATCCAAACAATATCAAACACCAAGTTTCGTCATCCTATCACATACCATGACTCTATAAACATCATATCAACACTTCAAAATTACAAGCTACTACTCATACATGTTTTAATAACTTAAAAGATTTATGAAAATCAAGCTATCCAGACTAACAATATCAGAGAATTTCTCTGTTATCAAATTAAGGCTAAATTAAAATAAAATATCAAATTAATTCAACTCATTCCATGTCAAAATCAGTCCAAACCTATTAATTGAAATAACACACAATGTCTCCAACACAAACACATTCACTTCTGAAAACCTACATACTCAAATTGAACATAAAACAAAATACCTCAATAACTCCTAAGTATATTAGAAATTATAGATAAATATGTAATACAAGCACATTTAGGTCTCCTAATTTGGGTTCTATGGAGTGATTTAAGAGTCAGTTTTCCTTACTTGTCTAAGAGCATAATCACCTATAAAAGACTCTAAGCTACCAGTTGTAAGGATAAGTCAATCTTTTGATCAATGATCTGAACTTACTCTTAGGGTCCAAAATGAACAAGGATCATTCTTGATATCTCTAAAACTACATACAAGAAAGTGCATGCAGATTTTCTTTTTATGGAAACCCTAAATCGTTCAAGAATAGGGAAAAACTAGTACTTACCTAAACCAAAATGGTGACTCGCTAAGCTTGTTTAACCTATACCAGAAATTGGATGGGGTTTTTTATCTTCAATCTGAAGCAAGAGGAAAACCATAGTTTTGAGAGAGAGCAGAGAGAACTATAGTTTTGTTGTCTAGGGAGAGAGTGATTTTTATTAAAATGATTTTTTAATCCTTACACTTACTAATATTGATAATAAATAAATATACCAGAAGGACTTGGGCTCAAATCTTTCTCATAACACTTCGTGAATAATAATATTGAAATTGTTATTAATATTAATATTAATAATACTAAAAGTGCAATAACAATTCTAATAACATTAATAATAAATAATAATAATAATCATAATAATAAATAATTTTTAGAAAATATTTTGTACTTATTTACGGATTTAATCTATAGGTAAAATCTGTATGTATGTAATATCCGTAGGTAAATTATCTATAAATTTTTGTTCATATGTAATCCGTAGATAATTTTGGATTACCTAAAAATTTTGTCCCTTACAAACAAATTTTTATTATAGGTAAATGAGATTTTTCTTGTAATGTTAAGTTTATTTGTAATACATTGTTTCACTAGCACTTGAACAATCATGCTATTATTTAAGTGTTACCACGTTATTTGAGTGATATTCCACCTCTTGAACAATATTAATTTAGAAATTAAAATTTCACAAAATAATCGTACAATCTCATTTTGTTTTCATACCTCATGTTATAAGAAAGTATTCCCATAGTGATAATGAAATCTAATAGCAAATAGTCTTATCACCAATATACTCAACTTTACTACAATAACTTTTATAATCAACACACATGACAATACATTCTATTTCATCTATATATATATATATATTTACATATATATATATATATATTTACATGTTGATATAACCAAGCACATAATTGTTTATATTATTATTAACTTCCTCTATTTGGAGATGAAGTATCAAATTTTTCTACACTTCTAAAAATTTTGTCTAACTTATGATAAATATTCATCAAACCCTACTATTCATATCTACAATTTCATCAATATTTATAGAAGTTGCAAACTTTCTTTCCATTTGGTAATAATAAAGTAACTATTTCACTAAAGGCAACTAGTTAATCCTAAAGTTGGATATATAACTCTCTAAATAAATGTCTTCTTATATAGAAAAATAATTGTGACTTTATTCTATCAACTTTAACTACAATTTTTATGATCATCTTCCATCAAGTTATTCATGACACTAACTACTCATATTCTTTTGTCAATTTCTCTCTCTAAAATAAACTCATTAATGGTACATTTATTATCTCTATTACAAACCATCAAAATTTGGTTGAGGCATAATGAAAAAATTAAATAAACTTTGCTCAATAATAATGTTTTTATTTTTGTTAATGTCAAGGTTTACATATTATTTGGAGACAACCAAATATATAATAATCAAGTAGCTAACATAACACACACAAATACTTACAAATTGAAGAATATTATTCTAGGTAGTATTAATTGTCTCATTGTGGATGCTAGGTGAGCCAAGTCACAATTAAATTGTGACACTTGGATTACTACAGGCTTAAGTAGAAACATTTACACTTGGACTATAAATGGTAACTTTGGGCCTAATGATAAAAAATTGATTCAACCAATGCATGTTTATTTATACAAGATATCATCACTAAGATACTACCATATTTTATTCCATACAAATTTATATCTTGACAATTACCTTCATAACAAAAAAAGTTTCAAACAACTTTTAATATAAATTTATGTACTCTTTATCATAATCTAAAAAACTCATAACATAAAAGTGTTTCCTTAAATGAATTATACCTAATATTATTAACAATTCTTATTTAAGCACATAATTGGGTCTTTTAACTGAGCAAAGTTGCTACAAGAAACAAATTATTTTAATGGAAGTTTATTTTAGCATTACAAAGGGTGGAACCCCTTCCCACTAAGTCATTCTGCAAGCAAATAATTTGTTGGGAACTTACTTTTCACGATTTTTTATAATCCCGATAAATGTTAATTTTGGTTGTGATTTCGTATCTTCTGGATTAATAGATGTTTCAAAATCCCCTATTTACCACTATGAGTTTCAAAAACTTGTTAATTACCATGGGTTGCAGGATCTCCCTAAAATATCATGAGTTTCAAAACCTCCATAAATTACCATGGGTTTCAAAACTTTGATAAACTACCAATTTCAAAACCTCTACTAATAACAATTTATCTTTTACTCATTTAACATTTAAGCATTTATCTAATTTTCAACCACTATTATTTACTTCTATTATATTTATCTATCTTTTATGAAGTTTTTAAAATAAATAAAGCAAATAAATAAATATAGCACTCATCAATTAACAAGTTATAAATATATAATTAAACTAAAATTTATACCATAATATATCAAGTCTAAAAATTAAAACTGAAATAAAAATATTATTTAAAATAAACTATATTACAAAATAAAGTAAAAGTGTGTGTTGTGTTTCACTTAAGTACAAGACATTTTAAGCAAACAAAAACTCACTTACCTTTTGTATCGCTTAAGTGAGTGTCTCTTCACGCGAGTGAGTTTTCTCTCAAGCATTGTTAACAGATTTTCAGCAAGTGTACTGAGTCCTCAAATAATAAAGTAAGTAAAAAGAGTATTGTATCCACATGGAACGAAATTTGATTGTAAATTGAATCAAGATTAATTGTATTATGAATGAGCAAACAAGGAATAATGATTGAATGAATTAATAAACGTGATAACAAATCAATTAATAGTAAAAGTGTGAATTTAATAATAATAAAGGCCTTGGGATTGAATCGTAATATTCTCCTTTGTATACACTCTTAACCTAATTCAATATCATCTTTTCCAATTACCGATCTGTGCAAATAAAAGCCTTTTCAACCTGATTCCTCTAGCATTGAATTTCATAAACTAAATTACCTAGCTTCTATCCCTAGTTGCTAGAATAACCTAATCATCATTAAGATCAGTTGCTATAAGCAGTCATTACACTATAATCCATCCCTGAACTTATATATGTAATGGATTTACGTGTAGTTCCAATTCCAAAGAATGCTTTCCAGTCACAATGAGAAATCTAAAATAAAGCAAACTATAATGAAACGTAAAACAAAGATTCTTGAATCCAATGATATAAAAATAGAGTTAAGAGTGCTTTTGAAGTGAGAATTTACATTCAATCCAAAGATAAAGGAACTTAACTACGCATGGTAGCCATGAAAATACAAAAGAAAAGGAAAAAGGATGGATCTTAATCACGACGGGGCTCCAAGAGATCTCCCATGAATGGTAGATGGTAAGTGATAAGAGATGTCTCCTATGTTTGACCTAGCCTCCCTTTTATAATTTTCGCCCCTTGAATTAGGTCAAAGTGCGGCCATTATTTCCTAAGTCACGCCTTCAATAGCGTTGACATCTTCAATTTAAGGCTTCGCTTATGATAGACTTTAAGTGAGTTTTAACCCAGGATGTGTCTTTAGCTTAAGCGAAAAGTCACTTATGCTCTTTTTTTGCTTCTTTCCTCAATTTCGGTGCCTCTATTCTCTCTCCCTTCAAATTTAACCTAATTCTCAACAAAATTTTCTCTTTTCACAATAAAACGCATTAAATAGCAAAATCAATAATAAAAGAAAATCAAATCAAATCTAAACCGAATTAATAACAAAATCAACCTAATTACTAACAGAATCAATTACAAAATCTGCACAAAATCAACTAAAAATCAACGCTTATCAAGCACCTCTTATTATTTTAAGCTAACACTTATTATATATCTTCTAATAGTGAAGCATTGACCTTCTAACATTATTAATTATTAAAAAGTGGCAAGAACAAATACTATTAGAAGAGTTATTGGCCTTGCCAATGCTACTAAAAGGTAATGAATTCCTTTGATAGGGAACTCCTAGTGGTGACCATTAGGATCATAAACAACTTCTTAATGATGGATGCATCTTCTACTCTCACATCTCCAGACTTACTATGAGTGAATCAAAAAGAGAAAATTCATACTAAAGTGAAGGGTTGAACTCTGAGAAGGTAAATATGAATGATTCACCTAAAAATTATAAGGGAGAAGAGCAAATAATTGGAAACACCCCTTTTAACAAGAGTATGGTGAGAGAATTTTTGTTAATGCTAACCATGAGAAGGAAATATGGGAGGATGAAGAGTTTGAGCCACTAAATAAGCAAGCTTTGTCCATGGAGTGTATATTCAGTATGATGCATTGGTCATCAATGCATATTTAGAGACTACTCAATACCCTCCAAACTGAGTGGTTGCAACGTCCTTGTCCCATTTGGAGCAAACATTATGTGTGATGAGTCATGGTTTTGAGAAGGCGACAAAATGTTATTTCATTATGTGTTCAGAGAACACATTTAAATAACCATTCACAGATTTGGATGAATTTTTCCCTCCCCAACATTGCTATCACTTTTCACTCTTCTGACATTGTCATTGAGATCACAAATTTTATCTATGCAAATCAGAACACCCTCATCATTAATATCAACAATTTCATCTCGCATGGAATAGAAGAGTTAACATTCGTCTCACAGAATTTTGGGATTTATAGCCCGTAAATTTGGCTTGTAAAAATTCTACAATATCCAAGTGGATCCACTACATGTCAATCCTTATGTTCCTCCTTATTTGTTCATCATATGTTCTTTTATAAGATGTTATTATGTACTTTCTACTAAGGAGGTAGAATAACCCTAGCCACAAGTATCAACTTTCCTTCCACCAACACCACCACCACATAACATGGGTCATATGACAACTATAACTACAACAATTTAGAGGGTTATCATCATCATCATAGACACATTGTGGGAATTTTCTTTCCACATGTCCATCAATGTCCTATGCAAGAGGAGTATGTTGCTCATGTTGCATGATTGGTTGACTTTAGTAACTAAGCTACAAATGGAAGCCATGAAGTTGTAGTTGAATCCTCAAGTTCTAACATAGAATCTAGCTCTAACAATAACAACGACAACTTGCAATCAAGGATACTAAATAAGGTTGTTTTTATGACTTTGTATGCATATTTTCTTATATTTCTTTTACTCATGTCTTTCAAGCATTATATAACATATTCAAACTAAAAATAAGCCAAAGTGACACATTTTAAAAGTAAATATCACATAAATTTTAATAACACTTTAATTAATATTTTCAATAAATTTGTAGTACGTGAACTTATATATTTCTTTTAAAATAAAATCAACTAAAAAATAAGACTACAAATTCACAAGAAATGTTTCAAATTAATATGAAATTTTAAAATGTCATTGTTTAATATTTTACGAGTGACATCGCTTAAGGCAAAACATGGATATTAAACAATGTTCACTTAGCACACTAATAATGTCACCCTTAACAATCAATTTTTGAACCAAAATCTATACACTTACATCATTTAACTTAAAACACAAGATAATATACGCTTAACCATGGTCACTTAAAGCAAAAATTGTAGTGTTATTGCTTAAAACATATTAAAGGTTCCTTAAGTGGTAAAATGTCACTTGAATTGACAATGATGTTGTTTAAAATAACCATGATCTTACTTTAAGTGAGTGAAAAAAAAAAAGATTGTATCAACTCTAGTTGGACCATTGAAACAAGAGTTTGCAAGTCTAAGTAATATCTTCCTTTTATAGCAAAATCTATGTTAAGATAATTATAATTGTCCTCAGGAAAAATATGATTAAATATTTTTTATATATATAATTTATGATAGATCTTATTAAATAACAAAGTGTGAATGTCACAAATTTCATTCTAACATTAAAAATTTCTTTATACAACACAAATATAATTTCATTACTATTTATTAATTACCATTCATCAGAAACTACACTTTTAACAAATAATTCATTAAGATTTATAAAGGAATTATTCCACGTCCCATTTTCATTACAAGAAAATACCTTTTTAATACTACATTTAATTTATATGTTAGTTTTGCGTCCCATTAACGGTAAATTGCACATTTTTTCTTAGATCTTATATTCATCAATTAAAAAATAAATTATAAAAGAAGAAAAAATTGCATAAAAAAGAAAATGACATAGATTCACTAAATATAACATTGAGTTAATATAATTACTCTAAACTAGCTCTTCCTCTAGGTTGACTATTTTTGTTATAGAATATTAATAATATTGTAAAGGATTTAGAATACTCTTTCCTTATTATTATTTTTTTCAATATAACGTGGAATAATTAATAACTTAAATGTGGAATAGAAGTAAAATTGTTACAAAAATGAATGTTCTAGAAAAACAGAACTTGTTTGTAAAGTTTTTTCAAAATATATCTTCTTTCATTATTTTTTTTACAATAAAATAAATATTATGACAGTATATTATTATGATTATAATATCTTAGTTAAAGAATAGGCGTTTCAAAAGAACATCACCTATCCACATGAAGAAGCATGTTGTAGAAATTTTTTATAATATACAGTTTATTATTTATTTTAGACATAATTATATATTCTAAATGCATTACAAAATACACATTCCAATATATGTTAATTATGAAATAAATGTTCAAGAAAAAGAACCTATATAAGATGTTTTGGAATGGTCTTCTCAACACGCAAAATACCACATTACAAGTTTAATCATCTGGAAAGAAAAAATAGAGAAAAAAATATCGTTAGTTAAAGAATTTTGAAAATATTTTAAAAATGGGATGGTGATATAAGACATTTTTGAATTATGGGCAAAGAAACACAAAAATGATGACCCCAAAACAATGGACATGGAGAAGAAGATTTTGCAAAGCCTAAACCCTAAAACAAGAAGAATACCTAAACCACAACAATCAATCTGTGACAAAGAAGCATGCAAGTGAGTTTTTGTGAGTAAGTTGTCTCATGCGTTAGAGAAGGTGTGCAAAAAACTACTCAGAATAAATAAAAAATATCACATGTACCATTAATATGTCAAACTCTAGTTGCATGTTAAACCTAATCACACTTTGTTTTGTTATTGTTCTTCTTTGATGACCTTGAGCATGGCTGCAAGTTATTAGTACTAATAAAAAGAACACTTTAAAGATTACATCAAGTTAAATTCTAACACAATAATAACAGAATAAAAAAGGCTTTGGATGAAAAATTACATAGGATAAAAAATTTTACAAGTTTTAATTAAAAGCTAACTTTTGTTGTTACTTTGTAAATTCAACCTAGAGTGAATGTTATAAAGCTAAATTAGTTAATCAAAATATTCAAGAACAGTGAGAATTGTGATTACTCAAGATTTGCTTGAATTTTGATTAGAGTAGGATGCTAAAGTTCATTCAACTTTATTACAAGGTTTTTCTTTAACTTGCCTTTGTTAGGCCTAATACAAAACAATTGAATTTAAAAAAATAATATAACAAATTTAAAACATTAAGAAGACTATAAAATATTGTATTAAAATAAATATTATTTAATATTTTATCGTAAACTATTTTAAAATGTTTATAAAATATTACCTTACGTATAATAGTAATAATAAACTTTAGGATTGCTTCTTCTGAAGGAAATAATGTATTTTAGGAAATAAAGTGTTTTTATACTTAGTTCATTAAAAAAATAATAAAAATAAATATATGTTTAATAAAATGTTAAAAACAATTATAATTGTAATAACTATTTTTTAAGTTATTATTATTAGTATACTTTATATATCTTCTAGATGTATTGACTAGCCAAAAACTATTCATCTCTCGCTAATGACTTTTATTAAAAATATTGAATACTCTTTAATAAATCAGACCATAAAATTAAAAGTTCTTTTATTTTTTTTTTCTAGTGTACGTTTATGTTTATATGATAAGAGAAAAATTGATTGGAAGTAATTTATTCTATTAAAATTATATATAAGAGTGAATGCTTATTTTGGTATATTAAAATATTTAATAAATTTCTGTAAAAAAATAATAAATATGTTTAATTATTTTACGTTATTTTAAATATACAATATAAAAAAAGTAATTTTATTTTATTCGAAAGTATATAAAGATTAAAAGATTAATAAAATTTATTTTCACAATCAAGACATTAAAATAGAAATAAATTAATAGTAATTTTCAATAAAATATTTTTTAATTAATTACGATTTCATGAACGCTTAGTGTTAAACTTTTTAAAACTTTCAATCAATTAAATACCACTTAGATTTTAGAAATCTATAAAAAGTCAACAATATAATCTTATACAAGAATTTTTAATCAAGCAATAATATTAATTAATTTTTTTTAAGTCAAAGCGTTTTCTTTTTTGTTGAAGGATAAATTAGAATTGTTCAAAGGAGGAGTTAGCATATAGGTTAACCTTTATTTTACTTTGCCTTAAAAAATTATTAGGGTGATTTATTTGAATTTATTTTAATAAAGATGTGACAACACTAAATAAAATGAGTTCAATCAACTTTTCTTTCTCTATCAAAGATAATCTTATTTGAGTGGCATCACTTACCTTTTAAGTTATTGTGTGGAACAAGCGATAATATATATATATATATATATATATATATATATGAATATGTGAAGGAATGGAAGATGGAACGACAAGAGGTATAAAAATGTAAAAAAAAAAAAGTAGAAATTAATTATGCGTATATATTGGTGAAAAAAAAATCATTATCATAATAATTTATGTACTTGATTGTTAATCAATTCATAATTCAGAATTAATTATGAGTGACTGTAACTTTTTTGTATTATTATTATTATTATCAGAATAATATTAATACTAATAGTTTTTTCTCGTTTTTTTTAATCAAATAATATTTTTTTTTTTATCTTTTTCTTTTCTACTTTCTATTTCTTTCTTCTCTACTGAAGGAAAGTACTTAATCTATATCCAAAACTAATACTCAATATATCTAATTAAGTCGATAAAATTTTAAGAATTTCTAATATATAATTTTAATAAATATTTTATCATATAATATTAATTTAAATTTAATATATTTATTAAAAATATTACTATTAATCTTTATTTGGATAATATATATGATAGAGAGTAACCATGTGAAAAAAGAAAAACAAATATATAATGGCAAAGATTGTTTGAATTGAGATAAATGAATAAAGAGCGAAATAATTTTATTTGTTATTAATATTTTATTTATTATTTATTAAGGAAAGAAAAAAAACATTCCTAATAATATGCATATATAACATTTCAAAACAACTCTATTTTAATAATATAATTAATTATCTTTTTTTATTTACATATATAACTCTTCCTTCTTTTTTCAATCTCTCATTGCCATAAGAGGTTTTCTTTTTCTGTTTTTACTATATTCGTGTCCATTCTCTATACTAATGAGAATCAACTAAAGAAAATGAGAATCATTTGTATTTATTTCCTCCTTTTCGTCTTCCAGAAAGCAAATAAAGGTTTAGAATAAAATTTGATTAACTCTAAACTAGATGTGAAATATGAAAAACATAACTTAAACCCATTATTAATATTATTGTATCATTCTTTAATTCAATTTTATCACTATGTTAGAAAATGAAAATGATCCTAGACAAATATATGAATAACTTACGTTACATGACACATGACACGTACACATTCAATATTTTTTTTTTTATAAAATGTACTTTTAAAGAAGATTAATGGGTAGGTTTAAACAGTAAATAATTTTATCAAATGAGATTTCAGTGATATAATTGATATAGAGAATGAAACCTTGGTATGAAAATCATGTGTCAATTAATTATTTGTATGAACCCTAATCCGCCAAAAACCCTTTTATTATTTGATTTTTTGGCATTTTTGTTTCCGAGTTTCCCTTTTCGGGAATTACGTTATACCAAATCACTCGTCACAGCATAAATTTTGTATCCTAGCATTGAATGCACAATTACATGCCACTCCTTCTATCTTTTTCTCTCACTCTCACTCTCTTTCTCTTTCTCTCTCATACCAATATCAATAGATCAGCAATCCCGCTTTGCTGAGATAAAACTGCAAATTCTTGAGTGTGAGAGAATCATGAGCGGAGAAGAAAGCAAGGGTTCTGCTTTTCTGGGAACCAACACCGCTTACTCAGGTCACTTTTCTCTCATCACTTTCTCTCTCTTGGTCTTTCACTATCTGGGGTTTTACGTTTTTCAGCATGTAAAAGAAAAAACAAAAAACCATGAACTTTGACGTTTTTTACTTTGCTTTCTGTTGTTTTTCCCTTGAATAAATCGTGGGTGTTCTTCAGTTCACAATGTAGGTTATAAAAGTTTCATTTTTCGTCATTTGCGTTATTTCTTTGGTGGTTTGTGTTGTTGGGTGCTTTTACAAATTAGGAACTGTTGGAAAAATAGGAAATTTGTGAAGGTAAATGGTTTTTCTTTGAGGCCACACTTGGCTAGTTATATAAAAATTATATTTTTTCTCTACTTTCCTCATTTTTTTCTTAATGTTTTCCCTAAAAGGAGTTCTGGGTTATGTTGTGACGAAGAAATTAAGGTTTAAAATGTGTGGATAAATCCCTGAAATCCCGTAGGTGATTGTGCAAGTGTATAATCCAGATTTTCTCTCCGGGTGGAGACATTTCTGTTCATGATGTATATATGCATGTCTCAGGTTGCGCCTCTAGTGAATCTCTCTGATGCACGGATTACCAATTTCTCCACTGAATAGTTTGGTTGCTAACTCCAAATTTTACTGATATTACTTGACGATTTTGGAACTTGTAATTTCAATCGTTAAATTGATAATGCAGTTGATATAGGGTTGTCTTGATATAGGGTTGATTTGTGACTGTTGTTATTCTCTTGTCCCCTTTCTGTGAGGATTAGACTCTTATGGCACCTCGTTCACTTCTAAAGGCAAAATGTTGTTCATTTTTATGCTTGCCACTTGTGTTGCCCCCCCACTCATTACATTAACAAAATAGGAATGGGAAAGTGTGTTTGGCTGGATGTGCTGTTCAATTCATAATAATAATAGTAATAACAATGCTGTTGGAATTGAAGTGTACGAACTGTATTAGAGGTTAATGCAAATGAGAATTCAGTTTTTTTAATATTCAGGATGCATATTGATGGTTCCATTACTAGCAGGCTGTTGTTATTGTTGCATTATTTTGAATTAATGTTTGGTTTGAGAACTATATGTCAAACACAGTATAATGGTTTGTTTCTTTTCTGGCTTGCACCTTCTGCATATATTATTGTAGTCTTTTCTTTTTATAAACGCATTACATATTTTTGGCAGGTGATAAATATAGTGTTTAATTCACATTAGGACAGTCTTGCATGCTGTAAATTTGTTAAATATATTTCCAATAAGTGTTGTTGAACTTCATTTATGAGCACTTTAGACACGTGATGAAGTACAATCTAACAATGTTGTATTTCACTGCAGGTTTTCTTCTTGATCCTGCAAAATGGGGTGTGCTGAGTTTGCCTGAAAAACAAAGACTAGTCCATGAGATTGCTCGACAGTCAAAAGATGCCTCTAATTTGCTTCAGACATTTACGCGCAGGGAACTGCTAGAAATAATCTGTGCTGAATTAGGCAAAGAGAGGAAGTACACAGGCTATACCAAGAGTCAAATGATAGAACATCTTCTGAAGATAATTGCGAAGAACTCGAACTTGCAAGTCATCGGAAATATGCCTGCTCCTACCAGAAGTTGCATTGGATCTAAAAGGAAAAAGAAACCTGCATCTGAGGATTTACATCATGCTCCTCTAGAGAACATCAAAGAGGAAACAGTGAAACCCTTTTTGTGTCAAAATGTTGCATGCAAAGCTACGTTGAATCCGGAAGATTCTTTTTGCAAGAGATGTTCTTGTTGCATATGTCATTGCTATGATGATAACAAGGATCCTAGTTTGTGGTTGACCTGCAGCTCCGATCTTCCCAATGAAGAGTCTTGTGGAATGTCCTGTCATTTGCAATGTGCTTTGAGTAATCAAATGTCTGGCATTTTGAAGGGTAGTTGTGGTATCAAGTTAGATGGAGCCTTCTGTTGTGTTTCTTGTGGAAAAAGTAATGAACTGATGAAGTAAGTTGGCTATATACATTTGATAATTACATGCATTCATTCATTTGAATTTTTATAACTCACTCATAAACCCTATTGATAACTTGTTCACATGTTATTGAGAAAACTGATTAACAAAAGAAGTGTTATCACAAAGATTCATATTAGTTGTCTCCTGCAGTGTAAGGTGGCTCATGTAAGATAAAGTTTTGATTTTTTTGAATGGGTGTTTGGATTTTACAGGACATGGCGAAAGCAATTATTGGTTGCTAAAGAAGCGAGAAGAATGGATATACTATCTTTGCGAATATCCCTGGCTCACAGAATTCTTGTAGGAACAGAAATGTACAAGGAACTGCAAAATATTGTAGAATCTGCTCTCAAGTTACTGGAGAATGAAGTGGGATCACTTGATCATGTATATGCAAGGATGACGCGTGGAATTGTGAGCAGGCTTTCGTGTGGTGCTGAGGTTCAGAGATTGTGCTCTACTGCAATTGAATGTTTTGATTCAAAGTTTTCTGACCTTTTCTCTGTTAGTGTGGAAAAGAAAGATGCACCAAGTAAGCTTTCTATTATTTTTTTTTAATGGTCGTTTTATTGAACAAATGCCAGGCAGAACCAGAAATTATCTTGATTTTCATGATAAAATACACTAGTCTTGAAATTTTGGTTCCAGAATAACTCTAAGTATGACGACTCTCAATATGGAGGAATAAAGGGAAGAACTGAATGATTTTACTTTTTCAGTTTCTCTTCAATATGGAGACTTAAGTGGTTTACACATTGGCAAGTCTCATTCCGTGGTAGACAATGATTGATATGAATGAGAATATGAAGTTGCATTTCTTCTATATGATTATATGTATATGACATTAATGGTTCATGTTGGTTTGGCTGATGCTTATTTCCGTTTAACCTTTTTTTCTGTAGAAAAAAGTTATTATAGACAGTTATAGTCCTGTTTTTCATGTGGTCCAAAACAATTCCTCTGCATGCATTTTATAGGCGGGAGTATCATCACCTGAAAGCAGCACTGGCTTTTGTTTCCTGCATCAGTAAATTTTGGTTTAATTTAACCATGCTGAATTGACTTTTCGTGTGACTTTATTGGGGCAGCATGTTCAATTCGTTTTGAGGAGTGTCTTCCTACTTCAGTGATCATCGTGCTAGAGTACAATGACAAACTTTTGAAGAACTTTCTAGGCTGCAGGCTTTGGCACCGAGTATCAACAACAGACTACCCTGAACAACCCACCTTCATTTTCTTGAGGCCTGAGAAAAGATTCAAGTTGGAAAACCTCCATCCTTCAACCGAGTACTTTTGCAAGGCTTCTCTTTTCAGCAGCACAGGGATTTTGGGTGCTGCAGAAGCTAAATGGGTGACCCAGTGTGACCCCACCAACTCTGCAAAAGGTGGAGGAAATCGTTTTAGATGGTCCCCGCAGAGATCCTCACAGGACCATATAACTGCTGAAACTCATCCCACAGAGTCTGCCAACTCTGACATGAAGTTATCATCTCGACAACATCCTGGGAAACCCATCATGTTGAACATCAGGGGCAGGTTTGAAGAGTTCCTCTCCAAGCCTCAGTCGCTAGAGCCTTTTTCATATAAAAGTCTTGCTGCAGTGTCACCTTCCACACCTTCTAAATCCTATGAAATGAGGCAGATTCCTGGTTTGAATTCCAGAAAACGGTCGAAGGAAAATGACTACGAGAATTCTGTGAGGGTGGTGAAATGGTTGGAGCATTTGGGCCACATAGATGAAATCTTCAGAGTGAGATTTCTGACTTGGTTCAGCCTTAAGGCTACTCAACAGGAGAGAAGGGTGGTTAGTGCTTTTGTTGATGCATTGGTTGACGACCCAGCAAGCTTAGCAGACCAGCTCATACACACTTTCAGTGATGAAATATGTTGCGAGCAAAAACCCTTGTGAGGGATGCCTTCTACACTAAATACTTGTTTTTGTGGGATGAGGTTTTTTCAAGTCTTCATTTCTTCTTCCTGCAGGAACTAGTTTATGGTCTTTATATACCATTTAGTTTCCATTATGTACTGCTCAGGGGACTGAGTGTTGGATTATATCACATATCCCCACAAAAGCGCTCTACTTTAAATTTCTCACATTCTATTAGTTATCTGACAATGGCAAATCACTTAGGGTGTGCTTGTTTTTCGTTTGAGTGAGATTCTTACCAACTTTCTCACTTTCCGACCCAAACCGTGAAAGGAACTTAGACGGTGGATACAGAAGAAATAAAGGATGTAGTAAAATTATCGACAGTGGAATTGAGTGTGGTTTTGGATGATTATAACACAATTTATATTAAATGTAAAAATACTGGGAAAACAAAAAAAAATTCAAAATTAAAGCAATTCATAAGTGTCACGGTTTTTACCTACACAATCCCAATTAATCTAAACAAAAAAGTCTTGTTAATGTAATAATAATAAATTTTTACCGATACTGCATCCGTTAATAACGCTCCGCCTTTTGGAAACCTTACTTCCCAAGCCATCTCGCCATGGCACACCTATTAACCCGTATGATTGTGTTTGATTCACTTTGAAATTCATTTACTATAATATGAACTTGGGACAAGAGAGTAATTTTACTTTCGTTTGATATTCTCCAAAATCGTTCACTCAGTTAATTCATTAGAATATGATTTGCTTTATTTTGGTTCCGATAGTGAAGGGTGGAAAAAACTGTACTCCCTTAAAATATAACGTAAGAAATATTTTTTCAATCCACTTAAATTCTACTTTATCTCTTATTTTTCATTCTAATTATTTTAAATTTTAAAAACATTCTTCAAAATGATAATCTATCCTAAAAAATTTTAAAATACCTCCGAATATAACATTTCTAATAATGATATCATAAAAAATGTAATTTATTAGGAAGTATTCCAACTTGCCAAATAACAATACTTTGTAGTAGTAATACAAACAAGATTAACATGGGTAAAAAATGTGAAACACAAATGTGATGTGATGTTAGCCATGGTGTAAGTCTAATTTGAAAAACATTAGACATAGACATGCATGTGACTTGAGTAACAGCATTTGATTGTAATTTCACGACGTGCCAGCGCTCCACATTTGATTATAATTTTGCAGTTTCTATTTTCTAGCCGAACTACGCATGGACCTTTTATCTGCACTAGTACACTTTTAGATAGTACATAATAAATTGGACGTAAACTGATCAAACCGTGCCATGTACCGAACACATCCCTAAAACTTTCTCATGTCTGTGTACGTACAAACAGTACCACCAAACAGCTGACCTCCTTGGCATTAATCTATGAAGTGACTTCAAATTTATTTAGTTTTTTCACTGCCTGGAAATTCATTTCTCTGTAACATCATGATGGGCCCTTCATGAAACGAGCAGCTGTCATCATACATTTTCTGCATCGTTGACAGCTTCATTGAATGCAGCAGCCAAGTACTGAGCTAGGCTTGGTTCAGAATTGGACTTGACAGAAGCAGCAGATGATCCCTCTCCTATTGTACTCTTTGATTTTGAAATCCAGGGTTTTACTTTCTCAGGCATGTGTGAAGTATGCAAAGAACCAGCAATTGCCTCCCAAATTTTAGGCTCTAAATGGTTCCACGGATCTTCAACCATGGAGCTCTTGTAAAATCGATTGGGACCAGGACCTGCGTTTTCATTGGACCAATGACCACGAAAATTTGGTCCTCGTCCTGAAACAGAGCTACCAGAGTTGTGCCATACACCCCTGCCTCGCCCTCGACCAGGGCTAGGACTGTAATTGGGACTGTAACTGGGCCTAGGACTGTTCCTGTATCCTGGAGAAGGATTAGGACTGTAACTGGGCCTAGGACTGTTCCAGTCTCCTGGAGAAGGATTAGGATTGTAACTGGGCCTATGACTGTTCCAGTCTCCTGGAGAAGGATTAGGACTGTAACTGGGCCTAGGACTGTTTCTGTATCCTGGAGAAGGATTGGGACTGTAACTGGGCCGGTGAGCTATGCCCTGTGCAGAGTTATATAATGGACCACCTGATGGTTCGAATCTGGGATTTGGATATCTACCACCACTTGATGGATGGAATAGGAAGTTATCGTGAGCAGGACCTCTAGGTCCACTCAAATCCAGGTTTCCACTTGCTGCTGCTGATACTTGAAAAGGAGGCAGAGTCATCTGTGGATTTGTTGATTCTGTTATATCCAATCAATGAAATAACAACTGTCATTGAGGAAAAGATAAGATAAATCTAGATAGTAGAGTACAAGATAAATTCGAGGTAGTTAAATACTAAAGAACATATAAAACTAACTAAAACGCAATGCTGCATACCTTTATTCAACCATTACTAAATAAAAATAGACCAGAGAAACTTCTCATAGATCAAAGAGTAGGATGAAGTTTCGGTCCTTGAAAGATTGGGAATGCGTCATTTGAATCATCCAAAAATATTTGAATTACCATATAAATTGGTACCTTTAAAAGATCCAAACTGGACTCAACCAAATCCTTCAGGCTAAATTGATATTATTTTTAGAGGACTAGATTTCCTATTTGATTGAGTCAAATTTCAAAACGGTGTAGATTGTTGTCAATTGATGCAAATAATCTTCTGAAAACTTTTTCAATGGAAAAACTCAACATTTGAAGGGTAAAAATACCAGCCTACTTGCTAAATAGGTGTCAAAGGGGAAGGGGCGTTGAGGGATTGTAAAGTCCTCATTCCATTATGCATGGACGTAGTATAAGTAATATTCACCACAAATCAGGCTTATTATCTTAGCGCTACATGAATCTACAAGACTCTGAGTGGATAGCTACTTATACAAATCAAATTAAAGGATGCCAACGTCAGGTAAACAGTAATGGATAAACATACCAGTACCTGGATGTGGTGATGAATATTGTGCCATAGGAGAACCACCAACATTTGGAGGAAAACTATCCGGTGTAGCCTGGGTACTGGTATTGTTCCTTTTGTTAGAAGAGAAGGCACTCATCGGATCTGTATAGAAGTCAAACCTTGGAGCAGCATATGATTTATCCCGTGACGGCATAGTTAAAGGAGCTTCAATCAGGGGATTTGAGAGAGAACCGGGCATGGCAAAACCTTCCACGGCACCAGACACTTCAGCATGATCAGCTTGTATGCGCATTTCTCTCAGCCTTTTCTTCCTCTGCTCTGAATCCTCCATGTAACCTGAGAATCCAAAGGGTAATTACAGCCACAATATGAATAAGCAATAATAGCCACCATAAAATGTCACAAACACATAAACTAAAATCACTGCTCGTAAACAGAAAAATCAACAAGCAAAACAAACAACTTCTCAGAAACTTTTGAAAAAAAAAAAACTGTTACTTTTGTAAAACTGGTTATTTTTGAAGAATGAAATCAAACTGATTTCAAGATTCAGTAAATCATTTTTAATTCATATAGTGGTTCTTGTTCTATAAACCTCTTTAAAATCACTGAACCGATTTTAGCATTGTTAACTGGTTCTGAACTAGTTCCCAAACCACTTCAAGAACCATTTTTCTCCTACTGTAAAAACAGTTCAATAATCCTTTTTTTTTTCATGAACAGTTCAAGAACTGCTCTTTTGCCTATATCTGCAGTTCAAAAGAACCTTTACACAACATACAGAAGAATATTGTAAGAAAAGTGTAATAATAATCAAACGGCCAAGGACAAGACTGCTGAACATGATGGTAAACTTTATTCTTCCTTCATTATTAACAAAGGTAACGTGCACCATTCACATTATAAAATATTTATGCCAGGATAAGTATCATAGTTATCAATCCTCAACAGTGAAGCAGAATGTGAGGCCCAAATCACTTTAGTGGGATGACCACTATTTTGGGGATGACAGATACAAGATAAGTAATTTATTGTATACATATAAACGGCAAATTGAAAAAATTCACCAAACTTAAAGACATTTCAGAGATTAACCAAAAAAACGAAAGAGAAGTCAGAACAATGAGCAAAATAAAAACTAAAAAACAAAGACTGGTATGAATCAGTGTTTGCATCAAAGGAAGAAGGGTTTGAAACCCCGTTAGAGTCTTCCAATGAGAAAGAGAAATCACAAAAATATATACAAATAAAAGTGTTGAAAAACTCGTTGATGGAGAAGGGAACTTGTCCAGGAGCACCGTGGAGGCTGTGATGCTCCATCATACCGACCACAGTAAAAGGCAGGATTAGGAGTAGCAGACATAAAAGCATGACATGATGGAGTTAATATAGCAGCCACCTAATGTGAATCGACACAGCTGTAGTGTCTAAATTAGTCAGATAAGAATATGTTGAAACAATTGATCACATGTGCAACAAACATATTATGGTGCACAACTAAACTAGCAACACAACAATTAGAGCTTTCACATGCTAAACATCATGTTGAATATTTGGAAAATTTTTTAGACCATCAAGAGCGTTAAGATGTTGAGATTTAGATGGAAACAAGAAATTTATTATGATAGACATAAAAAGTCAACCACAACAAATTCGTAAACAAAATCAAGCAACCAGCACCCCCTAATTGACCATCTACACGACTATATCCTTAGTTTAAAAGGAAGTAGCTAAAGATCCAAAAGATGCACCATTATTGGCACCAAGGATGTACCTAGAGGAAATAACGTACGAAAAGATCCCCAAGTCAACTTAACAGATACTTCTACGAATTTTCTTCGGCAATAGCTTCCAAGGCATCAATGTTCGGTTGACTATGAGAAAACATATCAAATCAGAGTTGTAGAGATAAAGGATCAGAACACAATGATTTCACATTGGCAGAATTGCATATCCTTATATGAAGCAAGTGATTTACATCCCAATCTTGCATTCAAGTCCTCAAAGAGAACTTGTAAATGTAAGGGGTTGAAACCTACAAACATAGGAATGTTGTATAGTTAAAAGAAGCACTCAAGGCTGAAGAAGTGAGCAACAGAGCAACTGAAAAGAGAACATGAAGAGTGAATCTAACAGGAAACTAAGTTCCTAACTTGTACAAACAGAAGATATTAAGGATGTTCAGTTAAGACTGCTCGGAAAATAAAAATATACTTCCAGTGGCCAGATATTTATTCTCGATCATTATCAACAACTTATGAGTCTTACTTCTGCAAATAACTAGTGTGTTATCAGGACAATATTAAGCATAACTGGAGGTCTACCCGTCTAACACCATGCCATGGATCAACTCTTCCCAAAAGTTTGAGCATTTGGGCAAAGGGAAATGAATGGTTATACATAAGCACAGCAAAAGAGGGAAAATATTTACTACTTCACTTTCAGGATAAAAGAGACAACTCTACCTTTCAAAACATGAATAGATAACATCCTGTACAAATTGCAATAAGAACAATCAAATTAACAATCAATTGATCAAAATTACAATTGAAACTTCAATTCAAGTTCAGTAGAACTAATAAATCACCTTGCTGGAACCTACAGAACTGGGTCATCCTGACTATGAGAAGAGTCTTAGTATCAGGTAAAATCGAAGAGAGGAAGAGAAAAGTAACAAGAACTGCAATCTCAAACTGAACTTTATAGCAACTAACTCCTTATAGCAAGCATTTAACTCCAAATAGCACGTGATTTTTTTGTTATTAGAAAAGTGATCCAATAGATCTAATACACCGGTGAATACAGGAAGACATGGTGCAAGAGCAAACACATAAAACATTTGAAGGGAAATATAGCATCCTTGCCGTCAAACTCAACCCTTACTCTATCGCATTTCTCAATTTTGTATAGTTCTATAACCTTATATGTGCGCCTCTACCCACTCTCCAACTTCCAATAATCCCATCTAACAATCAACAGCAAAAATTCATAATGTCATTCTTCTTCGATAACATCAATTTATTCATTAACTATATTGATTCACAATCACCACTCAAATATTGTGTAGTCTATAATAAAGATTTTGCTACTACTCTCATGATTCTCCTCTACCAACTGGAGGCATCAATTTATCAATTTCCCATGTATCTCCCGCATCAACAACTTAGAATTAGCAGCAATCTGTTTGCTTTTACAAACAATATCTCCACACAATTCATGTCTAGGAAGTGGCCTCACTGTTCTTAATTGAAAAAGAGGATATCTTACAACATTACTACTATAAAACTCTCTGGCTGGATGGACATGCTTCCACCAGAAATCATGCAGTGCTATTTTCATTACATCCCAATACTCTGCATCACGATATAACCTGAATAGACTACTACCATTGGGAGTCCAAACATAAAAATCCATCCAATCCCTTCCTAGAATCTCCATTAAACCCTGAGCTTGAGGGATATAGTGATATGGAATTCGAGACCAAGGGAAAGCTTTACTTATGTCTCCATCAAAAAATGGACACTTTATCTCCAGTACTCCACGAGAAGGCAATCCATGCACTAGACTGTCAATTACACCATCTGGTGAAGCAGCAAGCCAGCTGTCTTCTGGGTGTGAATCATAGACCTGAAATTCAGGAAACAACACTGTATTTCCAGTTATCAGTTTGTATCTTTCAAGTGCTTCCTCCTCTTTGATATTGTTCCAACAGGTGGCAATGTTTCCAGAGAAAGGTTTGATAGCACCAATCTTCTGTAACCACAGCTGGACCCTTTGCCGACGGCGAAACCCAATAGCAGCAGCAAAAGTGCTAGCTGTCAATTTGTTTCTCCTAAGTGTTTGCCAGGTTTTAAACGGATGTTGAAGGCAGCTAGCCTGAAGGAGTGAAAAAGTTTCAACAGATGTGTATTTTGACATGCCACCAAGTGAGTGCAATTTTCTAGAAGGTTTTTTGAAGCTCGGCTATTGGTATTAGTTTCTCTAATAGCCAGCACAGAAGCATTACTACTAAAGTTTCTTTTATTACTTAGACATGCAACAAGTGCATCCACATAACAGCAACTTTGGTGCCTGAAACATTGCAGCCAAACATGAACTTTAGATATAAGCTAGGCAACAACTGAATAGGTAACTGGTATTTAAGAGAACAATAGTGTACATGGCAATGGTAAGTTTCCTATAAACACTGAAAATGTATATGGTTTCATTCCCAGTTAGCAAAGAACTAGTAGTAGAAAGCTCAACATTGAAATTCTTAAATTCAAAACAGCTTTCCAAATGAAAGTTCAGAGGAATTCTAAAGTATGTGATGATTGTGGCATTTCATTAAACATGATGACACAAGGACTCACAAACCCACAGAAACGGCACAGACCTAAACCATGAAGAACATTGAAGAGGTGTTGATGTGAGAAAGAAAGAGGTGCAAGATAGGTTTTACCAAAAGTGATGAAGTTGACAGTGGATATGGTGTCCTGAATGAATTATGATGGCGAAGGACACAGAGAAAGAGAGACCTGGGGAAACTTCCTGGTGTTGCAAACCAGTCAGATATATGACGTACAAATTAATTATTTGTTTTACTGTTTTTTTAATATTTTGAGGTACGAATAAATTTACTTGATTTCAAAACTAAATGGACTGCATTCTCAACTTAAGAAAAACCCCAATATTCAGCTACATACAGCTAACAGAGAACAAAGCGGGGGTCTCTGAAAAAAACTAAATATTCCAATGATACAGTTAATCTGTATGAGAAGTATGAACCAACAGAAACAACGTAAACCGAATAGGCTTTCAAAAAGGCCATTAACTGGAGTTCAGGCCGATAACAATTAATGTGTTTGAACAACACACAAGAATTGACTCTACCTTAGAAATCATGGTGAAACCATGAAAAAGTAGAAGGAACTATTTGTTGCTTCAACTTGACCATGAAAATTGATTTATTTTTTTTCTCACCAAGAATCTATTCCCAAACAACACAAAATCCAGTGCAACTCAGTTTCAGTAAATATCCCTAACTAACTTCAATTGACTCAGGAAATCATTGAACTCAATTCTCTTAGACACAATCTCTTCAAACCAAAATGCTTGAAGTTCCAACATATTTTAAGTACGTGCAGAGGTAAACACTCAGCGGGAGAGCTAAGAAAGAGTCAAATCAAACACCACACAATCAGCACAATAACGATGGAAAATTTTCAAAGGGAACAAACATTATGTAACATTTCAATCCAAGTTCAAGTTCCCATCCCCTTTCAGGGTATTTTCCGTCCTAACCTAAAATCATACACGATTCAGAAAACTATAAATGCGCGACAAAAATTTTGACGTAACAAAAGAAAACGTTTAAAGTAAAACTCACAGTGATTCAGTCTTCAATCCTCAAATCCTTCAGCTAGAAGCTTCGGAGAAAGTCGAGAATAGAGTTCTGAGAAAAGCGGGTAAAGATTGAGACTAGGTTATGGCAAAATATAGGAGTGTGAAGGGAAACGTACAATTACAATAGTAACCCTCTGAATCACGTTAGGGATTAAAACGCGATTCACTCACACAGTAGGGTCCAGGAACTTGAGGCCCACGTTATTACTTCCCATTAAAAATAGATACAAATTATTTCCTCCAATTAACACATTTTTAATATACCAATATTATTTTTATTTTAAAATTTATTTATGAAATAATTTTTTTCTTCCCCACTCAAAAATATATCTATTATATATATGATATTTTTAAAAGATTTGTTACATTTTTATTTCTTTAATAATAATAAAAATGATGTTAATAATTATTTCTTATATGATAAATATGAATAATTATTTCTTTTATTTTCATTAGTTTGTTAAAATTAGCTATGTTGCTGTTAATATATTTATAATTTATATGATTAATTTTAAAAATTCATTTAAATATATTGTTTTATTTAGTTTTATGATAACAAATTTAATATTAATTGAAAAAAAATTAAGATATTTATTAATATTTATAAGATTATTTTTTATTATTTATCAAGAAAGTTTATTAATATACATATAACAAAGAAAAAGAGAAATGTTAAAATAAAATTAAAATTTATTAAAATTAAACAATATATTTTTAAAAGTAAAAAATTTAGTAAATGGAATATGAACTATGACTCAAAATTATAGCTTTTGACAAAAATAATGACTTGAAAACTCATTTTTTGAATAATATAATCATTAAAAAATAAACATTTATGTTTATAAAATAAATAAATAACGCTAAGATAAGTATAAAAATTTATTAGGTCTTAAAATACTATAGTTAAACAATTTTTACAAAAAATCATATAATGAAATTATAAAGAAATCAATTTGCGTTACCTGTACACATAAGTAAATTTTTATGTTGTAAATTTTACTATATGTCTTCAATTTCTAGAAAAAAATTAAGAAAGTTAAGGGATTAAAATAACCAAGGTCATTAAATTTTCAAGGAAATGTACAAGTCTCTAACTTTTATTAAAAAAACTGTCTTTGCAGCTTCATGTAGGTTCATTCAAAAGCTCCAATGACAAAGATCATCCATTGAAATTGTGTTTGATTAAAACAAAGTATTTTTCGTATTTTGGGTAATTTATGAATTAAGAAAAATCTCAACACAGTCAAATAATACACAAGAATACAGTAAAAATCCTATTTTTATACATTATTCATTTAGCTTATAGAATAAAAAATAACATTTTTTGTCACGGATATTGTCACGGATATTGTCACGAATATATCAAATCAACAATTTTTTATACTAAAATTATAATAAATCACACAAAAACGCTCACATACCATCTATGAAAATATATTTTATGAAGTAAAAATTAGAAAGAAAGGGAAGAGCATTATGCATACATAATTTTGTGCATATTTACAAGTATAGAAAGTCCTTTTCAGTATCAATTCATCTCCTTTAACCATTCTAAGAAGCAAAAATGACATGTTTAAACACATTTAATTGGTTAAAAAAAAAATGGACTACAATCTTTCCTCTGATACATATAATCTTTTTGGGTTTGATGATGAACTATTATCAAAGAAGAATTTGAACACACTAAAAAGGTGCATTGTGGTTTGTTGAGGTGATTTGCAAGTATTGATAAGAGAAAATGGTGGTTCATTATCTTAGCCTTATGCATGTTTAAGTTAAAACTTGCAGGGAAAGTCATACTAATATGTGGCAATGAAATAGAAAGAAGGAGGCAAACAAATATATAATACTACAAAATTAATTGTGCCACTAAAATAATAGGGACTTTTGATGTTTATACAATGGATTATGTGACATTAAATATTTATAGTTTTTTTATTACAATAATACTAAACAATTAAAAATAATAAATAGTAATAAATAAATTATTAATAAATAAAAGAATTCACTTTTAAATTTTTTAATTAAGTATATTTTATTTTTACTAAGTTGAAAGAGTTTTATATGTCCATCAAGAAAAAGTAATTTAGGATTTCATTGTTAAAGGAAAAAAAAAGTTGATATTTTAACTATTAATCATGATGTTAAATAAAACTAATCATCATATTACTTAGTTATCATGATTATAATGAATAAATATTTAAAAATGTTTCTTAAAAAATTGTAGTTCCATTATTAGTTTCCTAAAAATAATTCGTGCAATTAGTTTTTTAATGTCCTCTCAATTAGCATGCAAATACTCTCATTAGTAAGATGTTAATAAGAGTAAAATGATTATTTAGATGAATGTTTGGTGCTATTTTTTCTTTCTTATCTCACATTATTTTTTTATTGTGTAACTGAATTTACAAAACTATTATGTGAAGTGAGGTGTTCATGTATTGTACATCAAGTTACTCATGATATTTTTCATAAAATTCTAATATCCAAAGCTTAACTTCATATTCACTTTCAAGGTTTTCGTTTTGTACATTATGTAGTATTTCGAAGGATTCTTGAAACAGAGATAAATATCAAGCATTTTTTTATGGTCGCTTTTATACCTTTCTTTTAGGCGTACATTTGGGAACTCTTCTCCTAGTTTTTTTTTTCTCTCAATATTTTCAAGTCATGTTTTTAAAAAAAATATAAGTGATGATATGGATGTGATGTTATTATGGAATAAAAGTTTGATCATGAGTTTAAAAACAAGATTCTCACCTTTGTATGTACTTATTTTCTCTATACTTTTTACATAATTATTCATATAAGATGCAAAGTAGATCTTCTAAGACAAGAAATGTTAGGTAAGAATGTTAGTCAATCTTGAATAGGGTGAGTTTATGCTACTCTTTACTATTTTTTATTTACTAATAATTTATTTATGACCAAAAAAATTGTATTTTGACTAGTAATCTCCATACTTGTTAAAAGAAAAATGATAGACTTATTTATTATAGTACTATCTAAGTAAATTGTAAATCTTCTAGTTAAATGGTTTGGAAATACTTGTCACATCAAATTTATAAATTTTAACAATTTTATAATGAATAAATACTAAAAAATCCTAAAAATTGTGCTCTAATTAAGTTTTTATTTTTCAATATCCAACAATTCCTTTCATCAAATAAACCGTTACTATTTTTCTCAGCTTTGACTTCATATTAACCTTCAAAATAGTTTTTGAAAGATTCTTGTGATAAGAGAAGTCAGCTTCAATGGAATCTCTCTAGTAACTTTCTTTTAGGTGTCACTTTAGAAACTCTTTTGTTAGTTTATTTCCATGTCATCTCTTGAAAGAAAAAAATATTGGAAGAGGAATGATAAGGGGTTATTTGTGTGATGTCATTAAGAAAACTGTATTTTGCTTAATTATTTAAGAGGAATGATAAGGGGTTACTTATGTGATGTCATTAAAAAAACTGTAGTTTTGCTTAATGGTGCTTAATCATTTAAAATGAGAGTAGGTGTTCCAAAACACAATTTAATGTCCTTATATATTACATGTTCCCAATATACATTTTTTAATAATTTTTTTTGTTAGATATTAGACATCTGCTCAAGGGAGCAGTTTGCTTCAATAATTTCACTTGGTATATCTTTAACAATTTCTCACAATCATCACTGGAAACTTCTCCTTTCACTTCTCTCTTTTATCCGCCCAACTTTAGTTTCCCTTCTCTTCTTACCCCAATCACCATTCATCTTTCACAACAACAACAATATCCTAGTAGTACTATTCTAAGAGATATTATTTGAGCAAATTTTTTTCCTTACCATTACTACAAAAATATTAAAATTTTTTTTCATGAATTAAAGTTATTTTATATAGATTCTCTCATATTAAATCTGTATTATTTATCAAAAATATTGCTACATCTGTAATGGCACCCACGAAACTGGAAAGATTGGGCCTTTGGTGGTGGAGATTGAGGAAGCATGTTCAGTCATTTTGATTTTCAATTTGCCCATTTGAAGTCACAGCAAGAACCTTTCTCTTCAAAGTCTTCACTTTTTGCGTATTGCATCACCTTCTTCTATAACTAATTTTAACATCACAAGGTTCATTACTACTAATTTCAATGGTTCCCAATAAAAAAATCAAACAAATTCAGACTCCGCCACTTCTTCAAAGGTGAAAGTGTCGCCAAAACCTAAACCTAATTGCGCTCTTCCAATTTCAAAGACTAACAATTGATCACAAACACAAAGAGCGAACTAAAGATTTTGATCTCAAAGATTTTGATACAGCATCGAATTAGCATGTGTGGATTGTAATTGGTAAAACACAATAACAAGGAAAAGCGGTTCAAGATCTCAATTGGTTTGGGGCGAAGAATCCAACCTGTGTAGGGCTTGTTCAGCGACCTGAAATTGGGGGTCCAATTCGAGAGCCTGCTGGTAGGCCTTAACGGCGGCGTCGTTCATCTTCTTCCGCTCGAAGCACTCGCCCAGGGCGAAGAAGGCCTTGGAGTTGTTGGGGTTGAGTTTGACGGACTCGGAGAGATCCGCGAGGGCCGAGTCGACTCGGGCGCGCTGAGTCGAGGCGAGTCTGAGCTCGGCGCGCTTGAGGAGCGCGTCGGCGAGCTCGGAGGGGGAGAGCGAGGTGGCGGCGAGGGGGGAGAGGGCGTCGTCGAGGGAATCGAGGGCGGCGGAGCGGTATCCGAGGAAGTCGAGGGCGAGGGCTCGGAGGAGGTGGGGGGCGGCGTCGCGGGGGTCGAGGGCGATGGCGCGTTGGGCCTGGGCCTGGGCTTCTTTGGCGAGGGCCTTTGACTTGGAGGCACGGGCTCGGGCGAGGAGCTGGGCCCCCTGGACGAAGTGGCGCTTGGCTTGGATGTCGGCGCGGTTGCGGAGACGGAGGTCGGACCAGAGCCTCTTGGGGACGTTATGCATGAAGAGGTAGAAGAGGAGCATGACCAGGACCATTCCCACCTGAAAAACGACGTCGTTGGACACCCAGTTCTCTATTGTTTTGTCCATTTTGAGAATTGGAGATTGCAATAGCTGGTGTCACCCCCTCCTCTTACCTCTGTACCTTCCATGTTGGCTTTCATTTATACTCCAATAACAAAATTCTTTATGGACTCAAAAACCTCCACTAAGTTCAGTATTGATTTAGTGCTTTAATACTTATCAACTGAGTAAAATAAGAAATAAGACAATCAAATCCTTTTTGTTGTTGTTGATTTTTATTTATAAAATTTGTGATCATAATTTTTTTTACAAGATTATTTGATATTTATCATGGAGTTTCAATAATTTTTTTTAATAATGTAAGAACATTATTGTTTCAAACAAAACATATAGGTTTAACTCACCAAAGATTGAGAATTTATTCAATAAGATCAACTTGACACAAAATAAACTTGAAGATTTCGTGAAGAATGACATAACAAGTTTCAAATTGATTTTGTAGACTGGCTTGATATATTGGTCTGTCACCAACAACTATAAAATATCTAGAATGATAAATAAAACTATAATACATGGTATTTTGAATATTGTCACCTAATTATAGTTTTAAGATATTTACTTTAAGAAATAAATTACCAAATATATAAAAAAGTCAAACTTACATAAAAAAATGCAATCAATCATAAGAAATTTCGAAATTATAAAAGTTTAGATGTAAAAAAATATATTGATGAATATAATTCTTGAGATTGTGATTGTTAACCTTACACCTTAGTATAAGTGATTGAATGCTGAGAGGTATGATTCAGCGTTTGATTCATGTGAATATTTTAAATCATGCATGACTCAAGTTAATATCTTATTTGACGATCTTATCACTCAATACATAAACTTTTTCATGTATATTAAATGGTCAGTTTTATACTAGTATCACAAATCATCACAAAACTCCATAGATTCATTTGATGCTTTTTACAAAGTTCAGAAAACAATTTATTGTTAGCTGAAAAATGGTGGTTAACTTTACGGCACTAGACAAATGGTGGTTAGCTGAAATCTTTTTAATTTTAGTATATTTTATATATTTAATATTTCCAAATTTTTTGTAAATATATTTTGACACATGTAAAATATCACCTAAAGATTATTAGTGGGTAAACATACTTGTTAGGTGACAAAAGTAGAGATAGAAATATAAATTTCATATCCAATGCAAATGCAGACGAGGATGAATATTAATCTTTACTTTAAAAACAATTATAGTTAAACTCAAAGTTACATTATTATAAAAGAAAATATTATAATAAAAAAACTACAAAGAAAAAACAACATGTAGGTTTCTTTATTTGTCAAAATATTTGTTTAATAAATTTTAAAAATAACATGTAGGAATTTTAATAAATTTTTCTTTAATAATGTAACAAGGATATTCTCTTAAAGAAAGAAATATGACTTTAACTTTGAGAATTTATTGAATAACATCAACTTGACCTCTAACAACAATAAAATAAACTTAAAGATTTTTTGATCAATGATATAATAAATTTTAAATTTTGTGGACTAGCTTGATACATTTGTTTGTTACTAGCAATTACAAAATATATAGATGATAAATAAAACTATAATATATAATGTTTTGAACATATAATTTAATCCTAATTTTAAGAAGATGTTCACTTCAAGAAATAAATTAATGAATATATCAAAAAGTCAAAAAAAATGTTTAGAGAGAATGTAACAAATCATAAAAAGTTCCGATCTCTTATGAAAGTTTATATATATATATATATTTCATATGAAAAATATATTAATAAATATAATCTTTTGAATGTTGAGAGTTATAATTGAGTGACTCAATAAATACTTATATTTATAGTTAAACTTATATTGGGAAGACTAGAGAAGAATGAGACAAAAATCAATACACAAGAGAATTACACCTTTAATCTAAAACCTTTAAAACATTAAGTTTGTGAATCTTCTTTCTTATATATTGTTCAACTTTCTCATACTCATTTTAGACTTAAACTTATCCTTACATACTTAATACCTAATATGAGGTAACCTAACAAATTTATTTTCATTGCTTTCTTTTAGTCCTGGATTCCTTTCATTAAAACCTCTTCCTCTTTTAGAAAAACTTTTCATTATCTTATTTTAACAAACTTTAAAATATAACAATTTAAGTATATATCCATTATTTGATAATCCCTCAAACATAATAAATTAAATTATTAAAAATATATGTATAAAGACATATGTCTTATATTGAATATTCAATTATTAAAAAATATTTTAGGTATAATTCAAATTGAATATTTTTCTCTAAATAAAATTCAAACAATCTACAATATTAATATATAATTTATATTATCTTCATTTATTATATAATAGTAAATATCAAATATAATCTCTCGTCCTGTTTTATATTTTAAATAACATGGATCACAAAAATACAAAACATCATCAAATACATAAAAATATTAAAAGTTTAAAACTAAAATACCTCACAATTTTATTTTGCAAGAACTATGAATTAAAATACAGAAGATTATCAAATATTTTTCGAACCTAAATAATTAATCTTATAAATATATTTTTTTAAAAAAAGTGGGTAACTTTAAATAGTTTTTACATGCATTTTTACTTAATTTTTGAAAAAATATGTTAATTTATATTAATTTTGTAAATCTAATTAAAAACAATTATCTTAAATTGTATGATAGTATACTTTCGTGTTATGACTCCGAACCCAATTTTTTTTTTTTTTTAAATCATTCGTTTTCTAAAAAACTTTTCTGTAGTTTTCATACCATTCGTTTTCTAAAAACTTTTTCTGTAATTTTTATAATAAATTACGATTAAGACTGCAACCTGGATACAATTTTTATACAATATATCTTATCTTAAAAGTAAATATCAAAATTGATAATAACATATTTAAGTGCCTTTTCTCTTACTGAATTGTTAGTGCCTTTAGTATTAGTGAATTAAAAAAGTTGGACAAGTTGCCTACAAACTGAGATTATAAATTACTTCCTATATACTTGAATTTATCCATATTTTCACTAATCACTAGCTCTATTTAAATTAGAAATAAATTTCAGATTTATCCATATTTTCACTAATCACTAGGCTCTATTTAAATTAGAAATAAATTTCAGAGAGTGGAGATGAATTTGGGGAGTAGAAAAGGAGAAAAAAGGAAAGTGAGAGATGAGTGAAAGATTTATATATAATTTAATTGATATGATAATATAAAATATTTATATATTTAAAAATTATCAAAAGTACTCTCATGTTAAAATAAATTAAAATTAAAAAGTAATAAAAATTTGTAATAATAAAGTATATTTTAGTATAACAAATTAAAACATTTCCACAAATATCAAATTTTAAATTATTTTATTTAAATTATTTATTTTGTTATAACACAAAACATTTATATTAATTAAATCTCAAGAATTAATAAAAACATAATATATTACAACATAATTTACATTTCTCTCATTGTTGGTAGATTTAATAGACAGAAAAAGCATCCAAAATTAAACATAATTATCAATTTGCAGTAAATATTAAAAAATATTTATAATAGAATTAATTATACTTAAAACATAACATATATAACTTTGTTTCCAAATCTGCAGGCGTTAACTCAAGGATGATCATCATTCTGCTACCTATTACATTATTTAATTGCATCCTACAAAGCAACTAATTTGCATTCTTCAGTATCTTACCGGTGTTTATTTGATTGAGAGATTACCACCTTACAGACAATATCAAATTACATAATGCCAAAACGATGATTACATATATACAGTCTTAAGAAAACAATAGAAAACTCCAAATAATTAAATTAGGTAGGAAAGTATTTTATAGATCTCAAAGCTATAGATAAAAGAGCTTGAGGTCATGATTTTAAAGTTACTACAGACTTGATTGCCTTAAGTGCCCATAGAAATGGGATAGCATGAATCAACCGATCCATATACAATTGCAACAAACAATCAAAGGGCTTCATGCCATCAACAATAGGAGTATATGACCAAGGGAGGGTTAGGTTAATAAATTTCATCAACAAAAACCCCAATCATGGGCATACTCCTAATGTTATTTCCCACCCATTTTAATCGCATCCGCTGGTGACTTCAGTAGTTTCTTTAGAGATTCAACTATGCTTGAAAATGATGGCCGATCACCAGGTTTACTGTCAAAAAATTACCAACCGTCAGAATCAAATCTATCCAAAAAATAAACGAATAAGCACAACAAATAGACAGAAGAAATGACACATAAACACTTACTCGGCCCAACAAGATTCCATGAGAGAGGCCAAGGCTGGGGAAATGTTTGGAGGGATAGCAAGCCTCCTATTCTGGAAGGCGACAGCTCCAACTACCTGAACGTACACATAAAGATGACTTAAAAAAACTAATCCATAGACTTAACAGGTTTCATTTTGCCAAATAGCTTGTTTGAATTACGCAATTTTGCAATACGCGCTTTCCGTTATATACCTCAAATGAAAATATTAAGCAAAAAGATCAACTTTAAGCATAACAAATTTACCTGGGCATGACTAAGTCCATTCCACGGTTGTTGCAGGGTCACAAGTTCCCACAGGATAACCCCAAAACTGTAAACATCAGACTTCTCATTTGAAGGTTCTCCACGAAGAAATTCTGGAGCCATCCACTCAGGCTGAAAATAAAATTAAGAGAGTTACACACTTATTGAAGATGTGGCACCGTGAAGTGAAAGTTCAACCTGCAAAATATTAATAGAATGACCACTTTGTCGAAAGAAATTTGCCTCTATATACACCAACATGCAGAACCTACTAAACCAGATAATTTGCTTGACACAAAATTGCTTCCTTAAAACACACCTGAAAAAAAGCACATTATCCCCACCCCAAGACTGAACTGTCATCAAACAATTGACAGCCATACATACTGGTATCAACCATCTATCTAAATCACTATTATATAATTGAGCTAAGCACTAACACCACCTTGTAAAGAAAACGTTGATAAGAAGTAACAGGACTCTATTTAGTTGAACCTTTTACTTCAAACCTGAAATTGCTACTCAAATAATTTTCAAACCTATCGTGCATAATTTTTTTCTTATGACCATGCTTATGTACATAATCTGGGAATAAGAAACTTACAGTTCCAGCAACAGATTTTGATGATAAGAAAGTGTTAGCCTTAAATCTGGACAGTCCAAAATCACACACCTGAGCAAAAAAAAAAAAAAATCATTCATAAGCAGAATTATTTTACAAAAACTAATGAGAAACTCTAGTGCTCAATCGATTCCATTATACCTTGACAGTCCAATTTCTGTCCACTAACAAGTTCGGGGTTTTGAGATCCCAGTGCACAATTGGTGGCTTCAGACAGTGGAGATAATTGATCCCTTTAGCCTACAATCAGACAAATTATGTATCATATATCATAATACATGATATCCAATTTATCAGAGAAAAATAAAAATAACTGGCACAAACCACGTCTAAGGCCATCCGTAACCTTCTCCTTGGATCTAGAATTTCACCAGATGCTGGCTTATGGATTAGGCGGAATAAACTGCCTCTGCAATAAATGCACCAGGAAACAACAGTAAGACACTCAACTCAAACCATTATGAAAGAAAATCCCACATAATTTTACTGTAAAAAAGGGCTGGGTGGCTTACCTTGGCAAATATTCTGTTACTATAGATAGATGTGGACGTTTAGTAACTGCACCCATGAAAAGCACCACATTTGGATGGCGTACTCGTTTCATTATGGCAACCTAAAAGAACGAAAATATCAACTTGAATATTAACTTGTTTCCTTTGCCCCATTAGATAAGGACCAGAGAAGTGAGTTCTCGAAAATGAATTCCCAACATTATACTCAACATAAGAAGGAGACATAAAAGGATATAATTTTAGGGGCGACACGACACTGACCTCTCTCAGAAATTCTTTCAACTGATCATCCTGGAAATCCTGAACTGATAAAACCTTGACAGCAACATCCTGCAATTTTAAAACCACAGTAAAATACACCATTATGAGTGAAAATTATAACAGAAAAAGAATAGGCTGTATTGAAAATATTTATTCAAGGAGACAATACAAGATGTCAGTGGTTTGATATAATAAAGTCATCATGCAACCAACGGCAATCAATCATACTTAAGAAATTAGGAATTACGAAGACAATACGAAGCAACATTCACGAACTTGTTTGTGCATAAGTACGTATGAAAACTTACCGATCCATGCCATTCAGCACGATAAACTGTCCCAAATGATCCTACACAGAGAAGAGAATTTAGATTCGGAGTCACCAGGTCAGCCATGTGCTCTAAAAAAACAAACAGGAAGCAGAAAATTTACCAGCACCAACACGCTCTTTGATTCGTAAATCGTCCCATGGTATTTCAAGCCAGTCCATTGCAAGTGATGGTTCAATATTCAAGTATCTTGGAATATTACCAGCACCCTGATTTTCAAGTTTATTTTTTACGTGTTCTTGTTCAGATTCGGTGGATGAGCACAGTATAGATTGCTTATAGATACTTTTTAGCCCAGAACTTCCCTTTACAACGATCTCTTTGGAAGCTTCCATAACTACAACTGAATCTTTACTGAGCCTTGGGTATTCATGTATCGATGCTCCAGAGACTTGGTCAAGATCTTCAGAAACACCTTCATAGATGGCAGGTAAGTTTAATAAACCCAGAACAGCACATTCCTTATCATTCCCTTTCGAGCCACAAGGAAATAGAGGTTGTTCTGTACCTCCACGAGTTTGTTCTATTGCAGCATAAATAGAGCCATTATTATTTTTCAGTCGATCAGTTTCTTCAACTCTTTGATCTTCGTGTACACAGCCTGCAAGATATTGAGTAACAACTAAGAAAAACTTCAGAGAAAAGGAATGATCTCTGAAAGAATGTATCGAGATCAACGGCTACGTGGATTCTGAACTTGAAATAAGGATAGTTTAGCACAGTAGAGACCGAACTTCCAGGTATATATAAAGCACAACACACCTGAATAAGTGTTATCAAGAGATTGAGAAGATGCTGTAACATCCACATATGGAGATTGGGCTTCTTTCAAATGAGAAATTTGAAATGGGGAAGGTATTGATGACACATATGCTCCGTTAATTGAGGAATCCGGCCCAAGGATATTTCCTGGTTCCCCAACCAGATCAACTACATATTCTCTGTTGAAAACATGAAATAAATATAAGGTTTTTGATAAGGTGATCTAGAAGACTATAACAGTTAACTGAATGTTCTACAATCTCAATAAATCATCAGTCTCAAGCCAAAATTTTGACACGAGCAATCTAAAAAGAAAGGTGCAACATACAACTTAACGATCCACAAATTTGTAAGCATAATGAAGCCCGGCAAATCTAGATGAGTACGAAAACGTACAAGTGAAATTAACAATAACATTCTAGGGTAACAAAAAGTAAAAATGGTCATAACTACTGAAGTAACCCCCTATGATTATCACCAAAGTATAACTACGTGGGCAGAGAGACATTTTGTTTGATTTTACTATCAAAACAAAACTCAGAAGAACAAAGCAAAAAAAGACCATTGCGCTAACCTTGAGAGCTGTCTGTCATCTTTGATCTTGACAAGGCAAGACGATCTATGATCTGAAACACAGTACCTACAACCTCGAGCAATGCGACATGGCAACCCTATGTAATCTGCCAATCTCTACATCCGCAAAACCCAAAAAGAGAAATGATTATTTCAAATGAGTAAATATATAGATCATGGAAATCAATAGGGAAACACTAACAAATCCTCCTCTTAAAACATCCAAATGATACAACAAAAGGAACATATTATTTACCTTGAAGAGAATCGCGCGATGCCTACAGAGTCCACTGGATAAGCTACCAACAGGAAGCACAACACATTGGTGAAAGTTCCTCAACCTCTTGCTAACCAACTTCCACCGCTTGTGTAGATCTCCTTGCTCCACAGGGAACGTACCCCTTCACAAACACAATCCAACACCAAATAAGCAAACACACAATTAAAAACATAATAATAATAATAATAATAATCAAAGAAGGACGTAAAAAAAGTAAAAAGTACGGTGTATCGTAATCTTACGATATTATCTTACCCCATGCATATAGCAACGAGTTTTCCGAGTTTCTCCACCAGCACCAACGCGTTCTCCGAAGCAGAATACAACTCCTGAGCTTTATCTTGAAGCTCCTTAAGCCGAGAGTCCTCGTGTCTATCGAAAAGAACCACCTCTACGGAAGTCTCGCTCGGTTCAACCGCCTTAAGCGCCATCAGAGTCGGTAAACGCTTCCCTTCTTCCTCCACATCATTGCACATCACCCAAAGGTACGGATTCATCCCCAATATGTTGTAAAAACCGTCTGATATCTTGTCCGTGTACGACAAACACCCACTCACCTGAAAATAAAGCAAACGAACAAGTTACAAAACGATAATCTACAGTTACAGCAAGTGTAGTTTCGTGTAGCTGTCGTACATACGTACCCATAAACGATACGAAACGGATTCAGCGTCCCAGGTTTCGGGACCAGCGTCGAGTGTGAGAACAGGTTCAGAAGCGAGGCTTGCTAAACAAGAGAGTCTCTGCGCCAACGCCAGTTGCAGGTAGTAGCTCTCCTTATACTTCTGCGCGGTATTGAGTCTTACGTTTTCCTCCTCTTCTTTCCTTTTTCTCGTGTCTTCTTCAGTGAAGACTTGAAACGACGACGTTTCGTCTTTCGTAACGTCGCTGGAGAATGTGGCGGTGCCGTCCAGCGTGAACAAGCTCCCGGCGTAGCTGCTCCCGCTGGACAACCGCGGCAGCGAAACCTGCCGGTCGAAGCTCCTGTCAACGGCATCCTTCACCACTTGAGCCGCCGACGCCGCCGCCGGAGGCGGCGGCGTCGGAAGTAGAAGCTCTCGTTCATCCTCCTCCTCGTCGTCGTCGTTTGGATAGGTTTTTAAATGGTGACTCGGTCGGTTGCGGTCCTTCTTTTTGTCGATCAACCAATCGCAGAAGGCGGCGATTTGCTTCTGCTTGGTGCGGAACTTGTCGGCGCCGGTGAAGAGGTCGGAGACCGCGGATTGCTTACCGGATGAGAAAACGACGTCGTGGATGTCTTTGGTGGCAGGCGTGGGGATCGGTGTTGGCTTTTTCGGCGCGTCGCTTTCATAGGAAAAAGTCGTATCCGATGATTTGATGGAGTTGATGATTTTTCTCTTTTCGTGATCCAATCTCTGCTTGGAAGACTCATCCAACCCTCGTTCGGGGAATTGCCTCGGGAAAAAGTAAGTCGCTCGGTGAGGCATTTTCAGAAAATTTCACTGAAAAACCGTGATCTCAACAACCACAACAACCTCTCTTTTTTGACGCACACGGTGGAGGTGCAACCTCTGACGTGCGAACCGTTGCCGTGGAGTTTGTTACAGAAGCTAAACGCAAACGCTATTGCCTTATAACAGTAACGATGACGGAGCTCGGTTTGTTGTGTATTGCACTTGAGCCCCGAGAGTCGCGGGTTGGATGAAGTACTCCGTTCAAGTCTCGCACGTGCTTCCAAGTGGATGACGATTAGGCTAACCGCGATTGACCCCTCGCGGAACGTGGAGGCAGCGTGAGTTCCCAGAAGTAGTTTTTTAATCGGAAGAACAATAAAAAATAAATAAATAATGATAAGAAGAAGCAGCTAGAGCAGAAGCTAGACACCGAATTGAGAAATCGCGTTTGAGAGGCGGTGGAAAGCGTGAGAGAAAGAAAGAGAGTCTTAAATTGGGTGGAAGCTATGGTTGCGAGAACGTTGTATTTTATGCAGAAGAAAGGGTTGGCATGCTAGTTGAGGCATCATGGAATGCTGCAACGGATGGGAATCCAAAAGTGTGAAGTCAGTGCTAACGTACACCTGCTCTAGTTAGTGCGCACCCCTCGTCATGTGGCGACACGTAATTCAGTCGCCAATGGGCTTGCGACACCTAAACGATTGCACGCGCTGCGCACCTGCGCGCAGTTTATCGCAGTCAGGAGCCGCGGTTTTCTTTTGGGCAAAGAATATTGAAATAACAGTTAGAAATATATTTTTTTAGTATTAAAAATTATATATATATAAATTAAACTTAGACTTTGTTAGTAATGGAGCTACATGTGCATTGTTTCTTACAACGTTGTTTTTTTTGTAACGCTAAATAAGTGTGATTAAAGAGTTTTTGATTTGAGTTTATACAGTAATGGCATGTGAGGAGTGTAACACTTTTGAGAGATAGAAGTGTGGGAGTGTGATATTGATGGTTGGATTGCGTGTGCTGTAAAGGGTGCTAGGGCTACTATTTTTGGCTTGAAATGTTTATTGTTTTTCCTCTTTCTGCTTCTTTATTCACTTGATTTGCGTGAACCAATCCACATCTTAATCTAATCCAAGCTTTTCTACTTGTTTTTTCGTTAAACAGGTATACTTCCTCGTGCTTAGATTTTCTTTCCCTTTTGGTACTCTCTTTGCAGGATTGTCGTATATTAGGGTTTCTTTCTCACCTATTTTACTATACAGTATATATTTTTTTTTTGCATGAACCACTATATTATTTTATTTAAATAAAAACATATATAAATATGCCACAACAGACTGGGCAAGTCCTGCTGCGGGAGATAAAAAAAAAAGATAAAATTTAACAAATGAATTGTGATGAGATTGAACATTAACTTGCGAAAATAACAAAACCTATTGGTTTATATATAAAAGTCCGTGGGGATTATCTATTTCCACAAGATTCATCTATTGATGTATAAACTATGAATGCTATTATACATCATATTGCTTGTACCAATCTAAAATTAAATTCATAATCAAAACGAATAGATGTGTACATGTTTTGAATTGGTATTCTTAATGTGAAAAAAAGATGAAACTTGGATATGAATCATAGATCTATATTTAAAAGGGACTTTATATGATTCAATACATACCAAAAGAAGTTATGATTTTATGAAAGAGATATGATAACATGTGACCATAAACTCCCATATGCTTGGAATATGCTAAGGAACCGTGACATAGTTTTACGTACAAACTGAAAATTTTCCATTATCTTGCAACAAAATTTAATATAAAAGGTAAATGTCTCACAATTTCACTCACATTTCAAGGATTTATATAGTATTTTTTTTTCTGATTTCGAAGTGGATAATAATACTTTTGAAACTCATACAACAAATATTTGAGACATGAAATTGAATTTTCTTTGAAAGTTTTTGACACATTAGACTTGTCTCCTATAAAAGTTATAATTTACATCACTTGAAAATTTTCTATTGTACAATAGAAGCTTGTGCGACGTAGCTGTTATTAAGTTCTTAAGAAATCATATCTCAATAAATCTAACAAAGTTAAACTTTAACGTTGATAATATATATAGTTCTTACATGTCTACTACATAAATAGTTGTAATTTAAAAACATTGATTAAAGCACATAACTAATAGATACAAATGCCACTTAAACGAGTCAAGGAGGTTTGTAGAAAAATATCTTCAATTAACATATACGTGTAAAAAAATCTTCACATATAAGTTTCTTTATCTTATTCGTATTTTAAGAAAATTATTAATAGCACCAATTGTCTCGATAAAATAAATTTTTTTTAATTAAGCTATACTTATTAAAGAATCAACTTTATTAAAGTGGAAGAAAATTAGAAGAGAAGAGCATACAGAATAACATGATTGATTAATATTCCAACAACAAAAAAATATATAACAAATAGTGTGGTATGTGGAATGAATCATGTCTTCATGAATTGAATATTAACCGTGCATAAATACAAAAATGAAACAATTGGCACGACTTACAAAATATTATAAATAATGTATGGGTAAACTTTAACGTTAGTCATACGACTAACTCGTATGAATAAGAAATTTATAGTAGTTAAAATTTTAAAGTCTTACATTGGTTCCTAATTTTGTAGAAAAAAATTTATTTATAATTATTATTGATTTATGTTATTAACTATTCTAGTTGAACGTTTCTATAAATTCTAAATCTAAAATACTCAGAATTGTTATTATATAGAGATTTTAAATTTATCTATAGACACAAAATAATTATTACTTAATGTTTTCTTTAGTTAACAGATTATATATATATATATATATATATATATATATATATATATATATATATATATATATATATATATATATTGGTTGATCTTCCAGAGTATCAACTAAATTGAAAATTCTTAAACCCTAAACGCAAAAATTGATAATTAATTATTACGTGTATCAACTAAATCTCGGTGAAAATATGCAATCTTTTCAACTAAATCTCGAAGTAGCTGAAATAAAATCTTGTATCATGATAAGTGAATAAGACATCTAAATTAAATATTATTGACTTAATTTTTTTATTTTTCTATCATTGTCATCTTATAGTTAAAAAGGACTAAAGTAATGAGTATTTTATAAAAGCAAAGGCCAATAATATAGTTTTAAATCTTAAAATGGAAATGGCATACCTCCAAAAAAAAAAAAAAAAGAATTGTAGTGGATCTCTTACTAGAAAAACAAATATCTGATTCATAGATTTATTCAAAAACATGTACGCGTGTTGGATCTTCACGAGAAAGCATGTCCAAGTTCCTGATTCAATGTATCGTTCATTTTGGCATTAAATTAAAAAGGGAACATAGTGGTCATGCAATGAAAAGCAAACACCAATCAGCATTAAACATAAAATAATTAAAAAACTAGATTGTTTAATTAATCAGTACCATAAACAGCAAGTTTGTTTGGCTAAACTTTAACCAAACGTTTAATGCATTGACTTGATTAGCAACAGTTTATATTATAATCCCACTGTTTTAACTACTGCTTTGTGCTTTTGTTTACCTATGATAGTACACTGTTGCTGGATACTTTATATAGTATCACATGATGGGATTGTCTTCTAGAGACAGGAGGAACATGCCCAATGGCCAGATAACTTTCTATATCAAGAATGTCCATTATATTATATAATCTGATCCACATTTATTTTTAGTACCCTAAAGGAACTAAGTTACAATTGGTATATGACAAAATATGTTTATAATATGGAATGTTATCAATTTAGCTGATGAGAAAAATGGAAAGAGAATATTTATTTCTTTATAGAAAAAACACATCAGACTGCTCATAGTCGAGACCACCGTGATTATGCACGGCCTTTAAGAAACCTTGTCAAACATAAAGAAAATCTAAAATGAGAAATAAGTAAATAATGATTAAAATCAATTAAAATTTGTTAATTAGTTTATATTATCAGATTAAATAATATTAATATGAAAAGTTTTAATAATCCAGGTTCACTTTGAATATTTTTTTATTTATCTTTATAATTAATTGACGTATTAATGAAAGATGCTTCATGAGTGTTGAAATATCTTTTTGTACGTGTTTTTATGCTAATCAAGACTTAAGAAAAAAACCCATAATCATATGATGTCTCCAATCAACTGATGTTGACTTCAAAGTCATTGACCTATGTAAGATGATTCTATGGTCATAACTGTCGAGATAGAGAACTTCACAATAGTGAAAACTCTAGCTGATTAGGAGAGCTTAATAGACATATTGTATTGGAAGACCTTTAAAAAGTTTTGAGTATCCAAGATCATTTAACCCTATGGTGATCAAATAGCAAGATTTTCCAATAAATATGTCAATACTAAAAGATATATATTTTTATACAAAGTTTGGGAAGGGAAGACTGCAAAGTCAAACCATCAAAATACAGTGCCTCCTAATCGATGCCAGCACGTCATCCTTAACCAGTTAGGTTGAAACACGATATAAAATTATTAATAAAATTGTCTTAGCTCTATTGACAATCGCTTGAAGAATGACACCATATTTTGATAACCATCCCGTAATTATAGGACCAATTACCCAATCATCCAGATCCTTTTCCAAACTCGATTTACCGAATGAATGATCAATTGGTCGATCGAATTATCTGAGTATGACATTAAGTATGAATCAAGGAGAACCATAAAGTCACAATGTTTAGCTGACTTCACAACTAAGTTAAGGTCAAAACCTGAGTGAATAATGAATAATGGATTATGCATTTAGATGGATCCTCCAACACACAAGGATGTTGAGCAAGAATAGTCCTTGAAAGATCTAGAGAACTCCTCCTTGAACAATCACTAGGTTCAAATTCAAGACATTGAGTAACAAAGTTGATTATGATGCACTCATAGTTGGGCTAACCCTTACTTGAGACATGAGTGCATGAAATGTGATTTGCAAAAGTGACTCTCAGTTTACAATCGAAAAATATAAAAGACCACATGCTGCTATGATATTATCATAAAGTATCTGGCATGCTAATTGAATTCAAATTAGCAAAAGTTGAATATATCCGAAGAGAACACAATGTTCGAGTAGACTTGTTGTCCAAATTGGCAAGTACCGAAAAGAAGAGCCAACATTGCTTGGTCATCCAACAAACCATCACAATACCAAGCATATACCAAGTTGAGTGTTTCTCAATGCCCATAGATGAAATTTAGATGACCCCATACAACAATTCCTAGAAGATTGCACATGTTTCGAGGGGAAGAAAAGTTGATGAGATAGAACTGTATCCTGTGTGTGCTTATCAACCATAACTCATTCATAATATGTTATTCTTGACCCTATAGAAATGTGAAACGAAGGTTCAACCCATTATTCATGATGATTGCACCGAGTATGTGAAGAAATGTGTGAAGTGTTAAGAGCACATAAATTCGTTACATGTCAAGCTCGAGATGTTACACCCCATCGCTTCTCCATGGCCCTTTTTAATATGGAAAATGGACATCATAGGGCCCTTTTCCCGACAAGGGACAATGTATAAGTTATTATCAGTAGGAATTGACAATTTCACAAAATGGATTGAGATAAAGCCTTTGGCCTCCATCTTGGCAAAAAAGGTCCAAAAGTTTTTATGGAAGAATATTGTATGACAATATGACATACCTCATTCAATAACAATTAACTAATGTCTGATTAAGTTTTATGAAAGGCTCGAAATTTGTTATTTTACCATATCGGTAGAGCATCCTCAAACCAATGACCAAGCTGAGGTCATAAACAAAGTCATTTTGAACAACTTGACGAGAGTTTAAGTTTGCATCTTGAGGCACACAACCAAGAGTTCTTCTGATAAAGTTGAGGCAACTACTTCTTTATCGATAACAGTCAATGATATATTATTAAAGCCTTTGAAAAAAGCCAAGTTCCCACTGAGTAGGGGAGCAACACCGCTACTCTCGCATCGAAAGTGGAAGGTCGAGACTTCTTTAGGAACCTCCAAGAACAAGCAGTTGTACATGTAAAAGAACTCAGACGAGCTACCCTCCTAACCATGACAAATGTTGTCAATGTGACACATTGCTCAAGGGAAATTGTGTCCACTTTAACATCCCCTTTGAGCATGGGGATGCTCATGGCATTATCATCAACGACCATGATATTTTGAAAAAATATTAGGTTATCCTTGTATCTACCTACTCACAGTTCAATTGAGGAGTCAGATCACTCTTTGCCTGCTCATTATCCAAGTTCCCAGCTCTATCGAGAACATCATCTACCAGACACTCCCAAACATAAGAGGCTTAACTCTCCCCCACAATCACTATCGATTGACTAAAATCATCCAAGGAGCATTCACCCGAAGAGTCGAGACACTCAGAGAGGAAAACATCACTAACCTTGGGTATAAAATACAAGTGGTCCTATTACTAAGCACCCACCCCTATTTATAAATAATGAAATGAAAGAACTCAATCGACGTACCCATTTGCTTCTCAATTGTTAGATCCTTTCACAATAACGGTCAAGATCACACCATAAACACGAATGGGGACAAGTTAAAACCCTAATCTCTACCTGTGACTCTTCGATTGTAGCCTCGAGCTCGAGAGCTAGATGAGATGACCGGTAACATCTCGATCGTCCAAAAAAAAAGTGAATTTTTTTTTCAGAAATAATTAAATTCTCAAAACTAAGTCTATCGAGCATGGAAGACTAATATATTGTTCATGGCCGAAATCACCAATCGAGAATACAAATGGGTCATACACCCATTTCAAAAAACCTTGTTGAGTACCTATCAAAAATATTAAACAAAAAATAAATAAATAAATAATTAAAATCAATTAAAATACATTAATCAATATGTATTATCGTACTAAAGAAGATTAAGCTAAAAGTTACAATAATTCTTTTCTATTTCCAACAATGACCCAACTTATCTTATAAATATAGGTTGACACCACCAAAGTATACATTTTCAAAAACATTAAATATTTTAGTCAAATGTTAACTTGAGTATCAACCTTTTGCAAATATTATCATTTCGATCAAAATTAAAAAATAAAATTAAAAAATAAAATAAAAAACCTGACAAACAAGATAATCACGTCAACATTACATATAACAATATATATACTCTTTTCATCCATAAAAAAACACGTAATGAAAAGATATTTTTGTAAAACTTAATAGTAAGATACAAATTATTTTATTTTATGTATAATCAATAACCAAATTAAATTTTTCACTCTTTCCGTAATTAATTTTTTAACATATCATATCCAGATTTGGTGGTATCAAGTAAAGTTGGATTTGATTATTTTAAATAAAGTTTAATAGGTAAAAGGAAAATTTTACATGTACATCTTTACTAAAAAAAAATAATATTCTACTTTTTTTAGTTGATTCATCCTAAATTATTTTATATTTTAAAAGAAAAATGTCATATCATGAGTGTTTAGTAAAAAATGAAGTGTTTGTGTATATCACCCTAAACGTGTTTATATTAACCTACAAGAGCATTCAAATAAATTAATCATCAATAAAATATTAATAAAAAATGAAAGAGTAAACTATATGCATCTCTGTCTCTTTCTTTCCAGAAAAGCAAATGAAAAGCAGATATCAACATAAAAAATTGTCTAATGGCACCCTCTTTCTTGGAAATGTAAGCCAATAATTATACTTATTCTTTTATGGGAATTGCTTGCATATAAAATAATCAAAATATTTCCATTCAAGGATGGTTGATCAAGCGCATAATCATTGTCACAATATAATAGATGCGATGAGTAGAAAATAATAATTTCCACCAATGTTTGATCGATTCAATGAGTTCTTTATATCCATTTAAAGCTTATTCTATATCAATTGGTCCTCGATGCCAACATGGATGAATAAAAATAAGTATTTCCACTAATATTGTTGAAGAAATAAATTTATTTGTAGAAGTATAGAGAGAGACTCGATAGAATTAAGCAATGGTCCTAATTTGAGATTTTTGTTTAATACTTTACACTAATAACACATGGAGTTTTAAATGGATTTTAAAACAATGAAAAAGTACATATATATATATATATATATATAAATTCACATATAATGTTTCTAGATGTGCTAAGACATCAATTTACGCTAAAATGTATTTTTCATATTTATAAAATTTAAATATATAAATTTTTTTAATAATATTATTTTATCTTTCTATACTTTATAATATTGTTATATATTGTTAATAATAAAGATAGATGAAAAGTGTGGATGAAAGTTTTAACCTAATTTTTCTACTATATTAAAAGTGATTTTAGTCAAATGTATAATTAACACTATATTAAGACCCTTGCTTAGATAACTTTTTTATCTTATTAAAAATGACAAAATATATATTGACATTTTGAATGAAGCTAAAAATATGTTTAAATTTTAGAAAGTAAAGATAATATGAAAATTTGTGACAGACTATTTAATATCTTAGAAATTTTTTAAGGACATGTGAAGATACTAGTGAAAATTCTACTCAAGTATTTCTCGATTTTCCATTTTGTAAGAGTTTGATATTTCTGGTAGTATTGATAGTTGAGAAAGATAATTATCTCAACTAATTTATTCTGTTATTGAAGTTTGAATTTTTTTTATATGGTTTCGTTTAAGTATTTAAGATTTTGGTGTCACTCAATTTTTTTTTTAGTTATTACTTTGCTAATAAGTAATTGTCAAGTAATTATATTTAAATCAATCCTGCACTTTATGTTTGTGTAGGAAAGTAAATTTGAATTGAGGATGCTCATGGGTATATATGTTTGTAATTTGGAATATAGCTTTGTATGAGTAATTCCAGTATTGTATGGTATTTTTCGCTTCATTGAGTACTTTTGCATGTTGAAATAGATAATCATTCTAAATTAAAGTTTAAACTTGATGCCAGAATTATAATTTGTCATATTAAATTGTGATATGTTTTGGATTTAATTTAATTTTTTTTTTTGAATCTTCTTTAACTTGATACTAAGTATTGAATAATTAATTTCAGATAAAATGTTCGGAACATGTAAACTCTGCAATGGATGGTTGTAATTGTGCATTTTAAACTTTTTAAAATGTGTAGAATGCTGAATTAATTTTAGGACTGATTAAAAAAAATTGCAAAAATTGATGGTTTTACCTAATTCACTGAATGAATTGAAATTTGTTTAGTGGAGTGGGATTCACTCACTGAATTTCAACCTAAGAGTTAGGATTCATTTTAGACTTAAATTCATTCAATGAATTTATATTCTCTGTGTGAATCTTAACAACAACAACTAGGATAATTTTCTAATTTAATTCGCTGAGAAAATTGTATTTTACTTAATGATTAAACTTTGTTTTAAAAAACATCTTTAATTTAATTGTTTGAACTGAAAATAATTTAAAATATTTTAGTTTATGATAGATTATATATTAACTACGTGAACCTAAAATTAATATATAATTTGATATATATATATATATATATATATATATATATATATATATATATA
>Ga0209700_100983_pt1 | contig 57546 bp, 25 predicted proteins | sample SiratroredBW_FD_187528 | JGI IMG/M metagenome (GOLD analysis project Ga0209700, IMG submission 187528) | Root nodule microbial communities of legume samples collected from California, USA - Siratro red BW (SPAdes) (version 2) | ecosystem: Host-associated > Plants > Roots > Nodule | place: USA...
ATATATACTATAAAAAAGAAATTTTTTTTAAAGAATTGTTTTAAGATGTAAATAAATTTATTTTAGTGTCTCTTAAATGATATGGGATTGTTAGGTATATCAAAATAAATTGACAAATGCGGTTCATCTCGTTGCCTCATGTTCTTGGTAATATTTTTTTTTGTTAACTAACTTCCACCAACTAACTTCTATCCGGTATTTATGCTTCGTTGAATTTCACCGTTCAAACCGCATGCATTGCGTCGATTGTTTCTTCAAGATTGCATCACCGAATGAAATGGCTCCCGTTCCGATCAAAGACTCGTGCAGCTCGTAAATCAACGCAAATGAATTGAACGAACCACATTTTCAGAACCCCCCACCACACAGAAACCATCATTCAATAGAAAAAAAAATCACATTGCTAGTTGCACCCCCAGAAAATCTTGCGTTGTGAATTTTTTTTTTTTTTTCAGAAATATTACGAAAATTCCAAAACTATCATGGAAATATCGGATCCAAGCTTTGATTACCAACTGGTGTAAACGCAAGAAGATTCTCTAGGTTTGGGAAGATCTTTTTTAAGGAAAGACTACTAGATGAATTCTTGAAAGGATTCTTTGAAAAAATTTTAGATAAATTATGATCTTCAATTTTTCGGAAACTCTGGAAAAGAGAAAAAAGTTTAAGAATATTCAAAATCAAAATAGTATTAGGAATTAAAGAAACATATTATTCCATTAGATAAGCAAATGATTCTATTGACGACTTCTCAAAATTGTTCTTTATAATTTATTTTAGTGTTCTCTTGGGTTTTAAAAATTACAATTGATATTACACTTTTTAGTACTCAAGAAAAGCTTTAAGAAATTGGAAAGCACTTATTTTTTTATATCTTTTGATAAAGTTTTCTTCTATTAAGGCATTTGATGACTTTAACTTTTACTATTTGATCTTAATCTTTTGGATATTTATATTATGGATGGTCTCTTTCGAAGAAACTTGTATATTTTTATTGGACTTATATTAGATGGTATCTCTTGAAGGATGTTCAAGAAATTTAGTTTATATCTTATATAATTACATGTAATTTGAAGTGTGGTTATAATATATATATATATATATATATATATATATATATATATATATATATATATATATATATATTGCAGAAAACAAAATGTAGAATTAGATATATTTGATGACTTTTATGTTGCATAAATAAATGAACCTACACCCATAACATATGGCTTTTATGACCTTGATTAAGGCTCATAAGAAGAATATTACTTCTATTACTCTACAGTAATTATCTTCAGAAATAGAATACATCTATTACTTTCTAATAATTATCTTCACACGTTAATCAACACATTTTCCATTTGCTCCAATGTTATCATGAGAATAAATTTGCAACATGAGTTACATTAATTTATAAGAATGCTTATTTTGATAGAGAAGAAAAAGATAATAAAAAAAGTATAGATCAATTACTAACCACTAAATAAAATTAATCTAGAGAAACCAAATGGTAAGAAATATATTTTCACGGTAAGATATATAAAGCCTTCTGCCTTAGTATTAAACCTAAAACATATTGATAAAAAAAGTATCCGAGTGAATTCTTTTAAAAGGGTAATGTATTTTTATAAATAATTTAAAATATGATATAATGAAATATGATATAATGAAATATGTTATTTGGATAGACAATCTATAAAAAAATTATAGAAATTTAAAAGAAAATCATGATTATAATTTCAAATTTTTAAAAATATAAGAATTTAAAATTCTTATATGTTTTCCATTCTCACTTCTACATCTCTCATATTAAATATTTAAGATTGGTTTTTGTACTATGCTAAATTTTATGTTTAAAATATATATTTAGTTTTGTATACATTAAAAAAAATTATTCTTTTCAAAACTAAGAATCCAAAATATAAAATATGAGTTGATTTAACCAAACAAAAGTATTTTAAAATGTAAAAAATTTAAATAGTAATTCAAAATTCTAACACTTTAATTTTGAAAATTTAAAATTCTTTTCTACAAATACAACAGTAATTTTTTAAAAGTTAAACCATGACAATAATAATTACTTTATATAATTTGTGGAATGAAATTAGAAAATTTTAAAAAGAGGTTAAAAAAAGGTTAATTTACCCATCAAATATACTTATGGGATATAGAGAAAAAAATGTAAAATGAAAAGGCTTCATTTCATTATCCTTAACCACAAAATGATAAACTTAAATTATGTCTATTCCTTTCGTATCTCATCAGAATGAGTCTGAAGCTAAAATATGGCCCGTGTAAAAAATCATCACAAAACAAAGGCTTTTATTATCCCTATTTGCTAACTGCACCCCAAACAACTGACAAAGACTAAAATATCCTTCTTACTGCATTACCCCGTTACCGCTACCATTACTGTCATTGCTGCCACTGTGTCATCGCAGCTGCATCTTGGTTCTCTATTACACTCTTTGAGAGAAAGAAAAAGAGAAGGCTTGTTTCAGAAAAACTTTTATTTCGGAAAGTTCATTCCTATCATTTACTTTTTTGAAAGATTGTTTAGGAAATTCTGTTCAAAAAAGCTCATTCCAAAATATATTTCATATGTTTTAGAAAATTTATTTTTTTAAAAAAAAAACACATTCTGAAAATATCATAGAAAGTGTCGTCAATTGTTATAGAACTCTTATTTCAAAAATTTATGTTCTGAAATTTCATTTCAAAAAATCATATTCTAAAAATTTCATAAAGTTTGTTTTGAAAAAAATTCAGAACTAAAAGAATCATTTTAAAAATTTTGGGAGTGCAGGAAGAAAAAGCCCAAACCAAACTTATCTCAATTTGCACCTCTTTTATTTTGGCCATAATTCAAAACGTAAATCTTTTATTTCAGATTAAACTTTCGATAGTGAAACATGCCAGCCGTATATTTCTAGATTAAGTAGTTCTAAATTAAATTGTAACATTGTGAATTAAGATTTTCATAATAAAAAGTGTAAGCTGGTATTATTATATTGCAAGAAGAAAAGGCCACAAAATACTAATCCTTCATTACCTGTGGACTTTCATAACTCTTACTGGGTTTCAACATTCTGCAGTGGACAATCTCTTTTAAAAACCTCCTACACATTTTCGATTAGATTTTTCACAATATATATTTTTTAAATTTCAAAAAGTGTGTTTTGAAATAGACTGAGGTGGTCATAAGAAAATTATACACTAGAAACACTTCACTTGGTGTTGAACTTCCAAAAGGGTAGAGAAAGACCCAATATACATTTATGTGAAACTTGATTTAGTTCTCTAAGCCTTTACTTCCTGTAACCCCACTATTATTAACTGCACCCCTATTTTAACATACACCATCGCTGCCATTGTTGCTGTCACTCCATCTCCGATCTCTACTGCACTCTTTGAGAAGAGAAAGAAAAAGAAGAGAGCTCACCCTGGAAAAAAGCTCATTCGAGAAAACTTTATCCGAAGGTTATCATTTACATTTTAGAAAGCTAGTTCTATAATGCATTTTATGTGTTTTGGAAAACTTGTTTTTGAAAATACATTTTAAAAAGTTCATTCCAAAAGATATCACATATGTTGTTCTGAAAAACTTATTTTGAAAGTTTTATTCTGAAAGCTCATTCCAAAATTATTTCATGTAATGGAAGATTATGGAAGTAATTTTTACAAAAGAAAAAACCTAATTGTATTGTACACTTTTCTTAATGGGAAAATACTTGTATTTTCAAATAGCAACACCGATATTATTGACTAATCACAAAATCTAAAGTTTGAGTTGAATTGCAAATTTTGGTTCCGTAGCTTCCAAAAACTACCATGAGTATAGTGTCTCTCTCATTCATATATATACTAGAAGTAAAATAGATCCATCAGAACATTTTGTTCCTACTCCTACAGTAAAGAAAAAAGTTGTTTATTTAAAAAATCATATCATATTTTTAGATTTGATGACAGTTTTAAAACTCTGATAATGTAATGTGTTGTGCTTGATTTTCAGAACTATTTTTATCATATATATATAGGCAATACTGTAAAAAAACTGTAGTCATTGGTATGTTTAAGAGAACAAATTTTTTACATAATTTAAAACAATTATTTTTTTCTTTACTAGTTTAAGAGAATAAAAGAAAAAATCATAATAATATATAAGCAATAATTTTACATTTAGTATCGAAAGACAATATTAAAATTGTTACTTTTAATGTAAAATAATTCTATATAACATTCTTTATTATTGAACTTAGTAAACAATTATTTGATATAATAATAATAATTTTTAAATATATATACCTCGAATTCATTTAGTATAAAACATACACTTTTATTCATTAAATATACAATTTTAAATAATTACAAATCATTCGTTTAGTACATATATAAAGTTATCGTTTTTGTATTTACAAACTACCTTCCATGTATAATTTTTTCCTATCAACCGACGCCACCTAGTTTTAACCTATAGTTGCAAATATATATATATATATATATATATATATATATATATATATATATATATATATATATATATATATAGGCAATTTAGTTAGTTAATATGATCGAATATCATGGAACGTGTGGCTTTTAAATAACCATAAATATAATGATTATAGATTTCTAATATAATATTTCATTAACTCTTTAAAGTGTGTTTTTAGTGTTGAAGGTGACATTAATTATTTCATGTATAAGTGGAGTGAGTCTAGCTATAATTAAATTATGGGAGTTTGATTGTTTTTAATTAAAAGAGTCTTATAATTATAATTATATTTATAATCTTTTAGTCTAGTGATAAGTGATTAATGAAATAGTTAGTATAATTTTTGATTCCCAAGAAAACAATTTGTTGAGAAAAAGATCATTGTCATTGACATGGAATAGTTGTTTGATGTAATGTTTGGTTCTCTTGTAGATGAATTTTCAACTATTCACATAGGTTTTCATTTTTACTTAAATGATCCTTCTAATAAAACCTTTACATCGCCTCCCAGCATGCAAAAATATATAACATTTATCCATTATATGCAGTTATGTACTTTTGTTACAAAATATAAAAAGTATAAAAAAATCAAATTCACAAATAAGAAAAGTAAAAAATTCAAAATGGATAAGTTGGTCCATTAACATAATCTCGTATTGGGTCCAAAAGCTTTCTATTATCGTAATTAAAAGGAAAAAGATTTGAACTTTTTCCTATGATTATCAACAAGTTTCTGAATTCAAAAATATATATATTTTTTTCTTTCAATTGACCAATATGTTATCCTTCTTCGTTCAAAGCGATCTCTTTTCTATCTTCAAGTTGTCGTGAATATATTTTTAAATATATTATCTTTTCTAGTTTCTTAATTGATGTGTCATTAATTCACAATAGAAAATGATAAATAGGACACTCACACTTCCAAAATTTGATACAATTGTTTGATTTCTTTTATTAAGCAAAAAATTATGTTGGAAGAAATCTCTAACTTTGATGATAGTATAAGTTACATAGACTATAACATTACATTGAAAAATAATTATCATCATTATACCGAATGTGAATTTTAAATATATATATATATATATATATATATATATATATATATATATATATATATATATTATTGTAATTCTAAAATAAATCGGATGTTAATATCTGATGATAATGAATACTTGATATGAATCTTTTAAAAGGTATTTTATGTGTATAGTCTACGTATAATTTCTTTTTATATGTATTATTTATATAAAAATTGATTTGCTATATGTGGTTACGGATTAGAGATTTTTCTTTTTCTCTGAAAACAAATTGCTTTGTGATCAGAAATTCACGTGAAGTTATCCACCACTTATTGTTTCCTTCTGCCCCTTCGATCGATGTGTTGAAGTTTAGCAATAATCACTTTATTTGCATTAATTTCAGTAATTTTTTTGTGAGCATTTTCATCATTCTTACTATTTGTTTGTACTACAGATGAAAAATCCTGGATCATGAAAATGGGTGAAGAGAATCACAGGACTTTCTTTTCGGGATGTGGCATATCTTTGGACAAGATTATTACTTTATCCTCATCCACTTGATTTTTTACCGACTAATAAGCTTTTTCACTTTGCTTTCGTCACCTTCATTTCAATCAAGGTGTGATGTTTTTAACCATATGTACTTTGGATTAACTTTTAGTGTGTGAGATTTTCAATTTATTTTTTAAGAATGAAATTTCAATTGTAAAATCTTGATGTTTGTATAGGCAATGTTCCTACAAGTTATGGGGTGGTACGATCTTAATCTACTTTAAATTTCAATGTATGTTGAGTCATACTATCTTCATTATTAGTTCCACATTAAGAAATTGATTTTAGTCCAAAATTAATTGAGTTGAAAATAATTTTATAACTTCATCATTAAATAAAAATATATTCAATAAAAATATATAGCAAGCTTTATTAGTTAATTATTTTGAAACAGGAATATATAAAAAGTTATTACCCTACTTTAAAATCAATTTTGCTCTATGTCAATTTTTCAAACGATTATCGGAATGAACAAATAAGAGCGTGAGAAGAAAATTACTCTATAAATATATTTTTTTTAAGGAAAAAAAAAGAATTATGACGGCATTTTATAAGATGGTATATCTGACTTTATTTCTAAAGTAAAACTTTATCTTCATCTTCTCCAACATGAATATATCAATTAAATAACCTTTTATAAAAAAAATATAAGTCACAACAAATGAAAAACATGTATCTATCAATTAAATAACTTTTTATAAAAAATAAAAGTCACAACAAATGAAAAATATTATTAAGTACACAAATTTTCTTTTCAATATCAAATATTAAAAAAATAAATTATAATTATATAAAATTAAATAATAATTAGAAAAATGTTAAATAATTACAAAAAAAATAAAAACAATTAAATATATGATATAGCAAAAGTTAAGAAATTAAGGATCAAAGAAATATAATATTTTTAGGTTATATAAAAAATTATAGGTATTTAGGTATTTTAGATATGTGGACAAAGAAAGGTATATATATACATACTCATCATCATTACTCTTATATTCAATTTTAAAAATTGATATTACCTATAGCCAAACTTGCATCCAATCAATATAAATAGTTCTCATCACAATCAGGATGAGTTGAACAAATCCTGCATGAACATGTTTATTTGTCATTCTTACTTTAATAGGGAAGTTTTAGAATAAATAATTAATAAATACAATTAGAAATGACAAATGAACTTGAACTTGCCATGAATGTCCCAACCCATTTTGATTTTGACAAGAATCTCCACATTGACTGGTTACAGGTGTGAATATGGCTAATACTCAATTTTTTAAATTAGGTATAGGGACAAGAATATCCCATTCCATCTTTTTTCATACTCATTCATGTTCTCACACCCATTTCAATTTTAAATTATTAAAACACTTTTAATATATTAGATAACCAAAAAACTTAAATTAAATTTTCTTTTGTCTTTATCTTTTAAAATTATTTTTAGGTTATATATTTCATCATTTTATTCTTTTTTATAATTATTTAACATTTATCTAATTATATTTATATAATTATAATTTCTTTTCAGTATTTCACGTTGTGTAAAAGAAAATGTATATATTTTTATATTAAATACTTGATAATATTATATTTTTTTTTAATGTGATTTTTATTTTTAATAAAAAATATTTAATTAATATTTAAAATAATAAAAAGGTAGATACGAGTGTAGATTTTTTCATCTACAAATAATTTTTTCTGATAAATGAAGAAAGAATCTATACATATACATATATATTCATTTTTCTGATAAAATAGAAATATATATATATATATATATATATATATATATATATATATTCATTTCTCTAATAAAATAGAAATGAGATAAACAAATTCATACTTATTTAATAAGAGATAAGGATAAAACTTTATTTAGAGACAATGATGTGATAATCAAAATCACACCCATCATATTCAATGATCATCCTAAATGTAATGTTAGTTATTTTGTATCAAATAATTGTAAGAAAAGATGATTATTGGTCAAATATAGCATATAGGGATTTTGGAATAATTTAGTAACTAAGGAGATGTTCACCAATTCATGTGTAGATTTTTTTTTGTTGAGTAGGGTTAGGAACTGGTCAATTTGATTCCTATTGTGACTTCAAAATTCTCACACTTTTGTCCCATGTTTGAAACTAGGGCTAGGCAACCTTTTTCTTTTTTAGAGTGAATTATTTCAAATTAAAATATGGTTTATTTAAATTGAATTAAATTGTTTTTACAATATAAGTAAATTAAATTGGACTATTTGATATATAAATTGAATGATTTTGAACTCTTTAGAATTAAATTATTTTAAATTACGGTAAAGTATTTTGAATTGTTTTTTTAAATTAAGAATAAATTAAAATTTATTAATTAAATGTTAAGGGAATCCTTAAAAGAAAGAAAAAAATAATTGGAATTAAAGAACAAATAGTACACGGTAAGTTTATTTTAAAATAACATTTAATTACTTATACTGTCAATTAATAAAAATATTTAAATAGTTATCATAAAATTAAGGAAGTTACGTGCAGATGTTGATTGGCTTTTTGAGCAAAATAAGTTAAGGTTTAAATCAGTTTTAAGAGTTTCATCATTATTTTAATAATTCAACTTAATTACCTAATTTAACCTAACCTAGTTAAAATGAGATTTAATTTATTTTTAAAGTTAGATTAAATTTTACTTTGTGTAAACTTCTTTCTTACACCCATTTAGACGGAGTCATTTTAAATTAAAATAAAATAAAACAATATTTAAACTATTAATACTTTTATTATATATTTAAAAATATAATAATATTTTAATTTAAATTATTAATCCTTACAATTAAATTTTAATTATTGGTTATAATGAAAAAAATTAACATAAAAAAATTTATTAATACAATTAAAAATTAAAAAATATTTACATGATTAATATTAAGTTCACTTTTTTATTATATATATTAAAACTAAAAAATAAATTATAAATAAAAATTAGCAAACTAATAACACACCTCTAATAAGATAGAGTGGACTAAATATTACTCTGTTTTGTAACCCTAATTTATATGTCTTTAACAGTTATTTATTGGAGTGAAAAAGGACGATTGCACGATAAAAGTAAAAACACAATGAAATAAAATTGATTTAAAATCTAAAATCCAAACATGGCATTAAATGGGTTTAATACTTTGTTAGTGCTACTATTGCATACAAAAACTCGAGGGCCTATAGCTTTTTAACATAAGACAATTTTAAAATAATTACACACATTAGTAAAAATAATTAATTTAATTTGTTTTTAAAATATATTATCAATATACTAAATTTACTTTATAATCAACTACTTTTAAAAATTTTATTATTATGCATAATATTTTAAAAAATAAGTAAGATCTCAAGTATCATATAAAACTAAAAATATTTTATAAAAAAAAATTGAAAACTAAATGAGAGGTTTTGATTCATGATTCCACATGCTTCATATGATCCGTTAAGAGACAAAATTCCTTTCCTTTCCTAGGCAAAAGTTTCCAGCACCTTGGGTATTTGTTCCATTTCACAACATGCTCTCACATTGAAATTGAAAATGAAAAGAAAAGTAAACTATTTCCAATGCAAAAAATTTTCTCAATGGAGGGTTCTTTCATACTTGGTAATTCGGGCACAAATTCCATATTTGGTAAGTAAGGACCACGAAAACCCACACAATGATATAATGGAACCCTAAACCCTAGCTAGTACCATATGGCATCAAATGTCATTAGAAAGTTTCACATGGCATCTCCTCCAACATGTCATTTCTCACAAAAGAAAGGTGTAAAGCTTCCAAGCAATGATAATGGGGAACAATTAAACTAATTTATATACAAATATAATAAGGGTATTAATTATTTTATTATGCAAAAGGTACTAGAGAAAAATTCATCTAAAATAATAACATAATATTTACTTTTAAAAGAAGTGGCAATGCATGCAGTTGAATATGGGGTGTACGGTCAACAGTGAAAAAAATAGTTGTTTTATAAAAGTGGTGGGGAGGAAATGTATATAAAAGTTAAACATGTGAAATGACAGGGCATGATAGAAAATTTGTTTGATGATGGCATGGTTGAAACAATAGAAAATGCATACTCACTTTGCCAAAGGAATTTTTAGATTTTTGTTTTGTTCCACTTGTTTGGTCTTGAGAAATTCTTAATTTTTTTTGACATTTTTAGGGACATTGTTGTGGTTGTGATTACTTCATGCCTCAATGTAGGGATAGGGATGCACTTAAAAAGAGAATGAAGATAAAATTATTTAGTTAAGAAAGAAGTAATAGTACTTTTTTTTTCTTTTAAAAAATTATAAAATTTATAAACTAAATCAGCTGGCTGTCATTTGTTTAGTTTATTGATTGGTTAATTGTGTGGGAGTTGTGACCAAAATATTTTAATGGCCATGGAAATTTGACATGTTTTCTTCACATTAGTTTTGATATTTTTATTATAATTCTTATATAAGCAATAAAATAAAGAGTACTAGAAATACATTTTTAATACACTCTTTTTAATATAGTTTTTCTTCTTGGTTCATCGAAAATTATAAAATAATGAGAAGAGGTCATTGAAATTTATGAAGGAAGCAATGTCTAGAGAGTATAAACTTTCAAAACTTTTTTGACACAACATCTTTCCTTAAGAAAAGAAGAAAAAAGATTAAATTTGCAACAAACTTGTCTTAAGCCATAGTCACGGGAAAAACCAAGTATGTGTTCTTACTTAAAATAATATATTTTCGTTTTAAGTAAAATCATTGCTATTTTAGTTTCAAATCACATGTTCTCATTTTATATGCAGTGGCTTTAAACGTAATTTCATTCATTTAAGTGACAATGTAGTTTACAAGTTTTCTTCGCAATTAATGATAACTTTGTCACAATATGTTTGACATTATAACATGTAATAGAAATATGTTTTCAATCACAAATATTTTAAGATACATATTTTTTCGACAACATAAGATTTAGTCACAAATTTTCTACGACGAACTTTTAAAGTGTTTTGTGATTAATTTTTTTGTCATAAAAGGTTATCTTTTCTGCAATGCAAAGTGTGATAATTTTAATTGTTTCGGAAAGTTCAATTTTATTACATTTTCAACATTAACTTTTTTTAATTTATGGTAATACGGTTAAGTTGAGCACAAATACTTTAATGTGAACTTGTAATGAAAGTTTAGGATATAAAAGTGTAACACAATAAAAATAATATAATATATTTCTTTATTTTAATTTAATTTTTTAATTAGATTTACAGAATAAAAAAATGTTTTACGAAAATAAAATAAAGTTGAACACATAAGATAGAAAAAAAAAAAGAAAATAATAGGTTGGACGCGATCTTTAAAAGTCGAATCCTATATGTGAATGTATAAGTAATATATTTTTTTTTTTCATTTTACACTTTTTTAATTTTTGAATTTTGAGAGAATTTTTAGGGAATGTAACAAATCAGGAGTCCTGTAAGTGATTCTTATATTAATAATTTGTATCGAAATGTTGTATATTGTTATTTAAGTTGTTATTTAAGTTAAGATGGTAAGTAAAGAATATCTCATGACTACCCCTAAATCTCAATTTACTATTTGATGACGTGAGAATGTTTTAAATATAAACATAATAATATAATAATTAATAAAACTTTATCATGTAAAGTATTATTAGGTAATAATAAATTTATGCCTCTTGAATTTATAAGATTTAATATTGTAGATTGTAAGCTTAAGGAGGGCATTGATTAAATACAATATAAGGTATATATGAATGATTATAGCATGTGTTGTGTTGGTGTGGAACAAAGTCTTAATAGGATGTAATGAAAATTTGAAGGTTTATAAATGTTAATTTTAAATTTGTAAAATTGGGATAATTTATTTCTTTGTTATTTGTTTAACAGTGATTTATTTTGTAAGAAAATTGGGTTATTCACCACTAAAAGTAGAGTTACGCTCACCGTGTGCAAGATATTTTAGATGGAGATAAGTTACTTTAAAGATTTGCTCATCCATGAAAATGTAGGAGGTGTGTTGGAGAGACATTGCATCAGAATTCATCCTGAGGAATGTTGCTACGGACACACGGTGTGGGTTGCATTTCAGAGTGTAATTCATTGTTGAATATTGCAATCCTGTTTTGGCATGGTTTTATATCAAATTTGGGAAGTCATCTTCATAAAAGTTGTAATTAAGGATGTTATTTAACTAATGATAATCGGTTTTTCACTTAAAATAATATGTAGAACTCAAGTTGTGACCGTTTTAATGGACAAAGGTGAAATTGGTAACTATAGAAATAGATCTTTAGGTAAGCATAATTATAGAGGATTATAACTCTGGTTATTATATTTAGACTCTATAAAGATCATAAAAACATAATAAAAAATAAGTGAGATAATGCCTAAAACTTAAGAAATGTAGAATTGACTTTTTGTGTTATTTATTTGTAATAATGAATGATATGTTATTTTACAGTAATATGTTGATATGTCTGTGTTGGTGAACTTTTATGTATTATGTATTGTAAGTTATGATTTTTTTTTGAGTTGCATATGAATTATAAAAATTTAATTTGTTTTTCTTTAGGTAAGAAGTCTAAATAATAACTTACCAATATTAAAATTTAATTTTAGTCATTTGACATTTCCAAACATTAACTTAACAAAATATATATATATATATTTTGAGAAATTCGCACTATAAATACAGGAATGAATGAAAATTTGGCTACGTTATGGGAAGTGTTTGTGTGGCTATATTTTGTTATCAGAGAGATCAACTTCTAGGTTATAATTACAGATGATTATATAAATAACCTTAAATAAGATACAATAATCAAAATATCCCAGCACTCCTGGCTCAGCTCACAAAGTCTATAACTTTCCATATTGGTATTATGAGTCATACCTAACAATATATATATATTTATAACAATGAATGATATGTTATGATAATATGTTGATTTGTTAGTATTAGTGAACCTTCATGTGTTGCAAGTTATGAGATGTTATGCTATATATGTGAGCTATTGTGATTTCTTTTGAGTTACATATGAATTATAAAAATTTAAGTTGTTTTCTTTTTTTTTTGTTATGTAAAAAGTCTAAACAATGACTTAACAATGTTAAAATCCAATTTTAGTCATTTGACATTTCCAAACATTAACTTAACAATGTGGAAATCTAAGTTATGTTTAGTTATTTGAGGTATATAACAAATAATATATTTATATATACATGCTTCATACTTTTCTTTTGATAGATGTGACTAAGTATAGGAGAGTATTTATAATCTTCAATCTTGGACTAAAGAATTTCCAAATAAAGAATCTCTCGTGTAGAGTGTAACGAATGACATGGTTAGTTATTTTATCACAATTCCCTCCTATTAAATTTTCTTGTAATTTAAAGTGAATTGTTAAGATTTTCTTTTAGTATTATGGATATATTCCTATACCACTTTATACGTAAGTGCATGTAATATAGTACCACATACATTTGGATATAAAAACATTAATATATTTTTTGTTAATTGAATATATTTATTTTTGAGTATGTATGAGTATATTTAATTTATGCACGTGACATATGTGCATGTTTAGTTTCATTTAATATTTTTATATATTTTTAACACGCGTGTTATATATTTGTTTACTTTTTTTATTTTGTTTGAACTAAACTTTTCATATCATGAACATAACTAAAAAAAGTTGTGAATAACCATTTTTAAACTACTTTTATCATGTGAAATGTTATTATTCAGAATTTGTAAGAATTATTTTAGGTTTCAAGAATATTTTATTTTGATTTTTTTTTTAGTTTTATGTTTTATTGAGAGAAGTGGTGTGTATTCTTTCCTTTATGTTTTTTGAATTATTATTTATTAAAAGGAACCCTTTTAAAAGTAGAAAAACATCTCATAAAGGCTTCATAAGCCTATTTATTACTTTTTTTTATGTAATTTTGACTATTATATTAATTATCATATTTGAAAAACTAAATATTGTTTCAATTTTTTCTTTGGATTTCCTCTTTATTTTTTTCCTCAAAAAAAGTAACTATTTGATTTTAGCTTTTTTAATCCTATATGTTTTATTTCCAAAGGAACTATAATAAAGGACAAAAGAAGTTAATGATAAATATTAAATTTTAAAAAATACACGAGCCACAATTTTATTAATAAAATAAGTATAAGACATACTCAAGATATTAGTATGGATAAATACAAGATAGAGGGATGTATTGATTTTCTTCCAAATTTTCTGAAAGAAATACCACAAACACTGAATAAAGATTTCAAATTGAAGGTTTTTACAAAGTAATTATTCTTTCTCATGCTTGCACAGTTAACATTTACACATTTATATGATTATTATTAGCAAGTTAATTTTTTTAATTTAAATTAAATAAAGTTCATTTTAATTTTTAAAGATAATAATTTCATATATATATATATATAAATAAAATAATATTACTTTAATCCTTTATATTATTTTAAAAATGGGTCGGTGATAAGCCCATTTGACTAATGGTGAAAAACCTTCCAATACACACCATTACCTACCAATTGATGTAACAATCATTCATACATGATTAGACATTAATGAGACTAGTTAGATTCAGCTCCCCCATAATTTTCCTTTCTAAAATAACATGTTTATACAGTAAAATGAAATTTTATTAAGTTAAAAATAAAATCTAAGATAAATTATCTGATAGAGTTTCTACTAATTAGTTTATAAAGAATTTAATTTCAATTTTTTTTTCTATTTGTTTCTCTTCAAAATCCACTTAAAAATGTTTCTGTAAGTCCTTCCAAAGAAGTTCATCTAGATAATGGTTATTAAGACGAGATTAGTTAAACTTAACTAAGGTTAAGAGAAAAACAATTTATGATAACTTTTTATTCAATTAAAATTTAATATTGATTTTTCTTTTAACAGAATACAAAAATAAAATTCAAGTTTATTGAGATAGCGTTGGATAAAGATATTGATTTTGTTCTATTAGTATCGAAACACATCTTAAATAAACAGAAAATTAGGTTTTGAATTATCAATTCAATAAATATTCTTAAATCCGACAAAATTAGTTTTTTAGAACTCGATTTAATTTTATAAAATTGGTTTGTAAAATAGAGTAATATTTATAGATTATATAAGATATTTTGTCAACTCTCTAAAATCAAGAAGAAGATATTTTAAATTTTATTTATAGAATCAAATGGTTAAAAGTAATTAAATAATTATCAATAGCCTTCCATCCTATAAGTCTAATAAATCATTAGGATACATTTTATGTTGATAATAAATGTTTTTTTAGATTAGATAATTCTAGAATTGATTGACATTACACATTCTTAAACCACCAATAATTGTTTTCAAATTTTTATCTAAGTTACTACGTAGAATTGATTATGGTAGTTAAACAAAGGCAACAGATTACTTGGTATACGTAGCAAACATATATCAACATGACAAATGTTGCAAAATTTCTGTCACAAATAACACATAAAATTCCTAAAATAACCCTGGTATAAAACAGGGGCAAGAGCCATAATAAAGATATATATAAGTAATTTCATGATTCATCAAGACAAAACCAAGGACTGTTAATTTTTTTGTTGACAAGATGGGTTGTGTAGGACAGTTCATGAAACATTATACCGACAAAGAAAAAAATATCAGAAAGTGAACGAAAAGTAACCACAATATTAAAGTGGTTTCATACTATTAACATAAATGGAACTATATTTTACCAGAACAAATTAAACCATGTAAAAAATTTATGAGTTAGACTTATTTCCTATTAATAGTAATAATAATAATAAAATTCCCACACCACACCAGAATTCACAGGACAAACAAATTTAATTTATTTTTTGAGAAAAAAAGAATAGTAATCCAATGCACATGACAAAATCTACCAAGATGGAAAATAGACAACAAAGAAGGTACAGCATGTGCAAAGATATAACCAATATATGCAATGAATACAAACAGCTTCATGTATTTATATATTTATGTATATACACATATCAATGGTCAGAAATAGCGGCTAATAAGATTCTGCACACACAAAAATTGACATACATGCATACACAGCTTCTCAATAATGGTGGATATTGGCATTCATTGACAATTCATGCCCTAACAAATATTCTTTGGTTAGCAAAAGGAGAGCCAATTTAAATGGATCTTACATGTAAAAGAATAATGCTTTTCTACCAAGAACAATGCAAAAGCAACGTGTGATCACCATCAATGCAAGAAAATTATAAGGTCTGTAGTAGATTGTGCTGGTTAAAGTAAAGCATCATGCAGCAGCAGAAGCATTAATAAGCTTTATTTACACAAGTAAATGAGACAGAATAACATCAAAGAAAAAAAAAATAGCAATAGAGAAAAAGCAGCGAATAATTGTTTGTTTTTTCTTGATATTGCAATAATTTAGGAAGAAAACATAGTAATTTGAAGCAAGGAGGGAGAAAGGGACGCGACAGGAACAGTTAATTCCCACCCAATAATGATGGATGAGATCAATGGCTGGGCATTGGCCATGGTCTGAGTTGCAGACAAGAACAAAAGGAAAAAGAGAGTACATCATGCCTTGATGAATACAGAAGTTTAGCAGGCTGTTTACGCATCAGTGAGATGTTGTGACCAATAAACTAGCATGACAGGGACTCCCACATTACTGAAAGTGACCTTTCAACTACTTCTCATGCCAAAGTCTAAAGCACCACCACCCTCACTCACACCCACATTTAATTCTACTCCAAACTAAACCCAAACAAACCTACATCACACCACAAACAACACCTCCCCATGTTGTGTGATAATAATATAAACAATGTATGTGAAACATCAAAATATCATATACAAAGAAAAGGAACCATCTCCTCATGCCATAAGTATATCATGTGCCAAAAATGTAGCCTCTCAACAAACATATGTGTGTGTGTGACTTTCACTTTCATCAAAATGATCAACACCATACACTTTTGGGTTTTAGGTTGTGTTTTGAGTTTGTGTTGCAAGGCATTTATTGAATTTTTTACAAATAAATTCATGTAGTATATATAGTTTTGTTCTTATAATTAACTGAATTTTATATGAATTTCTTAGTATTAAAAATGAAATACCATATTTCAACACCAGTAACTACCTTACGAAACACAATTAAATTAATTTATCAGATTATACAAAATTGAAATGTAAATAAAAATTATAAAAATATAAATTTCACACAAATATTATAAAAATATAGTTAATTATTTAAAAGTGGTGTGATGCAGAATCAGAAATAAATAGAAAAATTCAAAAGGGAATAATATAGGGCAGAAGCAAAATGCAATACGGCAGTGGTAATATTATTTAAATTAACTCTACATATGCATTGATTACTTTTGTAAATATATATTCTCTTTTTTCAAGCTGTAATATGACATGAAAATTGATTAAAAGATTTATTGCAACGATGATAACAATAGTACTAACAGTTGTAATTAAATCATGTTTTGAATTGGAACAGTGAATTTGGTAAAACAAGATTCCTTTCAGATTTGGTTTTCAATTCTGAGTTAATTTAGTACATAAACTATTCTCTTGACATGATGTGGCTCCTCTGTAATCCACCGATCTGCTCATGCAATGAGTCAACCATGAGAGAAAATTGCACTTAAAGGAACAAAAACCGAGGAGTTGAAAAATGCAGAGAAAGTGAGACATGTTATAAGATACAAACTTAGAAGAATACTAATATTAATTAATTTATACCCCAATATTGGCAAAATAAGAAAATTACCCTACCATAAAAAGGTCAGACTTTCCTAGCCCCTCTATGTTGCACTAGGAAAAAAATATTTAATTTAATTAAAACAAAACTTAGATCACTACCATAAGTGTTACTAGCATTGTTTCTTCATCAGAATTAAAGTTTTATTTCGAAAATATACCAAAACATTTAGAAAAATATTTCATGACACATAATAAAATTGAAATAAAACTTCAATTCTGATTAAAAATAATACTAAAAACATTTATACTACTGAACCTAAGTTTTTTTTCTTTAATTTATTGCATTACCATAGTTTGATGAAGCTCCAAGTAACACTCCAACAGAAGCTGCATAGACATCAGAAGGATCCACCATTGGAGATGAAGAAGAAACGCCATTTCTACCACCACCATCACTTCCACTTGCAACATTTCCACCACCACCCAAATGCAATTCAGATAGATTAGGATACTCACTTTTATCCTCAACCCCTTGATCATAGAGAAACCCTTTGAACACATGGCCACCAATTTTCACCACAGCTTGATAGGCATACTCATCATCCCCATCATCCACTGCAGTCACACGGACACACTTGAACTCTGCTGGTGCTCGCACTTGGCAAGGTAGTGACTCCTTGAAACTCACATCTGCACCCAACAAACCCTACTTAGTTCCACACAACAATCCCAATTTAACCCATGAAAAACATTAAATGAACTTATAACAACAACAACAACATTCTTATATTATAATAGCACTATACCACAATCATTGCTCCCATACTAAAGGCACATTTGGTTTATCTTATATTATTTTGTAAGGAAATGATTGTTTATTGTTAAAAGATATTTTTGTGTTTCCAAAATTATTTCAAAACTGTCAGACATAAATAGAAATAGGGATTACCATACTAAGTTTCCATACATAAAAACCTTATGAAGATCTAAAAATAAAATAAAATTAACAACACAAACGCGTACAAAACAACGAAATATTTAATATCTATTTAGAGGAAACACGCAAACCATGGCAGGGATATTCAAGCAAGAATAACTCATCGTAAACATAGGATCCTGTAACGATGAACTTTTAGATGATTGATATATATTATTCTATAACAGCTAGAGTTATGTGCAATGAAGTTTGCATTAACTTCAGATTACCAAACTAAAAGTTAAATTTTTATTAAAGATAAAACTCTTGCACAAACTTTTGTCATGAAAAGAAATTGTCTGTTTCTCTTTCTCCAATGTTTCAAAAGAGAAAGATAACAATTTATGTTTTTTTTTTTTTCGAGAAACTGTACTGGTAGTAGCTAGAAAAATGCAAGAACTGTGTGGGTATAGTAGTAGTCTTTTAGGTCAATAATTGAATGAATTTTAAGGAAAACTCAATAAAAAAAAGCCCTGAAATTTAAGAAGTAGAATGAATTACTGAAACTAAGAGTGTGTGTTTGAACACATTTGAGACAGAAACAAACCTTGGTGGCTAGAACCAGTGTCGAAACTCCTAGGAGGAGTGGTGGTGTTATTAGACGTGGAAGTGTGAGAAGTGGTTGTGGTCTGGGAAGGCACGAGCCTAGGTTTTTTGGTGACGGAAGAGGACCCACTGGACCCAACCGCTGCCGTCATCGCCATGAGCTGGCGCTCCCTCCGCCGCGCCGCCGGCACCCACGTGCTCTTCACGTGCGTGGCGCAATCGAAACCCCTACTCTTGCAGCACGTCCTGCACCTCCTGTGACTGCAATCCTTTTTCGCCTGGTTTCCACAGTCCTGGCACGTGCTCGCGCCGCTCCCGCTCCCACTCCCCTCACGCTCGTGCACGTGCGCGTTCGGGTGATGCTGCTGCTGCGGCGGGGACTCGTCGTGCTCTTGCCATAACTGAATTCTGCTACGGTGGTTACTCGCCAACACGCCGTCGGCGTGTTGGTGTTGTGGTGATTCCTGTGGTTGCCACAGCTGAATTCTGTTACGGTGGTTATTGATGTTTCCCATTATGCCCTCGCTCTCCGGAGTGAGGCATGGCGTGGCGGTGAGGAGAGGGAAGACGTTGACGCCGAGTGCAGTTGCGTTGGAATTATTGTTGCTTGGATCGGACAAAACGGCGTCGTTGTGGTGGTGGTGATGGAACGACGACGCGGGCGCCACCACGAAGATGTCGTGGTGAGGTGAAAGGTTGTGGTTGAATGACCTCGACGCCCCGGGCCACATGGATGCGCCGCCGTGTGCTGCGGCGGAGGTTGCATTGAAGCCGAGAGAGAGGTCGTCGCCGCGGCCGGAGACGGCGGAAGGCGTCGCTGACCAGTCGACAAAGGCACCGGAATCCGAAGGGAACCTCCTTGTAGTAGCCACAACTGAAGGTGTGATTTTTAGAATTCTGTTGAAATCAGATAGATCAGTGTAACATCCAAGTAGTGTTCACCATTGAAAGTGTGTATTTTCTTTTATGAGACAATTTTGTTGGAACGGTGTAACCTCCTTGTAGTAGCCATAAATGAAAGTTGTTTTCTCATCGACAATCCTGTTCCAATCAGATATGATCAGTGTAACAATTCTGCATCGGTTGATTCACATGCTCTGATGTAAAATATGCGAATATATAAATACAGACATGTTTTGTTGTGCCATATAAAATAACTAACAACAAGTAAGTATAAGAAGAACACATACATGAGTTTGTTTGTGCGATGACAAGTAACAAGGTGGTTATGATTGTCTGACTTAAGAAAAGGTTGTTAGATCTTCTGAGGGTTTTGGAAGGAAAATCTATGTATGTGGGGATATTTGTTGAAGGTGGGGTCTCTGCAAGTGTTACAGAAGGGGAAAGTATAAGCTTTTCAGAAGAGTGTAATGGAAGTAGTGAGAGGTGTGTGTATGTCTGGTTCTGGTTTATCCATCTTGTGCTAATGTCACTAAGTCTGGTGTTTGAAGGAAGAGAAGGGTTGATTGAAGAGAGAGAAGGGAAAAATGGGGTTCTGAAATCTGAATGGTTCAGAAAAGGGCAGAGAAAGAGGGGCAGTGAGCAGTGGGAAAAATACAAGCACAACCTATTATGTTACTGTGGATCTCTTTTTGTTTTTGTTGATCCTTTCTCTCTCATCATCATCATGAACAACAACAACAGTATATTGTTGTGTGTTTGAGCTTTCTCCACTTACTCTGAGAAAACTAGAGCTTCACTTTCTCCCTAACTAGAAAGTGAAGTGAGTGTAGGGTGGGTTATTCTTCCCTGACCAAAACTTTCTTCTGGTCTTCTTCTTTCTCTCTCTCTCTCTCCAATTATGAGTTTGATTGATATAAGTAGAGTTGGAGAGAGCATACAAAGGATATTTAAAGTGTGCATAAAGACTTTTGTTCTCTAGTTTTTGGAAGTTTATGGACCCTATTTTCTCTTCTTGAATGGCATGAAAAGTTTAGATCTTCTTTTACTTACCCAGCACGCTTTACTTTACATAGATAGGAAACTGAATTTTGGCCAGATTTTTCTTTTTCTAAACATAAATGCAAGAAGAGTTTTAAGAATAAAAGTAAATAAATAGTTAGATTAAAAAAATCTAACAAATTAATTGAAAATTAAGCAAATTTATTAAGTCGTTTCATAATATATAGAATATTATATTAAATTAAGTTGGTAATATTATTAAAATGAAATTGAATTAAAAATAATGAAATTATTAATTTAAACTTTTAGTATTTTATAACACTATTAAATATTTAGACTATTTAAATACATTTATTAATTTAATTATCTAATATATGGATAACTTGTATTAATCATATATTAAATTAACATAAATTGTTGTACAATGAAAATTTGTGAGTTAAAAATAATTCACATTTTAAGTTATTTTACATAAATTATTAAAATAATTCAAGACATGTTAATTAAATAATTAATAAATAATTTTACTGTTAATAAATTTATAAAACTTAAAAAAGTTAACAATTATTATATTAATAATCAATATTATTAATTAAATTTTAAAGGATTAAGAATTATTAAATTTAATAATTTAATTAAAATTAAAATTAAATGTCGTAATATATTAAAATAAATACTTACATATAAATCAATATTAATTTTTGTTAAATTTTTGTGCTATTAAAAATATTTGGACAAATTATAGATAATAAGATAATTTTATTATAATTAATAGAAGTAATTTTTGTTACTTGTCATTTGTAGAGGACAAACTAAAATAGTTTTGAATTAATAATTGAAACTTTGATGTAACAAAAAAAAATTGTTGATGCAGTAGAAGCTTACGAGTAGAGTAAAGATTTGTGTAGGGTAAAGATTTGAATATTGTGTAGTAAAGATTTTAATATTGTGTAGAGTGTGTCTCTAAGAGAAAATTGTTTGATCAATCAAAAGTTATAAAGAAAGTGTTTTTGAAAATTATTTCTAATGGTTTTTCAAAAACTGTATTATTGTGAAGTTTTTACATATTAGGAGTTCAAAGAAATCTATTGATTTCATTTTAAATGAAATCAATCGATTTAGTTAAGATTTTAATCGATTAAAATTGTTAATATACTAATTTTATAAATAAATTGTGTTTCTAAGACTTTAGATAACTTTTGAGAAATATTTTCTTAGAGAGATAAAAATTTTCTTGTGCGAAATTATTTCTCTATGTAAGAAATTCAATCTTGGTGAAAATCTTTGTGAGTTTTGTGGATTATTTAATTTTGTAAAAGAAGTTTTTTTAAATCTTTTAAACCTAGTTGTTTCAATTAATCTATATAGTGTTGTTTATGCTTTTTATTTTCTTTTGTTATTAGTGAAGTGTAACTGTGATTGGATAGGGTTCCTGGTTGTAGAGAAGTACTAGGATGTTACTTAGTGTGTTTGTCATTCTTGTAGTGTTCAAGAGTGACTTTTTTGAGAGTTTTTTGTGTATGTTATGTAAAATATTTGGATTTAGTGGAATTGTTGCTAGTGTGACAAAGACACTGGATGTAATTCTTGATTAAAAGTGAACCAGTATAAATTTATGTGAAAATTTTTCTTTGATCTTCTTTTTAAATTTTTGTATTATGTTTTTAAAAATTTATGTTTAACCTGAAATATTAATTGATTGATTTTTTGGTGTCTACAATGCAATTAAGCTTTTTGTATGTTCCTTGGTTATCTTCAATACTATAATTGTTTGAAGAAAACCTTCATATGAAGAAATCTAATCAACTGAGCGCATGTGTTTGGGACTGAGCACTTAAATAGAAGATGACTCAACTGCTTAGCTCTACAAATAAGAATACATTGTGATTTCAAAGAGAGTTGATGGTAAGGTATGCGAGTGTAGTAAACACTTGGGAGTTGTGCTATTTGTAGCCACTAGGATTAGGTTTATTGTTTTATCCTACTCATTATTTGTAGTTAATCCTAGATTGGGATTTGATTATTTTATAACTCTTTTTTAATTTCTTCTTTATATATGCAATTATTGAGTTATATTCTCTAATTCTTTATAGTAGATAAATCTTTGTATTGATGTAGATTGAGTTATGTGTGAACTTCTTTACATTAGAAGAATCTCTATAATGATCTCAAACATATTCTTACTTGGCTAAGTTTTATTATTGTAGACCTTTTTTGTTAATACATGAGCTTAAGGGTTGAATGATATTAAGGAATACATTCAACTTTCAGAATCAAACTCATTCAATCATAGAAGTGGAACTACTAGGAACGGAGTGCAATCTTTGGCTATATTGTTCTAGTAAGTTGATCTTAATGAAGGGAGTGAATCTCATCAAGTTAAGGATTTGATTCATTGTTCTTCAATCCCTAGGTAACCATGATTAAGAAATTAACTTTGTTGAGCAATAGGAATGAAACAATAGTTATAAATTGCATATGTAAGTAAGGAACACAAATATGTTTAAGTTTTATTTAATCTCAATGCTTGATCTCAACATAACTCCAACACGTCTCCATCTTTTTGCAATGATATTGAATATATTTGATGAAGTCAAGTGAAGGAGAAGCATGGAGAATCTTGAAGTATTTGTGGTAGTATTTTTAGTGTATATTGGTGATTCATATGCAGTAATCATAGTTATTGAAAAGTGCTACAAGAATATTTACAAATAAATTTAAACTTTTTGATATCAATATGCAAGTAAAAATAATATACCAATTTTTTACAGGAATGTTTTTGAAAATTAATAAGTTGAAAATACTTTTAGTAAAATAAAATAATTTAGACATGTTTTTAAATTGATTGTTTTCACTAAAGCATATCTGTTATAAATAACAGATTGGATAACTTTGAAAAAAAAAAGAGAATTACAATTTGTTGAGAGATCAATTTTTAGAGATAACACATTTTTTAATATAGTGAGTTCGTTCAATGTTTGAGAAAGAAATCTAGAAAAATAGTTCTTGGAGCTTTTTTCTCTGACCTGTGATAATATATATTGTGATGCATATATCTACTTAGATAGGGAAGTTTTCTACAACATTTTGAACCCGTTTGTATCATTCTAGTTGCATTTTGAGTTATATTTTTCCAATTTTGGTTGATTGTATTGGATTTTGGTCTACATTTGAATACAATTTTTAATTGTAGAGGTGTAGCAAGGTTCTACACATGTTGTTTTATATCTTGCAGGGTGCACTGTACGCTATTCGTGGAATGTTTGCAAGGTTTGAAAGAAAACTGGATATAGCTCTTCTAGAGAAGTGAACCAGTATAAAAATATTATGTATTGCTTCTCTGATCTTTATTCTTCAATTGATTTTTAAGTTCCCATAATTTGTACAAAGAGCAAAATTTAACTCAATTTAAACAGGATTTTAATTGACTATATTTGTGTAAAATTGGTAATATGCAAAAATTGGTTTAAAAGCAGTAGACAATGAATCAAGTGACATAGATGAGGAAGACATCTCTTTCCTTACCAATAAGATTAAGAGGATATCTAGGAAGTGTTCAAGAAGAAAAGGAAGTCTAGCAAGGCAAAAGGTTCATGCCTAAGGAGAACAGGAGTTACAAATAAAGGACTGTCCACTATGGTTGTAAGAAACCTGGACCTTTCAAATCAGAGATTTCAAAATGATTTCAAGAGAATGAAGAAAAGAAAGAAAAGAAAGTTTTTTGTCAAAATAAGAAGAGCTTCATGTTAACCTAAGAGAATCTGAACTCTTCAAGCTTTGAACATGATGAAGAGGCTCATGTAGGTCTCATGACAGATGTTGCAGAAAGTTCAATTTTTAGAAGAATCTGACAAAAAGGTACATCTTTCTGACCTTCACAATGTAAATTTAGCATATAATGAAGTTATGTTTGATAATTCTAATTTTGCATCTTCATATAAAACTATGAAAATAAATTATAAAAATGTTTACAAGGAAATTGAACTAATGCAACAATAAAAATTAACTTTAAAAGATTTATGTAATAAAAATGCAGAGCTTGTTCAAACTAATGACATATTGTGTGGAGAAAATAAGAACCTGAAAAAGGAACCTAAAAATTCAAAAACACCAATCTAGAAAAATAGGATAAAGAATTGCATTTGATCAAAGAGAAATTAGGTAAAAGACTTGATTTGCAAAATGAATGCTTTAGGGAGGTTTGGAACCTAAAGGTTCCAGCTTCTGCTAAGGTCTTTAGGTGGAGGGTTTTGTTAGATAGATTGCCATCTAGAACTAATCTTGAGAGTAGAGGGGTGCATGTATCTTGTAATCTGTGTCCTTTGTGTAATAAGGAGGTGGAAACTATCCAACATCTATTGATTAATTGTGAGGTTGCACAACGATTGTGGATTAAGTGTGATAGATGGGTACGTGTGATGATGGTTAGAAATAATGACATTGTTAATCATTTCTGCAACTTCTATCTTTTTAGATTGACTAATAAACAAAATTGTGTGTGGAAAGGGAAGTGGGTGACACTGGCAAAGGCGATTTGGACTCATAGGAATAGAATTATTTTTGAAGGTGGTAAGCTTGATCAGAGATATTTGCATTGGCACAATTACACACTTGGTCTTGGGCAAAATTTAGTAGGTCTAGGTTAGCTGGATCTTTCTCGGAATGGTGTATACACCTCGTTGACTGCTTAAGAGCATTTAGATAGTTTGTTGGGCATTGTAAAATGGTTTAGAGGTTAGGTAGGTAACGGGTGTAGGGGTTTGTTTGCAAATTAGGTTTGTTTCTCTGTAGGAATACACTTGTGGGTACCATATGAAAGAGACCGAAATGTTGCTTCAATATTTAATTGTTGGGTGCTATTTAGCATGAAGGATGGTTATGAGGAAGTACTTAATGCATGGTGGTCTGGAGTAATAGTAGCAGAACCACATCTCAGGGACGAAGTGGAAAGCCTTATGAGAAACAAAATGTTTACTACAAGACTTAATGTAGTTGTTTGATATTTGTACCTAGTTTGCTTAATTCCTATAATGGGATGTTAATTACTATGTATGATGTGGTATTGTGAATGCCTTTACTATGTCTGACTATACTTCTTGTCTAGGTACTATTACGATGGAATGCCTATCACATTCATTTTGATTGTCAAGTGTTCACCCTATAGTTTGAAAGTGGGTTATGGGGTATTTTTCTACTGTAAGGGATTTGGCTTTTATTTTCTTTGTATATGGGTTGAAGTACTCCTAAAATGCTCCTATTAATCATAATTTTTTGTTGTTAAAAAAAAAAAAGGTAAAAGACTTGATGAACAAACCAATGGCATAACATTAAACAATTTAATCATAGAGAACTCTGCTTTAAGAGAAAACTTATCCCAATTAGATATCAATGGAAAATCTTTGGATCTCGTAATAAGAAATTCAAACAAAGCCCATGACAAAACAGGAATATGATATGATGATGAAGTGTTGGAGGAATAAGAAAAGAAGAGTTTCAAGGAGTAAAGACTAGAAGCATGACTAGAAGGGAAAATAAAAACACATAAAGAAGCATTTTGAAGGAAGAAACATAGAAAGAAGAATTAAAGCTTTGGAGGACAAAGTAAAGAGAATAAGCATGTGTAGTTCTTGAAATTAGGAGAAACTTAAAAGAAGTAAAACATTTGATGGAAACAACTTGGAACTCTCCAAGTTGGTGCCACCTGTGTGCCTAACTTTCATGTTATCATTTGTAATCATGGTATTTTCCTAATCTTTAGGAACTAACATGTGTACTCCTTAATTTCAAAGTATTAGGACTAGTTAATCATAGTTAACTTTTGTGAATCTTTTGACTCTTCATACTCCTCCACGGTCGAGATTCATGCTTATAAATGGAGTGCTTCTCTTTGTAAAATTCATAAGATCAATGTGAGAGTTTTGGCTTCAAAGGTGTTTGAGAGAATTTGAGAGTGTCTCTTCTCTTGCTTTGAGTTGTTATCTTGAGAAGCTTTCTCAAGTGGTGACTCTTGTTGCATTTATCCTTGGAGTTCTTCCTCTCAAGGTGGTGTGTTCTTTGTTCCTCCTTCCTTTAATCCATTTTTGTTTTCATTATTGTTTCTTTCCTTGTTTTGGGTTGTGCCAAATGCTTTTATCTCTTATGGCTTCCATGAATGCGCTTAATGTTTCTCTTATTTGGGTTTTGTTCTTCATCTTCTATTGAGTTGATCATTATCCTATAAGCCTCCTTACATCCACATTATATAATCAACAAAAAGAAACTAATTCATCTCATGATTTTAGTACATTTACTAGTTCATTTGCATCTAATTATCACTGAGCATCTATGACATGGAAGAAGACTAACATTAAAGGAACCAAAATAGTATGGGTACCTAGTTTCTCTTGTAGATATCCTCAACCCAAACACGAAGACTCATGTCATAGTACTTAGACAGTGGTTGCTCACGTTACATGGTAGGAGAAAGATCTATATTCCTAGACCTTCAGATGAAGAAAAGAGGAAAGGTAATATTTGAAGGAAACCAACACGAAAGGGTGATTGGTGTTGGGAAGGTAAGTCTGAAACCTTCTTTGTGTATCAATGATGTTTTGTATGTAGATAGTCCAAAACACAACCTACTTAACATAAGTCAATTATATGATAGTGAAGTTATGTAGTTTTTAATGAAGACCAATGTGTAGTCAATAACATAGATGAGACTAAATTATTTGTTGCTAATAGACAAGGTACTCTTTATAAAATTGATATAAATGATTTATCAGATCAAAAGGTTTCTTATCTCAAGACTTTAAAATAAGATCATTGGCTCCAACACAAGAAGTGTGGCCATGCTAACTTGAGGTCACTCTCGAAGCTTCAGAAATATAACCTAGTGAGAGGAATATTATCTAAGTCATTCAAAGACAATTTTCTTTGTGAGTCATGCATCAAGGGGAAGCAAGTCAAAAAATCTTTCAAGAGTAAAGATGACATCTCAAACTAATATACTTGGATATTTTTAAACCAACCAAAATTGTGTTTATCATTGTAAAAAGATATGGTCTTTTTTGTTGTAGATGACTATTCTAGATGGACATGGGTTGAGGTTTTAAGTCACAAAGATAAGGCTTTCAAAATATTTTGTAAATTCATGAAGAAAGTTCAAAATGAGAAAAATGTATCAATAATCCGTTAAAAGTAATCATAGTGGAGAATTTGAAAATGAAAACTTTTAGCACTTTGAAAAAACTATGGTATTAACCGTCACTTTTCTACCCAAATTACACCACAACAAAATGGTGTTGTTGAGAGTAAGAATAAATCTTTACAAGAAATGACTCGAATGATGCTTAATACAAACTCTACTCCCCAACATTTATGGGAAGAAGCCACTAATATAGTTGTTACTTACAAAACATATTTTACATTAGACCCTTGATTAAAAACCTTCATATGAGTTGTGGAAAAACAAGAAACTCAATTTTTCATATTTCAATCCTTTTAAAATTCAATTGTCATTCTAAACATTAAGTAAAATTTGGTAAAGTTTGATTCCAAGAGTGATGAAGGAATCTTTCTTAGATATCTTGAAGTGTCTAGAGTATATAACTCTAGAACATCTAAAGTGGAAGAATTAATGCATGTGAGATTCAATGACCATTGGACTAATAAGAAATTATTAGAGCAAGAAAATGGTCTTGGTTTTGACTTGTAGGAATTACAAGAAAATCTACCAGCACCAGACAGTCTAGCATGAGACTGTCTACCTAACCTACTAGATGATCCAAAATAAAAGAAAAGAGAGCCAATTGGGAGAAACTATCTGTTTCTCAAGGATCATCTTGCAGAAGTAATCATAGGTGACCTTAAAGAAGGAGTGTTCACATGTGCAAGGGTAAAGGATCAAGTAGCAATGATATCTCAAAAAGAACCAAAGAATGTGAATTAAGCTCTTGAAGATGAAATTTGGGTCAAGGTAATGTAGGAAGAACTGGATTAGTTCTAGAAGAATGAAGTATTGAAGTTGGTAGCCCCACCAAAGAACAAAGCTGTCATAGGAGCCAAGTAGGTCTTCAAGACAGGCTAGACAGGTCAGGTAAGGTTGTGAGAAACAAGGCTGAGCTTGTGGCTATATGTTACTCACAACAGGAAGGTATAGATTTTAATGAAACTTATACACCTGTAGCTCATCCATAAGATATATGCTTTTTACTTTCATTTGCTACTTGCTATAACATGAAGTTGTATCAAATGGATGTAAAAAGTATGTTCCTTAATGAATTAAAAAATGAAGAGATTTATGTGGAAAACACTAAGCATACAAGATGAATAAGGGAAGAAGATGCTTACACTAAGAAAATCTAAGGTTGTCGTCTAAGACCGTCTCGTTCTTTGCTCTAGCTCCCGATGATTTAACCCTAACACAAATAGTATTTAAATATATTTTTTTCAAAGTTCGCACTCGATCCAAATTTAGTGACGCCAAGCTCAACATCACGGTAGAGGTCCATGGCCTAACTGACATCTAAGTCAACTCTAGTGGCACTAAGAGTGACTTGATCTTTTTACCTTAGGTTTTGTGTGGCTGGGCTCAGTTGCCTTGTGATAATTTCCTCTTTTCCATCCTCCTTTATGGATTCCAATCCTATTCCTCCGAATATCGTGCTTCCTATTCACTTTTTAGGCAAAAAAAGAGAGGAATCAGTGTAACTTTCTATTCTCAGACTCCAGAATCAATTATTACTAAAAACCTAATAAAATAAAGAAATAAGCAAATTCCAAGCTTAAAATTTCATTATAAAATTTGGCTCCAAAATATTATAAAAATAAATGTTATCATGTTTCATTTCCTCTTCTTGTCTTCAATTCATTTTATGCTTTCTTTTCTTGTCTTTTCATATTTCCATTACTTGTTTTCTTGGTTTCTTTCTTGAGTTAGTCTACATCTTACAAGCGTTCAAAGGTTTAATATCACGCTTTTTGCATTTGAACATGCTCAATTGAAGGGTTTTAAATAGCTTTGGTTGGAGTGTGAATCTTATTTGCTTTGTGAAACTTTAGTTAGCTCATATTATTTATTGAACTTTTATAGATGACGTAAGTGTAAACATATTTGTGTTACTATGGACTTTAGAATGACTCTGGTCTGTAGATAGGGTAATAGTCATATTGATAATTGACTAATTAGGTGTAAAAAACATGGTTGAATTGATCTAGTATTTTATTTTACATGATTATATTAAACTAGACGTTTTTCATAATATGTTTCAACTTCCTTTATTTCATTTGTAGGGAGTTTTGTTTTGTTTTATAGGTTTGGTGTGACGCCTTATTTTTTATTATTTGTTTAATGTTTCATATGATGACAGATGATTGATAAATTTTGATGTATCTGAGATGTTAAAGTTCATAATAATACCTAACATGAATCTTTTATAAAAAAGAAAATAATATTAAAATATTAGAATTTCTAGACGATAAATACTACCATTAACTTCAAATATTAAAATAATAAATTTATTAAAAAAAATTTATACGTAATTCACATTACTGATTCCTAAGTTAAACTTTCAAATTAAAGTTAAATTTTTATCATAAAAATCATAAAGCTGTCACTAAGTATCTTATCTTTGCCGACCAAAAATTGGTACACATGATCCTAACTCCTATCTCACCATCTTAAAAGATATATATGCATTCAACAAACATAATAATCACCACCAGAGAAAAATGTTCTTCCTTTTCAGGCCTTACTTCCAACCAAATGTTTTTCTACCACCAATTAATTATTCTAGTGCAAGTTGACCCATACAATGTGGTGTTTGCACTCTTTTTATGTTTAAATGGAATTTCCTCATTCTATCACTACAAAATATTTTGTAGAACTATTTAAAAAAAAGTATTTTAAAACTTATATAGAAATTTAAAAAAAAATTACAAATTTTTGAATTTATAAGAAATATGAAAACTTTTATCAGTACATATAGAAAGAAAAAGTAATATTTATTTTTTTTATGCACGCGATTATAAGTAGGAACTATTTGATAGTTAGTTAGGAAAAGTGGCTGATGCAAAAAGTAGGGTGCCAATTTTTTTTTTAAATTATTCGTATTTTAGTTATTAGTACTTTGTAAGTATATCTATTTTCACGTATTTTTAAATTTAGAAAAAGATGTTAAAACAATTCTTTCGTATAATAGTTTTATATCCGGTTCTTTTCTTATTACATATGGAATTAAACTAAAATAAAGATTTAAATATATTTTGGATATTGCAAACATACCAATTTTAGTTTTTAATCCATATAAATTTTCTTTCTTTTGAAATTTTAAATGTTTTTGCCTTTTAGTCTCCGTAACTTTTTTTTTTCTTATAAAATTTGTACTCAAACGTGATAACTGACGATAAAAAAAGAACACTAACACTTAATAAAAACGTCGTGAATAATTTTTTTTTTCAAGAACTACAATAAAACAATAGTATACTTAGAAAGAACACTATTACATATTTAAACAAGGGGAAATTTCGAGAATAAAAAACATTCAGAAAAGTCACCATAGTGATTTGGAAAATAAAAAAGTTTTCTAATAATTCAAGAAATATTATATTATAATATATTATATCGTATTATATCATATTATATTATATTATATATATTATAAAAATTGAGATCTTTTAATTTTACTTGCATACTCAATATCACTTATTCTAATATATTATAATAATACACAAACATAATATATTAGTTAAAACAATTATATATACATTACATTTTTATTTTAGAAAAATTAAATTTGAATTATTTCTATATAAAATTACATTTCTTAATTATTTAGAGTAATTTGTCACACTATATCATTTCTGGATACATATTAAGCGTAGTTTATTAGAGATTAACAATTAATTTATCAGCAACAAATTGGAAAATCATCCTCGTCTTCTTATATTCAAATGGTTCTTTGCAACTATTTTGTAATAGTCTAATACACACACCTCATTGTGTTTCTTACCACCTGATATTTTAATTTAAGTATTTTAGACCATTAGTGAAGGTATGTTATCTTTTTTTTTTTTTAACGAGTTTCATGCTTAATACTACATAATACTATCTTAGATATCCCATACCACATGCCTATAAAGGGCTACAATAGAACATTGGGTACGAACATACACAATCATAGTAAATTATAATATTATTCATATATCAACACACAATATACATTAATAATAAATTTTTTTCTCTAAAGTAATATGGGAGGTGTGTGTGTGAGACAAAAAATATTGGAAATGTACTCTCGTATACTAAATTACAATATCATGAAAATGCCTTTTAAATACTTAAGAGTTATGTTGGGGGAAAATCCTAAGAAGAGGGCCTTTTGGCAACAGGTGGTGCAAAAGAGTCAAAAGAAGCCAGCTTAGGTGGAAAGGTACACATTTAAGTTATGTTGGGAGAATTTGCATAATAAGATTAGTCCTCACAACTTTATCCTTATACTACCTTTCTCTTTTTAAATCACCCATAATTATATGTCATGACATAAGGAAAATGTAAAGGAATTTCCTATAAGAATGGGTAACAGAAAGAAGGAAAATTACATGGGTGAACTAGAAAAACTTGACCAAACCTAAAGAGGAGGGGGGATTAGGTATTAGGGATATAGAGCTATTTAATGTAGTTTTGCTATCAAAGTGGAAGAGGAGACTAGGAACTAAAAGGAATTTATTTTGGACGGAGGTTTTAGAATCTAGGTATGGGTCATGAAGGAAAATGAATCTTAAAACTAATTCTAAACATGAATCTTAGTGGTGGAGAGATCTAAAATATGTATGTGAAGATAGGGGGAGAGGGAGTTGATTTGAACAAAACATTGATTGGGAAGTGGGAACAAGAAGAGAAGTTCTATTTTGTAAAGATAGATGGACCGGGTAGGCTTGATAGAGTTGATCTATATGATATCTTTTTGACTATTTTTTATGACAAAACCAACTCTCTCTAAGTTTAAAATTTACTTAATTATCAAATTTAGGTTATTTTTATTAATAATTGATTATGAGAGTAAAAAAAATGGATTTGATTATTAATTTCTATTATTTTGCCTCAAAATGAGCATAAAAACATTAGATCAAAAGAAGAATGATTGAAGCACCTAGAAAGTGAGATAGTAAGAGACTAGAAATGCACCCGATGCCATCAAACTTGAGAGTCAGAGACGTGAAATGCGCCCAACATAGAAAACATGAGTCTCATGCCAATTGGGTTTGGAAGTGGGAATTAACAATAGAATCTAGTCATGCCAAGTGCCACTAAACCTGAGTCGGGCGCGAGAATTAAATTTCATATTTTATTTAATATTTGCTCTGCATTAGGGTTAGATATCTTCAACCGTTGAGGAGAAAAGGTCACATTTGGAGGGAATTTTAGGGTTTTGCATAATCTTTCATTATTCATTTGCGATATTTAGTGTTCTCATGAATATGAGAAGCTAAATCCATTGTTGTTGGGGTTAACTTTAATGTTTCCAAACTCTTAGGTAATCAATATTAGTCTTAAGAAATGTGTATTGACACAATTGCTTTTCTTTCAACATATTAGTATTTTAATTTTGTGTTTACTGCATCTCGTGTTGATTCATGGCTTGATGTTTGATTCTTTGGGTATTGGAAAATATCTTCTGTAATCAAGAAACAAATTAAAATACTAAAGGAAAGCTTGTGTCTAGGATTAGAGCATGATTAATTTGTTTTCTTAAGACCTTTGTGGCGATTGCAAGTTTTATTTATATAATTAATCAAGGAATTGATTGTTAATAGAAAAGCTTAGACTCATTCGCCTAAGGAATTAGGGTTTGAGTATTTTAATGGGTTGACATTGATATTTGTTTGAAAAGAAGATAATTGTTTTATATATGAGAGTGAGGATTGGTTAAATCTAACCTTGGCAATTTTATTTCGTTCATCTTTAATCCTTTTTTTTTCTACACTCCGATTATTGAAAAAAATAATAAAAATATTTTAAATTTAATTTTCTGTATAATAATCTAAATTATAGAATCATTCTTGAATCTAATTTTATTATAATTATAATTATTGTCTTGTATTGCACAAATCTTTTGTCAAATAATGATATATTTATTACTTGTTACATTTACAACTAGTGCACTTTCCATCAATAGCAAAATAGGCTAACATGGATTCTTTGATTCATAGGTATCCAAGATTATATGCAAATGTTTTACATAAAAATTTGACCTTGGTAGAATCAAGAAGTTGGAAGGAAAATGAATGGGAATAGAGAACATAATGGAGAAGACAATGGTTCAAGTGGGAAAGACAAGAACTTGGAAAATTCATATAAGAATCACAGGTGTGAAAATAAAAAAGGATATAAAGGGTGCATGGATATGGAAGGATGGAGAATCTTGTATATACACAATAAAGGTCAGCGTACATAAAATTGGAGAATACTAGTCTAGATGAAAATTATGAGGTTTTTTAACTGTTATGGAATGTAAAAGCCTTAACTTCATCCCGATCTTTTGCGTGGTGAGTACTTTTAAAAAATGTAGCAACAAGGGATAAATTGATTGTCAGGGGAATAAGACCTTAAAATATGTGCACTATGTGGTTTGCAAGAAGAGACAATTGATCACTTGTTCTTTACCTGTACAATGTTTGAAAAAATATGGATTAAATGTAGTAAGTGGATAGGGGTTCTTACTCTGTTAGTCACAATCAAGCCAAAAATAATTTCCAACAATTTTGTTTGCTAGATCTAAATGGGAAATGAAATATAATTTGGAAATGTTTTTGGATGGCTATCATTTGGAGCATTTGGAAAGAAACGAATGGTCTGATCTTTAGGAATGGCATGATAGATATGGAGGAGGTTTTTAACATGACATAGATAAGGGCATGAGCTTGGATATATAAGATAAAAGCATACCAAAATTATTTTCTCATTTTAAGAGTGTGTCCAATGCCACCTAATGTGCATTGAAACTTTATTATAAGGTTTATGGTAAAGCTTCCATCACATATATGTTCTGATTTTCATATAGTTTTACATATGAAGAGGACCAAGTTTGGATAATTATAAGGTCAGAAAAATAAGGAAGAGCTTATTTTGAATGGTTTAACTGATATGATCTGAAAAAGAGTACATTTTTCTCAATATTTTTTTTGTAGGTAGTCCTTTCATGAAGTAGAGGATACAAAAAGTTGTTGCTTGAGAAATTTGTGTAGTACGCAAATAAAATCATGACTCAATTCTACTTAATTTGTCTTGGTTATGTAGAGTAAGAGAAATGGAAGAGTATTTTATCAATATACAAAAATGAAGCTAGAAAAGGCTAAGCAGAGAAGTAAATTAAAGTACTGAAATAACATAATTAGAAACAATGATCAATGATCATCCTATGTTACAATAAATTGATACAGATAAAGCTTTTAAACGAATGATCACATATGTCTTATCATATCACTCTTAGATCAAATGACAATGTCATTGAAGATATTGAGTCATTATAACAGATCTATCACTACTTTTTGGTGACATGTGGTTACCTTTAAAGAAAGGATGTTGAACATCTTAAACTTTTGTAAAAGAAATTTTAATGAAAATATATAGCTTTATATCTTTTTTGTAGGAAGGTATACTTGTAATATGTTGTTCTATGTAAAAGTAGGACAAGGAAAGTAGTATAACACTTAATACTTTATATATAAAGGTTGGAGTATCCCTTAAATACTCCATTATTTTTTGTTGATAAAAAAACCCTTCATTTTATATAGAAGATAAAAAAAAAAGAATTTGATAATTAATTTGATTTTTATAATTGAGAAAAAAATGTTTTGTTCTTTTTAAAATAGCGACACTACTCATATTATTTCTCATTTATATCTTATTAACTTAATCAAATTACATAGTTTTTTTTTTTCTAATTCTTACCTATTTTTTCTCTACCAATCAAATTCAATTTTATTTTTCACATATTCATTTTTTAACTTTCTTTTCTTCTCAATTTTCATATTACTATTTTCTTCATACTCATAATCACATGTCATAGTCGTTAGAATGGTGTTGAATCAAAGCTTCTAAAACTTGAGCATATATAATACTGAAAACATGATTGGGCCGTAAGCTGCTAAATTATTTGTCTAAAATAGCATAGCTTTATATGCACAATATATCAAACTATGATGCAAGTTACTACCTATGAAAAAGAATAATTGCTATATTAGTATCTTTTGAAGAGATATATAGTGAAGCTTTTATATACACTTTCTTTTGTTATTCATTACTTTATGTTTGTGCCACATATTATCATTCACGTTTAACAAACTTTGTTCGAGAAGACGAAAAAGATTTTGTACCCATAAGAAAAAGCAAAGGAAGAAAGAAAGAGAGCATATGTTAGGCAAACGTTTGCGTCATGTTTCATTTTCATATGGTCCCTTGGTTGAAGATTCAAATTGTTTCACACACTATCTCTCTGCTTTGTTTCATTTTCTTTGGATTTTTTTTTATGTTATTCCAGATTCGGACAAGTGATTGATGGGGTTGCGAAGTAAACGACATATTGAACCTTGAGATATTATTATTAAAATAATTTGTGTACTAACAATTCTTTTAGGTAATAATCTTATTGATCAGATCATTTACTGATTTTTTTATTTACGTAAAGAACTTAACTTTTCACTTTTAATGGTGTCCTTTCTTTCTATCACCATTTTTCGTACACGAAACTTGAATTTGAGATTTTGTTTAAGGTGATCGAGTCAATTACCATTCATATCAACCACCTAGAACCAGCTATCTACATATTACAATTCAATCGTTCTAACGATTTTTTATTATAACAAAATATTGGATTCTAGATAGTCTAATTTGATTTTTTTTTTTGTTTAAATGAAATAGATATGAATATCCTATTTTTAATCGTATTATCAATATTGTTATAATATAGTCCAATAAATAAGAACTGCATATATTTAGTGTTAACAATTCACTATTAATTGATAATTGATTGGATGCAAAACCCGTATGCATTATTTATAGTTTTATTATCCATTTAAAATACTTTTAATATATTATACTTTTAATTTTAAAATTATTTTATTCTAATAGTAATAAATTGAGTTCTAGGTACATAAATTTTTTATTTTGAATTTTAAGCTACTCTAACATTTTCTTACCTCTTTTTGTAGTAATTCTTTATAGATATTTTTTTAGTTAATTCTAATTTTATTGAATTTTACATTTCGAGAGTATAGATAAATGGTTTGTTAAATTTGGAGTCTTATGTTATTTTCTATTATTTTTTAAAGTTGAAGCAAATTTACTTAACTTTTACATAAAAATTTATGTAAATTTGATTGCGTTTATATTAGCTTTTGTAACTGGGTTTATTAAAATAGTTGAAACTTTTGTTTAATTTTTAATTTTAGAAATTATATCTTTCTCTCTTTTTCTCTCAATTTCAAACTTGAATGTTCTTCTTCTTTACTCATTTATGTTTTTTTTTTTTTTTTTTTTTTTTTTTTTTTTTTTTTTTTTTTTTTTTTTTTTTTTTTTTATTTGATTTTTTTTTTTTTTTTTTTTTTTTTTTTTTTTTTTTTTTTTTAATCTTTGTCGTTTGATCTTCATTCATGGAAAATTAAAACTAAATCTTGAGGTTCAGTTTACGGAAATAAGAACATATAATCTAAATTGACTTGCACCGATTAATTAAGGTTTCAAGTTTATTCTTCTCTAATTTTGGTTTTATATTTTATTATATTAATTTGTGTTTTTAGTTTTAAAAGTCAAATTAAGATTGATTGAATGATAATTTAATAATTGATATGAATTAGATCGAATAAAATTTTAATTTGATTCATATTTATTTATGTTTAATGAGTTTTGTTCATTAAAATAATTAATTAAATGTTATTTAAATTTGAATCTAAATATTTTGAGAGCTACAATAAAATGGATTGTCTGAATCTTGTAATTCAGCTTTCATTTCTCAATCCTTTTGTTTTTCTAATCTGTTTGCGTTTCGATTATGTTTCATCTTTACAAATCTCTAAATTAATTTATAAAAAAATTATTAAAGAATGAATATAATATATATTTATCTTTTATAAATTAATCTAAGTTATGCTTTACATTGCAAATTTTTAGAGAAAACAGAGAGATATTTTAATTTCAAAACAACATTAAAAAGTCAATAATGAAGGTGAAACATGAAGAACCCATTTACATATCTAATTTAAACAACTCACTTGTTAACGATTTTTTAACTCATCAAAATGACCAATGCAAAAAGTTTTCCCCTAATGGGAAAACAATAATATGCAATCATAGGAATAAATTCTTTCTTTTTCTTTTGAATATTGTAACAAAAATAATTGACTAAACAATCACAAAGCAAGAATCTTTGTGCGAGTTGAAATAGTAAAAGATACTTTGATATTGTTCGTTTAGGGTTTTGTTGTTTATCCTCTTCACAAAACTGCAAAAATGCGTAAAGCTAATCAAAAACCAAAGAGAAATATAGAAAAGAAGGATGAGAAAGTAATTGCAAGCGAAACATGAATAATCTCACAAGCTTTGAAATATATTTGGACCATAGAGTTTATATGTTAACATGAAATACGTTACATTTTGCTCTTAAATTATATCCACTGGAGGGTCATTAAATTTTTGTATTAGTTTAATAAACATTTACTATTTGCAAAGGACGGGATTGACAGTGGTGTAGAATAAAATTCAAGAAGAGTCTTTGGATCATGTGGGAAGTGAAAAAAAGAGAGTTTATAATTAGATTGATAAATAGAACTTTTCACAATAATTTAGTAAAGTAAAATTAATTCTAGTTCAGGTGAAGTGAACAATATATGTAACACCTTAAAAATATATAATGTCTAGTATAACATTATATGTAACACCTTAAAAATATATAATGTCTAGTATGTAATAAATTCAATAAAGAAAAACAAATTTTAAAATAAAAAGTTTATAATATTTGAGATACTCCTGCACTTATATTTGTTGAAGATCCCACATCGACTAGATATAAGGCCTTTTAATAATTTATAAATAGATGGATGCAGACCTCACTTTATAAGCCGGTTTTGTAAGGTTGAGTTAGACTTAAATTTCACTTCTTGATATGATATGGCATTAGAGTCTATCCTAACACACACAATTGTTGGGTCACCCGCTATCGAACCACCCTTAAACAAAATAGTCCCACGCAAGAAATTTTATAACATATTCAATACATGCAAATAAAATAATTTTATAAAAATTCTTTTTTGACATATAAAGTTTCAATATTAAATATATCATTCATATAGACTATACAATCTATTTTCAATCACAATCATTTTCACATTTCATTTCAATCATACATACTTCATTTCACTCATACAAACTTCATTTTAATCATATTAAATATGCATATATTCATATGATATACAATCCATGTACCTTGATTTCCTTTTAATCCCCGATACTTTGATTTTATTTATTTTGAATATGAAACTATTGTCTTCTAAAAGACTCACTCATCATTAAGTATGCCCTTACAAGAGACTAATATCTAATCCATACATCAAAGATTAGGATAAGTTCAAACATCTAATATCGAGTGTCACTAGTAGTCTTGGTGTATATGAACTCCCTCATTAGCTCTTCTCACCACCTAATATATTAGTCTATGTGAGTTAGATCATTAATTAAGTGAAGCTAAATGATCCTTGTTAAAACATAGACGTGTTATACTTAATATATATAAACAAGCACAACTCATATATTATCCCAAAAGTATGACTTCAATTTCATACTCATTCCATCATTCACATCAATACATATCATTCAATCTACAAATCATAATATGCTAGAATCATCTTTTTGTTATCAAAGCAACACTTAACTACTAAATCATCAAAATTTACTATTCCAATAACTTCACACAACATAAAATTAAATATTTCATAAAACAACATTCAATTTAGTTCAACACAAACCTTTCATTCAATTTAGTTTAACCTAATCCCTTTCACATTGAATCAAACAATTAAGTATAACATCTATTTATCATCAAATATCATCCCCAAGAACTTTTTTAACATCAAAACAACAAATATCTACCAAATTCATCAAAATCAACTATCTCTATACTTTCAAAATCAGTTCTTAATCAAAACAATTTTCTTTCATCCAAAAACATTTCATGTAAGGAAACTTTGAAACTGGTGACCATGTCACCCCACATCTAGATCTTCTAATAAGGTTCTATTAAAGTAAAAACTAACTTCTCTTATCTGGAAACCTCAATATTAAGACAGTTTCAAGGTCAGAGTAGTGTTATACCTTAAAAATCTTGGCATCTAAAGCAAGTTATTGAAACATAACCAAAATTCAATATATAATAAAATAACTTGAGAATATCACTGATCCAACAAAGATTGATGACCAAATCTTAAAGAAAATATTAAGTAAGAGATCTTTATAATAAATGAAAATTTATTAAATTTGAAAATCTTATGGAGTAGAGATGATTCTTGGCTTTTCAATTACTAAGGGTATAATCAGATTCTGAAATAGAAGAAGTATTGAGAGTAAAATTAGAGAATGAAGGAGAAAATATGAAAAGATACGGAGGAAGAAAGAAAAATATTATGTGTTTGGGGTTGCTTACAATAATTAGTTTATACTTTTTTCTTCTTTATTTCCTAATTAGTTTATAGTTTCTTATTTATTTCTTAATTATAGTTTAAATTTTTTCTTGTTTGATATCTTCTGAACTAAAAACATACAATTTTCCTTTTAGGAAAATATATCTTTTATTGGACAATGTCTTTTATTTCTATTTCAAAAGATTATCCAATATTATTAAACCCTTCCAACTTATCTATGAATAAAGAACCATTATATATATATATATATATATATATATATATATATATATATATATATATATATAACCGTTCTTCTAGTATATTTCTATTATATTTCACAACTTGTTGGCTATATACTAATAATTTAAAATAGTTTTGTGCTGAAACTTAATAACAAATCATTATGTATTATAAGTTTATGTAAATTATTAATTTTAAAATTTTATACTAATAATTTTTTTTATCAATTAAAAGAGTACATTTCTTTACATTGATGTATGCCTATTAAATTATCACAATCGTTATTTGGTTATTTAAAAAATCAATAAATTTAGATTTCTCAGGTCTATTTTGGATTAGACACAACTCAATTAAAATTGGATTCAAGAAATTTTAATCTAAATAGATCAGTTTTAGTCTAAAATTTGCTTAAACTTTTTTTAAGTTGTCCACAAACTAGTTTTAGTAGGGAGAGCTTACCCAAAAAAAGTTTTAGTAGGGAGAAATTATTATTTTTATTTATTTCTTTTGTACAAGTTTTTACCAAGAAATTAGAAACAAAATTAAAATTATGAAAATATTTTCCTTTCTTTATAAAGCCCTTAAAAATATAAATCCTTAAACTTTTAGTCTCAAACTCAAATGAATTGATGAGACTTATAATTTTTCAATCTGCCATAAACCCATGGTCTAAATTAATCCAATTTTTTCTTTTATTCAAATTATGGTGTTCATGTATCATGGCCACCCCTCCATAAAAGCCACCATACCTAAGAAAAGTTTGGCCGACCTAAAACCCTAGTCCAAGACACTCTTTTTACAAGGGAATACCTACAACAAAGTTGTTATTATTATTATTATTTATTATGTTATCTGAATACCTAGAACTAGTACGAACCAAAACCATTTAACATTACTTTCACGTTTATCTACAATCAAATGAAGTTAAGTTTGCTAAGACTTGGCCACCATAACCACAAGAGTAAAAATTAATGCATGATTAGAAAAAAAAATTTCCAACTAGACTTTTAAGTTAATTTGCAGGAGATCTTTTCAAGAACTTTTTATGAATTTTTATTTTTATTTTTATATTAGTTACAGCAACTAATTAATCTAGACAACCTTGACACTTTTAAAAACATGGAGTAATACCTTTTGTTTTATTACTGTTTACTATTTACCAATTTGATTTCACTTTTTTCTAGGTCGAATCAATCCAAATTTTTTTATTAAAGTAATAATAATAATAATAATACAACAGTTACATGAATAATACGTTGTCAATTAAAATTATTGACCATACGTAAATACGTTAGACATGTTATTGAGGTAATATTCTAATCGTGAATTTAATAAAAAAAATTATATTAACTCATTAAAAAATTAAAATCAAATCCAAAGCTTTTAAAATAATGTGGCAAAATTAAAAAAGTTACGAAACAAATCAATATAACAGTTTTTGTTAAATTGATAATAATAACGCCGCAATATATGTTACCAGTTAGAATTAATTTATTGATGAAATTGACATATACTCAAGTAGCACGTCACTGTAGTAACATTATCATCCTGAATTTGATTGAAAAGAATATTTTAATTTATTTTTTAAAATAAAATCAAATTAAATTTTTTTAAAATAATAAATCGAAATTTACATTAACAAAATCTTAACCAATTCATATAATTTTTTCATTAAGTTGATGATATTAACGCAACGATAATTATACAAATAATGCAATAAAATGTCATTAAATAAGATTGATTTACCAATGGAATTAACACATTAGCATGAAACATATTGGAAAAAAAAACATTAACTAGTATAAAAAATAGAACCAAATTAAAAATATTAAAATGAAATTAAAAAATCATGATAATAGAAGAAAAAATATTAAATCTAAAATAAATTATTTTTTATTTAAAAATACTTACATAAAAGCTCATCTAAATAAATTTTAATAAATTCTAATAATAATGTAATATGTACTTTTCTCTCATCTCAGCATTCAGGATTTGACTATCAACTTGATCTATGCGCATGATCGCAGAATTGGTACGAATTGATTATGGCATTTGTCAATCAATTCTTACCAAAACCATCTTGTCATTTTCTTTTTTAATAAGGAAATACGTTGTATAATGTTCAAGAGTGTTATCTAAAATAAGGAAGGTGATCTATCATTTATATTGTCGTATTGTAACAGTAAAAAAAAATAACAACTGACTTAGAGTCAGTAAGAAAACTTTAAGCTGAACTTGAAATCTTTTAAAATGAAATTCCAACAATAATTAAAAGACCACAATAAGAAATATTCTAAAAACTTTCTTATTACCTTTCAAACATCGTCTATACGTACACATATTTTTTTAAAAATTTGGTATATTTTGAGATCTGTTCAATAACATCTAGTAGAGGAATATATATTTACCTCTATTTTTCTAAAATTCTCCAAAATCTTTTTATCAACTTCTTTCAATTTCTTACTTTATTTTACAAACATATGTAAAAAGGAAAAAAAATAAACTTAGCTCTTAATTGTTTAGGTTCCTCTAAAATTATATCAGATTCGTTAGACCATCTAGTCACACCGTCTAGCACTATATGAGTAAGGGCCTATTATGATTCTTGTATACTCTTTCATAATCTCAAAGTAATTGCATTAATATTCTTTGGATTGATAATTGTCTAAGAAGACAACTCATTGAACCCTTGAGATGACATCTAGTTTACACTAGTGGCCATTTAACTAATTTGATTTTCCAAGTTTTGAATGGTTATTTTTGTTCTCTGCTAGAAATTCATGTTATGTTCAATCATCTACTTCATTATGTCTTCGAGAGACAGTCCACTCTTAGCTAGTATAGCAATTGGTGGTGATAATTATTACAGTTGTTGGTGTAAATGTGGAGGCTGGTAATGTGGTCTAGTAGATGTTATAGATATGGGATATGAACTTCTTCTTGTTGTTGTTGTGACGAGTTGTTCCCCCAACTCAGATTATGATGATTTCTCCAACCTAGGTTATATTTGTTGAAGGAGAGATCATGGTTATCTTGTTGCTGTTAATGATTAGACGATTCATTGTTGAAAGGAAATTTAGTAGATAGTCTACCATTATTGTAGATGTTGGCATCATATGCTTGAGGGCACAATGTACAACTCCCTCCTTCATATTCATGTAATGTGGGGCATAATGATTATTAGAAGTAAAAATCTAAATTACCTTAACAATCGTTTAAGGCATGGCTAGCTACTTTACCATAGACGCTAGATTATCTAGCTTAGTTTCTAGCCTTGAGTGATCAGCACATGTAGCCCCCATCTCATGGATTCCTTTAATCATTGATATAGAGTTGCGTTTAGTGTTGAACTACTATTTGTTTGAAGTCATGTTCTCAATTAATTGCCTAGTAGTAGCTGGAGTTTTATCCACCAAGGCTCCTCCACTAGTAGCATCTATCATTTGTTTGTTCATTACTATTAGCCCTTCATAAAAGTATTGGATGTGCATTTGCTCATGAATCTAGTGGTATGGGCAAATTGCACAGAGTCTGTTGAATCTCTTCCAATATTAAGAGTCATTTTTCAAATTCATTATTGAGCAATGACTTCAATTGTATGATCTAGTGCACATCTTGATAGATGAACTCATCTCACGTGATAGAGAAGTGGGTAATAAGGAATTTTTTGTAGTCTTGAGACCCCACGAACTAATCAAACCTCCTATAACACTATATAGGAGATTGTTTTAGCCCGTATACAATGACCTATTTAGCTTACACACTTAGTCCTTGTTACCCACCACTTCAAAACCTTTAAGCTGATGCATCAAAATGTCTTCCTGTAAGTAGTTATGGAGAAAAGTCATCTTCATGTCTGTTATTCAAGCTTCATGTCTTCACTTTCTACTAAGGAAAGTAAGATCTAAGTTAAAAGTACTTGACCACCAAAGAGAAAATCACATGGCATTCAAGACCTCCTTCTAGGTGCATCATTTATAACCTTTATGATACACCTTCTAGAGACTTGAGGTGCATCATTTATAGTCTCTTTTGGTTTATTAGACATTTCTTTCAAAGAAAACTTCACTTGTTCCTGATAACATTATTTTTTATGATATTTTAGGGTTATTTTTTATAACGTGATCAACTTTTTCTAAGCTTGAAACCTGTTAAATTTCTTTGTCTTTATCTCCTTTTATAAATAATTTGTTTCATGTTGTAAATAATTGGTCACTTGACTTTTTAATCAAATTTTACTCTAAATCTCATTAATTTTGTCAAATAATTGAACATGATACATTTGGGTAAAGAAGAGCAAGATTGAAATTCCTGAGGAACAAATAAGGACAAAGTTGGAATGTTGATGTTGATAGCTGCTAGGCGCCACTGGACCAAGTGCCACTTTCTTGAGTTGGACTTAAAAGGTGAAGTTGGGCCAAAAAGGTAACAAAATCCAATTCCATCTGATGCCACTTTAGTTGGGCCGAGCACGAACATCACAAATCAGAATCTATGTAAAGTATTCTATGCATTATGGTTAGGAACTTCTTGGCATCCTCCATTTTGGAGACTCCACTCTATCTTGAGGCTAGGAGTCATAAAAGTGTAGCCTTGGGATGATGACTAGGGTTTGGAGGGTTTTCCTTTTATTGTCTTTGCATATCCATCTCCCTTCATTATTCAGCTTTCTATTTTTTTGGGATTAGACGTGACCATTTGAATTCTCATTAATCAATATTGGTTTTCAGAAATACGTCTTTACATATATGCTTTTCTTTCAAATTGTTAGTATTTTGATTCTGTGCTTAATACTTGTTGTGTTAATTCATGGCATGATAATTGATTCTTAGGGTATTGGAAAATATCATTTACAATTAGGTTCTGAATTGAAATATCAAATGAAAACTTGTGTCTAAAAATAGAACATGATTCATTTTTTTCGTCTTAAGACCCTTATGGAGATTGTATTTTTTCTTTATACAATTGATCCAGGAATTTATGGTTAATAAATAAGCTTAGACTCATTCATCTAAGAAATTAGGGTTTGCATATTATTGTGGGTTGACATTGACATTTGTTTGGAAAGAAGGTAATTGATTTTATGTATGAGAGTGAGGTTTGATGAACATTTAATTCTAACAATTTCATTTCATATCATTTTCATTTGTTTTTCACATTCCAAGTGGTCATTAAAAATACAAAAATATATTTTAATTGTTTTAATTTTATTTTCTCGCATAAAAATTCAAACTTTAGAATTATTTGTAGTCTAATTTTGTTATAATTATATTTATGTCATGTATTACAGAAGTCCCTTGAGAGAGAATGATATATTTATTACTTGTTACATTTGTGATTGGTGTACTTGCCATCATAGCGACAAAAATGTTGACAATTTCTATACTCTCTCCGACTTTTTGGCCACACTTTTTAATGCCTTATTACAATTGTTCAGTTAAGAGAGTCTTCATAAAAGATGACATCTATGCTAACAATCTCCTTTCATTCAAAAAGTGACCAAATTCTAAAGTCCTTCATTCCACTACCATTTCCCATGAACACCTCCTTCTTGGATATTGGTTCGAGCTTACCATCATTTACATGGTAGTAGGTTAGGCAATTAAAGACCTTCAATGTTGAGTACTCAACTGGATCCTCCGACCATACCACAATCGGATTTCTACATTCAAAGGAAGTGGATGGAGAATGATTCACTAGATAACACGTTATACTTAACCTCGCTTCAATAATGTCTAACCAAACTAGAATGTGACAACATGTTTTTTGTACAAGGTTTTGTTCATCCTCTTAGTGACTACATTTTTCTATGGAGTATGATGATCAATTAAATGCCTTATAATATCCTTATCCTTATAAAAGTTATCAAATGTCTTATTATATTCTTGGTTTTGTTAAGCATTAGGAGTGTCGAATGCTTAAACTTTTCGAAAGACTCTAATTTGTTTTTAATCATAAAAATCCATGTGAACCTTGAATAATCATAAATGATTAAGAGAAATACCAAGCACCTCCTAACGATGGAACTTTTAATGGCTCTAACTTTAACATTTCACTTTGTAGAATTTTCAGATACAATAGATTTTTAGATGCCATTATAAAATACCTTGTTAGACGTTCTCTGCAATTATATTATTAGACACTTAGTATGCCATCTAACAAACATCTTCAATGAAGGAAGAGTCATAATGATAGTTTGTTAATCTACAAAACTTGCTATATTAGTTTAAATTTCAAAAGATAATTAAGATCATTTAAAAACTAATTATAGAAACCTAAGCATTAAGTTAGAAAAAATTCTCTTTTGTCTATCGTCTAACATGAGTATGAAGATTAGGTCATGCGAGATCATCTATAATATCATCTAAACTATTATATGTGGATATTGTTTAATCTGTTGAAAATCATCTGGTTCGTTACACTTTGGATTTGTTTGCTTTGTGCAAGGCCTTCTACTATGCTACCTAACCCGATGAAATTGTTTATGATATATATCCTGGTAATATCATCTAGTACACTTTATACTTTCTAAATATTCAGTAAGTGCGTCATAGAGAGGTCATCTAACATGTTTATATACTTCGTCTAATGCGGCCTTCTAATATGGTTATAGGATCATCTAGTGAAATCGTCTAGAAGCAATCTTCTAATCATCTATGCTCCTTTCAATGAATTAGTCTATTAGATGAAAGTCGTGATTCTTATACCATCCAGGTAAGACTATCTCTTTTCGAATTGACTCATCTTTCACTAAAATAACCTTGTTCAACCTTTAAGTCAATTACTCAAGAGAAAACTCGTGAAGAACGAGATATAGGAAGAATAAAAGTTGCTTTTGAACCAGTTAATACTTCAAGGGAAATGGTAGTGGAATGAAGGACTAAAGAAGAACTAAAGAAGTTATTAGTTGGCTCTAAATTGATCAAATTTAGTTCAAAAAGAATGTGATGGTTATGTCTTAGCAAAATTTATCAATTGTTGCAGGAAGTAAAATTTCATACGCTAAGAAAATGCAAATGAAGGAAGAAGTGGTAATTAATATATAATAAGGGTAAAAAAAAGGCATAAATAGGTTTTAGAGAGAAAATATCTTTGAGTATTAAATGTTTGGGTAAATTTGGATAAAACCTTATCATTTACTATCGCCATATCAGAATATTACTACAGTACTTATTCACAAAATTAAACAAACACAATCCAAACTTGGCCTGCCTGACCTAACCCAACCCTTTTCGATCCCACCTAAGCCTGACTCAACCTGGACCCAATTGGACTCGGCTCGATCTAGTTACTACCTAACCTAATCCTGATAAGACTTGGTCCAACTTGGGCCCAACACAACTCAACTAAAGGTGGGACTAAACCGACTCAGCTCGACCTGGGTCTAGGCTTGCTCTACTTGAACTAATGTCGAATCAACCCAACTCAGTTTGATATGACCCTAACTCGGTGTGGGTGTTATGTCTTTGCCCATTGCATGCCTAACTCAAGTTGGCCCAGTCCATCTCGATCCCACCTATGCCAGACTCGACTTGGACTTGGCTAGAACTAGGGTTTGGCCTACTGAACTCGACATGACTTGGGCCTAGCCTAACTGACTCGAGTCAACCTAGCCCTTGGTTGACTTGACTCAACATGAAATGAAATTGACTTAGCTCAACTTGACATGGCATTAACCCAATGTAGGCTTAATGTCTTAGTCAAATACAAGTCCAACTTAACTTGGCTAGACCTAACATGGTCCATCTTGATCTCACTTGGGCTAGTCCCAATTCGACTGAATTTAGCTCAACATAAGTCTAGCCCAACTCAGATGAATGTGGCCCCACCACAACTTTGCTCAACTTAGGCCTAGGTTAATGTAACTTGACTTGGTATGGGTTGACTTGACTCAACTTAAACATAAGTTTACTTGGCTTGACCTGGGCTTGGCTTAACTCGACTGTACTTAGGCTCAAGCTTATTTGGCTTGACCTGAGTTCGAGTTGACTTGACTCAACCTAGGTTTGATTTGGCCTGATTTGAGCATAGGTTGACATGGCTCAATAGGTTGGGGCTGACTCGGCTTAACCTTAGCCCGAGCAGACTTGGCTCAAATTTGGTTCGAGCTGATGCCCAACTTGTGTTTAGGCCAACTTATCCGTACTTGGTCCCTGGTTCACTCAACTAGACTTGGGTTTGGACTTACTTGGCTTGACTTAGACCCAAGCTGACTCAACTCATTCTTGGTTCGGGTTGACTTGGTCCAACTTGGGCCTGGATTGACTCTGTTTGACCTATGTTAGGATAAACTCAACTCGACCTAAGAGTGGGTCAACTTGACTCAATTTGGGCTTGAGTCGATTCAACTCAATTTGGGCTTGGGCTGACTTGGCTCAACTTGGAACCAAGCCAACTTTGCTCCACTTGGTTTCGTAGCAACTCGCTTACACATGAGTTTGATCAAATTAAGCTCGACCTGTGTTTAGCTTGACTTGGGTCTGCACTCGACCTGGGCCCAGTTTAACTTCGATCAAATTGTATTTAGACCGACTCGGTTCGACCTGTGTTCGAACCGACTCGGGTTGACTAGGGTTTATACTGACCTAACTCGATTTAAGTTCGGGCTAACTCGACTTGACTAGGTCGACTCAGGTCAACTTGGGCATGGGTTGGGTCAACTTAACTAGACTTGGTTTTGAGGTGACTCAGCTTGATCTTGGCTCGGGCTGACTCAGCTTGACCTAGTCTAGGGCCAACATGGCTAGATCTAGTCTTGATCAGACTATAATCGACTTAGGCCTAACCCTACTTGGTTGAAAGTAGGTCAGTCTCGACTCAAATTAATGTGGACCAACCCCAACTCAAGTGAATATGGCTCACCCCAACTCGTTTTAACCTAACTCAAACTGAATTAGCTCAACCTTGGTACAAGCCAACTTAACTTGACTTGGATCTGATTGACTCGACTTGGTTTGACCTGAGTTCAAATCAACTTGACTTGTCTTTAACCCAGGCCAACTCAACTCGACCTTATATGAATCAAACTCAATACTACCTTAGTTGAGTCTAACTCAACCTAAAATTTCATTACTTGATTACTTATATGCATCTTATTTTCGATTCTCAAAATTTTAAAAAAATCAATCTATTTACATATTCAAATTTAATTAAACAGATTAAATTTAAAATTCAAAAATATGAAACAGAGATAAACTTAAGTATATAAACTTAAAATAATATTGATAATTTTGAATTGAATTTGATAATTTGGATTGTTTTTACCGTTAGAGATAGATCTAGAAATTAAAAAATTGTTATAATAAGGGAAACACTAGGAAACTAAGCATTGCTTTACGTTGAATTTTAATTATTCTCCTTTTTATATTGTTTAGAACCTTGAAACCTACAAATTCCCCCAGAAATCTAATTCTACCTTTTCTAAATAAAACCAACTATTTACTTTTATAATATATGTAAATATATGTTATTTTTCTTATTCAATATCATATAAAACTCTAATTTAATTCCATAACAGTGGGCATACAAATTTTGCCATTCGATATTAGAGCTTATTTAAATATGTGTTAAATACGCCTAACCTCTTGAATTAGACAAAAATATATAGTCTAAATTGAGTTATTTTCCTCTTAATTTGTTCAGTCTACAACTCATTTAGGCTTAGATTGGATTGATATTTAAACTAATGACTTATATCCATTTTTTGAATAGTAATTATATTTTAAAAATTTAAAGCAAAATTATGTCATTAAAAGATATATGTATTATAGTTTATATATCAAATCAATTAATCTAAAAATTAAAAATAGGTATATTAATGTGATTTTATTTTTTTTAAAACAAACCAAAAGGACCAAATTAAACCTAAAATGTCACAATTTATTTGGTAGAACCATAGTTCCTCATAGATAGCCCATTTTGATCCATGCTTCTTTGCATCTCTCTCTTAGTCCTCACTCAGATTTGAATGAATGGGTGGGGAATGGTTGGTCAGAAAGTGTAACCAAGTAAGCATACATGTTGCCTTGAGTGGTGGAGAAGAGAGTCACGTCACATTAAACTCAATAAATAAATGACAATAAAACCTCATCAGGTCCAATCCAAAAGAAAAGTTGACCAAATAATAGTCCCCGTGTGCCACAAATCATGAATAAACGAATCAGAGGGAGTAAAGCAATTTTTTTTTCCACTTTTTTCACATATTTTATTACTTAGTTAGGTTTACTATCTAATTGTTTTCAAATTTTATCTTTAACCTCTAAATAATTTATTGATTTGTTACATTTTTAACAAATTATTATACGTAAAATAATAAATTAAATTTTATTTTGTTACGAATTTTATAATATAATATTGTTTTGACTTTGTCTTGTTTTTTTAAAATGCTTTATAACATGGAAAACACTTTTCATTTATTTTTTTATTATTCTTGTCTTTCGAATGCATCTTTACTTTTTTTTTTCTAATTTCATTTTTCTAAATTTTATAGGTGAGGAGTTAAATATCATTTTTAACTTATCAAAATTTTAAATAAATTAAATTTATGTTTGTTTTGACAAATTTTTATTTTTTATTTTTTGAATTTATCATCAATCTTGGTAGAGTTAATTAAGAAAAGTTATCATCTTAGTTAAACTTATATTAATTTTTGTTATATTTGGATAATTTGATATCTAGATTTTGAATTATTTTCTTAGTTGAACTGAAATTTTATTTAGAATAAGGAATTATAGGTATGAGAAACTATTTATATTTTTGATAAAATCTCAAGATAGATGATGTGGATGTCAAAGTGACTTCATCACAATATCTTGATTTCTATGCAATAATTATGTTTTGTTTCAATGTTTGAAATTGAGTTTTTGATTAATAGAGGATTGTTTTAAAATGTTTTGAATCTTATACTCTTATTGAAATGTTTATATAATGACTAGATTCATGTTAAAATATAAAGTTTATTAAACTAAGTATTGAATAATGTTTAGATTAGTAGAATTAGTTTTCTATAGTTTTTCGTATGTTATTTTATGACTTTAATATGAATGGAAATATATATTAAATTTGAATTATCAAGGTTGAATTAAAATGAGAGAATGACGATGTTTGTGTTGAAGCTATTCACCTGTATTTGGTGAATCCAACTTTTAATTGAAGAATCTTCATGGGAAAAGAATTTTCATTAAAGAATTATGAAGATAGAAGTCTTAAATTTGTTTAAAGTGTGTGATATTTATTAAGACTCTATGTAAGTTTGTCTTTAGATATTTTGATCTTTAATTATTGTTAAAAAAGTTATTCTTCAAGGTGTTTAAAACTTATCTTTGTGACACGACAATTTAATTGATTTAAAGATGTTTTAATCTATTAAAATGTTTTTATGTTAAAATTAATTTAAACCGTGAGTAGTTTTGAAGGTTGGTTTTAACATGTTCAAGTGAGTTTTTAACATACTAAAACTTTCTTATCCCTACATAAGATTTTGGACTATATTATTTAACATATTAAATAGTAATTTAATTCATTCATTTCATGAATAAATGAACTCAACAGATTAAGACATAGTTTTAATCCATTAAAATTGACTGTTTGAAATCTATATAACTCTCTCATTTTGAAACTTTTCATAAATATTAACATTTTTTCACTATTGAGAGAGAGTTATTTATAAGTTAAAAAAATTTTCTTTGAGCTTTCTTGAGGTGATTTCGAGATCATTCTCTTGGTGATAGAGAGAAACATTCTCTTTTACTTGAGTTTTCTGTTTCTTTTGTGCTTGTTGCAGTTCAGGTGAATTCGATCCATATAATCTTTTGTTTTTTGTATTGTGTAGTTTATTCTCGAGAGGGTTTCCAATTTCAGTTTAGTAACAAGGTGTTGGTGAGGTAGAGAATTAATCTTGTAAGGTTCAAGAGTTGATTTCTTGTGTTGTTTTTGTATTAAATGAAAGTTTGTAAGACTTTGGTATGAAATAAGCTTAGTTGGTGTAACTCTTGGAAAACAGTGATCCAATATAAAATCTCTTGTGTATCTCTTCTTCCCTTTCTCTTTATCGCTTTTGAAAATTATAGTTGTTTTTTTTTAACTCTTTGTTATGAAAAAGGTTAATAAAATCAAAGAAATATTGAAATTGATTGGACCATTAAAGATTCATTCCAACTTCTTTTTTTTTAAAAAAAAAAAAGTCTATAATAGTTTAATTCATCCCCCTCTTGAACCCAACCCTTTTATTTTAAGAGTTTAAACAAATTCTATTGATCATTTTGAGTTTGCTTCAAAATTATATTTGTTAAAGTGGTTTTCAATAAAAATTTTGAAAAACAAATTTGGTTAGGCTGCATGAAGCTAATTTTCTAATATTTTTGCTCAAGCGAAAGATTTTTACTTCTAGCCAAAATAGAATTGAAACTCACAATTTTTTTTAGTACTACTTTCGTTCAAGTGAAGAATTTTTTTTCGCTTAAGCGAACATAGAATTGAAACTCGACTCTTGCTCTTGACTAGATTTTCACTTAAACGAATAAATGTCTGCTCAAATGAGGAAACTTTCACTCAAGATAAATGTTTTTTTTCTCTTTTTATCTCTTTAATAAATTAAATATGAATATTCAATATAAATATAAATAGAATACTAATTTATATATTTAATTCAATAGTGATTTTATTTAAATGAGTTATGTTATATGAAAATGATTATTGAGAATGATAAAAGTTGTATGAATTTTGGACGATAAATATAGGATGATATGTGAACCATTATTTGATTTATGTATTAAGTAAAGATATATTGTGACAAAGACCTTTTTGCTTCATTGATAATATAAGTCACAAACTAATACATCAGATGTTTAAATGTGAATGTTAAATATAAATATAAATATAATATTAATTTCTATACTTAATTGATTTTTGTTATTTTTAATTATGTTGTATGAAAAAAGTTTTTTAGATAACAAGAATTGTATGAATTTAGATTACAAATCTAGAATAATTTGTGAACAGTTGTTTGATTTGTTGTATTAAGAAAATAACTATGTTGTAACAAAGGTATCTAGCTCATTGATCGCCTAAATTATATAATTTAAGACATTAGATAGTGAGAAGTTGAAGGAAAGTTTATCATGTTGTTAGAACAACAATTGGACATTTTGAATATATATATATATAAATCATACTTTGTAAAAAGAAAAATTAAAATATTTTCTAACTTCAATTAAATTTATAACAAAAATGTTAGTTTTATGTGGGTGTTACATTTTATACCAAAAGTTTAGTCAATCCACTTTTATATTATAGAAAACATTAATTTGTTTCATATAATAAATTTATCTTTTTATGTTGGTCATTAATAAATTATTTGACATAGATGATTAAAATAACATGACACGTATTTATATGACATGCTATTTGTTGTTTTATTAAATTTTCACAATTTTTTAACCTTAAAATCCTTTTATGGATTTTTGTTCCAACATTAGCTAACATTCGATTACTTTATATTTTTTTTATTTTAAAGCATTCTTTCAATTACAGCCATTAAGTGGTGATGTAATGTTAAATTTATTAATATTTTTCTATATTAAGTAATTCTTTTTATTCAGATTAAATATAATCTTCATATATATTTTGGATATATATATATATATATATATATATATATATATATATATTATATTTTTTATTTATTAATGTGTTTAATGTTTAAATTTATCTAATTAGTGGTTTTAAGATTTAGGATTCATGTTTTAGATATGAAATGATTCTTAAAATCTGAAATAAACGAGTTGATATGTTGAAATAATTAGAATAGATTTCAATATATTAAATATATCTAACATTTGATAATAATGTTAGAATAAGGAACCAAATTAAGTAATTTTAAAATGTGCATTTACATCACTGGAAAAGAATCTTAATACTTATATTTATTATTGGAATATGGATAAGTGGATGATGAAGTTCAATCTCAAATTTCATTCTACTAAATTCTAGTTTCTTTTAAATCAATCTTCAACTTGTAGCCATTGTTAATTTCACTTCACAAGGATGGAATTAAATTATTTTTTTTATTATAAATATAATTGAAAAGTGTTAAACTTGTTATAGAGATGGATATTTGATAAGTCCATGTGATTCAACATTCTTACTCTTATTTGTCAAATTGGTACACTAGCCAAAATAGAATAACAATATAATAAACTAACATGAGACAAGAGAAGAAGGTCTCACAATGGAAAAAGAGTTTGAGGTTATAATATTAATTTATAACATAAATTTTATGTAGTTTATTTATCAATTTGATTATATTTTTTATTAGTGACTTATTAGTAATTTGAATTTGAAACAGAAAAAAAATTAGTATATGAAATACTAGTTATGTATCTTCAACTTGTATCATTATCTACTAAAGTGTTTATACAACTCTAACATTATTTCAAAAGTAAAATCTAAACATATTACATAAAATCATTCAAAATAAATAAAGACTATCATATTATTCTCTTTTGGGTGGTCATGTACAAAGTACAATCATAATAAGTCACTGAACAAATAACAAATAGAAAAGATAAACTATTTAAAATAATCAAAGGTATCATTATAAATTAAATAAATTCATTTAAATTCATCATAAGAATATATTCATAATTAATTCAACTGCATATGCTTATAAACCACACATAAATAGATATTAAACAAGAATATTTACTAATGAATATCTATTAATTTCTTATAGAAGGCTCATATTAAGTATGTCCTACTACAGACTAACACCTAACTAATTTAGTATCGTAAGTATGCCAACTTCGACTACATGGATCAGGATAAGTTTAAGGCATCCAATATTTGTAACTCTTTTGGTGTTAGATGTGCAATGAAGTCTCCTCAACTTCTCACTATATGATGCCTTAGTCTAAATGACTAAGACTATTAGTGAAGTAAGGGATCTCTACAACTGCATAGTTTCTTTACATAATAAATATATTCAAATAATAGTTTATATACTATCACAAATTTGTGACTTCAGGACATATGTTTCATACTTGTAAAATTCATAGTCATTACTTTAATCATTAATAGCATTCAATATGGAAGTAAATCATAATCTCACATTCTACATTGAATAAATGAGTAAAATAGAGAAATTATAAATCAAAAGTGTAGCTTGAGAGACCTACAAAAGAAGAATTAATAACATGTTATTGGACTCTCCTTGATCAAGCTACATAGTGTCGCTTGTGCAAAGATTATATCGCTTGAGTTTCTTGCTGTTACTTGAGCCATAACACAATTAAAACATTCTTGTTCTCAAATTTCTCCTGATTTGGGCAAGGACTTCCAAAAATGAGGGGATAGTCACTACTTTTAGTTTCAAAGATTGAATTAATGAGGAGAGAGTGAACTGATTTTCACAAATCTTTAGCGTGAGAATCTTATTCAATCTTTGAAAGCAAAACACTCAATAAAAGGATACAAAAATTCAAGACAAAGAGTTACACCGGGTTGTCCACCCACACCAACCAAGCACACACTATAATATTAGAGTTTTACAAACACAACCATATACTACTCAACAAACCAAATCTTATAACCTACAAGACTTGATTTCACACCTAGTAACACCCTATTACTATACAAACCTACCCCGAAACAAAACAAAGACTGAAAAATGAATTAAGAAATGAGAACAATGTCACCTGAAACAAAATAAGCACAATGTAAAAGATAAAATCAAGTAAGAAACTATGTTTCCTCTTCAAAACAAGATGTTTATCACATAATTGCTAAAAGAAAGCTTCAAGAAAAATTTTCAACTCTATTTAAACTCTCTTTCTAAAGGTAAATTGATTTCAAAAACAATGGTTTTGATTTAGTCTAATTTGATTTTGAAATGAGTGAGTAATACATAATCCTATATGATTGTTTTAAAATATTAAAACACCTTTAATCAATTAAAACAAAACCTTCAAAACCAAGTAGTCAGAGTTCTAATAAGTTAAAACTACGTTTTAATTTATTAATTTTATTTACTAGTGAAATTAATCAATTAACTCGTCATTTTAAGATACACAAATAAATGTTAAGTGTTTTTAATGCATCAAAAACTCATTTTAACAAATTAAAATACAATTGGTCATGGTTTTTAAGTGATTATAATTGATGAAACAGTAATATAGTCAATTAAAATGTTTGAGACAGTCATTCCATATTTTAATAGATTAAAAACACCTTTCAATCAATTAAGAAGTTGCATATCACCAAGAAAAACTCTAATTCATTTAGAAAAGCTTTCTAATTACAATGTAAGATCAAATAATGCAAGATAAAACTTACATGGTATCCTAATCAACATAAATAGTTAAATTTGTAATCTTCAAAACTTTTCAACCATAACTCCAACAACTGGGTGGGAG
>Ga0209700_100985_pt1 | contig 57515 bp, 18 predicted proteins | sample SiratroredBW_FD_187528 | JGI IMG/M metagenome (GOLD analysis project Ga0209700, IMG submission 187528) | Root nodule microbial communities of legume samples collected from California, USA - Siratro red BW (SPAdes) (version 2) | ecosystem: Host-associated > Plants > Roots > Nodule | place: USA...
AAAAAATATTTAACATAAAAAAAAAAAAAAAAAACAGAGAACAAACATGTAATAACGGAGAGACATTTGTTATATATATTATACTGCATGAAGCAAATCTGAACTCTCCGGTCTCTAAAAAATCTCTACACATATTTTCTTTTAATTTGTTGCTTACTAAGAAATGAGGAATGATTCAAAGGTAAAAGACATGTAAAGAATGTGTAGATTATTGCGATCCAATATTAATAACCTCACCATACACTCACCGATGTTAGAAAAGAAGGGAGAAGAATTAACCTAACTCATGGAATATGTGTGTGCAGCCCATACTACACATATTACAATCACTTTTTAACTAGTTTCTTGAATAATTTTTTAAAAAATAAATTGAAATATTATAAATCTAATTTTTTTAAATCCATTACAAAAAAGTGAAGATATGAAAACATCTTAAAATTTAAACTTAACCAATTTAATTAAAAAAACAAATTACTATATAAAAAGATTACAAATAAAGAATAAAAGAAGACAAATCAAGTAATTAAACTATTTAAGTGATCTCACCGAAAACATAAGAACACCAGAATTAATAAATTATAGTAATTCTTGATATTGTGAAGTTATATATTTATTGTGACTTGAAAAGATGAGAATATTCAAACTGAAAAGATAAGAATAAATTAACTAAATATGTTAATAAGTAAAAGCTCTTAAACAATTAAAAAAGACTGAATATAATTTAAATTTGAGTGAATAAGAATAAATACTTGTGTGATAATCTCTAGTTCCTCTTCGCAGGACTCGTGTTTTGATTCTTATTATTAAACCATCGACTATACGATCTACTATACAATGTATTTTTTTTTTATTCATTGTGAAAAGTATCTAAGACTCTGTTAAACCCTCTTTTAAACCCAAGTGTACCTACAATAACCCATGCTTTGTATTCACAAAATTGAGCATCTTCACTGGAAAGAGCACTACCTTCTGCAATAGTTCATAGGAAGCGGAGAACACGAGCTTATTACAAGACTAGTGTCTAGGAATTACAGAGAAAATTGAAACCCTCTAAACTAAAACACTGTCACCCACTTACAAAGTACAAACAAAGATTTGATGGGAAAAAAACCAAAAAAATAAAAGCCTGGAAAAAGTAAGAAAAAAAAAATGTTATTTACAACTTTACGTGTCAACAAATGTTGCGGTATCCAAAGGTATAACAGTATCTGGAAAATCTGTTCTTGGGCCAGCAAGGGAGTAATAGGCAAGAATGTGAGCCGGATGCTCAACAACTACAGGCTCTTCCTGTTGATTGTTAACAACCACGCGTCTAGAAGGAATCAACTCAATGTTCCAATAGGGGCGAGCCATTGCCAAAAGATCACGCCCAGAAGGAGATGCTCCATACCCTTGAACCCATAGGTACCTCAGAGAAGTTAGTCGAGTTGCAGCAACAGCTAGTGCATACTCACTAAAAAAGGAGCATCCCCTCATTTCGAGCTTCTGAAGACTGGGGCACCCCTTGGAGAATTCCAAAAGCCCTTCATCAGTCTCTCCCACATACCCTAAAAGCATCCATCTCACGTTGGGGCTGTATTTTCCTATGTAACCCAATCCCACATCGGTCAAGCCCCCAGGTCTCAGATACAGAGCAAATCTTCTGAGCTTATCACAACCCCTCAGTAAAGCCCTCACTCCGTTGTCAAGTGGCAAATCAGTTATTTTCTCTTCACGGTCTAACAAGACAAGGCGAAAATCACAAAGGTTTTTCAAGTGAGTACCAATGTGTTCTAAAGATGCATTTGAAATGTCGGACACATAAACGGCCAAATATTCAAGCTCTGGACAGCCATGTGACAAAGCAATTAGTCCTCTTTGTGAAACAATACCTTCCTCATCCTCCATTCCTTGATCATCATCACCTCTCTCAATCCGAAGCCTTTTAAGCTTCCTACAACAGCGAGCAAGCACTTCTAATCCTCTGTCTCCAATTACGTTCCTTGACTGCCCATAAGGAACAGTTATTAATTGATCATCAATATTTCAAATGTTGCTCTATTAATTCAATATAAACTATTGTCCCTAAGTAATATCCACCATTTTATTGATTTTACAATTTCACGTGCACTTTAATCTATGTATCTATTTCTTGATTTTATTATTTTACAATTAGCCTTTGGGCTTGTGGAGTATACTTAAATCAAGCATTTGTACAGCATCAATAGATGGATTGGTAAATGTGGAAGGCTAGATCAAAAGAAATTAATACAAGCAAAAATAATCATCGCAAATATAATGAGAATGTTCTGGAAACTTACCTCAAGAACTTCCAAGTTGGGGCACCTTTCGATTAACGTACAGTGGTCCTCTGTATCCAGCATTGCATACAAAAGATCCAACTTTTTCAGTAAGGCCGCATAAGGGAACACCATGGGCATTTCATTCTTTGTAATATATGTCAAACCCAAACGACTTAATTTTGCTGGCAATGACATAGCAGCGTACTTCTCTGATTCCTCATTGTAGGAACCTCCACAAAATTCTTCAAGAGCAGTTGCATGTCGAAAGAAGTTCACCAAATCCAATACTTCACAATCAGTAATTTTCACTGAGTTTAAGTTGGGGCAATTTCTGGCTATAAGTTCAAGGTCCTGGATTCTGACATGGGCAATATCAGTCAAGTAAAAATTTAGTGTCTCTAGAACTGTATTATTCAAAGCAAGCTGATGGAGCCAGTCACCATCATTCTCAACAAGCGAGCTTTCCTCTAAAAACAAGATTCTCAAATTCCTGCCAAAAAGAAAATGTCACTGTCAGAGCACACAACTTTATAATAACAGGCATACGTTCCATACTTGAAAACTCAATGTCTAGCCACAGGTGACCCTTCCTCCTAAAAAGATACCCTTAGTTTGAATGATTAAGTCAATGGATAAAACAGAAGTAAAATGATCGATTGAGGTTTTTTAAATCCCCCTATAACATTTCTTACTTATATTACTGTCTATTACATGAAAAAGGTATTAGCATTTTTAATGTGCTGAATGGTTTTGTTAGTCATTACACTAAAAGAAATACTTAAAGAATTAAAACGTGAATTTTTTTTAATAATACATTTAGTTCCCAATAAAAAAAAATTCTATTTTAATGATTCTTTAACTATTACTCTAGAGATTTATGATTGCCAAAACTACATTTTCAATATACTGAATGCATATTTTTTTTTTTTTATTTCATACTTTCTAGAAATTTTATAGAGATAAAAAGAGTGAAAAAATTGCATTCATAAAGAAAATATTCATTATATTAGAACTAATGAAATCATTAATTTCCTTTCTTTCTCAATAAAATATTTCTATTTTTATATTCTTTACATGAATGCTTAGCAAAGCCAAAACATTAGTAAGAGAATTTTATTTAATAAGTATTGATAGGATAATATTGTAACATATAATGTTTCTCTATTCGATAATTGAGATAAAAACACTAAAAAAATTTAATTACAACAAAGAAAATCACAAGCTAAACAATGTAATTAATGAGTGCGAAAGAGTAAAGACTTAGAATTAAGACGACTTGAAAAATGAGGCAAGTTCTTGGTAGTAAAATCAGACTAAACAAGTTACAAACACAATTACATCTGATTACAATAAAAGAAAATTACAACCTAGATAATGTAATTAATGAGTACCAAAGAGTATAGACTAGGAATTAAACACAACTTTGAAAATAAGGCAAGTTCTTGGTAGTAAAATCAGAAAAAACAAGTTACAAACACAATTACATCTAATTGCAATAAAAGATAATTACAACCTAGATAATGTAATTAATGAGTGGAAAAGAGTACAGACAAGAAATTAACCATAACTTGGAAAATGAGGCAAGTTCTTGGTAGTAAAATCAGAATAAAAAAGTTACAAACACGGTTATATCTAATTACAACAAAAGAAAACCACAACCTAAATAATGTAATTAATGAGTGGAAAAGGTTTAGACTTGGAATTACACACAACTTAAAAGATGAGGCAAGTTATCGGTAGTAAAATCAGAATGGTCACAAAAACAATTATGGTATTACAATTAGATGTGAAAAACACTTTTCACAGGGATTACAAGTTGAATTCTATATCATGAATCTTATGTGTGTTATGTCCAGACTAAAAGAAAGGAATAACACAAGTTTAATTCTATTTCACAATATTATAGTTAAGTATTTCAAAACACTTCGGCAGTCTTCTTTTATAGGAATTCCATCTTCTTTAGACTAACTCATCAATTATCAATTAATAACATTAATAACGGTTATATGAACTTGTTAGAAACTCCAGAAGCATTAAATGAGCCAATTCATTTCATGTTCATAAAAGATGGACCAACTCCCAGATCTCCTCACCAAAAACAAATAATACACACATAACATCTTACGGAAAAAGGATGGGAAAAACAAATTTCTTTCCAAACAATATGTGAACTGCAGAATAAGTTAGAGGATTTGCAAAACCAACTAAACACCATGACGTGTCATTTACAAAGGATAAAGAATTTATAAACCAAAACAGTAGAAATATTATCTCAATTATTAAAACATCTGACGTTACCAACTATAACATCGTCCATCTTGATACACAACTTAATTATGTCACTATTCTTGTTTTTTGTTCATATACTGAATATAGGGTTTCTTAGAATATGTTAAATTGCATTTATCAGAGTTTAATTTCTATTCAAAGTCTAAAATACAAACAAGCAACTAGAAATTTATCAACCAATCAAAAATCATCACTAATATGATTTTTAAATATATACAAAATCAGCAAATTTACTAGAAACTTATGTTTGAATGTTGTACATAAGTTGGTATGATTTTAATCAACAAACATTCCATATATAAAAACTTATGATAGAATTACACAGTCCAAGTAGTAGTCCCAAAAAAAATAAAAATTACCAATATTTACTCATTTTTATTATTTCCATGAATCCACCAAACTTGATAAATAGAGTAAACAGAGCTAAAGGTTATAAGTGGGTAGTGTCTAGCAGAAGTATTTCCTCAAGTTCAAATAACTTTTTCTCTTTTTTTAAGGGTCCGATCCAAAAACAGCCAACATTAAATGAAAACACAAACTCTCAAGCGTGAAACCGCTCCACTAATCACAAGCAAGAACAATCTTCTTCAGAAGTAGTCTACTAACAATAACACAAAAGTAATGACAACCAGAAAAACAGAATTAGTTCACCCAATATTTGGGCCACAAGCAGCAAAACACAGTAAATAAGAAAAGAAAAGAAAAATCACCTGCAAAAGCGACCAATATAATAAAGGCCATCGGTGGAGAATCCAGAGCACTTATCAAGCTTGAGCGCCTGAAGCACGTGACCGCGTGAGTAAGCGAGAACCTGAAGATCGGAATCCGTCACAATCATGCGGCGAAAGTGAAGTGACTTCAAGCAATCAAAGTACTGAGAGATCTCTTTAACCCACGGTGTAACGTAACCTCCCCAATCCTCCGGTATGAGGTTGAACATTGCTGCCCGGGGCTTCCCCTTCAGGTTCAGAGACTCTAGGTGCGGAAACCGCCTCCGGAGCCGGTCCGGTGTGGTGGTGTAGCAGAGCGCAATCGTAACGTGCTTTCGCGTGAGCGAGTCAAGCTCGTACCACCGGTGACATACCTGCGACACCGCGTCCCGGTCCTTGGGGTCGTGGATGTACGGCATCACACAGTCCAGCACCACATCCGATAACTTGGTAGCAGTCGCCATCCGCCTGGCGTCCCGATCCTCCATGACCGCGGTTTAGTAGATCTCAAGCTGTCCGATCGGTTCAGGTTAGAAAAAAGTTGCCACGGATTGCAACAGCACACGTGCGAAAAGCGGCGCCGCCAAAGAGGTGTGAGAAAGGAGGAATAATAGAAGAGGAAGATTCGACAGTGCGATGAACGATGAAGATAAGAGGATTCAGGAATTTCGCACTGAGAACGAGCCAATCGCATCGGAACCGTACCGCGGAAGCAGCCAATCGGAGAGGAAGAAAGAAAGAGGGTAAGGGAAAGACATAGCAGAAGGGTGAATGAGGGAACGGTGGAGATTGCGTGGATGTGGGAGTATCAGACGGTGAGAATTGTAATAGGGATTGGATCGGACCCTATTAAATGAAAAAAAGAGAAGAAAAAAAAAAAACAATGAAAAGTAGGGGTCAGAATTTGAGTACAGTTGTTTTTATTATTATTGTTATGTAACTAAAGTGGAGGAAGCAGAGGTGAGGATGATGGGTGAGAGAGTGCGAGACTTTAAACCCAGCAAAACGACAAAACTTGCCCTCTCACTTCCCAATAATGTAAAACCAAATTCTTCACACAGATATTTTACAATTTTCTATTTTCTTTTTACTTACAACTTGTTTATTTTTATTTTTTTTGCTTACAACTATGTTTTGTTTATTTTTATTCTTAATTTTGTGTCTTATATAGGAATGCTCGCAGTGGAATTTTATAAGAAAATGTTGGAGCGGCTACGGTCTGATAAATGATGCTGCACTCAAAACTAACTGTATTTGAACAAAATGATTACATGTGGTTGTCATGAAAATATATTTTTTTTTTCTTCGTCACCCCAGTGAGAAAATATTTAGTTAGTCAAGAAATTGTTGTTTTCGTTACAAATTGAATATAAAAAAAAAATTACTTTATAGACATTTACTTGTTCCGTACGAGTTTAGCTTGGTACTTTCATATGCCAAATAGTAATTATACCTAAAAAATATACTATAACTACTTTATAAATTTACTTTTCTAAGTAAAAATATTGGTGCAAGTTCTGAATTTTATTTTAAAATAACAACTTGTTTTAGGTTATATTGAGATTTTGTCTGAAATAAGAAAATGTCGGTCTAACATACAATTACCATGAGTATTATATTATTCTAGATGACTAAATAGGCATTAGAATAGAACATACAATGAAAAGAAATGGATATTATAATAAAAAAATAAATATGATCTTATAAAATTTAAGAAAAAAATATGTTGTACTATATTCTTGTCCGTTATTAGAAAACGAGTATCATATCAAAGAACAGCTCTTAAAAATTTGTCATCTACAACATATCGGAGCAAACATCTATTCTCCACCACATTTTCTAGTGCTGGAAACATCATCTTTCTCATCTCTCCTATATCATGAGTCCAAATCCAAACTCCATGGGATTTGATGGAAAACCATGTCAGATTGAAAAAACTCTCTCTAGTTATTGCTTCAAGAAATACAATAAATGATAATGACGTGTTTCCTATTATGATTACATATCAAAGTACTAATTGCTTTTTATTTTTATCTATAATTAATATTTAACAAATAATCTTTTTAACCAATTTTTAATTGAGTTTCTCGTGTTAATTACAATTTTTTATTAGTGGAATTTGATATGGATTTTTGCTTACAAAGTTGAGTTTTATTGAATTTCAACAACAATTTATCATTATTTAGTGGAATATACATTAAAAAAAAACATTAAGGAAAGAATGAAAAAAAAAATTCTCCCTTATTCCATTCTCACCATGTCTCAAATACGAGATTAACAAATTGTAATTTTCTTTCAGTTCAAATCAAAATTTAATATCCATATAAAAATAAAGGATAAACAAAATTTTAAAATATGTGAATTGACGACAATTTAACCTTTGAAATAATAAAATTTTGATTTTTGATTTTATCCTGAAATTTATAAGAGTAGATAATTACATCTTAATTATGCAATTTAATATCAAACTGTTCTTATAACACTATAATTTTGATAACAAAATGATCTTATAAAATCCAACAAAAATGTGATTGTTATTCCTTTTACACATTTAAAAACCAAATTATATATTTTTCTTTTAAAAACTAAATTGCTAACTATTTGACATTTATTGCTCAAAATTGTTATTTACCCTAGATTGCCATTTACAATAATTAATAACGAGAATTGAATTTTACAACTGATTTTTTTTTTACTTTTTTTTCATATTTACTTATTAATCATTCTATTTATCTAACTTTTAAGTTTTTATTATCTGAAAAACCATTTGTAAAAATTGAAATTGTTTTTATTATACAATTATGATAATGAATTTTTAAATAAAAATTAAAATATTTTATAATTATTTTTATGCATATTCTTTTACAAATTTTTTTCATTTTGATTATCTTATATATATATATATATATATATATATATATATATATATATATATATTATAACTTTAATATAATTTTTAGACAACTTTTAATTAATGTTACTATAATAAATAATTTTTAATTATTTTTTATTATGATAAAATAAATACATATGTATCATATATGTGTTGCAAAAAATAACAGGTAACCTCGAAACTAAGTGGAAAGCACAATTTTTGTATAATATTTTATATTTATTATAATGGGTAAATTTTTTTATTTACAAAAATAGGTAAATTATATAAATAATATGATTTCATGTAAAGAAGTTGTATGATCAAAACAAGATTTTAGTAAACTCAAAAAAATGAAAAAAAAATTGAAATTGTGAGAACCTGATATGATTTCAGTACTTATTTAATACACAAAACCAATTAATTATTTCACTAATGCACTTAATTAATTAGTTATCTCAGGAATGAGAATACCAAACCAATACACTAGTACATGGGTGACACCATGATAGTGAATGTACCTAATTAATTAATTAATTCAATAATGAGAATATCAAACTAATGCACTAGTGCATGTGTGTGATCCTTGATACACCTAATTAATTAATTAATTATTTAACATAAGAATATCACACTAATACACTATCACATGCTTCATAATTAATATACCTAATTAACTAATTAATTAATTATTATTAATTTACCTAAGAATATCAAATTAAATTATTTTAAGTGCGTGTGAGAATTAATATACTATATGTCATGATTAATTCACTATTTTTTTTACATCTGAAAATTTCTATTCTATTTCTTAATTCTTAAATCGTCACACATTAACACGATTCTAATTATTGAAATTGTATTGCAGACATACAATCTATCCATTTTAGTAAAAAGAAAAATTTATTTATTTTTATAATTACGAAATTGTATTAAAATGTACTTCTATCTCTAAAACAATATATATAGTATAAAATTATATTTCTTCTACACGACATAATAATCTTAACATCACTTTTATATTGCTTATCTAAATATCTATTTTACAACATTAGTAAAATTTACCTATAATTGGTATTAAAAAGATTAAATTTTGCAACGATATTAAAGGTATCCTCGTTGTCACTTTAACTTCTGTTTTAACGAAATGTAATGTATATTAATTATCACTCAAACCATTAGTTTAATTAAAGAAAAGAAGGGTTTCATCACAACACAAGTGCTTTAATGATTTGTTTAACATGTTAAAGACATATTTAAGGTTAAATAATGACTAATTAATGAAAATTAATTAAATCCTCATTACTTTTAGGTTAGATTAAGGACAATCAATTAAATCTCATTTTATTTAGGGTTTGTTTAGATTAAAGATTGAATTTGAGGGAGTGGATTTGAGATGAAAGTGTGTGGAAAGTTGAATTGTTTGGATTAAGAGAAAGATAATAAGATTTGAAGGGAAAGTTTGTAAAAGTTTATGAATGATGTGATAGGTATAATAAATATTTTAATATATAAAATTATAAATTTTTTCTTATAATTAAAAATAAAATATATTTAATATAATTAATAATATTTAAAAAATTTATAAAAATATTAAATTATGTAATTATTTATAAATTAAAATTTAATCTGTATAAATATATTAATTAGTTGATTGAGACTAGTTAATTTATTAAAATATAAAATTAAAACTTTTAAAATAATTTCAATATTAAATTTAAAAATTATTATTATTTTACAATAATAAAAAATTAATATCATATAATTTATTTTCTTTTAAAATATTTTTATTAAAATTATAATTATATTAATATTATTATTAATTACTTTACTAATAATATTATATAATACTTTTGTTATAAAAAGTTATATAATATTTAGTATATTTTTTAAAAATATTATTTATTATTATATTATATAATAAATTCATATATATATATATAAAGTTATATATAACGTAATCGATTGTGTATATAAAAGTATAATAAATTATTATTATTATTATTATTATTATTTTATTATATTATACTATATAATTATTATATTTATTTTTGTTATAATGTAAAAAAAATAATTAATAAATTAATAATAAAAATTAGTTTAAAAAAATAAGAAACATTTGTAACTTTCGTCGCAAATCTTCGGAATTATACGAAGAAATAAAAATGTGAAAGTTTTGTCTCGTTTTTTTGAATTTTATTAATATTTTATTTTTGAAATTTCAACTTTCTTTCTCTTTCTGAATTTTTACTGTAAAACTTTCCTCTAGCGCCCTTAAAGTTGTTAACACCCATGTGAATGAATTTGTGTAAATTTATATTTTTTAACTACTAAAGTCTAATTATTATTATTATTATTATTATTATATCTAATAACTTATTAATTGTGGTCTAGTCCAATTCTTATTTTTAAATATCCCTATTAACCTACCCTTTGCCAAAAATTGATATTTACAAATTAACTTTTATAAACTAATTTTAGTTATGGAACAATTAATTTTATTTTTTTCTTTTATTTTCTTTCTTAAAACTGATGGAAAGTTTAAACATGTGCATTAAAATATTATAATTTTTAAAAATATAAAAATAAATTTTGTTATAAGAACAGGAGTTAAAAAGTTATACTGTTATTATTGAAAAAAAAAGAGAGTTATAGGGTTATTTTTTAATTAAAGAGTTAGATAATAACTTTAAAATTAAGAAACTGTTTGGTAATATATTTTATTAAACGATAAATTATTTTATTAAATAACAAATAATATGATATAATTAAAAATAACACTAATAACAATTAAAAAAATAGTATCTTTGTTAATTAATCTCCTTAAAAAATGTTCATTGACATCTCAAGGATAGGTTCATTATTAATATTATGCAGCTAAAAATTTTCTGTTTCAACTCTAATGCACACTTCCTCAAGCTACCTCCTCTCTTTGTTCTTACTAATGGCAAATATCCATTAGTTCTACTTAAATTTTCAACACAGACATTATTGATTTGAGAACTATTCTGGTGTGTACTTTCTTTATTTTCAACCATCAAAAGATTATATGGTATAAACTTTAGAATCACTCATCAAATGGATGCAAATTGATTTCAGTAGGATTGGACTTTGTGATCAAGCAATCTGTGTTATCCTTATAAAGGAAAGTTATGACTCTTAAGCAAATTGTTAATTAATGTAAATAGTGTGTTATGCCACTTTCCTCTAAAACCCTAGTTGTAATATAATCATATTCCTTATTCTTTTAAAACATGAGGAGCCCCAATAGAATTTTTCAGAAAAGTAATCCAAAAAGCAGAACAGGAAAAGCAACAAAAACAAATGCTTCTGTTTATGAATTCAGATTTGACGCAATAAAAATGGTATTGATTCCCATCTTCAATTTGTGGAAAATTCTGAATGAGGTTATTTTTTCACGTGCATGAATTTCAACCACTGATGCATACTTTCATTTGAATAAAATATTAACAAAAATTAAAATAAAAAACGGGTGGTAACTGCACACATTTCTTAAGGCATAGTATAGATTGATTTCAATTCAAGAAATATATAAAAAAGACAGTTATTATAAGAGTTCCAAGAGGAATGGATAAGAAAAATTAGAAGATATTAAAAATATTTTTTTAATTTTCTTATAAACAGAAATATAGAAAATATACATTCTTTCACCAGAATAAAATGTCAGACTAACTTTTGAAAATAAAGATATTGATTGAATAAATATGTGTCAACTAAAGAAAATCTAGCCTCTTCATATAGTCTTATTCGCAAAGTTAGACACACCATCCAAATAAATTCTTACATTTTCGTTTTCTAAGTTATCTAAGTTATCACATACAAGAATAATAAAAAAAAGATTACTTTTGTAAATTAACTTGTAAATTGAATGAAAGCAGATTTGAGTTTCTCTTCCTCCATTTGTAAACTAATAACTCTTTCTTTTTTAAAATCATAAGTCTTTTAAATTTAAAGTGATTTTTTCTTTTATTTTTATTTTTTCATTACGAGAGTGATATGCTTTTCTCTTTTTAATTCTTCCATCTTTTGATTTTTTTAATTTATTTTTAAAATCAAATATTTACTGCTGAATAATCATTTTATTAATCTCATATTTAGTTGAAAGAATTTAAAAGCTTGATTTGTTCTTGTTTATTTACAATTGGCGATATATATCCTAATAATTTGTACAAGTTTCATTCATGTTTTTCTTCCATGGATTGTTTTCTTTTATTCTTATTATTTGTTCTTCACATAATTGATCATTTAAATGGTTTAATATTATATTAACTTTGTTTGCTAGATGATTTAAGAACCAAAATAAGAATAATATAAGTTTCATCCTTCCTGATATTTTTGATAGATCCTAACGTCTAATTAACAAATTAAACTTTATCGAGATGTGAATATTACGTTAATTATTATTGATTTATTTTATTTAAATAGCTTTCGTATTTATATTTGAATTTATTGTAGACTTATGCTTATATTGTATGCTTGTCTTTAATGTTTGAAATTATACAATTTTTTTTTAAGAATTACATAATATTATCATGGAATTGATGTGGTTTGATATTAATGGTATTAAGAATGTAATACTATGTGTAGTGTAGGTAAAATGCATTGAATTTGTAAAGCTTTTAAATGGATTATCCACGTTCCGTTGTTTACGAAATTTACATAGAAAAATGTAATAAGTGGTGAGAATCAATAAAAAAATTTATGAATTAGCTTGCAATTTAAAAGAAAATTTGAATCTTACAAGTCTTAAGAACTCACCTTATCATATAACTAAACAGTATTTTTTTATTTTTGTCAAGTGTCAAAAAAGACGATAATGTGAAATGTATAATATATAAAGTTTAAACTAAATATATTTTATGATTTACAAAAATTGTCTATTAATCATGTGATGAGTTAAATGAGATGTAAATATAATACTTATAAATTTAGGTATGTGATTATATGTGAGATGTGATAATTGGTGTTTATAGATGTTAATATAAAAAAATATAGAATTATATTGGTTTGTATGGATGAACATGCTTTTTGATATAAATGCTATAAGTATTTATGAAAATGCCTGGTTTAATGAAATAAATTGTATTATTTTTATATTACAATTTTTTTATATTATTAATAAATATTTTATCGTGTGGTTTGTATCGTATTATCATTTGGATTAATTTTGTTTAATGATATATATAATGTAATAATTGTGTATATATTAATTCCAATATTATTATATAATGTATACACAATTTACTTTTTGTCATAATATTGATTAACTAATTAATTTTTAAATTTAATTAATTATATTCAACCATTTGCAGTTAGAAGCCTGAGTGTATAAAATAAGTTAACAAGTGTATGTTACTTAGTTAATAACTAGAAGTTTTATGTAACACTCTAAATAATCCAATATATATAGGATTTAGCATACGGTTTATAATTGTTATACAATTTTTTAAAATAAATTTAACATATAAATCTATCTCAATTTTACACTAGACTATCTAATAACATAATACCATACAAACATTAGAGTATCTAATAAAAGACCGTTTATAAAAAACAATATAAAAACAAACACCTATAATGAAAAGAACACAAAAAAAGGAGTTTTATAAAAAAGGTTTAAATTTGAGAAAATCAATAAAATTGATGGTAAAATAGATACTTATAAGGAAGAAGAAAAGGGCAAAACAAAAAAGTATGACGAAAATTTCTATAGTAAAAATATTAAAACCTATTTTTGTAATATACAGGAAAAAGCTGCTTATTTTATTGTGAACTCTATTTTTAAACCTACACATCACTTCAAATGTTGAAATGTGTAAAAGTAAATTAATAAAGAAACATCAAATGTTAAATCTTAGTAAAAAGATAGAAACATTTTTAAAGAAAAAAGTTTAGAAGAGCGTAGAAGCTTGTGGAGAAAGAGACCAAAAGAAGTGCAGTGATAAACAATTAAAATTAAACGAATTGAATAATAGTTAAGAGACATCCATAGCTTATGATTAAAAATAAAGTAAGCAATATAAACTAAATAAATGCTGTTTTATAAGATAAATTATTAACTGATTTAGATTATCATGATTCGAAATCAATCTTTACATGTAATTAAACTTTTTCAATGTTTTTAATTGAAAAGTTTAAATGTATAGCACTTAAAAATTTATTTGGAATAGTTACAATCCTGGAATATTTAAAATTTTTCTTTGTATACACCATTTCATGGACTTTTATTTCCAAGGAGAGACTTATCACAAACAACAGACAACAGAGGCACTTATGGCATTGCATTTATTTTTCATTAAAACCAATGAGATAATGTCGTTCAAATGTGAGACACATAGGATGTCATTAAATTGGTAGGTTGAGTCGTGAAATGATACATGAACTTAGTATAACTAAAAATAACCAATTTATATTAATTATAAAAAGTTTATTAATGTTATTTAATTTGTTGATTTCAATTTAAAAATACCTTCTTTTTTATAAAATTTAATATTACAAAAATGAACAACTAAAATTATAATTATAGTTAAATAGAAAATACATTAAAAATAACTTTAAAAAATGTCATTTATATCACCATTACTTAGTTGGTTAATGTGTTTGACATTTTTCTAAGGTAGGAAAGTTAATTTGTGTTGGTTAACTTCACATAGAAAGATATAAATATGTTTTTCTGTGTGGTCCAACTTTAGCTTATGTAGAAAAGTTTTATTATTATAACTCATTTGTCTTTCTTATTTTTGTGTCGCCAACAATTTTTTTTTTAATTTAAAAATCTTTAAAACGATAGAGACCAAACTATTATAGTTCCGAGAAGTAAATGTCTTAAACTATTTAAAATTATAGAAACTAAATTATATGTGAGCTTCTAGGACTAAACTATAGCAACTAAAATTAAGAAATAATATTGTACACAGCATATTAAATTCATTAAAAATAATTTAATATCTAGCATTAAATTAAGGACTAAACAGATGTAGATGGAATGATAATTAGTTTATCTTTTTAGGTGAACTTATTCTACTTAATTGATATTTAAGGGTATACGTATGTTAATTAACGTCTTATTTATATTTCAATAATTTAATTAATATTTAATTTTGTATAATGCATATACAGAAGAAAACACTAGTTTTTGGTTTATATTTCGTACAAATAACAAAATATTAATTATTTCTTTTCAATATTGAATTGATTATTTAGATACTTTATAAAATATTAATCATTTATATTGAATCTTAAATTATTTATTTAGATAGTTTGAAAAAAAAATTAATTAGTTAATATATAGAGATTAAGTTTAATCTTAAATTTGATATGATTTTGTTTTACAGTATTTTATATGCTATTTTCTAAGTACATATTGTAAGTGGTATATCATAATGAGTCATTGTTTTCATTTTATTTACTTTAGATACTAATATGATATATTGATAAAGTTTTGTCAAATTTAAGAAAACGAACTTAGTTTATGCATATTAATAACTTATAAAAACGTTTTTTTAATAAACATGACCATAAGTTGTTTCATATTCATAGAAGACATTATGAGAAATTGATTATGTAACTTTAGAAATTAAATGTTTAATAGTTAAAATTGGATTGATGGTATTATCGAATGTGTGAATGAATAATTTCTAGTTGTTTTGATGGATTTGAACAATTTAGTTATAAGGTAAAATTTTTTATCATGACATAAACAACTAGACAAAGCTTTTATGTCAAGGATTCTCATTAGTGAGAAATATTTAATAGTAAGAAAAGAGTAAGCACGAAACTCGTGATGACGCATCACTTTATATTTGTGAGACATCTTATTTCTCAATAGAACAATTTCTTTCACAAAGGATAATGAGGTGGAAAACATATGTGCTATTGAAAATGATCATGATAAAGAGATATGAAAAAAATATAATGACGTAATATGTTTGTCTAACACATCATTGACATTTTTTAATTATTTTAATTTATTTAATTATTTAAATTAACTTATCTAATCTTTTAGTATTATGACGAATTCTAATAGTGAAAAGGAGCAAACTAAATAAATCTATCACCATGTTGCATTAATTGACCATAAGACAAATTACTAAAGAGAGAACATATGTTGATATGAATTCTCATTCTACCACGACATTAGAGTCAAATGTTGATAAGTTCAAAAATTATTTGAATCTTGACCACCTGATGTCATATGGTTATTATCATTCCTTGTTGGGTTGATGTTAAAGAGGTTGATAAAAACAACACATGACAAGATATTCTGGTATGTAGATCACTTCCTAATTTATTCAATTATCTTCTTTAGTACCTGAATCATTAATTGATTTGTAATGTTGCTTTACAACAACATTTTGAGATTTCAAATATTGAAGTAGAAAAGAAGAAAAAGTAATATCTCTCCAATTAGTAGGTTAGTACATCACATTTACTATAATGCTTTATGTAAGTTATGTAATTTTAAGATTTTTTTAGAATATTTTTCTTGTTTGGATTACATGATAAAAGAATCGTTACTTAAGAATTACAAAAGTTGAATGATGTACTCATTCATTATTTATCAAGGGATATACATTATTACATAAAAGACTTATCAAGGTTAGAAAAAAAGCAACATGATATGAGGAATCTATTGACCCATCATCTCCATTTGCATGATATAAGTTGCTTGCACAAATTCATTTAGACAAACAACATTTGAGTTGAATAACAAATTTTTGATAAGACTATAGGTGTTACAATATGTTATAGTATTATTTATTCCCTATGACTAGTATATGAAGTAGTTAGGTATATAATTATTCACTTTTGATATGTTTTGTAGGAATATTTGTTGAAAGACCACTCAAGTTTGCTTTATTGATGTTATGATATAAACCAATGAAAAACAAGAGCACTTAGGACGTGTGCATGGTGTCGACGGTGTTGAATTCTCTGTGATTACTTTGGTGTACCATAACAAAGGAATAATGGTAAATCTTTGAGCTAACGATCTTGTAGAGGATAAGAATGTAGTTTGAACAAAAATTGAATCAAACTTAAAAGTCTGTGAAGCAAGAGATGATAAATTTGAATCTTTAGCTCATTCTCAGTAATAGACTCAAGTAACACCTTATATAGTATGTGAGTTTGTTCAAGTTAACACCAACAAGAGTTGTGTTACTTCAGATTCCTCAATGGAGCACACTTACATTACTATATCAAACTAGTGCGAATTATATCTTGAAGATGATCCCTTGCATGTAGTGAAAATTGCATTAAAAGTTGAGTACGGGTTAACCATCCATGTTGTTTTTTTATAATCAAACTTGAAATAAGTGGTTATTGATGAAGCTCAAGATGTTGTTACTCGAGCATCTGTGCGCAATATGAAGGTTTAACCAGTGGAGAGATATTGAATATGCTACTTACATGACCAAGAGATTTAATCAATGAAATTTTAATATAGATAAAAATATTCACTCTATTAATGTTGCATTAACTTTGTTTCATTTCCTAGGTTTTTTGACATGTGAAATAGGGTATACCTCCTTATAGGAGATAACCCACCAATGATGATGACGATGACAACATCACAAAAGTTGAAGATAATCTTATATCTCAACTTTTAACCATATTACCATCATTGAGGCAAGAACCTTTGTAATTATAATGGGATAACATAATTTTTAGATTGAATAATTATGTTATTCCATAATATGTTTTCTCTATCAGATGCATTAGAGATTATTGCAAAAACTTCTATATTATTAAACATTTATTTGATATATATGTTATGCTTCTATTTAATTGTGTTTCCTAATATTTTAATAAATATTTTTAATGTATTTATTTAATCCATTTAGGTAAATGGACAAATTATGTATGAAGAAAGGGAAAATAAAAGTATGTGATTTTTTTCAGCCTCAACTAATTTAGAAATATAGGAAGTATAGGAAGACAAAGGTGAAGAGCCAATAATACTTACATACATAAATTAAAATATTAATAATAATATTACATTATCATCATTATTATTACGAGTATTACTAATTCTTGAACGAAGATAATATACACTATACATAGGGCTATGAAAATGGATGACTTGCCCGGCTCAACCTAATCCTACGAATGAGGTAAAAAAAATTGACAACTCAATCTGGTCTATGTTAAGCCTATGAACCAATGGATCATTTTTTGCCTAATTGAAAATTTAAAAATATTACAACCTATCAATACAAAAAATATTATGATATATCATGTCCAAAAGTCTAAAATTTAATATTCAACAACAAGATACATTATACAACAAAATCATGCATCTTGGTTTAAATATTATTTAAAATAATTTTATTAATATCTCCTACATTCATAGCAAGTGTAATTAAAAGAATATTCATAACAATAAACACGAGTTTATATTAATATAAATTTGGCAGCTCTAACTAAAGTACCACAAAATAATAACATACGAATTAACAACAAAAAGAATTTAACATAAAACATAAACAAGTTAATTCATTAGTTTACGGGTCAATCCAACCTTGACTTGTATAGCTATCAGATCAAAAGAAACAGGTTATAACAAAAAAAAAATAACATAAAATACATTGATGTCATTAGTTTATGAGTCAAGCGACATTGCTATATTTATATATTTGTAGTAATTGTTACTTTAATTGGTTTTGATGGACCGTAAACAAGGATAATTGACAAGGCTGGAAATTGTTAGTTGAGATTAATTAATTAATTTTTATTATAATTATCTAAATATATTTTTTTAATTCCCATTGTATCCTTATGATTCTTTTATATTAATTACATTGGATTTTTTTATAGGAGCGGTGTAATTTTTATGGTAAATTACAAAAATAAGTATATTTAAAAAAGATAAGGTTGAATAAGTCATATTTGCCACAACAACTTTAAAATATAAAGAAGTCGTGTTTGTAAACATCATTCTAATATGGATGATAAGTTTTTTTTTCTCATAAAAAAGTTGTGCATGTATGGATAGTTTGTGCTTGCTAGATATTTTTATAAATTAATTAATTAATTAAATTAGTTAAATATTTTACTTTTTTAAATTTAATTTAAATAAATTTGACTACATTAATGTTTTAAATTATCCAAACTATATTAAATTAGCATATAAATAAATAATTAATCACATTATCTAAATTTATAAAATTAAAAACATAAAAAATTAAATAAAAAATAAACAAAAGTCATGCCAATAAGCTTATCATCTGAATTAAAGTAATGTTTGCAAGTACAACTATTTTATTTTAGAGTGGTTGTAATGAATATGACTTATTCAATTATATAAGTTTTTTTTTAAATATATCACTTTTGTAATATGTGATGAAAGTTACACTAATTTTGTGTGTACAATATATACAACATATTTTTATAACTCTGTCTGTGCTCTTTAAATATTAGTACGAGATGAATGGTTACATATCTTACATAAATAAATCTCTCTAATAAAATATGTAGTTCCATCTTTTTATTTAACTTAAAGTTAATTATAAAGTTTTAAAATAATATGTTATCTTATATAAGTTGAGATTAAAATATTATTTTTATATAATCTATTAAAAAATAGACTTTAAATTTAACTAAATTTTACAAAATCGTTTTGTAAGGTGAGGTTTGTACCTATTTATAAAATATGTATGAAATTTATATATAAGAGTGGTGTGATAATTGTCTGATGGGTTAGATTATAATAATATATTAGAAGTGAACTTTGAATTTAACTTAATCTTACAAAACTGAGTTATAAAATAATAATAAATATATTTATAAATTATTAAAGATTTCATATTTAATTGATGTAGAATCTCTAATTATCTGTACTAAAAAAAATATAATACTAATTGATGTACTAAAAAAGATATATGTTTATTTGAAACTAATACTCAACTTAGATATACCACGACAACGTTTTTTATCAAACAAAGATCTAGAACATCGTAACGTCTTTATTTGAAAGTAACATTATGCGATGGTGCAATATTGCAACTTACGCCCAGCTACTATACTATTCAAAGATGCTCCATGACCCTGTTGTTTCTAAATTTCGCACTCATTCATAATTATTTTTTAATTATATATATATATTATCTTTCACCTTAACTTTATTAAAAAAATATGGTAAGAATCAATCATTATATATGAATGTTATCAATTCTCAAACTCTGATGTAAATTGTGTATAAACTATTCTTAACTTCAATTTCTAAACCACTTAAACTTTTGGGCGTGGCCAAACATATCCTTAATGTTACATCAATTGTGTTAAAGTTTCTAATCATATCTTTCCAAACTGGTAAAGTCTATTTTATGTACAAAATTTGTAGTTTGATTATGAATTAAAATATTCTTTTAATTGCGGTAGTTCTTCCCGTTCCGCCACAAAATCCATGGATTTGTCAATAAGATCCTCCGTCACCAAATTAATAAGGATTAATCATTATTAGTATAGATATTTGATGGATTATTTGACTTTAGTGAGAAAGATTGATTCATTATAATTCCTTTGAGTTTCAGTTAGTATGATGTGTTTTTGATAATTAAATCTTCTGTCACTTTTATAATCGGTCAATTAATTTTTTTTTGCAACTATGTAAAGTAATTAAATTAAGGTATGAGTTTAGAGAGATTTTACTTATTTAAGATGTTCAATTTTTAATGTTTCAAATTTATTTTTCGAATTTAGTGTCCAGTTTTGGTTTTCAGTTCTTTTCTTAATTTAATGTTCCTAGATCCTTAAATCAAGATAATATAAAACAATCACACGGAATGACTAATACTATCAATAAATTTCATTTGATTGTATTTTATTTCGTCATACTTTCAATACCTAATCAAATAAACATTATTGTTTCATTTAGTTAACATCATTTATCCTTCCATCTTAATTTTAATATATTCTCAAGTAAATGCAAAATTATTTTTCTTTCTAAAGAGCTATTTTTTTATTAGAATTAAATGATTAAAAAAAATACAAACATATACATATTGTGTGCTTACGTACACAACATGCAAGAGTAAAAAAAAAAAACAAGTCTTTTTTAAGGACTTTTATTGATTCTAAGTAGGAGTGCTAAATAAAATGAAAAAGACAAAGGAAGTAACAAATATTTTATATATATAAAAATTTCAATAAAAAGTAATTGAGGATTCTTTTGTCTATTTGTTTAGGTTCATTGTGAGATCGTGGTTAACCTATAAATATAAACAAACTTAAAATGACGAGAGATTTTAATTATAAAATTAAAATTGAAAAACGGGCTATCGTGGGCCCACGCAAGGGCCCATTCCTAGATCCATTTGTGACCTAGTTGGGCTCCTAATTTATAAACTATGTTGTATCTGTCTTAAAGCGAATTTGTCAAATTTTAACACCTATTTTGTTTTATACTTATATATTTTAAAAAAAGTTAATTATTCAAATCTTGACTTCCAGAAACGTACATCACAAATTCTTCATATAATAATAGTTACTAGATTTTGCGTACAATTCAAATCTAGCACGATTAATTAGTCATATTGTATTATCGTATTTTCAGTAATCGCGGTTTAGTCAAAAAATTAATCCTCAGATACTTAACTTAAAAGTGATGTATGGTTTTACTTTTACAGAGGTATCTTTCTTTCCTTTCTAATTCTTTAATTTATTGCTTCGTTCCATTAAATAGTAGATATGGTGACAAAAAACAGGAACAACATGCGACAATATTGTTCAGTTTCCAATGCTTTCAGCGTAACTCATGTTGGCGCATTCCATTGCAGAACGAAAGAGAAGGTGACGAGACAGACCACCCTTTTCCACGACCACACTGTGCAATTTGGCTCCTCCAACACCGTTCATTCATACACACTTCTATATCTCTCCACAGTTTACAATAAGAATCCTTTATAACTCGCATAATCAATGACACTTGTCAAAATTATTTTCAAAGGTACACAAAATACGACACTTTTTGTTGTCTTTTTGAAGTGAAATCTTTCTCTCTGCTAGCCACATCAACCATCATCATTGCTAGAAAATGACAAAGGACACCTAAGACTATATTTCAAACAATTTGTATAAATATGCTTTCCAAGAATACGGATTATTCTGAACGAAATATGTTTGATTTTATTAATTTGAGATAATAAATTTTAAAGAATTTAAAGAATAAAATTTTAGTTTATGGAAATAGATTTGAAGGAATAAAATAAGAAATTATGAAATAGTTTTTGTAAGTGAATTGAAAATTACGAAATATCTTTTTTTATAAAAGTTAATTAGTAATTTTATAAATATATCAATTAAAAAAAATAAAAAAAATCTATAACATTTATCAAATTATTTCCAAACTTTTACAAATATTATTTTTAAATCTTTTCAAATCTTACCATCTATTCATTAATCCAAACTACCTTATTGTTCATATATACTGTACTCAAATTTCTTTAAATTCATTTTCTCAAATCCACTTCTTCAATCAAACAAAGCTTAAGAATTACAAATTTTAAAGACGATTGATAAACTCTTTAATTTTTATTTTTTTTAAATAGTCTTTGAGTAGATGATCCTAATTTTTTTAACTAAGTGTGTTTTGTTAGATTATTTTGTTTTTCAATAGATAATTCTTTATTAGATATTTTTTTTTTAACAAACGGTCTTTTATTAAATTATTTGGTCTTTACTAGATGATCTTTTGTCAAATTATATAATATATATAGTTTTTGGTATATAAGTTTTCACTAAATCGTCTAATATTTAATATTTAAGTAGATAAATTTTTATTATATTGTTTAGTATTTAATTTTCTATTAAATTATTTAATTATTTTGTTCTTAGTCAATTAGGTCAGGTGTCAATTGTCACGTTTCTTTGTTAGTTTTAGTTTTTGTTTGTCATTATATATATTTACACGTCTTATTGCTATTTTGGTTAAATAATTTAAATGTTAATTTTCTTTATCGTTTTTTCTTTTCTCTCTTTTAGCTTCTTTTCGCTTATACTAGTTTTAAAGATTTTTGGATTTTTGCTTTTCTTGCAAGTGTTATCTTCTTCCTTCTCCACCAGCTACACAATGGAGTTTCTACACCTCTCATGATGATTTTCGTGTTAATGTTTTGTATGTTAATTAAAGAGAATAAATTTAATTAAAAGAACTATGCATTGATAAGTGAAAAGATAAAGTTATCTTACATAAAATAACATTATTTACAACCGTTAGATTTAAAAAAAAAAATAACAAATCTTTACAAATTAGAATTCAACTACAAAAATTGAAAATAATTAATTTTGTAACTTTTAATAACAATATGCAACAAGGAAAGATATATTTCATAAGGATGTTTAACATTTTCATATTCTGCACATTAATGGAAGTGAGAAATTTTAAAGGTTTTATATTTTTGCAATGGCACGTCTCTTAAAAAACGAAAATGTAATCGAATAACACCTTACACAGATAACTACCTTATGCATAATTATATATACTCATACATATTATCTTCTACACGAGAACGTTGTAATATTGAACTTATAAAACTACACACACAAGTTTTTACAGAGGAAGTAAACTAAATATAATATGTCTAAAAACAAAATTTGGAACTAAACCGTTATCATAATACAAAAATCAAACAAAGGTAAACAATTAGTTTTAATTGTAAATATATATTCAAATTTATAGCACCAACGCTTCTAATTGTAATTTATTGTTAATCATCATACAAATTGTCTTATATCCATGATCACAATCCAACAAAAATCATACTATCCAAATAACTACACTTAATTCGGTCACCAATTTGCAAAAGTTGAGTTTCATGAAATGAGTGTAATTCAATACATTTGATTGTCACAGTGGGGGACCAAATTTGGATAATGCATGTATGTGATTCAAAAACTCCGTGCGAGGAAGCCATTCGTTTGCCCTTTGGATTCAATCTTGTGTCTTTTTCCGAAATATAGATTACATTAGAATCTATAAAGGGTATAATTAAATATTTTTCTTTTTTTTACGTAAACATAATTTGGTGTGCTGTTTTTACTATAAACAGAAACGAAAAAACTATTATAATTATCTTTTATATATATATATATATATATATATATATAAAATTTTTTTATCGATATAAAATATAAAATTTACACATTACAAAATTTAAAAAATAATATGTTAATTTTCTATGTTAAGAAAGTTATAAAAAAACTCATATCATTCCATAAAACTTCCCAAAAAAATCATTACACTTGTTCTTTCTTTGAAACCTGGTAAGTCAGGGATTCATATAAATAAATTTAAACTGGTGGGTTCATTGATTGATGAAAGAAAAGGAAGACTCACAACACTATTTATAGCATTTTCAATCTAATATTTTTCTACTATCTCTGCTATAAAATGATGGTAATTTAACGTTTTTTTATACAGTAACTATATTATTACAACATTTTTAATAAAATAACCACATTCTCTTAATAAATACATTATATTTATTTGTTACAACTATCGATTTTACCACTTGTTAAGCCAAATAAATATATCACTTATTAATACTCTCGGTTTAATTTATTTAGAAACTTAGAAATATAACAAAAAGTACTTTATTGAAAACTCAATTTAAACTTTTCTTCAAGACTAAGATTGTAGTATTTTGTAATAGAAATAGTATTTTTTACGAAAAAAAATCGAACATAAAATTCAACTTTTATGATTCAGTTTAGTTCGAATGGTTTAATGCAATTTTCTTTTTTCACGACCCTAAACTGATTTTATCAATGGTTTATTGCATTACTGTTTTTCACTCTAAACTGATAGTGTCAAAGGCCACGGAACATAACGAAAAGATGAATCGTTAAACAAATTAGGAAAAAATAATAAAAATGAGATTTAAGAAGAAAAAAAAAAAGGATAGGTTTAATTTGTTTCTTTTATATGTTTTATAATCCACATAATGAACTAAGAAAATTGTAATTGATTTCACACAAGATGCGAAGTAGCAAGATAACAGTGACATCGTCATGTTATAGCCCAATAAAAATCCCAAGTTATTCTAAAAGATAACTTTAATAGTTATTTTTCAGTGTTCATTTTCTTTTTCATTTAATGATTAAAAAGAATTATTTACTAAAATGATCAAATTAAAGCAAAATATTAAAATGAAAAAAAATCTCTCTCATAATTTCTCTTATAGATTATGAATATACATTTCATTTGCATCCATGAAAAAAAAGTATCTCCAACTACTTAGGTGTCCTTTGGTTTAAAGCATGTGGTCCTCCATGCAGAGGACTCCAAAGTCTAACGTATGACAAGCATTGTCTTTGAACCGGATTCAGACATTTAAACCTGTGTCGTGCTTATCCAAATTTGGTCCAATTAAGTCCTTGTTTGGCGGGGTACCCTTTTTTTTTTTTGTCATATATGAGCATTTATACACTCTTTGTGCTGAAACATCATTTCCTTCAGGATTAGAGATAAATCAACAATTATGGATGTTCTTTCATTTCTCTGATATTTCCCGACAGATTGTTATTATTGTTTATGCCGTCTCCTTCACATGCATGAGTGACCACCATGGCCATTGTTACAAAAACCTTATGTACCTCCATGCTTCATGCTTTGTCCCCTTAAGTTCATTTATAAGGTCTTGCTTCTTTTTCCCCACAAAACAAACAAGTTCTACAAACAATGTTTTATATTCCACTGCTGTGAAACTAGTTTTTCTATTAAACTATTTGTTTAATTTATATATACAAAGGGAACCAAATTATAATCTCAACAGTCTTATTGTTTTAGTTACTTTAAATCTTACATAACTTATATTTATAATATATTATTCGGATTCACTTTTTCAGATAATGATAAAATAATTAATATATTAGTATAAAAGTTATATAACATGATAATATTTTATTCTCAAACCTACACTGAGCGCAAATTGATGTCATCATTTATCACATTATTTATACTAGTAATAAATTAACATAAATTTAGATAATAAAATTGGCGAAAATAAAAAGATAAGTGATAAAAAGTTGAATGCTGATTTTATGAAATTTAAAATTTAACGTAAAATTCAAAAGGTATAGAAGTTTTAGTTGTAAGAAATGTAATTTAACCGTGATATATTTAATATAAAAACATTACCCAATTAAAAGAGAGTGATTTTATTCATGATCTTTAATGTAATTATTATAAAAAAAAGTTTATAGTTTTACTGTATATAGCAATTTATTATGGGATGAAAAGATAATATATTTTGTGTGTACGTATAATATAGTTCAATTTAAAAGAAAAATAATTAAATTTTAAGACATTATCAATGTTACAAAAATGCATCCTTCATCAATTAATCTATATATAAATTCAAACTAATTATTATAAAAATTATTAATTTTAGGTTTAATACTATTTTGTGTTTATTATTATTATTAGTTCATCTCAATTTAATCTCACTGTTTCATAAATTTTATACATAGTAAGTGCTATGAATAATAATTACTATGAAAATCTTATAGTAATTGATATAGCATTAATGTCAAAAGCATGGTACAATTTTGTCACCCAAATTTTCTTGGAATTAATGTGACTGCTAACCTTTTTGTGAAATGTTATTCATTTTTTTGAGGTTGGAAAACCGAAAATAATTCTATCAAGTGAGATCAATTTTGTTTTACTACCAAGTGCAATAAAACTAATCAATTGGATAATTGGATTTTTGTTTGTGAAGCTTGAGACAAGTAGTGGAAGCATGTATGGGTTGATGATCATCCCTGAATTAATTAACACTGATCTTCCAATTCAATCATCAAAGTGTCAAGGCATAAAAGGAATTGTCATCACTAATTTTTACCTATAAAAAATAACAATCACTAATACTGAGGAATTTCATTAGGTTGTCCACTGTACAGTGAGTGAATTGGTGTTTAAAATATTTCTTTAAATATTAATAGACCTTAAATTTTTTTAATCAATTAATTTTAAAAAATTAAGTTCAAAAATTATAAAAAATACTAAAAGGAATAAAATAATAGATAAGGAAAAGAAAGAGAACACAATAAATATTTAGTTATAATCTGTTAATTATTATTTAATTATAATCACGCTTTTATGTAAAATATAACTTTTTGAAAATCTATCAAGAGATACAAAATATAGAAAATGATGCAAAGTCATCAAAGTGTCTTCAATGAGAATTTACAAAGAGCTTCGTTACACATTTGGGAATGTTTCTCAAAATAAGGTAAGTGCAATTGTTATCTTCAATAAAACATAATGTAATGATAATTGATTATATTATTAGTTATTGTTTTTATAAACATAATTTAAAAAAATGATTAATAATTTTAGGAAGTAATCAATTAAGCATGATTTTTTAAACCAATCATTGATGTAATAATCAATTAAATGCAAATTCATGCTTATGTTAATTTTTCAGTTTAAAATTCTCATATTTTTATTTACTATTTAGATAATTAGAATAAATACATTTATTTTGATTTAAGAGAAATTTAAAGCACTTCATTTATTGTATTTTCTCGGAAATATTTATAATCCAAACTCTTTTTTAAAAAGATAGAAAAATCCCAATTAAAAACTAAATCACTAAAAAGGCCAATTAACTTTTTTAACATTTAACTATTGATTAAACAAGTATGGAAACTTCACTATAGTGTCATTTTGTTATCCTTCTCTATTGCTTATTTAACTTCGAGTAAGATTTTGAGTTGTTTAATTAAGTTTTTAAGAGTATTAGTTATTGAATATTTCAAGTAAAAAAAATATAAAATTGTGTTCGCTCTACACTTTCTTTCAAATATAGACTTAGGTAAAACCTATTTAATCAAACTAACATTTTTTGGTGTTCATAATATAGAACTTTTTTAGTAAAATTCTCCACCATCTTCTTCATTTCACATGAATATCTTAAACATAGACAAATTCTTCTTTTTAAGATTTAAATAACTTGTTTTGCTAGGGTTTGACTTTACCTTCGAAATTGTATTACTTTTTTGTTATCTTTTATCAACACATTTTCAAGTAATTACATTATGATCCCATATTTATTGTGATGTGGAAAGACTTTTTAAAAACAAAACCTTTTTTATTGGAAACATCATGGATGAAGACTTGATACCAAATTTCTTGAAGAAGATGAATGAGTGAAAAAGATATAGAATTGGTTGGGTTCATATCATCAAAACATTTCATGATGATTCTTTCACAAATAGCCTTTCCTTTTCATCTCCCTTTCCCTTTCCGCCATTTTTCTCCCTTTTGTGTTTTGTCCAATGATAGACTCATACATTTACTTTGACTTCAAAAATGATTCAGGACCCACCCACACACCTGCATAATAAATACATCATCATATTCTATGAGATGAAGAGTATTCAAAGATCTAGACAAAGGACAGAATGGGTTTTAAGAAATCATAAAAGCCCAATGGAATTAGGGTCATTTTAATTCAACTTTTTGTTGGGGCGAAATCCAGATGGCCACTAACTTTCACAATGAACACTGTTTTGATAAAAAGTTTAAAAGTCCAAACAATTTTAATTTAAGAAGGAAGACAAAAATTTCAAAATTATTTCATCATAACATTTTATCAAATTATCAAATTCCAAATCATTTGATGGGTGAGACTAAAGGAAGGTATTAAACTCATGGTGCAAAAAGTGGGCATGTGATTTCTTTCTTCATCGGAATGAAAAAGATTTTAATTTCTTTGCGTGGGATTTGGATTTCTCAAACCAATTGTAAAAGTATGGACTCAAGCATATAGATAAAAAAATAATAATTTTATCAATTCTGAATTATATTAATTTTCTTCTTTGGTTCCTACTATTAACTATTGAGTTTCGTCATTTAACGAAAAAATTATATTTAAGATAATTAAAATAGGAAATAATATTTTTAATTAAGAAAATTAAATCATTTGTAGATACATAATTCAATTAAATAGTATATTTATTATGCTATATTGATAAAGTAGTTATATATAATTTTATTTTATATTTTTTCAATATATTATCCACATTTGGTTGTTTATACTATTATTCTTATTTTTACTTTGTAGATTAATTTAATTTTTTTTATTTTACTTTTCAAATAGTTCTTTTTATACTATAATTACAATTTTGAATTATAAAATAATTTACTTTAAAATATATCAAAAAAATGGTTTATCTTGAAAGAAAAATAGTAAAATTACTCAATATGTTTTATACTTTTAAATATTGTAACATATTAAAAGTTAAGTGTAATATAAAATGATAGGGATTAGTTTTGTTTCAAGTAACTATTCTTTATGAATTATTAACTGTGAGGAGTAATGACTAATAACTAATAACTTTTTCTTACTATAGTTTATTCCATATGTACTTGGTTATGTATTTCTTTGTAACAATATCATTATGCATTTCTTTCTCATTAATCTTTGTTTTTCTTTTTATTTCTTCTTAATTAGAAAACAAGGATTGCATTCATTTCTCTGAATGGATGAACAATTCTTCATGAAAAAAAAAATATATATATTCAGTTGAAGGCTTGGACAATGCGCAATATATTGTTGATCAATTTCACTATTTTTTTGTACATTGTTAACTCTGGATAAATATAATGTTGAGAATTTTCACAAATATCATTTTAAAAAATAAATATTTCAAACATATATTAAAAAGTAACATTAACACTAATCAATGGCCAGCCAAGTTTTAGGACGGAGATTAAACATTGACAAAAATTTATACTCTATACTAATAACATAATTATTGAAAAGTAGTCTAATAAAATAATTTTTGAAAAAATAACTTGATTAATTTAAGAAGTGAAAATAACACTAAAAAAACTTTAGAGGTCTAAAAGTAAAGAAAACATATATAGAAACATAAACAGACATGATTCCTTTGAATATATGGTCACTATCTGGTTTCGTGTGCGAAAAAAGAAATATCTAGGGTGGTATGTCTTATTTTGTGCTGATTTTTAACAACTTTATAATTATTAATAGTTAATTCTAAATATGGACGAAAATACAAAATTAAACTAAATTTAAAAGATAAATGATTAAATTGATTTTATTTAAATATATTAAATTGAATATAATAAAAAAATAAAGGATTAAAAATTGAAATTTAAGCATACACTTAATTTTTACTTTTTCATTGGCTTCTGTATCTTTCATACATTTAATTTTCCTTTTAAAACCTCACCCTCTTCTCATTTTTCTTTTTTCACAAAATAAATATACTGGAAGAAAAAGATTTTTGGAAGACTCACTCACCATTTTTCTTTGTTAACTTAAACAGGAGCCTCAATTATTCTTTTTATTTTCACTTTCTATTTCATTTCTCTATATCCAATCCAAATCAAAAAGTAACTGCAGAATTATACTGCATGCAAAGAAAGGATACGAACAAAGAAAAATGATTCGTTAACAAGTTTGAGTATCTACAGCCAAAGAGATATTTGAAGAAATAAAATATAGATAATTGATATAATTTGTTATGTAATATGACAAAATAAAAAGAATAAAAACAAAAAAGTATAAAAGTATTGCAATGTTTTTGTATTCAATAGATATCTATAAATAAACACCCTTAAAAGAAAAAAAGAAAAAAAAATGAAGCTTATGCAAAAGATCGATGCAGCACTGTACATCTACACTTGAGGCTTATTTGAACAAATATTTATAATTTGATTTATAAGAAACATAAATAATTTATAAAAATTCTTATATAATTTTAAAAAATAATTTTAATTTTTTAAAAAAGTATTTTCATACTTTTTTTTTCTCTTTAACAAAAGTATAATATTTCAGTTGTTGTCAGCTACTCTACATGCATTATATAAGAAAGAACCTTGGTCATTGATAATTATATTTTACTAATTCCCCATTCCTCTGTGATCCCTTTTAGTTTCTAACTGAGAACATTCAATGTTTCCTCTTCTTTTTATCCCAACTCCCCTTTTAACTTTTACCCTATCTTTCCTTTTATGTTTTTAAATTTTTGTCTTTCTTTATTGTTATGACCATAACCGGTCCTATTTTCAACCTCTATTCACTGTATCAATTACTAATTAAATCTCATTAGTATTTAAAAATAACTTAAAATACCTTAACAACATCATCAAATTCACTTACTAAATAGGATGCTGAATCTAACCATAAGAGAGAGACCCAGTTAATGACACCACACAACCTTAAAAGTTAATTCAGTAAGGTATATAATCCTAAACCTCGTTTATTGCACACCATCTCTAAAACCACATAGAAACATAGACGGCAAGGAAAACGCACAAAATATCTGATGTTCCACACCACGAATTTACCACTACATGAACGGAAAACGGATATACAGCTAGCTAGCTAAGGATCTGATTCAGCCACATTCCACATTTCTAATCAACAAAGAATAATCAAAGCATCCTACATGAAATCAAGGCTTGGATGGTGAGAATATGAACTTAAAAACCATTCCGAAGTGCTAAAGCACATATCTACATTTGCTGGACAAAAGAGATCTACATAAAAAAAGACACAATTGCTTCCAACGCACTACTATTTTGAATCAAAAGAAGCACCGCCATCATCACCCAAAAAGGCTCCACCTGAATGGTTGGAATTTTCCCCTGATCCTTCCATATTCCCGTAGTTATCACATACCTCGGAATAGCTTCCGCTGTCTTCCTTGGACACCCCAGATAGTGATACTAATCCCATGGCTGCTATGCTGTTAGCAAAAACATTAATATCTCGGGTTCCCGTGTAAAGACCTCGGCTGCCAGCCACAAGAATGTTATTCTGATTTTCGTCCGGATTAGTTAAAATTGCGGGTAGAGTGTCCCTTCTTATCATTTGTTGGTTCTGGCTTGAACCACTGATCAGCAATCTTAGAGTCTCTCTAGCACCCTCCACTACAGCATCAGATTCAGGAATCAGCGGCTTCACAAGCTTTGGATGCAACGGTGGAATGCTAGTTGACATTGCAGGGCCAGCACTCACAAGATAGCCCTGACCTGAAGAGCACACATCAATCACTGGGACATGAACAATCGGATCACACATTAATGGTGTGAAAGTGGGAATCTGCTGAGATGTTGGCAACGTCATTCTGACCAGTGGATCAGGCAAAAAAGGAGGAAAATCCATAGGAAAATCCATGGAAGCACTAAGAGGCTGTACTGGATCCAACAGGGCAGCTGATAGAGGGCTTGGTAGGAAAGAGGCACCTGAGGGAAAAGGCAACGTTTCAATAGAAGATTTGGGGGATTGCGTAGCTGCTGCAATGGAAGGACAGGAAGAAATCCCCGGGGGACACCAACAATAGTAGGGAGAAAAGAGGGGTGACACCACGGGAGGGACCTCCCCACCCAGCCCAAGGCTTGACGGAACACCAAGCTTTCCAAGTGATCCCAGAAAACTTGGTGAAAAGGTAACAGCTTTGGTAACTTCAGATGCTTTGTCATGATCAGAAGTTGAGGATAAATCTGAAATGTTTGTTGAATCATTTGTCAAGTTATCAACAATTTGCTGATGATTGTCACCACGTCGTTTCATTTTCTCCCTGGCTGCAATCCTGTGAGAAGACAAATTTCTTGGAGGAACCTCTTTAAAAGAACTTGATCTTGGACTAAGAATACTCTGGTAAAGTGTTGTATCTGCCTTTGCTGTCTGATTTCCAATGTTTCGAGATCGGGGAAATTTTGAAGATGATGGGTGGGAACTTTCGGAACTAACATTACAACATGAGACGGAATTGGCAGAAGTTGAAGCACAAACTGAATGATCACGGCCACTGATGTCTCCCGTTGATCCCACAAGAAAAGCCCGAAGCTGAGTGGCAAAGCAGTCAAGTCGTGACTTGCTAATGCCACTCAGCTCAACAATGGATGGTTTCCTTTTGAGCAAATCCTTCATCTGATTCAAAAAAAAATCAGTTTGATGACCAAAATTATCCATCATTAAATATATTCAGAACACCACAAAAATAGAGGAAAAACTATGAACATGCAGAATAAATCCATATCTAATCCTACAACACTTAAAGAAAATAAGTTAATAAAAGAATAGCTAAAACTACCTTCCCGAGTAATTCAATTCCCAAAAGCTTGGACTTCTCAGAGCACCAGAAGTAAAAAGTTCTGCTATCTGCAGCACTGACAAAGAAGGATCGGCCAGAACTATCAGTTGGAATTTCATCAACCACAACAGCAGAGCACTGAGATTTGCTGGTAAGGGTGAATAATCTCTCAGTTTTACCATCATCCCCAATGAACGATAGACGAAGATCAGAACTTGGCAGCAGTACAAGTGTCAAGTTACCCCTGTGCACAAATTGAGATGAGTCGCCTAAGTAAGTGATATTTAAGAAAACAATTAGAAAAAAAGACAAACAATCTATCAGTTTTTCTGATGAAATTATGACCCATAAGCTTCAACACCTTAGCCCAACAACACAAGAGACCTCCTCTTCCAACTAAAATATTTAAATTTTGGTCATGATTATTAAAAGAAAATCCGCAGCAAAAATCAGTCCTCATAACAAACGCTGCAGACTATGTTTTCTTTACGAGAAACATAAACATAAATCAGGAAAAATGCACGCAATGAATCCATCAAGATATTCTTGTCAACAGTATTTTCCCAATTCCTACAAGTTAAAAAACATTTGTCTTTCAGGGAAAGTGTAAATAAATTGAAATATAATATTTATTAGTTTTCTGGGAACTACCCATTGGCTTCCACAGGCAAAATAATCATTGCTGACCCAAAAGGTATATTGAAGACACAATAACAGCCGTACAATAGCACAAAGTCAATCTAAATCATCTAACCAATATTTAACCCTTTCCATAATTTCAAATAAAGATAGATAATCCATTTCAAAAAGAACAAAATGCATTAAATCTAACCGCTATCACATCATGTTGTTGTTGCTTCATGCTTTACAAAAAAATACATCCTTTGAATATGTGACAATAGTGAAGCATTTTTAGTTCTTTTTGAGGTAGTAGTCATAGGAATAACATGTTCAGCATATCAATGCAAACACATACAACTTCCAATGTTAAATACATAACAAAGCACAGCATACAGATATGCAAATAAATGCTATATTTCTAGATTGTGCAACCTAGTCAATGTTCTGTTTTCCCACAAATGCTTCAAACCTATAGTGATCTGAAAATCTGAGCAGCAGTGATATATATAATATAGGATCATGAAACTACCTTTACTTCCTCTTAATTCAGAGATCATAATAGAATACGCCCAGTTACCTACAAGTCAAAAGACATTTTTACTTGGAAGAATGAACATATTACCATCAATAAACTAAACTACAGACTCCAGTAATTACTAATGATCATCCACCAATTTTCACATGCTTCATACAAATAAATAGAAGTAACGGAAATCAAAATTGAAATAATAGATGACAGTGCATACATAACAGATACTTCAATATTTAAAACAGCATGTACCATAACATAATGCATAAGCAATTGACTATAGCCACTATATATCACAATTATGAATAGGAAAGATACCAACTACAAATGCAATTACACTCATAAAATAAATTAAAAAAGAAACAATGTCACATAGAAATAAAAAATCCTTAACTCTAAACTTCAAAAAACTTAAAAAGGAATCAATAAATATTCGGAACTCGGAATTGATCAACAGCTGCTAATCCACAAGAATCCATTATAAAATGAACTCGGAACTCAACCGTTAGTGGAAAATAAAAACAAACAAACAAACCAGACATATCAAATACAGCCTTCCCCTTCACAGGCCAAATTTTTTAGCTAAAAACAATAATTGGACCATTCCCTTTACGTACCCCACAAAAATAAGGCCTAATTCTGACCCACTTTTTTCCCTCCACAACCAGAAAGAAGGCTGATAAAAAATCGAACCCTGGTCTAGACCCTTCAGCCTTCCCCAGGCAGCTGTGGCTGTAAACTCCCTATTCTTCCTTATGCAGTGCATCACACCTTAGCTTTCACATTTACGCAGTGATGATGAGCTGCACCCACAGTACCCCCCAAAAGCTGGAGTGGGCAAGCCTGAAAGGAATTGGACCAGGTTTGGCCCATTTATCAAGTTACACAAAACAGAAAGCTTCCGTTCAAGAAATGCTTCCCCTTCACAAGTGTGGAGGCATATTATAGGGACTCTTGGTGGCAAAAACTATAGGAAGTTCGAACTTATAACAAATTCAAATATCCATTCCTCAGTAAATACAAGATCAAGAAACGACAAAGGGAGCAAGCAGCCTTATTAAAGAAAAAGGTGGCAACATTATATAAGTGACCTTACATTATCATATTTAACATTAAATTTTATAAAAGTAAAAAGAGTAACAATAATCCCACGCTTCAATTGTCTATAAGGAATGGAGAAGCACAGAAAGTATACAAAATTGGGTAGCAACAATCTGTTTATATCTTAATTCGCAAACACACAATCTAACACCCATAAACACTAACTTACATGTATATTAGCATCTTTCACACGCTGTAAAACATCAGAACTTTACTAAGACCAAGAAATATTTTAAATCACCAGACTAAGATTCAAAGCATAATTCAAAACACAGAATGAATTGGCAGTAGATAGTTATGGCAGTTTGGAATAGTTGTTATGCACTCGACAAAACAATTAATCGCCTTAAGAGATAGAATAACAGGTCATCGAAGTTAGAGGTCGAGGAACTCAAGATGTGGAGGAAAAGAACCAATAGTACTCTCAAGGAAAAATAAATAGGGCTTAAAAAGAATTGCAAAGATTGTCGCATCTGCAGGGTGGGGGAAAGTCAATTTCGGCAGTGATTCAAAAACTAAAATGACATTACCTATTCGAAGTAGGGCAGAAGCGAATCCCCTCCTTGTTGATCTTCCCAACACGGATCGAAACAAGCGGCACGCAGAAGCATCTCGCTAACATTCCAACCTCCGATGGCTCGAAATGCTGTACATCGAAATAAGTAAAACTCCTTCAGTAAATAAAAAGTTGAATAATAAGACGGCAAGAGAAAGAAACAAGGTCACAATATGACAAAAGATAAAAGATAGTCAACTGAACAATCAAGAACATTTCTCACCTGAGTCAATTGAGCCAGGAGAGGATCTTCTGCGACGCCGCAAGTAGTGCTCATCTTCAGCAAGGGTTTCAGTCTCTCATCTGCACGACAAGCTCCCATAACTTGTAAATCAAGAGCCTGAAGCCACTGCAAGAACCGGTCCTCTCTATTTGTCTGCTGAATCAACAGATCGCCGTCGCGTTCATCGACGAGAATATCCGTCAACCGCTCCGTAAGTCTCACCTGCGTCGTCAAGCCGTCGTCCTCTCCGGCAGACGTAGCACCGTCCACAGACAACGAATCGTCAAAATCATCGCCGTTCGACGGATCGACACCGTCACCGATAAACAAATCTCTTTCTCTGCGGTTCGCCATGACAAAATCGTTTTCAAACCGAATTAGACTGCGGGCGAAGAAATCCGAAACCCTAGGTTCAGTTACAATCAGATGCCTCGAACCCCAATCGAGCAATCAGGCAAAACAGATTCCAGGGATTTGAAGATTTTCTAGAGAGAGAAGCAAACCGTTTTAGAAAGAGAAATAATATCTGTAACAGGTGGTGGCAACTATTGAAATAGAGAAATGAAGATGTCAAGTTGTTCTATAAATAGTAGGCACAGCAGGGTGACGTGGCGGACATGAAATTGTTTATGGAATGAGGTTTTTGGCACTCGTTTCAGGTCCGGGGACACTGGTGGGTGGGGCCTTCAGCCACGTCACTTTTTGTGGGTCCTACTTGTGAACGTGAGGCGGTGCCACATCGGAGCTATAGCCGACCCTTTATCTGATTAGGTTTTGAAAAGGACACCATCGAATAGGGAATGCGATAATGATGGCCAGGGTCAGATGGTAAATGGAGTTTTTTCAATTTTCATGTAATAATTTTAATTTTTAAGTTAATTGTTATGGTTTATTTTCAATGTTTATGTTTAAGTTATTACATAAAACTTACTTAATAATTATTAATTTTTAATCTTATTTGTCAACTGATTCGGTGTAATGATATATATTTTAATGTGTCTGACTGCACTAGTGCTTAGATAACAAAATATTTTCTTTTTATTTTTTTAGTGCATAACAACTTGTGAAGGTACATTGTTAAGGATATTTTTTTTTCTTTGAATACATGATCTATTTGAGAGATCGAAAACAAGAGAAAATACTGAAAAATATTTGAATATTAATTAGATATAAAAATAAATTTCAAAAATATTAATTAGAATTAAAATTAAAATCATTATAAAATTTTAGTAAATAAAAAAGGTTATATTTCAAAATATCTTAAAATAAATTAATTTACAAAATATTAAAATTTAAATTAATATATTTTAATTTTTTGTTTATTATTTTAATATTTTTTAATTTTTTATTTTATTATAATATAAAATACAACTTTCATAAAATAGTAAATTAATTATTTTATTTATTATTTACTATTTTATTATTAATGTAAAATATGTTAATATAATTGTTAAAATTATAAATATATAATTTATACTATAAATATTAATAAAATGTAATTGATTAAATTTATGGACAATTAATATATCTTGAACATTTTATTAATATTTTTCTATATTTTAAGTACGTTTTTTTAGTAAGTCTTGATGTAAATATATAATTGTGAGATCCCCTTTCAAGAGAAATGAATAATAAAACAACATTTCATGCACGAAGGGTTCATAAGTTTTAAATGTATATTATAAATGTTGAAGGCCTAATATATGATGAAGGATATGCGTTTATTATTTGTCAAAGCAAAAATTTATCCCACAAAAAGTATATAAATTACTTATGCATGTTTAACAACACTATTTGTATTTGATAGGCTAACTAAGATGTTTGCGTAGGATATAATTTGATATTCATAAAAATATGTTTACACTTTGTTGGCTAAATACAAAATCAAATCTAAAAAATAAGGATTTAATGAACTTTTATTTAACAAAATTATTAATTATTTTGTTGCTCTAACATTGGCATAATATTTAAGTAATGTGATGGCTCACTCAGGTGACATTCTGTAACTTAAGGAATGAGACTCTAATAACATATTTAATTAATTCCTTCTTTTGATTTTTTGAAAAATACTTAAAAAATCAATGTAAAATATTTGTATTTTAAATTGTATAATTTTAGATGATGATGATACATGTCATTTAGTTTTGATTTGATATAAATTGTTGTTAAGGGATATACTTACATCACTAATTGTTTAATTCACATAGGCTAAAACAAAACATGGAAAAATGTTGAAGTGATCTTGCACAATTAAAACATTTATATGATATACAAATTATGTGTATTAAATCTTATTTTAGTTTTGAAATCTTCTATCTAATATTATATCAAAATCCTTAAACCAATTAAGTGTTAATATGATTTTCTAAAATACATTTATTAATTAATGTATAATTTATATTCATTTGTGTTTAGAAATTATAAAAAAAAGAAATTTAATTGTTATATGATATGATGATTAACAAATGTCAATAAATTTATTATATTATAAACTATTACAAATTTAAATAAATATTAAATTACTTTTATTATATTATATTTTTGATTGTAATTATAATTTTGTTTATATAATATAAATTTTATTTTTATCTCTCAATCCTTTTCTATAACATGAGAGAAAAAATGTAGAGGACAAAGATAAATAAAAAAACATCATACAATTGATTTTTATGATTTATCACAACATTTATTTAAAGAGATTGCTAAAGGATTTGAGTGTTATTATTGATCCTTAGTGGGTTTGAAAGGTGTTGTTAGTAGAAAATGTGTGTAAGAAATTTTATGTTTCCATGCAATTTGTGTTTTAGTTATTACATAAAACTTAATTTTAAATCCTATTTGTTAACTAATTTGTTGTATTAATATACATTTTAATTTGTCTGACTGCACTAGTATTTCCGTAATGAAAAAAATTCTTTTTATTTTTTCTAGAGCACCAAAAACTTGTTAAGGTACATTGCTCGGGACATTATCTCATTTTAATACATTATTGATTTGATAGATCGAAAACAAGAGAAAAATATTTAAAAAAAAAATTGTAATTTAATTTGCTTGATATATAAATAAATATTTTATACATTAATATATTTAAATAATAATCTGTAAAATAATTTTGATACAAAATAATTTTTAAAATATTAATTAGAATTGAAATAATAAATTATTATAAAAATTTAATAATTAAAAAAGGTTGTATTTGAAAATAAGAATATGTTAAAATAAATTAATTTACAAAATATTAAAATTTAAAATATGTTATTTTATTTATTATTTAATTAATTATTTATATAATATAGAAATATATTAATAAAATATTAAATTAATTGATTTTGTTTTATTTATTATTTTAATATTTTATTTTGATTATAATGTAAAATATGTCAATAATATAATTGTTAAAAATGATAAGTATATATAACGTGTACTATAAATATTAATAAAATGTAATCAATTAAATTTACAAATAGTTAATATATTTATAATATTTATATTTTAAGCACGTTGTCATATAATTGTGAGGTCCTCCTAAGATAAATTAATAGTAGAACATTTCTTGCGCACAATAACAAAAGGTTTATAAGTCTTCTTCAATCCATTATGACTGTTAATAGTTTAATATATGTTAGAAGACATGTGTTTATCATTTGTCCAAGCAAAAACTTATCTAACCAATAACATACAAATCACTTGTGTCTGTTTAACAACACTACTTGCATTTGTTAAGCTAAACAAGACTTTTGCGTCTGATAGGACTTGATGCTTATAAAAACATGTTTTACATTAAGTTGTCAAAGCAGAAAAATCAAAACTAAATAAAAAGATTCAATGAACTTTTTGATTTACCAAATTTTTTAATTATTTTGTTGTTCAAAACGTTGGTAAAATGCTCAAGCAATATGATGTCTTACTTAAGTGACATTTTGTAACCTGAAGGACGAAAATCTAATAAACATGTTTAATTAACTACTTATTTGTTAACTTAAATAATATTTTTGGAAATCTAAATACTTCAAAAATTAATGTAAAATATGTGTATTTTGAATTATATAGTTTTGGATAATGATGATAGTTATGACATGAAGTGTCGTGAAGTTATATACTTACTTCACTCATTAATTAATTCACATAGGCTAAAACATCATACAGTGAGTAATTTATATACGCTAAAATATCGTATAATGAAAGATTTGAATGATTTTATACAACCCGAAACATTTATATGATATATGAATTACGTGTATTAAATATTATCATACTTCTTAAATCTTCTATCAAATATGAAATTAAAGTCTTTAGATAAATTAATATAATTTTCTAAAATGCCTTTATTATTTTATATATAATTTATATTCATTAGAAATGATGAAAAGGAAAGTTGATTCTTATAGGATATGATAATTAACAAAGTGTCACTAATTTGATTACATTAGAAACTATTATAAATTTGAATAAATATTAATTTACTTTTATTATACTATATTTTTAAAAATTATTGTAATTATAATTGTAATATCTTATATAATATAAATTTTGTTTCTATCTCTCAATCCTTTTTTATATGACATGCAAGGAAAGACTTAGAGAACAAAGATAAATAAAAAAAAGCCATACAAATATTTTTTTATGATTTGTTGCTGTGAAAATATTACTGAAGGATTGAATATTATTATATGTTTTTAAATTAATGTTAATATTTACATGTATAATTTATGTAAAAGAGTTTTTTATTTTGTTTACAGTTATATGTCTTGACGATACATCATGGTAAAGAAAATAAACTTTTTGTTAATTATTTTTCTTGTATCAAAGACGGTCCAATAGTATCTCAATAATAAAAATAGATTTTTCAGTTTAATTCATCCCGATCAAGTTCAAGATTGGAGTTAATTTATCACTTGCATTTGAGATTGTCTTGGTTATATTATTATTGAATATCTTTTTGGTATGAGAAAATCTCCTCCAATTATTAGCTAACACCATTTTAGTCTGAGAATGGATTACTACTAATAAAGTAATCATCATCCTGGTATATAATTAGCAATTATGATTAACCTTAAATAACTTCAAAATCATATTATTGAATATTTGAACCATCTATACAAAATTTATACATTCAAAGACATATAAAAATAATATAAATATTAGGATTTCTCATAGTAAGAGATTAAATATTTTGATTTTAAAAAAAACACATAGATTGATAACCGAGAAACCCCTCAGAATCAAATACTAATTTGAATGTCAAAGTAAGTATTTTTGACAGTCACTGTACCTATCATAAGCAAAGTCAAGTTCAAATATAAAAAAGAGTACTTGGCACAAGATAAAACTAAGCACAATCAAGAAGACCTAAAAGTTCAAATAGCTCAACAAATCTGAAAAGAATTCTTAATAATATATATATATATATATATATATATATATATATATATATATATATATATAAAAATAAATATTTTTATTTATATATATATATATATATATATATATATATATATATATATATATATATATAATTAAGAATAAATTTTAATCTTTTAATATATATATATATATAGACACATTAGTGAGTGTAAATTTTATATATACTAATGCAAATTTATCTCTGCATTTTTTTAAAAACAATAATACAGATGATCGCTTTTTAACATGTATCTCATTATATACAGACATTGTGCAAAAATATTAATTATATATATTATCTTACGTACTTTTTAAAATTTTGTTGAGAAAATTAAACAACAAGAATTAGATTATTCATGTTTTAGTATATTTTAAAGTTTGCATTATGTTATAATTTTTTGCATGCCTAATTTATGTGAAAAAAAAATCAGCCTGGTTACATGTTATAGGATAAAATAAATATATTAAAAATTGTTGATAATATAAATATAATAGATAGTGTTGATTACATAAGTGCCATGCAATCTCTTTGTTTTATATTTTTCAATTACTATCATATTAATATATTTGAATCTACAATTTTAAAATACTTTTTTATAACTTTTAAAAACCAACAATACAAGTAGTAATTTATTTAGCATACATCTCACTACTGGTGTGTGTTACAAATTACATTTCTCTCTCTATGTATATCATATTTAACATCCATTTAGTATATAAAGTATTTTATAATATAATTTAGTACATATATATAATAATTTATTTTTTAATTATATTATATTGAATAAATACTATAATTAACATATTATGATTGAAATTATATGCTTAATAATATTAAATATAATATATGATCAAATTAAATATATAAAGATAATATATTTTTATTTTTGATTAAATATAGGATTATTCAAAACTATTTTATTTTGATATTCATAATTGAAACATTATATTTACTAATTTATTAACTAATCTATATAATATGGTAAAATATTATATTCATTAAAAGTGACATATCGATATCAAATACACGTGGATAAATATGTTGTATTACACACTTATGCTTGTAGATATGTATATATGTATAAAAAGACATATAGAGGAGAATTTTCTATTCTACTATTAATTTAATATTTTCATTTGTAATTTTTAATTAAATTTTTTAAACCGGTTGTATGTATTAAATTTATGAAATAAAAAATATAACGGTCTCAAGTTAATGAGAATTTACTGCAATAATATTTGTTCAGTATCTTAGCTATGCAAAAAGCACTACTCAGCAGCAATATCATATTGTTTATAATCTGATTACAAGATCAGATTTTGTTCAGTTTAAAAACAAATTTAAATATAAATATTTAAATTTGTAATCAGATTTTCCATCACTAGGACTAAAAGGGAAAACGGATTGCAAATAATTTTTTTCGAAAGTGATAGCAACTATTTATAATAATCACATCACACATGCTATAAACTTATGAAAAAAAGTTTATTTTTATGAGGAAAATGACGTAAGCAAGCACATCAAGTGGAAGAAAAATGGTTGGACCTGAACGAGCTCATCTTTAGTTTCCTTTTTTTTATTTTATTCTTGTGGACGGCTATGATGGAGAATATTAGGTTGGTTTAATGTTTTGTTTGTTTAAGTTTATTCTAACACTTAAGAGTTTTCTATTTCCCATATAAAAACAAAACCGTGATTAGCAATGGCAAAAAAAAAAATTCATACGTCGTTAATATTGATGAGTAAAATCTTAATAAAATTGAAGAATTATTTATAATTTAATTTTATAAATTTATTTTTTTTTTAAATTGTAAGTAGTATGACGTGTATAAAATAATTAGTCACTGTTTTTTAAACTATATTCAGGCAGGTGATTGAACTTCAAACTGGATAACGGTTGATATATAATTTTAGCACACTTCATGTTGTACCATAAATTTTATTATTTCTAACTTAGTATAAAAATATATTTTAATGGCATATTTATTTTACATTTTAAAAAATTCTCATAATTAAAAAATATTCAACAAGAAAGCGATTTTATTTACAATAAACCTATTTAAATAAAAATTTCACAAATGAATATGTGTTGACATTATTTATCATAATAGACTTATTTATTATTTCTGTTGAAAATGCAGTAATTGATAAATCAAATTGGCATCATAAAATAGCGTTATTAGTATTAAGAAGTTAGTCTTAGAAAGTCAAATTCTCAATTATGAACAATATTATTGTACCCAAAAGTTAGTGTGAGTAGTTGTTTGTCTTGACTCTAGAACCAAGTATAAGTGGCTTAAAATTATATACTTGTGTGTTGTAGGTCCCTTGCCAATTTGCATTGCATTCACATCAATATTATATTGGATTAGAAGCCATACATACGAAGAAAAAATATGATTAAAAATGAAAAGATAGTAAACAAATCAAATATAAAACTATCTTATTTAGACGAAAAAGTAAAATAAAAAATAATTTTAAAATATTCCAGTATATATAATAAAAATAATTGTATATAACGATTAAAAAGTTAAATCCTTATTTTAACATCCTATTATTGAGATTCCACGTCAGATCAGTTTAATTCACAGTATATAGGTAAGATAAAGGTGGATACAAATCTTATTATTATCTTTAATATATTGTTTCTCATTTTAGTTTTTGATGAAATTTTAGTTTTATTTTGATCTCTACTCTATAGACATTTATTAAGTTATAAATTACCATAAAACATTAATAACCCAGTAGAACTAGTCCACGTATTTCTTTTTTTTTATATAAAAATATTTTGACAAGCTTTATTTGTATACAATATATAGATATGTTATATTTGTATACAATGTATACTCAATAACTAATTATAATAATAAATAATATAGATGTCTAGGCAATAATGTAACTTTTAAATGTTATATTTGTCAAAATATTTTTTTTTTGTTTTCTTGTCTTTCCACTTTGTTATCATTCATACATTTTTTAATTATTTTTTTATTCATATGGTTTATTGACATATTTTAAGTGAGTAATTGTGTGTTAAGAGATCATGTCAGTGGTAGGGTAAAACTGAAACATGTATATTTTTTAAATTATCTAGTATAAAAGGTGAAAAAAACTAATATGGTACCAATAGTATCGTGTTCTTCAATTAGAATTTACATGCATTCTTTTGTTCAACATATCCTATTTGAAAATAAAGCCTAAAGAAGATAAAGAATGCTGGAAAAGAAAAACTTATATTTTTCTTCTTCATTCCTTTTGTGTTTTAATGGGGGAATAGCGACGGGTCAAAGAAACAAAGGATGCAAATTCTAATTAAAGAGAAATGTCATTATTTTCCATCGCATTAATTAAATTTTATTATTTAAATAGAAACAATTTTAAAGCAATAAAAAAAGGTAAAATTTTATGAAGATCAAGAAAAAAATATTAAGGACAAAAAACAAAATGTACCAATTCATTGAGAATTAAAAAAAGAAATACTAAAATGGAAAAAAGAAATATCAAGAAACATAACCAAAAGCAAATCTTACAAAGAAACAAAAGGTTATATAAGTTCTTTTATTTCTTTTACGCTACTTTCTTCTCATTTTTTTATTATTCAAACAAAGTGTCAAGCTTTAGATCTCACTCCAATAATTTACTTAATTGACACTAGTCCGATTTTGTTTTTCCAATTAATATTGTTAGAAATATAATAAAAGAGTAAATCATATTTCTAACACATTTAATTAGGTTATTGTAGAATATTCCGTCCAAACGTGCTAACACTTGTTGTTAACTCAATTATTAGAATGTAACAACACACGCACACGAGAATTAATTTTAATTTGATTTTCAGTGTGGTAGATGAGTTTCATTTTTCATAAAAAGAGAGAAGCCATTGTAAATCTTTTATCGCGTGTTTCATAAATTCTAGATTTAAATTTTTAGGAAAAACTCAAACATATATTTTTTTGTGTACTTATTATTGTGAGAGAAAATATTTAAAAACATTTATAATAATTCTTGATTTTATGCATTGTATCGAATCACGCGTCTGCAGCCGCCCAATGTGTAGAATCCCTGAAACGTGCTGGTTGCAGTATCACTGGTATTCCAATGGCAGCAGTTTTTTCCGTTTATTTATTTTTTAAAAACATTTAGAAAATACTTAGTAATAATTTTATTTGCTATAACACCTTAACTATGATATTATGAAAAATAAAGTTGTGAAATGAATTGTAAACAATTTTATTTATATAATTTATTTTTATATTTTTTTAAAAAGATGAAGTAACATAATATCTTATTTATAATTATGTATGAAGACATACCACCTTTTTTCTCTGCACTACTAAAAGTTAACTTTCTTTCTCTTCGAGACGGTAGAAGAATGAAGGAGTGAACGAGAACCATTAATTGTTATTTAGGAGATTAAATGAAAATGGGTTTGAGCCTTCTATGCTAATAAGCTGACGAAATATGGGAATAAATTGTGCCCTAAAGCTGGTGAAAGCTGGATTCCCTCAGTTCTCTTTTAAATGTCTAAGTATTGAATTATAAACCATATCCAGATATATATGTTTCTCATCCAAAAAAGTTATCCGCATAACCAAAATTAATGTCTCCATACTACTTGCTCTTCTTTGGCTCTTTGGTGTATTGAACAATCAAAGCTTCAACATCCTTCCAGAAAAGGCCCTCAACTAAGATTCCGTCCTTGGTGAACCTGCACTCCAAACAAAAATAGACTGATGCAGTTTGATCTCCAAAAAGCAGAGCAAGAGATGAAATGCATATTGAATCACATGCCCATTGGTCACTGTGTGAGCATACAGAAGTGAAGGGAAGAAGCGAGAGAGACATACCACTCAGTAACACTCTTAGTAAAATGTACTGGTTCATTTGCAGAAATTGATTTTGGATCTGCACTTGCTATAGTGAGTGTGTACATGTCAGAAAACCTAGGCAATTTGGAGGAAACCACCAAACCGGTACTGGTAAAGGATCCCTGTAATAGAAAAGAGGGGGGAATCTCAGTTGGAATGTAACTATCAAAATTACAGTATTTCAGGGCTTCTGCAGAAAGGCTAAAATAAAATTGCGTTATATGATGAAAGAGTTCAAGGAAAAGCCGTTTATTAGATGAATGAAATATAACATATTTCACTAATAAATAAAATATCAACATCCTTAGTTCATGGAAAACCTATAAAATTCACCAAGCAACCAACTAGAAAGATATCATGACTTAAGCCCTTTAAATCATTTCTGAAATAAGTTATAGGTCAGTTCAAATTCCAGATGACATGTATCAAAGTTCAAAATAACAAAGTTATAGGTACTATCTGAATTAACTTCCAGCCTAAATGAATGTGTCATGGTCTATGCATTAATTTATCTTCTTGTTAACCCAATGGGAGTGAAAAATTATCCAGTAGCAACTTTCATGCAACTTAAATTGAAATTCAATGCACTGAAGGATAAAGATAATAGAATATACCTAAACCTTCATTCACTGCAACCATTACATAAAACTACTATGCATTAATTTAGTCTTGTTAACCAATGGGTGTGAAAAATTATTCTGTTGCAACTTTCAAGCAACTTAAATTGAAATTCAATAACTGAAGGATAAAGAGAATATAACTATATCACTACAAGTTAAGAGTTCAACCATTACATAACACTATTATATCCAATAAATATTAATTGCTAACCAAACTGATATTAGTTTCATCTATCCTTCGACTCAGTGTATTAGTCTATCAATCTCGGATGATGGGATGTTGCAGCCAACCCCCAAAATGCTATAGCTGTAAAGCACATAGTGGGATGACTAGTTTTTATATACAGATTAAATAGTTTACACTACATAAATATAAGTGTCTTACGACATATTCCTAATTTACAATAAAAGGTCATGGGGTTTAGTCAAAACGAACAGGTAAATAAAAATAAAACTCAAGGAGATAAACATATTTAAAAGACATTCATATTTCAAATAAAAGACATCTTAAACATTCAACGAAAAGTGAGGACAGGTGTTTATAGAAAAGAAAAAAGAAAGACCAGAGATAGAAAAGGAAGCATGTGAAACTACATCCAATTAGGGATTTATTACACTCTAAAAAGAGGAATAAATCTCAACTCAACTTTGCTCCCCCTCCCCAAAAAAAAAAGACAATGTTTTTTAAGGCAAAATAAGGATTTTGAAAAGCCTCACTCTATAGCTAGTATCTACCACTACGGCCACCATTTTGGTCACAAGTGCAGCTCCTGCGGAAGCTATTAAAAACACACAGCTATTCAGACTTAGTGGTGATTCATGGCTGCTCTTCACTGACCACACTGCTATACTACTGCACTATAGATAATTGATCATGAGAAATTGATATATGAATCGTTTAATACATGAGATTTGCTTAGTTCTGATGATCATTAAGCCAAACAGTCATGGTCAAATTATTGGATGGTTCTTAAGGGCGTATATGGCACAGTTCTAACAAACTAAACAGACTAAAATCTCAGCGCCTTTGTTCTCTTAGGATAGAGCCAATTTAAACGAATGATAAAAAGATAGATTCACCAACCCCTCTTCATGGACACACACACAAACAAACTAGACATCTAATCATATAAATCTTAAATGTTCTCTCGCTATATTGGAAGTGAGTAGAAATGGTTAAATGAAACAAAAATTTAATCAGTACACAGAACAAGGAGCCATATACGTCTCCTTCTAATATACAATTAAAAGATGAAGAACAAATTCTGTACATTCAATAAGTATGTGTATAATCTTCATTGATCGAAATCAACCTGCCATTTAACATCACCAAATATTCTATCTAATAGATAATGTTAAACATTATGCACAGTGAGCAATAAAGACTATACAGACAAGTTTCAATATTCTAAAATCTACAAATCCAACACATACTTTGTCATTTACCAACCCAAGGAAGGTGGAAGACAAAATTTCAATCATCAACTAAAAGGACCAAAACAATGCAGTTATGCAAGTGAAACTCAGCATCTATTCTCCATATGTAAATAAAAACTCAAACGTCAATGTCAAGAAACTTACAACAGGTGGATAGGTGAACAGAATGGCATTTTTCTCCTTAGTGTATATGATCAGCTGCAACAGCCCATTGAATATCACATATGTAAGAAGAGTTAAGGATCAAAAGCATAATGAATAAAACCTACAAACATCAATAATCATATTTCCCCTCTCAAGTAAAACACAAAAAACTCATTCAACGAGGAATTTTAATAACTTTCGATTAAACAATTCTATCATCCCAAGCCACATCATAGAGATATAAAATCCCAGATGCAAATTTTGAAAAAATGATTAAGACAGTGATTTCAGTCGCGACATCTTTTGGAGTCTCTGCAACCACAATTGCGGCTGCATATGTTCACATTTGGTGCAATGTCCAGAATTGCAGCGAAACCAGAACACCTAAAATCTTAGCTACATGTTTAATTTTCCATTACCCTAATCAGAACCAATTCCAAAAAAATCCCAATTTTAGATGTCTCCGCATCGAATTATGTCATGCAAACCAAAATTAAAACAAAGAAACACAATACAATGAAATGGTAGGAAAAAGGATATAAGGCGATGCAGGCAATGAGAAAATCCCTATTTTCAGGGAACTTCTTCTTGTAAAACTGGGCGAAGAGAGCAATGACAATGATGATAGCCCCGATCAAAAGCCTCACATTGCTCAATCTTACGTCTTCCACATACCCACGACTTGTTACCACCTACACCCACGACAAGGTCCAAGTCCAATTAGCGAAAAAAAAAAATAAATGAGAGGGAAAAAAGGGGGTCTGAAAGTGAAAGAGATAGAAAAGGGGATTAGGGTTTTACAGACCTCAGAGACAGACTCGTCGAGGATGTGCTTGATGGAGTGATGATCCAAGAGATTGGCCTTCTTTGGAGCTTTGGACGCCATTTCTGATCTCTTTCTTTGCTCTCTCTTCTCTTAGACTTCAATTGACCCAAACCTAACACCCCTTCAATATACACTCCTTACACACCGTGCTTACTGTGTACTGCACCCAATCTTTCTTTCTTCTTTTCAATTTGAATATTTATATAAATTAAAATTAATTTATATTAATTTATATAAATAGAAAATAAATATTTAAATAAGAGAATTTTTATAAGTGCACATAGTGCACTATTTATTTGTCTTTTCAAGGTAATAAGAGTAGAAAAAAAATATAATTAAAAGAATAAAGTTTCTAAAAATTATTAATGAAGTTTCTTGATATATATTAATAATTAGTAAAGCTTACTCTCCATATTAATAATATAATTATTCAATAGTGCACTTAACAATTGTCTAAGAATTAATCAATGAAAATTTCATTAGCAATTAATAGAAACCATTTTCAAATATCACCATCAATGTTGGCAATACATTTTTCCAAAAATTCCAAATTCCAAATTCGTCATCAAGTATGAAAAAAAAAATTATAGCATTATACATATAAAAAATTTATAGGTTTGATGTCTATAGTCTTAATTAAATCTAAATTTACCTCTCAAATACAAGACATTACATAGAGAATCAAGAAAAAGAATATACTAAAATTCTAGTATGTGATGGTATAAAGTATAAAAGGTTGTATTATTATTATTATTATTATTATTATTATTATATTTTGAGCTATTTTCACATCTTATCTTCCTATTGGAATATAAATGGTTCAGATTTGGCAGACATCAAGATCATAAGCTCATACTGCAAAAATTTCTCATAGGTCAATACTAGCATAATTAACGGACCTTACCGATAATGTAAAAGAGGCCTTTTTGTTTAGTAGTGGGCTTTAGTTTTCAAATGGATCTAGTTTAGTTAATTGGGTTATAGGCACTGGTTTGTAGTAGAACGTGCTTTGGTCAATTGTTTCTTGCACTCCTACAATTGCTTCCTGCACTCCATCAATTTTTCATAATTCTACTGTTGTTCTTGCCAAAATATATAAAGAGAAAGTTATATTTTTTATGAATTTGTGTAAACGGAGAAAAATGGTAATGATGATGGCGGAGGACCTACAATGGCAACGATATTAAAGGCTAACGACGACGAAGGGTAAGGCGGACAGTAGGGCGATGTGAAGGAGCAGGGCAACGATGAAGAGCGGTAGAGGAGCAACGGAAAAGTTTGGAGCAGTGTTCGGCAGAGTGGATGGGTTTTCTACTGCAGAAATCGTTTTCCATAAGATTTTTGGAAAATGTTTTTCGTAGTTAATTTTTTTAAAAAAATAGCCTTCATTACGAAAAACTTTTTCCGTAATACGAAAAGTCTCTTATGAAAAATGTTTTTCCTAAGAAGACTTTCCTCTTATGAAAAACTTATGGAATTCTCCTGTTACGCTATAACCTGAATGTCCTCTTATGGAAAATGTTTTTTGTAAGCAACTCTTCCTTTTACAGAAAACGTTTTTTCATAAGCTCTTGTCCCACCACTAATAACAAATTTCTCTTATAAAAAATGTTTTTCATAATTATCTACTCCTCTTACGGAAAACATTTTCATAGACACTTATCCATACACTCCCACTTACGGAAAATGATTTCCATAACATAATAACCTTCTACGGAATACGTTTTTTGTAACGTATTTCACCCACCCACATTCTATTACGGATTTCATTTTTTGTAAGAGGTTATCGTTAAACGAAAAATCAAATCACACTAACTTTGCACCCCTACACCACGCTTGAAACATGCAAAATGAAAACAACTTATCTACAAATAACTGATGGGGTGCAGAAAGCAATTGTAGGGTGCAGGAAGCAATTTCCCGTGCTTTATCAAATGTGAGTTTCGTTAGTGGATCTAACTTTAAATAAATAGAGTTTTAAAGACTATGCAATGCATTTGTGATGTAAAAGTTTGAACACTATATTTAATTAAAATTTATTTTCTATTTAAATTTTATATTAATTTATTATACATAATAATTTGCAATTATATAAGAATGTATTTTATTTTAAGCATAACCTATTTTTTTTAACTTAAATGATTTTTATACATTTTTTCATTATTAAGTAAGAAGGAACTGAAAGAAATCATTAAATTAAATATATAATTTAAAAACATGTTAAATATAACAATAATGTGTTATTATGTTAATAAATTGATCACATTAAAAGGAAATTAAATATATTTAAACGTTAAAGGAAACTCAATATTTTATTATATATAACATTTATAATATATAATTATATTTGATTTTAATATTTTTTCGAGTTAAAAAATAAGTATTCATGATCTTCATTTGTTATATATAAAATTGAAGGGAAGACCTTTGTAATTATATTTGATTGTAATATCTTTTTAAATTAAAGAATATATATATATATATATATATATATATATATATATATATATATATATATATATATCCTTAATAAGATTACCATCATATTACTGATTTATTATCTAAAAAATATTATTCTCAAGAAAAATAAAATATATTTTGTATAACTCAAGGAAATAGACTTAGCAAAAATATGAAAATTTCCAAACCTAAAAAGTTGAAAAGAACTAATAATTTTGGATTCAACTATGGAACTCAATTTAAATGTAATTTATCAACACAATAATTGGTCCAACAAATTTAGTTAATACGTTCACTACTTTGACATTATAGATATTATATTAAAGAGAAGGAAAAGAAGTAAAAAAAATCAAATATATCATTTATTAAAAAAAGATAATTACAGTTGATAGCTATATAATACCACTAAAAAAAGTTAAATGGACAAAAAAAAAGTTAGTTGTATATAATATTTATAATATCTAATTATATTTTTTTATTAAGATGTTTTTTTCATTTACAAAAACAATAAATAATTAGAATATAATAAATTATTTTATTTTCAACATTATATTTTTGTAACAATGTAATAATGATTAGAATACATATAAGTAAAAGTTTAAATGAGATTTCACTATTTTAACCATTTATTGATATATAATTAATATTTTTTTTAATTTTACTTCTTAAAATATATTCTGCAATTTGGAGGAGTTTTCTGCCATAAATAATAGTGATTTAATTATGGTTAATCATTTCAACGTTTACAAAAAAATTGTAATAAATTTTTCATTTTAAAAAATGAAATCAAATACAATATGTTTTCTAAAAATAAAAGTTTACCAGAAATAAACTCAAAAATTCTCATGCAACAATAAGAATGTAATTCATACAAAATGTTGAAAACCAAAATTTCAAACATGTATCAGAAAACATGTTAAAATTTTGTTAGAACATATTCTGGACGAAAAACTTTTAATCATACATCATCACCAAATCATAAATTGTGATATAATTGAATATCATTCCCTTTTGTAGCAATCAACTTTTAAATAATAAATTTTATATTTATTTGATAGTATTTTTAAAACAAAAGAGATATCATAATTAAACTTTAAGTGATATTAATCTTGCTTTCTCAAACCCACCACCACAGGCTGAGAGTTGTAGCGGCCCAAAGATTCTCTTTGCCGGCCAGTTACAAAACCACATTTGGCACCATCAATGGTCAAGGTTCTTGGAGAACAAAACACATAAAAATTGTTGTTGTGCACAATTTTCACCATTAATGGCTACCTCTACAAACATTCCTTCTTATTTCCACCATTAGCTACAATTTTGTTATTTTGCTCATAGTTTTCTAACTGTTGTCCCTTCTATCTATCTATCTATATATATATATATATATTTTCACCATATCAATTATTATTTTCATTCATTGGAGGCTCTTGGTGCCTGTGGTTTACCTTGAAAAGCTTACTATATGAGAGATAAACGTGGTCGATGTTGACAAGCACAGACAAAGGTATTTGATAATGTAAAATAATTGAAGTTATATTAGTATACTACCTTTAATTCAAAAGTAAGTGTACTTTGGATGGTAGTTACAGGATCTTATTAAATAGACAGACACGCTAATCTTATGCTATTTTTGTAAAAATTCTAAAACTGTTTTTGAGTATATACAAATGGATTGATGTGGTTGATGTGTATATTGCATCTCCACCTTGACATGATGAAACTTTTGTACTAATAAATGCATGACAAATTTAAAATAAAAATAAAAGTATACATATAAGAATTAATGAATTTACTTGAGAGTCTATTATTAAATAAAAATGTAAAAATATTTAAAATATATATTATGCATCTAATTAATTTTTTATATATTAATTTCTTAAGATTTTTATGGAATAATGGAAAAGGGGAGTTTTTGGACCAACAGTAATTAAATAATTTATATAAAATCATGAATTCAAATTTTTTCATCATCTTTGGAAAGAAAACAAATAAAAGATATTAAAGCCATAAGGAAAATATTATTAGGCTTTCTCTAGAGTGGGTGATTGTTTGAAGTGAGGGGAAAGAGGGTACAAAGTAAAAGAAAATTAGTGGAAAAATTATAGTTGATTTGATTAATGTGATAAAATAATTTTTTATGTTAATATATTTAAAAAATAATCAATAAAATAATTTTTTTAAAAATTTTGATATAAAAGATAATTTTAAAAGAAAATTTAAACATGTTGTTTTTTTATTTTCGTAATTATTGTTAAGAAATGAAAAAAATATAAGAAAGGAGTGTGTTGAATTGTATCTTAAAAGTTTTATTAGTAATGTCTCATCCTGCATATTGAGACAACAATTTTATAGGAAAATAGTCTGTCAACAAAATTTTAAGAAGGATTATATGATAAAAATACGTCATACACAATTTTAAGTTTTAAAATTCACTTGTTTAAAAAATATTTTCAAAACTTTTAGGTAAAGAGTATTTTTTTTATGTAAGTTTGTAATTAATAATATGTAATGTAAAAGATATAAAAAAAAGAGAAAAATACATAAAGTATTTTTATATAGTTTCATTTTACAAAACAAATTAAGTCAAGTTCTTAATATATGTCAAGTTCTCAATAATTAATATATTGAGTTCTATCGAGTAGACTAATATTGTAAAGTATAAAATGAGTATTATTTTAACTCGTAATTACTCTTAGCTAATATGTATGAGTATTATTTGGGCTCATAGTCACTTATGGCTAATCATTAAGTAGTCACTCTTAACTAATTCATTTAAACATATTTTTAAAACAACAATTACTTCTCCTATCTAATAATAGAGTATTCTCTGTTAAACATGGCTAAGATAATACATTACTTGAGTAATGATCTATAAATGACATGGTTCCTCATTATAATGATAATATCTTTTGAAGTATATAAGATTTATGCTTTATATTTTAGCTTGTTAAGTGAAGATGAACAATGTTATGTATAAAGTTTTTTTAATATAAAGATTTGAAAAGTGTTTCAGTATTACGCAATGTGTGATCTCTTCTCCTCTACTTGATGAATAAAATATATACCAGAGAGTTACTAAAGAAAATAACTTAAAAATGAGATCTTTATTTTCTTTTTTAAACTTTATCATGCTTTATTAGTTTTAAAATTTTCTTATAAATTTTATTACAAAAGATGGTTTAATAAAATATACATTTCAACAATTTTTATTTGTACTTTTATATAAATGCAAGTTTTATCAGAAAAAATATTTTTATGATTTAAAAATTTATTTAGGACTCAATTGGATTTAATACTCATCCATATCAAATTAAATTGTTTGAGTAAAGATATGTTATACATTGTAATCTTTAAGTTTAGGGTTTTGGAATTATCTGGACTGAAGATGCCCTGAAATGCTCTGGGAAAGTATAGCAGTATAGCAGCCAATTGCATATTATTATTATTACTCAGTCGTTGAGTTGTGAGACCATTTTGTCTTTTATGTATATATTCCACAACCACAACACAAGGACCACAACAACTCCTTATCCTTTTTCTGAACACCGCAGCTTTATTCACAAGACTGAATTTGATTGATTACAATGTACCTGCTTAAAATGGGAAGAACCTGTGTTCCAACAAAACATCTTTTCCTCTGTCTCTTCTGTTGCCTTACCAATTCTGGTTTGAATAATGTTTTGGGCTGCCCACTAACCAGCTATTATTCCTCCACACTCTTAACACACACGTCATCATATGCTACTATTGTCATATATATTTTTCTTAATCAAGATATTTTTTAGTAAAAAAGAAAAAAAATTTGAAGATTTAGAAATCTTTTCTTTCACAGAACCAATAAGATAAATATCGAGTCATTATCAACATACTAAGATTATTTTATATAAATCACTTGATCTGCTTCCTTTTTCACGCCACATGTATAAACTAAATTTTGCTGACGATATTATATATGTTTTCTATTATATGAATACTTGTCGTGGTATATTACCTTTATGTCGTAATCAAATTGCATTATCAATTTCAAGGCATGGTTTGGTGTTTTGTGTGTACCTAAGTGCATGTTGCAGACCAAATCTAAATACACAGGAACACATAAAGTTGGTTTATGAGATAATCGAGTGTTGAAATGAATAACCCAACATCCTTTTCAGTACATTGCACTGGTTAGCCAGCCCTGAAGACTATAAGTATCTTTGTTTTGTGCTTTTGACCTAATTATTATAGAATAGAAAGAAAGGTGACAATTTAGATACACGACAGGGAATCAAGAGGACCATTTCCATTACAGGCCAAAAATGAAAAAATTGTGTTCATGAATAACATAATACAATCCCCACTCGTACACGTCACTTTATAATATATTCAATTATACACTAAAACTTTCTTTTTATAAATATATCTGCTAGAAATTCACTCCATTCTCACCAACTATTATATGATTAATTTCTTTTAAATATTTGCACTCAGTACTTACAATGTTTTTTATTTATAAATTATAGTTTGATTAAGCAGTGTCGTCTTGTTAAGGTATAAAATAAACTACTAAATACTTCATGCACCAAAAAAGGAAAATAATTTCATTAACTTGCATTGATGATATTATGAATACAAAAAAATCACTGGTTTATCTTTTCGTCCATTTTTTAGGAATACTAGTTAAAATTTTCATTAAATTTAATATAAAAAGGTTAATCAAGTTACTTTAAGAATGAAACATTCTATATTTATCCATACAATATTATACCATCTCAATATATAATGACATACATTTACAATTTATATACAAAACACAATAATAATAGTTATAAGATAACGTTTTGTAATATGAACATCTGTTTATACTTTTTTTACACAGTTTCTAGATTTTATAAAACAACAACTTCATATTTTTCATATCAAGAATGATCATAATATATAATCATTACATAATAAAATATAAATAAGTCAACATAAATTTATTACTTACAAATCATAAAAGAGATATACGAATGTAGATATATATTTTTTAATAATAGTTAAACTAGTTTGTCAACAACAATTATAGAATTGTTGTTAACGAAGACCTCGTTAAAAAACAGGATTCGATGACAATCTACAACCATCGTTGTAACACCATATATGATAACGATTTTGTAACTATTGTCGTATATATAATGTAATAAAAATTTCAATTGTAATAATTGTTGTACAATTTTTTAGTTTTTTTTCATGTTCGCATTTAGTGATGGTTTTTGTTGGGAAAAATACACAGCATTTTCCCATGAAGTCAGATTTTTGAGAGTGAAATCACAGCGAAATAATTGGACACACCAATTTGATAACGGAGTTCGGCCAATACTGCCTACATCTCCGGACTGCTGCAGATAATTTAATAGTAGAAAATTGTACACTGTGTTTATAAAACACTCACAATCTCACACTACCCACAACCCAATTACACCCGAGAATCCTAATTTTTCTCTCTTAGAAAAA